>JAEEGG010001225.1_pt1 | contig 70340 bp, 49 predicted proteins | sample 9134161 | NCBI WGS metagenome assembly JAEEGG01 (sample SAMN16246543, study PRJNA631951) | gut metagenome | biome: gut microbiome; feature: rumen; material: CR-attached | host: Bos | place: Iran: Karaj | collected 2018-10
GGCCAAGACGCGCTTTGTCCAGAACATGAGCCACGAGGTTCGCACGCCCCTGAATGCGATTGTGGGATTTTCCCAGTTATTGTCCTTGCCGGACGGAAGTTTCCCTCCGGAGGAGAAGGAGGAGTTCGCCGGCCATATCGTGAACAACACCAAGATGCTCACGATGCTTCTGGACGATATCCTGAACGCATCGGCCATGGATAAAGGTAATTACAAGATTACCTATGGGGAAGGGGAGTGCTCGTTCATCTGCCATTCGTCTATTTCCAGTTCGGAGCACCGCCTGCAGAGCGGCGTGAAGATGCTTTACGTTGTTCCCGCCGATACCCGTCTGACATTCCGCACAGACCCTCAGCGTGTGCAGCAGATTCTTATCAACATGCTCACCAACGCATGCAAGCACACACCTTCCGGCGAGATCCGCCTGGGCTGGACCGCGTCCGGCTCATTCGTGGATTTCTTCGTGGAAGATACCGGTCCCGGCGTGCCGGCCGACAAGGCGGAGGCCATTTTCGACCGTTTCACCAAACTGAACGACTTTGTGCAGGGAACCGGCCTGGGCCTCAGCATCTGCCGTGAAATCGCAGACAAGATGGGCGGCCGCGTGTATCTGGACACAACCTACACTTCCGGCGCCCGCTTCGTCCTTTCCCTCCCGCTGAATCCCCCGGCCTAAAGCGTGTAAGGCTTGCAGGGGACTTCGTCCGGGCGGCCTAGGGCGGCCCACATGGTGTCGCCTTCGAAGACGATGGCGCAGGAGGTGGATTTGCGGAGGATGGGGGCTCCGGAACAGGAGATTTCGCGAATGAAAAATGAGTGATCCCACTCCGGCATGGGCACGTCGGTGGATTCCAGGATTCTGCATGCCTTCTCGTAACGGTCGTAGCCCTTGCGGTCTGCCGGGCGGCCGGTCCAGGTGAAGTTTGTCACGACACGGTAGCCATGTGGATCTTCGTTCACGTCGAACTTAACCCATGAGTGGTTGTTCACTTCATAATATGCCGCGCCGCCTTTGGCATCTATCACCCCGAAGTTGGTTTCTATGCACATCGGCCTTGAAAGAGTGTCCAGGAAGTATTCGAATTCCTCCAGGGTGGCGCACACCGACAGGGCCTGATACATCACAACGCCCTCCTTGTCCATCTCGCTCTGGGGCACATCGTCGTCCTTCAAATCGTAGGTTGCGGTGTTCATGATGGCGAATCCCATTTCGTTCATGCCGCCCCAAACTTCAGGGGTTCCCTTGGGCACCCGGGCCACCGGATGGCGGCGCCAGTTGCTGTTCACAACGCCCATAAGGCGGTACAGCGAGCCCTGGAAATACTCCACGGAAACATCCTTGCACGAGGAATCCCTGTGCTTGTACATCACGGCCCTGCCGTCACGGGTATATTTTCCGCTCACAATCACGGAAGTGCAGGCAAAGGAGGGCACTGAAAGCGCGAGGAAGAGCAGTATGAGGAAACGTTTCATGGATTATCTGTCCGAAACCGACATCAGCAGCTGATACTGCTGGTTTATGGCCGATGAAAGAGCATTGCTGCTGAACGAATCGGTGAGTTTCCCGCCCTCGTATTCGATAGTGATGGCCTTGATGCCGCCGCACAGAAGCCTCAACTCACGTATTGAAGGATACACGGTGAAGATATCGTCTTCGTCGATCGCCTGCTTGAGCACCAGGGAGGAGCCGTTTGCGAGCGTGAAGGTAATGGGCGAGTCTATGGCGATATGATGCTTTCCGCGTGCACCAATCTGAATCTTCAGGTCGAAATCCTCCTTGTTGGAGTTCTTGTAATACAGGTGCGTGAGGGTTACATTGAACGCGTAATCAGCCCCGCGTGCCGATATGGCCTTGGCCGTGGTGAGGATGTTGTTGCGGTTATTCGCCCGGCCGGAGAGTTCCGCCTTGAGGTTGACGGTTGAGGCCGATGCCTTGTCGATGGCCTCCATGTGACGGCGGAAAAGCGAAGCGAGTTCATCGCCCGGGAAAGACATCTGGATATAATCCTCCGGATTCCAGCCGGTAACGACGTCGATGGAGCTGATTCCGCGGCTGATTTTCTTCATGTCGGCCTCGTCAAGGGCGTATTTCGTGCGGTTCCAGTAAACTTTGCCGTTGCCGCGGGTAAAGGACCTTTTCGTTGCGCTGTCCTGGCCGATCTGCTCCGAGCGCACCATGCTCCCGTTGGGCAGGTTGAAAGCCATTTTCACGCCCTTGGGGACGCTGGTTGCCACCTTCTGCTCGAAGTTCAGGTACAGGATATAGATGCTGGAACCGTCGCTGTAGCCCACTTTCTCGATACGCGTCCACAGGGGGCATTCGCCGCAGGTAATCTCCTCATAATCTGTGGAGATGTGCGACTTGGAGCCACTGCGGTAGTTCGTTCGGATTTCCTGTGCGTTCAGGATAAGGGCCGATGCGGCCAGAAGCAGGAATGCGAGTATTGTTCTTTTCATAGTGTCTTATTCAAACGCACTGCAAATATACACATTCCGGGCCAACTTAAAGAAAAAATAACTATATTTGGAAGCATTAAAACTGAAAACCCATGACTTTCCTGATGATTATCCAGCTGCTGATAGTGCTTGCCGCCCTGTACGTGGGCTCCCGCTACGGCTCTCTGGCCCTGGGCGCAATCTCCGGTATCGGCCTTGCAATCCTTGTGTTCGGCTTCGGCCTGGAGCCCGGAACGCCTCCCACCGACGTTATCTACATCATCATCGCCGCTGTAACCTGCGCCGGAACGCTGCAGGCCTCCGGCGGTATGGACTGGATGATCCAGGTGGCGGAAAAACTCCTGCGCAAGCATCCGGCCCACATCACCTTCCTGGGCCCGCTGGTAACATTCTTCCTCACCGTCCTTGTTGGCACCGGGCACGTGGTGTACACGATCATGCCCATTATCTGCGACATCGCCCTGAAGAAGAATATCCGTCCGGAAAGGCCCTGCGGCGTGGCTTCTATCGCCTCGCAGGTGGGCATCACCTGTTCGCCCATCGCCGCGGCGGTCGTGGCCTTCGTCACGATCTCCAACGCGAACGGATATATGGTGGCAATTCCCCAGGTTCTCATGGTAACCATCCCGGCATGCGTCATCGGCCTGATGTGCGCTTCCCTGGCCTCCTACAAGAGGGGCAAGGACCTGGACAAGGATCCGGAATTCCTCAAGCGCAAGGCGGATCCGAAGATCTACAAGTACATGTACGGAAGCAGCGCAACCACTCTGGACAAGGAAATTACCAAATCGGCAAAGGTATCTGTCTTCGTATTTCTGGGCGCGCTGCTGGTGATCGTTTGCTTCGCATTCTGCCAGATGATCCATGTCGGGGACCAGTCCCTGGCAGATGCCATCTCCCTCCCCAAGATGAATCTCTGCATCCAGATTATCATGCTGGTTGCAGCGGCGCTGAACATTATGCTATGCAAAGTGGACCTGAAGAATTGTGTTTCCGGTTCGGTGTGGAAATCCGGCATGGTGGCCGTGATAGCCATCTACGGCATCGCCTGGCTGGCGGATACATACTTCGGAAACTATCTGGAGGAGATGAAAGCCATGCTCACGGACCTTGTTACCCGCGCCCCGTGGACCATCGCGTTCGTATTCTTCCTGGTGTCCGTGCTGATTAACTCGCAGGGCGCAGTGGTGGTTGCAATGCTGCCTCTGGCCTATGAACTTGGCATCGCCGGCCCGGTGCTTCTGGGTGTCCTTCCCAGCGTATACGGGTACTTTTTCATCCCGAACTACCCCTCGGATATCGCCACGGTGAACTTCGACCGCTCCGGAACCACGCGAATAGGCAAGTACCTGCTGAATCACAGCTTCATGATGCCGGGCCTCATAAGCGTAACCGTTTCCACAGTAATCGGCTATCTTATCACCAACGTCCTCTTCCGCGGCTACTTCTCCGGCTTCATGCAGTAGGAGGGTTTCAGAAGGCGTAGAGGATGATGTCGTACATCATGATGGCGGCGGAGATGAGTTTTAGTCCCATGCCGCACATGAAGCCGAGGAAGGCGCCAAGGGCTGATTTCAGGGACGCACCCAGTTCTTTTTTCGCAAAGATAAGCTCCGCTACGAATGCGCCGATAAGGGCTCCCAGGATCATGCCGATGGGCGTGAAGATCATGCCCGCGATAAGCCCTACCCCCGCGCCGATGCCGCCGTACTTGCTGCCGCCGGTGACTTTGGTGAAATATGACGGCACGGTATAGTCAAGGATGCTGACGATTATCGTAATTGCCAGCCACACAAGAAGCAGCGTGAGCGTCATGGGGTGCCCGCCATGGGTGCCGGAGCCCCAGATATACAATACCAGCATGCCAACCCAGCTGACGGGCGGCCCGGGCAGCCCGGGAATGATACTTCCGGCTATCCCGATGACGCCAAGCAATATGGCGATTATTGCAATAACAGTTTCCATCGGCACAAAATTAATCCTTTTTGCCGATATCGAAAAATTTTTACGTATCTTTGCACCCCCAACGCTGGTCCCGTAGCTCAGCTGGATAGAGCAACAGCCTTCTAAGCTGTGGGTCTTGGGTTCGAGTCCCAACGGGATCACGAAAGGAGCCAATGCCATGGTCCCCGACCGTGGCATATGTCATAGGAGGAGCCTCAAAGCTTGCTTGAGAGGCTCCTCCTATGGCATATGACTGCCTTGCGCAGCAAGGAAGGCATTGGCTCTATGCTCGTGATGAGCTCCCCGCAGGGGGAGGGAAATGGCCGCCCCGGCGGCCAAATCCCAACGGGATCACGATTCTATACCTATTTCAGCTTGGCGATATCTTCCTCGGAAAGACCGGTATATTTGGAAACAAGCTCCGGACTCATTCCGTCTGCCAGCATTGTTCGAGCAACTTCTACTTGTTTTTCTGCTCTCCCTTCTGCTCTCCCTTCCTCAAGCCCGTCCTCCTTGCCGATGATGTAGCCACCCTCGCGGATTACGAGGCGTTCGCGTTCGTTCAGGTGCAGTGCTTCCATATACTTGATCTTTTGCTCTGTGGATAGTCTCTGTGTGCCGGCATCCTTGATAATGTCGTCAAACGAAGGGTCAAGATGCTCGGGACGTACTGCAATGGACGATTTTTCCGTCCCAAGGGCCATCAGGAATTATTAAAAAACAATTCCCGGGTTGGCAAATCCCAGCGGGAAACTTCTCTGATGGCTGAATGCATTTGTATATATCAAAGTATGCAGGCCCAGCCGAACTTTCGGACAATTTCTTTGAGGAGGTTTCTGTCTTGTACTGGTATGGTGACGGAAACCGTTTCTTTTTTGCAATCCCTTTTAGCAATCCCGGCGGCATCCAGATTATATTGTGTTTGGAGATTCATCCACACATCGGCCGGGATTCCCAAGGCCTTCTCCAGTGCCACGGCCATTGTAATTGACACCGAGCGCTTTCCGGAGATGGTTTCGCTAATGACTGAAGCTTTAAGCCCAGTCATTTCTGCAAGCCGCTTTTGAGAAAGCCCTCTTTCCTTTAATTCATCCTTTAAGAGTTGCCCGGGATGTGTTGCTTCAAAAGGAACAAATGTGCTATTCATAATGTTTAGATATCTTGGTTAAAAGAGCGTTTACAATAATGCCTTGTTCATCTGGTGAACTCCTGAACAGCAGGCGATACTGATTGTTAATCCAAACGGCTTCAACACCTTTTAAATCTCCCATCTTCTTTTCATAGTGCAAGGATTTGATAGGAAACAGATCTTCGATTCGTCTTACCGCCCTCAAGTAGTTCACAACCTTGATATAGCGCTTTACTACGTCATTTGAAAGACGGTTATACTGCTTATCATCCGTTGTCCCTGACAAATAAAGATCTTCCAAGGCTTTGTTTTCAAACTCAACGTTCATACTTCAATCCAGTTGCAAAGATAATACTTTTTGTGAAATAATTCATAAATATGCGAATTATTAACTAATTATGCCCGGCCCTCCACCAAAGGAGAACCGGACCGTAATAATATGCACTTTTTCCCGAACCGAAGTTAAAAAACAGAAATACTTTTTTTTAACAATTGCCCAGTTCGATAAAACAATTATAACTTGTCTTGTGACGAACGAAAAGGAATCAACTCCACACCTGCGCATGGACGATTTTTCCGTCCCAAGGGCCCTCATGAATTGTTTAAAAAAATTCCGGTGGATTCTACCCCATAATCCACTTGCCCAGTTTGGGGATGCGGCGGATGAGGATGCAAAGAAGGGCAATGCCCACGAAGGAGAGAAGGGCGGTGGCGAGAATCTCCACGGGAGTGGTCCAGAGGCCGAGCAGGCCTTCGGGGCCGATGCCGAGAGCGGAGCGAAGCCATGCGGATACGGCTCCAAGCAGCAGCATGTGGCACAGATACATTCCGTAGCTCGCCTTGGAAACGGGGAGGAGCACCTTGCGGAAGAAGACTCCGCCGGAAGAGATTTTTCTGGACAGCAGTATCCACGCAAGAGTCATAAGCGCTACACCCAGGGTGTCGTTAAGCCAGGGGCCTTCCCATAGCGCGGCAATGCCCACGGGTCCTTCGAAGGGGAAGGCGCCGGCGGTATCGGCCCAAACTCTGGAAAGAAATCCTCCGCAGCAAATGGCGAAGCCCCCCAGAAATGACGGGATGGCGATGGCGAGAGTTTTTCTCCATTCCAGTCGACCTACAAACCTGCGGAAATACAGCCCCAGGAGCAAATACCCCACAAATCCGCTCAAATAGTAAAACACCCCGTAGGTGTTCCAGCTGGCCTCTCCCCAGAGGGGATATTTCGCCCCGTTCGGGATGCCGGAAGGGCCGTAAATCACCGGAGCCGGGCCGCCCGCCCACTGGCGGATAAGCGGAATGAGCGTGGTGAACAGCCAGATTCCAAGATACAGCTGAAGTTCCCGTTTGCCCACCTTATCGGCCCAGGGGGAAAGAAGAGGCATAATCAGGTATAGGCCGATGAGCATATAAACGAACCATAGATGCCCGGCGGCATAGTTGAAATTGAGCAGCAGGTCTTTGAAATTCTGAACTGGCTGCCCCCAGACAAGGGCGTATACAACTGTCCAGAAAAAGAAAGGCGGGAGTATCCTCAAAGCCCTTTTTTTGAAGAATTCACCGGTGCTGTAGTGAAGCGGGAACTGAAGATAGGCCGATGCGAACACGAACAGGGCCACGGCGGCGCGGGGGAGCGAGTTGAGAACTGCCACCCAGACGGCATCGGCCCGGGTGAGGATAAGGGAACCCTCGCCTCCCAGGTAAAAGGGCTCGCAGCTGTGGGTGAGCATAACCATGAAGAGGGCGGTAACCCTCAGCCAGTCAAGCCATATCTCTCTTTGGTTGTCCATATGTGGCAAAAGTACTCTTTTCTGCGAATATTTGCAAACTGGAAATAATTCACTAACTTCGAACGGTAAAACCTGACCGCCGTGGAGATACTTGTAATCAATGGAAGCCCGAAGGGGCGGAATTCGATAACCCTGCACACCTGTCTGTATCTGGAGAAGAAGTTTCCCCAGCATCATTTCGAGTATCTGGCGGCGGGGCAGCGCATTCACGCATACGAGAAAGATTTCACCCCGGCGCTGGAGGCGCTGCGCAAAGCGGAACTCATAGTGTTCTGCTACCCGGTGTACACTTTCCTGGTGCCCTCGCAGCTGCATCGTTTCATCGAACTGATGAAGGCCTCGGGGGAGGATTTCTCCGCCAAAGCCGCAACTCAGGTGAGCACCTCCAAGCATTTCTACGACATCACCGCGCACCGCTTCATCAAGGACAATTGTGCCGATATGGGCATGCGCTGCCTGGATGGCTTAAGTGCCGATATGGACGATATCCTCACGCCCCGCGGGCAGAAACAGGCCCGGGACTGGATGGATTATGTGATGTGGCAGCTGGAAGGGGCAGATGTGGCCGGGGCTGGCCTGTCTCCCGCGGCGAAAAAAGCCGACAAACGCGCTGTAATCGTGACGGACCTCACTGCGGAAGACGTCAAGTTGAAGGGGATGATAGACCGGTTCGTGGAAGTGTTCCCCTATGAGTGCGACATTGTGAATATCCGCGAATTTCCCATTCAGGGGGGCTGCATAAGCTGTTTCAACTGCGCGGGGGACGGTACTTGCGCATATAAGGACGGCTTCCCTGAGCTTCTGCGGGAGAACATCCATCGGCATGATGCAATCTTGTATGCCTTCCGCATCCAGGACCACTCGATGGGTTCCCGTTTCAAGATGTATGACGACCGCCAGTTCTGCAACGGCCACCGCACGGTGACGATGGGAACGCCATTCGGCTACATCGTGGAAGGGGAGTACTCGAAGGAGGAGAATCTGCGCCTTTTGCTGGAAGCCCGCGCCCAGGTGGGCGGGAACTTCCTGGCCGGGGTGGCCAGCGACGAGGGGGATGCGGATGCGAACATCGGCCTGCTTTCAAATACCCTCTGTTTTGCCCTGGAGCATCAGTATTGCCCTCCCCAGAATTTCCTGGGAGTTGGCGGCATGAAGATTTTCCGTGACCTTATATATATGATGCGCGGCCTGATGAGGGCGGACCACAAGTTCTTCAAGTCCCACGGCCAGTACGATTTTCCCCAGAAAAAGTGGCGAACCTCCTGGGCGATGTATCTCGTGGGCGCACTTATGCGAAATAAGAAGCTTAAGGCGAAGATGGGCGGAAAGATGAACGAAGGGATGATCGGCCCGTATGAAAAAATGCTAAAACAATAGTATTGTGAGTATCAATCGTAAAAGGATCTTACTGCTTGCAATGCTTCTTATGCTTCCGGCATGCAGGTTCTCCAGGGCGTCGAATACATCGCCCCCCCCGGAAGAGGCTGTTGAGGAGGAGGTTCCCGCTATTCCCGCAGGGGCCAAGGCGCTGCTGAAGGCATATCCGGATTTCATCGTGAGTTATTCCGACAACCAGCTCATCTTCTGCGACGGCACTTCGATGGTGTACGACGACGGCGAGCAGAAGGACCATCTTACAAGGCTGGACTGTTCGGACCCGGAGGATATGTTCTTCCACAAGTACTATACGGGGCCCGTCCACGAGCCGGAGAATTGCTACGACCCGGGACGTTCCCGCTGCGAGGCGCTGTTCAAGAAGATGTACGGCAGCAGTGCGGAGCAGGTGCGTACCCATCTTGTGGATGTGCAGTGGTTCGGGCAGAAGATTCCTTTTACATCTGTTAACGGCGCCGCGGACAGTCTCCGCGCAGTGCAGGCGGATATCCTCGCGAACCATCCTGAGCTGAAGAAATATTTCTCCAATTCGTCATCGTTCTGCTGGCGCACTGTGCGCGGTGCCCGGAGGCTCAGCGCCCACAGCTATGGGATGACCATCGACATCGGCACAAAGTTCTCCAACTACTGGCGCTGGAGCTACCGCGGGAAGGAGGAACTGGACGTTCTTCCTTCATTCCAGAACCGTATCCCAGACGAAGTGGTAATGGCTTTCGAGCGCCACGGATTCATTGCCGGCGCCAAGTGGTACCACTTCGATTCCATGCATTTTGAGTTCCGTCCTGAATTATTGTATTATGAAGGAGAATAGACGATCCCTTTTCGCAGGCCTGCTGATCGGCCTTGGAGCCTGCGGTTTTCTGGCACTGGGAGGTATCCCGGGGGCCATTATTTTCGCGTTCGGTTTAATCGGCGTGGTGCTTTCCGGAGTGCCGCTGTATACCGGGCGGGCCGGAGTTATGCCCTTGAATCAGACTGGAAGCCTTGTGCTTATCTGGCTGTTCAATGTGCTGGGCTGTATCCTCCTGGGCCTTCTTATGATGTCGCTTGGCGGCGAACCCGTGGAAAGGGCGCAGACCGTGGTGGCCGGGCGTCTTGCCCAGGGCCCCTGGCGCGCGTTCCTGCGGGCCATCGGCTGCGGCCTCATCATCGACATAGCTGTGTGGATGTACCGCAGTACGAAGAACATCCTTCCGGTGCTCTTCGGCGTGCCCCTGTTCATCCTTTGCGGCTTCTACCACTCCATTGCCGATGTGGTGTACCTTGTGGCCGCCTGGAAGTGGAATCCCGCCATCCTCTGGTATTATCCCGTCATCGTCCTTGGCAACTACGTCGGCTGCAATGTCCGGCGGGTAGTCCTGCCTCGCGAATAGCCTCTTCGGAGGCTCCTCCATCGGCATTGATGTGCCTTCTGGCGGACAAGTGTCTGTAACTCAGCGAGTTCCTTGTTTGGGGGTGCAAATTTTTTTGCACCCCTTAATGTGAATCTTGCTTTGTATCAATGAGTTGTCCGCCAGAGAAAAACATCATAATCCCGTGGCTGGTGCAAATATTTTTTTAAAGATTGTAAAGAAAAATCATTAAAAAACAGAAAAAGACATAAAAAACGTAAAAATCTGCAATGGCCCGGCCGTGTCATTGGCTTTTTGAGAGAAAAATGTAATATAATTGTACCTCAAAATGATATCGTCATGAGAGGGATAAAACGAAAAATGTCCGATGCCGGCTGCCAGCACATTTATCAGAACACGATGCGGGGAATCCTGCTGTTCTATTCCGATGAAGACCGCATCGTGTATCTTACACTATTCAAGGTGCTTTCTGTAAAATATGGCATTCAGGTCCTGACATTGGACCTGATGTACAACCATACGCATTTTCTGATTGAAGATCCCACTTTGGAGATAATGGCGAGATTCAACGGGGAACTCGCGTCCAGATATGCCATGGCATTCAACCGAGATTGCGGCAGGAAAGGTCCATTGTTCAAAAAGGCCTATGGCAACAGCCCCAAGAGGGGAGACAAGCAGGTGAGGACGTCCATAGCGTATACAAGCAACAATTCCGTGGAGAAGCATCTGTTCGCACGTCCGGAGCAAGACAGGTGGACTTTTCTTGCGTATCTGCAATCGGCCCATCCTTTTTCTGAGAAAATCGACATGGACAAGGCCTCCCAACGTATGCGCCGCGCCCTCTCGTTGCTGAAAACGTTGAGTGGAAAAAACATTCCTCTTTCATATACATACGTAAGAAAACTATTCGCTGGTCTTGATGATAAAGAAACCCTGCAGATGAAGGATGCAATTATCGGCGCCTACATGCCTTTGAACAAAGACTTGCTTCTGAGTTACTATAAGAGCTATGACGACATGATCCTCGCCATCAATTCCAACACGGGCAGCGAGTACGACATGAAGGAGGATTTCGACGACACTTCACACATTAGCTATCGCGACATGCTGTCGATTATTGCAAAATCCAGTTTTGCTGATAATCCCAAAAGCATCCTTCTGGCCAGTCCTTCTACGAAAAAACAGATTACCGATGTGCTGGCGCGTATGACCGGCGCGAAATACGGCCTGATTCGCCGAGTTCTGGATTTGTAGCGGTTTTCGCGCTGGCGGCTAACTCTCTGTGTCCCAGTGAGTTCCATGTTTGGGGGTGCAAATTTTTTTGCACCCCTCGGAGCACAAAACATTGTGTTTCAGTGTATTGGCCGCCAGAATCTCTATGTCAATTGCAGCGCTACGAAAAAAAGAGGCCGGCATCACGGCCGACCTCTTTGAATTGTGTAACAAGAATTTTAGAACTGGTAGTTGATGCCGATGCCGATCCACAGGCCGGCGTCCAGGCCGGGAGTGAAGCACTTGGCAAAGTCGGCGGAAACGATGAAGTTCTGGTTCATGGCGATCTTCAGGCCGGCACCGGCGCTGTAGATTAAATTCTTCAGATTGTCTTCGTTGTAGATTGTGCCGTCGTACGGAGGATTCTGCCGGAGCTGCTCTGCATAGTTCAGGCCTTTGAAGGCGACCAGGTCTACATCCTTAATTTGTCCGTTGAGGATATCTGCACGATAGGTCTTGGTGATAACACCGGCATCGAAGAAGGGATTCACCGCCAGATAGAAATACTGGTTGAGGAGGTTGAACTTCACGAGCTTGATGCGCAGTTCGGTGTTCACCCAGGCCATGCCTTCCGCCAGGATACGGTTCTCACGCAGACCGCGGATGGTATTGGAGGAGCCGAAGCCCTCGGAAATCATATTGCGCTGAACAAGCAGGGGGTTGTTCTGAATCATGTAAAGCGGGGTCTCACCTGCGATGGTCTGCTGCCATGCCAGACGGTATGCGAACACGGGCTGGCCGGCGGGGATGAAGTTGATGGGCAGGGAGATGTAATTGCGGAAGTATGCGCAGGCCTTCAGGTAAGGGGATTCGAGAACGTTTCCGTTCAGGTATGCCTCCGCCCAGATACCCTTGTTAGGGGCGGCCTCGATGTCACGGGTGTCGTAGACAAGGCCGGCGTTGAATTCGAGGGCCATGCCGCCATCGGCCTCTTCAGGCTTGATTGCACCAAGGGCCTGGTACTTTTTGAAGAGGGTAATGTTGGTGTTGTAGTAAAGTTTGTCTGCGCCTTTTTCAGGAGCCACGCCGGTGTCTTTCATGTCGCCGAGAGTCCAGTTCCAGAAGTTCACGCCGGCGGCCCAGTTGAGGTTATCCGTGATGCGGCCCTGGAAGTTCGCAAGGATTCTGAGCATCTGACGGCTCATGCCGTAGTAGTTCATGTTGGTTTGGGTTCCGTCCAGGCCGATGATGGTGGCTTCGCGGTTGCTCCAGAGGTCATAGTCCTGAATGGAAGCAGGGCCGTTGAAACCCCAGAAACTGTACAGAGGGTCGTTCATGTACGTTACCGATGCGTTCACGCGCATACCCGGGATAAGATATTTGGAGTCATAGGCCAGGTACAGGCGCATGCGGTGGCTCTTGGTGAAGTAGGAGCCTTCCCAGCTGATCTTGTGGAGGGGATCCGGATAGGTTTTACCGTCGCCGTAATAATAGATGTCACCGAAAGCACCGGCCTGGAAACCGTTATCTACGGAATATGTGGCCGTGGGCAGGAGGCCGAAACTCCAGCCTTTTTTAATTTCCTTCTCTTCCTGTGCCGACAGCATGATACCGCAGGCCAGAAGGGCGATTAAAACAGAAACAAGTTTTTTCATAATTGTCGTTTTAGCGTTAAAGTGGCACAAAGATATAACTTTTTTTCTGAAAAAACACTACATTTGCACCCCATGCCGAAAGCCAAGAGCAAAATACAGATTACCAACCGCCGGGCCTCGTTCGATTACGAGTTCCTGGAAACCTATACCGCTGGCATCTGCCTGGTTGGTACGGAAATCAAGTCCATCAGGGCCGGCAAAGCCTCCCTGCAGGATGCATGGTGCTACTTCTCAGGCGGCGAACTCTATATCCACGGCCTCAACATCGCCCAGTATCACTGGGGCACCTGGGGCCAGCACGAGCCCCTTAGGGACCGAAAACTCCTCCTTACCCGCCGTGAACTCCGCCACCTGGCCATGGAGGACAAAAAGAAGGGCCTCACCATCATCGCAGTGAAGCTCTTCGTTGCGGAAAACGGCTACGCTAAACTTGTCATCGCCCTGGCAAAGGGCAAGCGCGAATACGACAAGCGCCAGACCATCAAGGAAAAGGATACCCGGCGCGAACTGGACCGCATGGGGCTGTGATGGAGGCCGCTTAAAAAACAGCGAAAAAGTATTGCTTTCTCAAGAAAAAGCAGTACCTTTGCAGTCACATTAAGACGAAGTGGAAAGATTTGGACTGCTTGCAACCACTTAAAAAAATGCTAAAATGCTTTCATATCAGTGTTTTGTGTTTTAGCCTCTTGCATATACAGCCGGGGCTATTTTTTATACTATATGGTAAAAAACTATCTTTTTACGTCGGAATCGGTGTCTGAAGGACATCCCGACAAAGTTGCGGACCAGATTAGCGACGCCGTCCTTGACGCCTTCCTGTCCCAGGATCCGGAGGCCAAGGTGGCTTGCGAGAGCTTCTGCACCACCGGTATGGTGGTGGTGATGGGGGAGGTGCGTTCCAATATCCGCGTAGATGTTGAAACCATCGCCCGTAACACTATCCGTAACATAGGATATACCAAGAGCGATTATCGCTTTGATGCCGATGGTTGCGGGGTGCTCTCCGCGCTTCACGGCCAGAGCGACGACATCGACCGTGGCGTCTCCAAGGAGGACCAGGGCGCCGGCGACCAGGGCATGATGTTCGGTTATGCCTGCCGCGAGACGGAGGATTACATGCCCCTGCCCCTGTACCTGAGCCACAGGATTCTGAAGATCCTGTCCGAGATCCGCCACAACGAGCCGGACGTGATGCCTTATCTCCGTCCGGACTCCAAGAGCCAGTTCACGGTGGAATACGACGGCACCACCCACAAGCCCGTGAAGGTGCACACCATCGTAATCAGCACCCAGCACGACCAGTTCGACACCGACGAAGCCATGCAGCTGAGGATACGCCAGGACGTGGAGAACATCCTCATCCCGCGTTTCAAGGCGGCCCTGGCTCCGGAAACCGCAGCCCTTATCCACGATTATGAACTTCTGGTGAACCCCACCGGCAAGTTCGTTATCGGCGGCCCGGACGGCGATACCGGTCTCACCGGGCGCAAGATCATTGTCGATACCTACGGCGGCCGCGGCGCCCATGGCGGCGGCGCTTTCTCCGGGAAGGACCCCTCCAAGGTAGACCGCAGCGCGGCATACGCCGCCCGTCACATCGCCAAGAACATCGTGGCGGCGGGCGTGGCCGACGAATGCCTTGTGCAGCTGGCCTATGCGATCGGCGTGGCAAAGCCCGTGAGTGTGTTCGTGGACACGAACGAATCGGCCCATGTGAACCTGAGCGACAGCGAGATCGCGGAGAAGATATGCGAAATCTTCGACCTCCGTCCGGCGGCCATCATCAGGCGTTTCGGCCTCAAGAATCCAATCTACAGTCCTACAGCGGCTTATGGACACATGGGCCGCACGCCGTACAAGGCGAAAGTCCTTGTGAAGGGCGAGGAAAAGGAGGTACAGTTCTTCGGCTGGGAACTCCTGGACATGGTGGAGACCGTTAGAAACGCGTTTGGCATCAAATAGCAGAAAAAACCTCCCGACGGGAGGCTTTTTTGTTTTGATATGTCAACAAAAAGCAGTAACTTCGCACACGGAAAATTGAGATATTTTACTGTATCAATATTTATTCATTTTCTTAAACCCTATGAAAAAAGCTTTTAAAAGCCTTTTGCTCGCTTTCACTATGTTGATTGCGGGCACTGTCGCATTTGCCCAGGTCACCACGTCGGCCCTCTCCGGCCGCGTGACTGACGCAAGCGGCGATGCAGTCATCGGCGCTGCCGTGCTGGCAACCCACGTGCCTTCCGGTACCGTCTATGGCGGTGTTACAAACACTGACGGCCGTTATACCATCCAGGGTATGCGTCCCGGCGGTCCCTACACCGTTCAGGTGTCGAGCCTTGGCTATCAGTCCAAGGACTACACCGGAGTAGTTCTCCAGCTGGCAGAGACCTTCAGTCTCAATGCCCAGCTTGCTGAAGAATCTGCACTTCTGGAAGGCGCAGTGGTCGTGGCGGAAGCCGCATCCAAGTTCGCGGTAGAGAAAACCGGTGCAGTAACCAACATCAACGGCGCTCAGATCTTGACGCTCCCCACCGTGAACCGTTCGATCACGGACGTCACGCGCTTGTCGCCTTATGGCGGTAACGGCATGAGCTTCGCCGGCAGCGACGGCCGTCTTGCGAACTTCACCGTTGACGGCGCAAACTTCAACAACAACTTCGGCCTGAACGACAATCTCCCCGGTGGCGGCAACCCTATCTCCATCGACGCCATCGATGAACTCCAGGTTGTCATCTCCCCCTACGATGTACGTCAGACCAACTTCATCGGCGGTGGCGTGAATGCCATCACCAAGTCCGGTACCAACTCTTTCAAGGGTACCGCATACGTCTATCATAAGAATGAAAACATGCGCGGTGACGCCGTCGACGGCGACCAGATCTCCGGTGCCCGTGCAGTAGACCGCAATACCACGGTAGGTTTCACCCTGGGCGGCCCCATCGTCAAGAACAAACTCTTCTTCTTCGTGAACGCGGAGTATTCCATGATCCCCACCGTGGTTAACCGCTGGAGGGGCTCCACGGACGGAAAGGCCGATGCCAACAACTACATCTCCCGTACAACCCTGTCGGACCTAGAGACCGTTTCCAGCTATGTGAAGAACCAGTATGGCTACAACACCGGCTCCTGGACGGATTTCCCTGCCGACGAGTTCAATGCCAAGGTCCTTGCCCGTCTGGACTGGAACATCAACCAGAAGCATCATCTTGCCCTTCGTTACAACTACACCCTGAACCAGTACTGGCAGAATCCCAACGCCACATCCATGGACGGCGGCACCCGTATGAGCCACGCCCGTGTATCCGACTATTCCATGTCCTTCGCCAACTCCATGTACTCCATGCAGAATCTGGTGAGCACCTGGTCCCTGGATCTGAACAGCCGCCTGAGCGACAACCTGTCCAACCAGTTCCTTGCCACCTATTCCAAGCTTGACGATGTGCGTGGAACCAATTCCGATGAATTCCCCTTCATCGACATCACCAAGGACGATGACAACTACATGGCCCTGGGTTATGAGCTGTTCACCTGGAACAACGCGGTTCACAACACCGTTGCAAACGTAAAGGATGACCTTACTTATTATATGGGTGCCCACAAGATTACCGGAGGCGCTTCCTTCGAGTATCAGATGGCGGACAACCAGTACATGCGTAACGGTTCCGGTTACTACCGCTTCAATCTGGACGAGACCACCATGCGCAATCCGGATGGCACCCTGAATGCGGCCGCCCTGTTCGGCAGCACTCCCGAAGTAGTTTGCCTCACCTACGGCTATGACGGCGAAAAGGCTCCCGCAGCCCGCGTGCAGTTCTACAAGGCAGGCGCCTACCTCCAGGACGAGTGGAACGCCACCGATAACTTCAAACTCACCGCTGGCCTGCGCGTGGACGGTCTGTTCTTCAACAATGCAGACCTCATGACCAACGCCGCCATCAAGGCCCTCACCTTCTATCCGAAGGCAAAGAACTATGCGGAGACTCATATCGACACCGGTTCCTGGCCCACCTCCAAGGTTACCGTTTCTCCCCGCGTGGGCTTCACCTGGGATGTATTCGGAAACAGGTCCCTGAAGGTTCGCGGCGGCACCGGTCTGTTCAGCGGCCGTCTGCCCCTGGTGTTCTTCACCAACATGCCCACCAACGGCGGTCTTGTCCAATACCAGGCTCAGCTCAATTCTTCCAAGGGTGTAGATATGTCCCAGTTTGCCGGTCTCATCACAGATGCCAGCGGCAAGCCCACCGTGGACGCTCTTCTCGCCAAACTTGCGAGCCTTGGTTATCCCACCACGGTAAAGCCCGAAGACGGAACCGTTCCTTCTTCAATCTCCGCCGTGGATCCCAATTTCAAGATGCCTCAGGTATGGAAGACCTCTCTCGCATTCGACTACAACTTCCCCACCGCATTCCCGATGAGCCTCACTGTTGAAGGCATCTTCAACAAGACCATCAATGCAGTGTCCATCTCCGACTGGAGCATGATCAACGTTGGCGGCTTCGCCCGCTTCAACGGCGCCGACAACCGTCCCATCTATCCCAACGGTGCTTTCCGTGTTTCCAACATGGTAAACGGCAAGTCAAAGCAGATTTCCGCTTTCGTTCTGGAGAACACCAACAAGGGTTATGGCTGGAGCGCAAACGTTACCCTGAATGCACAGCCCGCAGAGTGGCTGAGCATCATGGCGGCCTACACCCACACCGTGAGCAAGGAGGTTACCGGTATGCCCGGCTCCGCTGCTGAATCGGCATTCACCTATGTTCCCACGAGCGAGGGCCCGAACTACATCAAGCTGCACAACTCGCAGTATGTGACTCCGGACCGTTTCGTCGCTTCCCTCACCTCTCACGACAAGAGCGGCAACCACTACAGTTTCATCTATGAAACCTGGAAGGGTGGTTACAAGTACTCCTACATGACCACCAACGACATGAACGGCGACGGCTACAACTACGACGCCATCTATATTCCTACCGACGAGCAGGTGGAAAACAACGAATTCCGTTTCGTGAGCCAGCCCGACGCAGACCGCTTCATGGCCTTCGTCCACAACGACGCTTATCTCTCCAAGCATCAGGGCCAGTATGCAGAGCCCTACAGCGTGTACTCTCCTTGGGTGCACCGCGTGGACTTCGCCTACAAGCACGACTTCAAGATCAACGTTGGTCACACCACCAACATCCTGCAGCTCAACTTCGACGTTAAGAACGTCCTTAATCTGTTCAACTCCAGCTGGGGCGTGAGCAAGTATCTCAATCCCGAGATCGGCTCCGAGGCCAAGATCCTCAAATTCGAAGGCGTGGATGCCGACGGTTATGCAACCTTCTCCACTCCCAAGTCCATCAGCGGAACCACCAAGACCTTTGTTCCTTCCCACACTCTCGGTCAGTGCTGGTATGCCTCCATCGGTCTCAAGTATATGTTTAACTAATCCCCATCGGCATAATTATGAAACTCAAATATATCATTGCAACACTTCTTGCCGGCGCCACACTGTTTTGCGCCTGCGAGAACGAGGCCGATCACTACCTCAGCGAGGTTAAGGTGGAGAAATCCTTCGTCTCCTTCCCTGCAGCGGGCGGCGACGTTGCTTTCAAGTTCACCACAACCGACTCCTGGGAGCTGAAGAACCTTCCGGATTGGATCACGTCTTCCAAAAATACCGGCGCCGCCGGCGAGAACACTGTTACTCTCACTGCAACCGCAGCAACTGAAACCCGTGAAGCTACATTCAACATCGTCTGCGCAGGCAAGGCCCAGAATGTCAACGCCATCCAGATGACGGAAAAGGTGGAGCGCCAGATTACTTCCATGGCCGATATCGTAGCCGCCGGAAGCGGCACCTTCCGAGCCAAGGGAACCGTGACCAAGATCACCTCCACCAGCTATGGCAACTGGTATTTCACCGACGGTACAGTAGGTGCCGATGTGAACGGCGGAATGGGCATCCAGGTCTATGGCACCCTGAACAAGAAGGGCAATACCTACGACAAGAACAACGCCGCGATGGAGAACCTCAACTGCCCGGCCAACCCGGACGCCTGGGAGTTCAGCGTGGGTGATATCATCACCGTCGAAGGCCCTCTTACCTTATATAATACCACATGGGAACTTGTTGACGTTACCGTTATCGAAATCGAGCGCTCCCTGATCAAGGTGAATTCCACCGAGCTCCTCGGCGGCGAAGAACCCGTGGCCACCAGCGCATTCCCTCTGGAAGGCGGTAATATCAAGGTCAACCTCGACGTAAAGGGCGACGGCTTCCACGTATCCATCCCCGAAGCGGCGAAGAGCTGGCTGCACATCGAAGACTTCAGCGCTACCTCTGTAACTCTCCGTGCCGATGCCAACGGCGGCGGCGACCGCTCCGCGGAAGTAACCTTCAGCACTGAAAAGGGCGGAGTTACCTATACCTGTGTCCAGGCCTTCACCCAGAAGGGTGCGATTATCCCCATCAGCTGCGCCGGCTTAAACGCCCTTGCAGACGGAGATGCACTTTACAGGGTTAAGGGTGTTATCACTAGCATCGTAATGGATAAAAACGATGCCACCAAGTACAACAAGTACGGCAACTTCCATATTGTGGATGAAACCGGCGACGTATATGTCTATGGTCTGCTGGACGGCCCCGGCGGTGCGGCCGCAAAGGATGTCCTCACCACTATGGGTGCAAAGGTCGGTGACGTTATTACCGTGGTCGGCCCTAAGGGCTCTCACAACAACAGCCCTCAGATGGTCAATGCCTATTGCGAGGCATATGTTCCTGTAACGGCCAAGACCTGCGCAGAGTTCAATGCCCTTGCAGACGGCAACGACCTCTATCTGGTCTCTGGAAAGATTACTGAAATCGTGATGGACAAGACCGACGCCACCAGGTACAACAAGTACGGCAACTTCTACGTCCAGGACGACAGTGGTGAAAAGGTTTATGTCTACGGCCTTGTTACCACGATGGAAAGCAAGAGCGCACAGGATATCCTTACCACCCTTGGCGTGAAGGTTGGCGACATTATCACCGTGGTTGGTCCCAAGGCCAGCCACAACAACGCCGCCCAGATGAAGAATGCATTCTATGTATCTCACGAAATCCCGGTTCCTGACAACGTTGTAAAAATCAACTTCAAGCAGTGGGGTGCAGATAATCAATGGACGGATGCTACCAACTACGTTACTATTGAGAGCGGAGTGGTAAAACTGACGGCTTCCTGGGTAGGCGACAATGCAAACGGCATCTGGTACGTGGGTAACGACACCGCTCCCAGTGACTGGCGCTTCTACCAGGCAAGGCAGGGTGGCATGACCCTGTTCATCGCCGACGGTTATTGCGTGAAGTCGGTCAAGTTCACCTATGCCAACAAGAACGGCGGTTATCTCAAGGCTCCTAACGGAGACAAGGTGGAAACCGGTGTGGCATATACTGCCAGTCTCCCCCAGTCCTCATTGTTCACCGTTGCAAGCGATTCCGCAACCAACGGTCAGGCCAGGATTCAGGAGATCGAGGTTGAGTACGATGTCCTTCCCGAGTAGTCTTCTGTACATACATAAAAAGGGCGACCCGGCCGGGCCGCCCTTTTTGTATGAGATTTCTCGACTACGCTCGAAATGACAAGGCTACTCCGCGAAGTGGAGTCCGTTTAATTTGTTCCACTCACCGCGGGTGAAGTCCGGCATCACGACCGGCATGGAGCCGTGGAGAATGGAAACTTCCGTGAGTTCCACAAGGGAGCTCCACTCGGCCGCGTCGTAAACGTCCTGGTCCAGGGGAAGGCCGTTGTGGAGGCAGTAGATGAGGCGGTAGTCCATGATGAAATCCATGCCGCCGTGGCCGCCAACCTTGCGGGCAAGGTCTTCGATATCGGCAACGAAAGGAACCTTGTAGGCTTCCATGATTGCGTCGCGGTCCTCTTCCGAAAGGTATTCTTCAGCATCCAGGTCGTCATAGGACATTCCTTCCTTGAGATTACCGCCGCCGATGGCGATTCCTTCATTGGGATACTTGTTGGCGTAGCCCTTGGTGCCCTGGAGCTGGTACATGCGGCTATAGGGCTGGGGAGGTACTACGGCATGCTCCACAAGGATGGTCTTGCCGTTGTGGGTGCGGATGAGGGTGGAGGTGTTGTCTCCGTTGGCGTAGTGGGGGACAACGCCCTCGCCGTAGCGCTCATCGGCCTTTGCCTGGCCTGCCCAGGAATCCGTGTCCATGGCAACCAGGAGGTCCATTTTGTCACCGCGGTGGATGTTCAGGGCCTGGCAAACCGGGCCGATACCGTGGGTGGGATAAAGGTCGCCGCGATGGTCTTTGTTGTAGGTCATGCGCCAGTCGCCCTGGTAGCTGTCCCACCAGGGGGAAAGGTCGTGGCAATAGGAGCCTTCGCCGTGCACAATCTCGCCGAAGAGGCCCTGCTGGGCCATGTTCAGGCAGGTGAGTTCAAAGAAGTCGTAGCAGCAGTTCTCCAGCATCATGCAGTGCCTGCGCGTGCGCTCCGAGGTGTTCACCAGCTGCCAGCACTGTTCAATGCTTATGGCTGCGGGAACCTCGATGGCAACGTGCTTGCCGTGCTCCATGGCGTAAACCGCGATGGGAGTATGCAGCTGCCAGGGAACGGCCAGATACACTAGATCCAGGTCTTCCAGTTCGCAGAGCTGCTTGTAGCCCTCCTCCCCGGAGAACTCGTAAATCGCACGGGGCGCTCCGCGTTTTTCAAGGCTTCTCTGGGCCTTTTCAACCCTTTCGGGAAGAAGGTCGCAAAGGGCCACCACGGTGGCGTCCTCGATGAAGGGGAAGCGCCTCACGGCGTCACGGCCGCGGTCTCCAAGACCAACGATGCCAACCCTCACGTGCTCGATGGGATCCACTTTGAAGCCCAGCATGCACTGCTGGTCGGCCGGGCGCGGGGGAGTGTTGTAGACAATCTTGTTGTCCTTTATCACATAGCCGTATTCACTGGCCTTCGGGGCGCAGGAGAAAGCCACGGCGGCGACAACCGCCGCGGCAAGTATTCCGATAATTCTTTTCATAAGCTTATTCCAACATCAGGCTGCGGAATTCGTCAATGTCCTCCTGCGGAACCCCGGCCACATCGAGGAGATATTTCTCTACGCCCTGGGCAAAGGTTCCGTCTCCGGCAAGTTCCCAGAAGTAAGGGACAACATCGCTGTAGACCCAGGACATTCTGGTATTCTTGAAGGTGGGTGTGGGATTGCTCTTCTGGTCGGAGATGGAGACGCTGTAGCCAACAGGGGCAAAATAAGTAAGTTCGTATTCCTTGGCGATGTCGCCTTCACGGACACCGAGGATACCGAACAGCAGGATGCCGAGGGTTCCTGTGCGGTCGCGGCCAAGGGAGCAGTGGAAATGGACAGGTTTGCCGCTGCGTACGCTGTTTAGCACAAATTCGAAGCATTCCTTGGTTTTTGCGGCATCTTTTACGAGCATGGTTTTACCACCCTGTTCGATAACGGGAGCGCAGTGGTCCAGACCGGCAACTGCGGGAGTGAACATAACGTCACTCTCCCCGCGCAGGTCGAGTTCCGCACCGAGTCCCTCGAAGAGAACTTCTTTTTCTCCCTGTGCATTCAGGGGATAGGGACTCCACTTTTCGTTGAGGCGCCCGCCACGATAAATCTTGCGGTATTTGATGGTCTTTCCGTCAATGGTTTTCCATCCGCCGAAGTCGCGGCAGTTGCGTCCGCCACCACCCTTGATATTCCCTTTATCGTGGTCTCCGTGGAAATACACCTGATGGAGGGTCCCTATTGTGTTGAAACTACCCTGGGCAAGGATTTTACCGTTGGCTGAAGTAACCTTGTAAGTGTAGCTGTCGTTGGGAACCAGATTGGTGATGTTTACATACAAAGACCCGGCAGCAATTTCCAAATCTCCGCTCCATGAGAGAGCATCTTCCATGTGAAGTGTCATCGGCCCGTCCTCGAGCGCATCCTTGCTCCAGCGGATACTGTACTGCATGGGCATATCTCCATCCGGCCAGTCCGTTCCCCAGTTGGCCCAGGTGAGAGGCTCTCCCACTTTGCCACCGAAGCCGCCGTAATAGTCGAAAATCTTTGTGTCGACTTTGCAGGTTTTATCCTCATATGTTACTTCTGTGAGGAATTTCTCCACCAGGGGGTTGGTGGCCTGGACAGTGCTGCCGCTAATAAGTTCGGGTGCTGCTCCTGCCATGGGATCGCCAATCTGGGTTACTGTTATGCAAATGCTTGTTTTGGGAGCATTGATGAATACGTTGCAGGAACGGTTTTTCATCTTGGGATTAGCTTCGCAAGTCAATGTGACTACGACAGGCTCTTCAGACGCTTCTCCGCTTTCAGGATATACAGAGAGCCATTCTTCGTCGGCTTCAGCCGTCCAGTCTACATTTGATGTGACGGTAAATGTTATTGCGCCGCCATCGGCCTTGATGGAAATATCTCTTTCGCCGGATACAACTACGTTGGGCTCGGCTTCGGGGTTGTTCTTGTTCCCTTTGCAGAACACAAGAAGGGGAAGAACCATTAATAATGCCAGAATTTTCTTGAACATGGTGTTATATTGTTTGTTGATTATTTAACTTCAATCAGATAACTGCCCTTGAAAGTGGGACGGATAAAGGGATCCGATCCCTCGACGGCATAGGCGCGGGGCTGGTCCGCCGCATATTCGGTGACAATGTAGCTACGTGCTGGATCCAGGCCGCGAAGTTCGATAGGCTCTCCATTCCATTCCGGAGCATAGAAAGCATAGTACATTGCCCCGTCTTTCTCTATCACATGGGCTTCCGGCTTGTCAAAGCCATAATCGTAGAGATTCAGGTAGTTGCCCTTTGAAAGCATCTTTTCGCTGTAGATGGGAACCCACTTGCGAAGAAGTGCTTCTTTTTCTTCAGTGAGCAGGCTTCCGCCATTCTCGGTGGCATCGGGATTAGCCTTCGGCCAGGTGAATTTTGTGCCGATGACCCCGCCCACGCCAACCTGGCTGGGGAAATCCAGCCCGCCGTCGCTGAGCTCCACATGGTCCGCATAATAAGCCAGGCCGGGGGCGATTGCCGCATAGGCCTTGCGCTTCATGCGGATCTGGGCACTGGAAGTGGGGTCCGATGCAACCGCCTGGTTGATGTACGGCAGATAAAAGAAATTCACGGAGCATCCGCAGGGGCAAACCTGCACGATAGACCCCGGTTTATCGGCCTGGGCCCTCTGGTAGATGGTTCGGAAGAATTCCGGATGGCGCTCGCAGGCCTCCTCAGGGAAGGAAAGCCCGCTGGCGGGGTTATAATCCGGGGCCGACAGGTTCAGGTGCTGGCCGTCCAGCTTGAAGCCGTCGAAATTCCACTCTTTCAGGAACATGTCCACGAGTTTTTCCGTGTATTCCCAGGTGTACGGGTTAACGGGGGAGAGATACCAGCTGTCCCACCATGAAATGTCTTCGTGGTTGCCGTCTTCTTTCACCAGAAGCATCTCCGGGTGCTCTGTGGCGCATTTGCTCTCCGGATCCGCGGCCATAGGGGCCCACCAGAGCTTTGCCTTCAGACCGGCTGCGTGGATGGCATCCGTCATGCGGCGCATTCCATCCGCTCCGATGCGGTCGTTGGCCTCCCAGTCGCCTTCGCACCACTGGTAGCCATCGTCCACATCCACCCATTTGAAGCCGAGCTCTACCACTTTGGGAAGAGTGCCGATAACTTCGTCCACGGTAAAGGTGCGCTCATAGCCCCAGGCGCACCAGACGGGCTCGAAGGCCTCTTCCGGGGACTGGGGAGGAATATAATCGTGGGCTTCCCACATGTAACGGGTGAAGGTGCGAAGAGGCTCGAAGAAGTCTCCCTTCGGACCTTCTAGAATGAACTGCTCCAGGGAATACAGGGTGTCTCCCGGCTGCAGCACTTTTGCGTTTGCGAAATCTTCACGTATGCAGGCTTCCGTATGGTTTCCTTTACGCTTTACAGGCATGGAAACCAGTTTGAGAGATGCCTCCGCAACTCCCACGCTAAGGTTTTTCTCCGGAGTCCAGATGCAAACCATGGGGATGCCTCCGCCATAGTCGCTGTCGTTCATGCCAAGATAGTTGCGCTGATAAAAGCCATTATCCACGGGAAGCACCCAGTCTTTTCTTTCGCCGGATGATGTGGGCTGGAAAGACCATACCTCAGGAGCGTCCAGCGATATTCTGGAGGTTTCGATTGCATCTATGCTCACGGGGCGGGCCGTGGAGTTCACAAAACCAACCTTGCGGACGGTGAGCCCCGGGAACCCTGCAGGCTCCTCAAACTTTATGAGGGTTTGAAGCCCGTTCACGGTTTTCCCGTTGCAAAGGGCACGATCCACGGGTGCCTGCGCGCATGCGCACACGAAAGCGGCGGCAAGGGCGGCTGCTAAAAGTTTTCTCATAGTTTGATTTCTTTTGCAAAACGGCCGCGGCATACCTCCCTCACGTGTTCCAGCGAAGTGAATGCCCCGGTACCGCCGGCTGCGGTTGTATTTACTGCGCCGGTGAGGTTGCCGGTTTCCTGGCAGTCTTCCAGAGGCAGACCTTTCACGAATGCGCTTATGAATCCGGAGTTGAAACTATCCCCTGCGCCGATAGCATCGACAACATCGCTGTTGAGGAATGCGGGAAGAAGTTTCATGTTGCCGTCTTTTCTCACGAGCAGCGAGCCCTTCGAGCCGCATTTCACCACCATGGCGTTGCCAAGGAAGGGGAGAACCTCCGCTATGGCGCCCTCCAGGCTGTCTTTACCGGTGAGGGCCTGCAGCTCTTTTTCGTTGGGCATAAAGATGGTTATCTTGGGAAGCACGCTCCTGTAGTCCAGTTTCCATGTTTCCATAGGATCCCACTGTGTATCCAGGGAAACGGTTATTCCTTTTTCGGCTGCTGCGTCCAGAACTTTATGGATGTCCCGAAGGAGCGCGCTCTGCATGAAAAGCGACGACAGGTGGATATGCCGCGTGTTGTCGAACACGTCTTTGTCTATATCGTCCCATCCCATTACATCCATGGAACCCTGATAGGTGAGGTTCGCCCGGTCTTCGCCGTAATTCATGCAGATGGTTGCTCCGGTGGGGGTGGGGCCGTCCATGATGTAGCGGGTGTCCACTCCCTTTGCCTCAAGCGAGGTTTTTACAAGGTCTCCGAATGAATCCCGGCCCACGAGGCCAACGAAGCAGACTTTACTTCCCAGGGATGCGGCGTTGGCCGCGAAAATGGCGGTTGAACTGCCAAGGGTTACCGTCATGTCCTTTGCGAACTTTTCCTTGCCGATTTCCGGCTCCGATTCGATGCGGTTCAGGATGATATCCACATTCAGTTCGCCGATGGCTGCAATGTCGAAACGTTTCATACAGTTTTAGTATTACCTTGCGAATATAGTGAGAAATCGTGAAAATTTTCAATTTTCCATAAAATTTACATTTCGTTTTGTTTCGTTTGAAAAAAACACTATATTTGCATCAGACTAAAACTAAGCGATTATGAATATATACGATTCCGCCCAGGGGCGCAGGTCGGCAATTCTGCAAAAACTCCGCGAAGATTCAACCGTAAGTGTTTCGGAACTTAGCACCGAATTCGGCGTGTCGGAAGTGACCATCCGCAAGGACCTTCGGATACTCAAGGAACGCAAACTCCTTGTCCGTGTGCACGGCGGTGCGATTATGGGCGCCGGCTCTTCGCTGGACGAGGTGGAGGAACGCAACTTCAATTTCAAGCGTCTTGTGAACGCCCGCGAGAAAGAGGCGATAGGCCGTGCCGCCGCCGCCCACATCCGCAACGGAGACACCATTCTGGTGGACTCGGGAACCACAGCCCTGGAAGTTGTGCGCAACCTGGACCGCTTCACGGATCTCACCATCATCACCAACTCCCTCCACGCCATGACGGAAGCCATTAAGTACAAGAGGTTCAAAGTGATACTCCTTGGAGGAACGGTGCGCGAATCAAGCCTTTCGATGGTGGGTCCGCTGGCCGAATCCAACCTTAAACTCTTCTACTGCGACAAACTTTTCCTGGGTGTGGACAGCTTCAGCGTTGAGGCAGGTCTTTCCACCCCTAATGTGGAGGAGGCAAGTACCAATCAGGTGATGATTTCCAGGGCACGTGAAGTAATTGCAATGTTCGATTCCTCCAAGGTGAACAAGAGGGCTCTCGCATTCATTGCCATGCCGGACAAACTGAACACCGTGATCACCGACAGCCACCTTCCCGTAACGGTGCGCAAGCAGCTGAAAGCCATGAAGGTGAACGTGGAGGTGGTGAGCATTTAAAAAATCGAAACGTGAGGAAACACTTTTTTCAAAAAAAAGTCTCAAAAACGAAACGGATTCGGAACTTATTCTTTATTTTTGTGGTGTGAATACACGCGTAATGACACGAAACTACAACACTTACAAGGAAATCCTTCAGCAGCCCGCAGTCTGGAAGAAAGCATTCCGGACGGTTCTGGAGCGTAAAGCGGAAATCAAGTCCTTCCTGGACAGGCATATTTCCGAAGGCTATCAGTTCATTCTCACCGGCGCCGGAACATCGGCCTACATAGGCGATGCCCTGGAGCCGGCCCTGTACAATACCCTCTTAAAGGGAGCCCGTTCGCTGGCAACGACGGACATCATTACCGCCCCGGAACAGTATTTCGGGCCGGAGAGTAAAGTGGTCCTCGTTTCCTTCGCCCGCAGCGGCAACAGCCCGGAAAGCGTGGGCGCGGTCCGCGCGGTGGAGAAAACCGCCGGCAAGGTGGCCCATATCTTCATCACCTGCAATGCGGAAGGGGAACTCGCCAAGATGAAGGGCCGCAATATCCTTTGCATCCTTCTTCCACCGGAAACCAACGACCTTTCCCTGGCCATGACAAGCAGCTATTCCACAATGCTGCTCACCTGTTCGCTCATCGCGAACATCGACCATATTGAAGAGGAGGAGGCTCATATCGACCTTCTTTCCCTCTGTGTGGAAAAGGCCATGAAGGAGTATGAACCCGCGATCAAGGAGATAACGACACGGAAATTCACCCGCGCCGTTTTCCTGGGCTCCGGCCCTCTCAAGGGCGTTGCGGAGGAATCCCGCCTGAAGCTTCAGGAACTCACGGACGGAGCGATAATGTGCGCTTTTGATTCGTTCCTTGGCTTCCGTCACGGCCCCAAGGCCATCGTGAAGCAGGATTCCCTTATGGTGTACATCCTTTCTCCGGATCCCAAGGTGCTTCGCTATGAACTGGACCTCATCGGCCAGGTGAACTCCAACAACAAGGTGATCGCCAGCGTGGTGGTTTGCCAGCAAAAGCCCGCGGAACTTCCGAAGGATAGCTATCACCTTTGCGTGGAAACGGGTCTTCCCCTAAGCTTCCCCGCATATTACGGCTGCGTATCCAACATTTTCGTCGCCCAGCTTCTGGGATTCTACAAATCGATAGACTGCGGGCTTTGCCCGGACACTCCTTCCGTATCCGGAAACATCTCCAGGGTAGTGGAGGGTGTTACCTTATATATATAATATGAAAAAGACAGAGAAACTTCTCCATCGCATCGACGAGCTGCAGAAGGAAACGGGCATTCCCCGCACCATATTCGCGGCCTGTCCCAATTCCCCCACCGTAATCAGGGCTTCCCTGCGTGCGGCAAAACGCAATAATGCCCCCATCTATTTCGCGGCAACCCTCAACCAGATAGACTGCGACGGCGGCTATACCGGCATGACTCAGGAGCAGTTCTGCCGCCTTGTGCGCTTCGAGACGGAAAGGGTTAACTTCACCGGTCCCGTAATTGTTGCCATCGACCATGGCGGTCCCTGGCTCAAGGACAAGCAGCGCACGGAAAAGTGGAGCGTGGAAGATGCGATGAACGGCGTGAAGAAGTCGTTCGAAGCCGCGGTTCTCGCAGGCTACGACCTCATTCACGTGGATCCCACGGTGGACATCAACGTTCCAAAGGGAAAAATAATTGACATTCATGTTGTGGCGGCCCGCACTGTGGAGCTCATCGCCCATGTGGAGAAGTTCCGCAAGGAGAAGGGCATCGCCCCCATCTCATACGAAGTCGGTACGGAAGAGGTTCACGGCGGCCTTGCCGATGAAACTACTTTCGACACATTCATAAACGAACTTAAAAAAGGGTTAATTGTTGCAGGACTGCCGGACGTATGGCCCTGCTTCATCGTGGGAAAAGTGGGAACCGACCTGGATACCACCATCTTCGACGGCGAAGTGGCCAAACGTCTCACGTCCAAAGTTCGTCCTCTGGGAAGCTACATCAAAGGTCATTACACCGATGATGTAGCCAACCCCGAGGAGTATCCGCTCTGCGGAATGGGTGCCGCCAACGTGGGCCCGGAATTCACCATGAGCGAGTATAGGGCCCTTTGCGAGTTGGAAGAGCTTGAAAAACGCAAATATGCGGAAGGCCTTGTGGCCGTTCCTTCAAACATGCGTGAAGTCCTCCTGCAGGAAGTGGAAGACAGCCACCGCTGGGAAAAATGGCTCCATGAAGACGAGCAGGGCAAGAGCCTGCACGCTCTCACCCCTGAAAGGCAGGACTGGATCGTATCCACCTGCTGCCGCTACATCTGGCAGCAGCCCCGCACCCTTGCGGCCCGTGGTTTCCTGTATGAAAACCTCCGGCGTCTTGGCGTGGATGCTGAAGAGATTGTCCTTGGCCGTATAGAGCGGGATATGGACAAGTACTTCCGCGCATTCAACCTCATCGGCTTGAACGATTTACTGTAAACATAAAACAACAACCAATGAAAAAAACACTCATCCGCGTTATCTCAGTGGCAGCCATGCTCATGGTGTCATTGACGGCCTTCGCCCAGAAACATCAGGTTTCAGGTACGGTCACAGACGCTTCCACCGGCGAACCCGTCATAGGTGCGGGTATCGTGATTTCCTCCGGCGGCGGCGTTGTCACGGACTATGATGGTAATTACGTCCTTCAGGCAAGTGACGACGATGTGCTCACTTTTACCAGCATCGGTTTTGAAAGTGTGACGGAGAAAGTCGGCGACCGCCGGGTTATCAATGTCATCCTCCAGCCGGACAGCAAGATGCTGGAAGAAGTGGTTGTGCTCGGTTACACAACCCAGAAGAAGGCGGAACTCTCAAGCTCGGTTGTCACCATGGACGGTGAAAAACTCCGTGACGTGAGCACAGCCGACGTTGGCAACATGCTTCAGGGCAAGGTTGCCGGCGTTGTGGTTATGAACGGAACAGGCCAGCCGGGCGCAAATGCAGATATCCGCATCCGCGGTACCGGGTCCATCACCGCAGGAGCAGGCCCGTTGTATGTAGTTGACGGCGTTGCCGGCGGTGCTTTCAACCCCAATGATATTGAAACCATCACGGTTCTGAAAGACGCTTCTGCAACCGCTTTGTACGGTGCGGCTGCATCCGGCGGTGTTATAGTTATCACCACCAAGACCGGCGGGGACAATGTCCAGGTGAACTTCAAAGCCAGCGCCGGTATCAAGAAAGCCCTTACCGGCAGATTCCATGCAATGGATTCCGAAGAACTGTTGGATTACAAATACATGCAGTTCTCATCCGTAGTGGCATCGGAACTCTATCCGGAATCGCTTCTTGACCAGGATTTTGACTGGGTGAACAACACCTTCAAACTCGGTAATGTTCAGAACTACTATGTTTCCGTAGCAGGTAAATCCGGAAAGGTCAATTACTATGTGAGCCTTGACCATTACAATGAAAAGGGTACGCTCATCAATACCAGCTTCCTTAAGAATGCGGCGCGTGTGAATCTGTCGGCCCCCATCAATGACAAACTCACCATGCACATCCGCCTGAATTATGCCAAGAGCTATGACAGGGGAGAATCTTCCTGGAGGTTGCTGGACGGCGCGTATTTCTCGATGCCTTGGGATATTCCTTATGTCATTGACGCAGATGGAAATATCACGAATGAATTCGTGAAGATCGACAACTATACTTCTCCGCGTCCGGACAATGGCGGCGCTTGGTACACCCAGAATCCTTCCAACATCCTTCACAGCGAGCAGTACAACTATGCGAAGGGTCACGGTGAAGACCTCACCGGAGACCTGCAGCTGGTGTGGAGAGTAACGGACTGGCTCACCATTACGTCAACCAACCGCTACGACACATCCAATTCATACTATGAAAGCTATGTAGACCCCCGTACTTACGACGGAGGCGGCGTTGGCAGTCTCACAAACAGCGACAGTGAGTGGAATGGCTGGGGCACAACCAACATCGCAAAGGCATATAAAACCTTCGGAAACCATGACGTGAATGCGATTGTGGGCTGGGAGTACGGTGAAGGCTACACCCGTAGTTTCGACGCCACCGGAACAAGGTTCCCTGCAGGAATGCGTTCACTGTCCAGTTCCATCGTGAGCGGTGCCGATGGCGCAGATTACAAAACGCGCACGTGGGCACTTCTTGGCCAGGCTCAGTATTCATACCTCGGCAAGTATGTACTCACCGCTTCAATCCGCTACGACGAGAGCTATAAGTTCGGTCCTGAAAACCGCGGCGGTATTTTCCCGGGCATTTCCGGCGCATGGATTGTCTCCCGTGAGGACTTTATGGCCAATCAGGACAAATTCTCCTTCCTTAAGCTTCGTGCCGGTTACGGAAAGACCGGTAACGACAATATCCCTGCATTCCGTTACCAGTCGGTTTATTCGCTTTCTTCGCAGTACAATGGCGCCAAAGCCGCAATCCTTGAGCGCCAGGACAACCCTCGCCTCGGATGGGAAGAGGCTTATATGGCCAGCCTCGGTGTGGATGCAACCACATGGAACAACATCAACATCACTCTGGACCTGTACAATACCATCAATACCAAGATTCTCATGGAAAACCCCATGCCGCCATCCTCAGGTTTCTTCGCCATCATGGACAATGTGGGAACCGTCCGGAATCGCGGTGTTGAACTTGCAGTTGACGGTCCCATCATGCTTAGGAAGAATTTCAGCTGGACGGCAGGTTTGAACCTCGGATTCAACCAGAACCGCGTTGTTGCTCTTCCTGGAGGCCAGGATGTTGTAATGACCAAGGGAGAAGTTTCCCAGATGCTCAAGGAAGGTTACGACATCTATTCCTGGTACATGCCCAAGTGGACCGGAGTCGTAACTGTCTATGACGAGGAATACGAAGAATATGTCGGTAAGCCTTCGTGGGAAAGGATTGAAAAGGACGGCACGGTTACAACCGTTACCGAATACAGCCAGGCCACACCCCAGATTGTGGGTTCTGCATCCCCCTGGTTCAGCGGCGGTATCAATACGGCTCTGCGCTGGCGCAATTTCTCCCTCACCGCAAACGGCAACTTCGTGGTTGGTAATAAAATCTACAATAAGACCCGTGAAACAATGGACTCCGACGGCCAGCTTACAAACCTCAACCAAATGTCCCACAACAACGGACTTGGTTGGGTGCGCTGGGACAAAGACGATGAGTCTACCTGGGATATCGCAACCCACCCCAAGCCGAAGCCCGGCCGTTCCGACGGTGCCAACAAGACATCTTCCCGTTATCTGGAAGACGGCAGTTTCTTCCGTATGCGTAACATAACGTTGTCATACGATCTGCCCGAAAGCCTTATTTCCAAGACCATGATGAGCGGCGCCCGTGTATACCTCTCCGCCGACAACATCCTCACGCTCAGCCGATTCTCCGGCACAGACCCGGAAGTGCGGCTGGATTCCGATACATACAGCCATGCCGGTCTGTATTCCAACAACTATCCTGTTCCCCTGTCAATAGTGCTGGGTGTCGACATTAAATTCTAAAAGCAAGGAAATTATGAAAAAGATATTTGCAATAGCATTGGCCACCCTGGCACTGTCGGTATCTTCATGCGAGATGGATTTCTATTCGTCCGACTCCATGACTCCCAACCAGCTCAAGGAGAACCCCTCGTCGGCAATCTATACCACTGACGGCATTTACGCCCTTTTCAAGGAAAAGCTTGCATACAAAGGGCAGAGCGGCGGTGAAAGCGGCAACTACTATGTGCGCCACTATTTCCAACTTTCGGAATTGCGTGGAGACAATGTTACCGTATCCGGCATGAGTGAAGACCCGTTCACTTATGCTTATACTTACAAGGATATTCCCACCCAGAAGAATATCTATTACACCTGGTGGATTGCCTACAAAATCATCAATGTAGCAAACACCAATATTTCGGCTATTATTCCCACCGAAGGGAACGATCAGTTGAGCGACCACCTGCTCGGAGAAAACTATTTCTTCCGTGCAATAGCGCATTTCCACATGGTTACGCTTTTTGCCCAGCCTTATGTGTGCGGCCGCGACAATCCCGGTGTGGTGCTTCGCGTAGGTACGGATGCTTCAGAGACAAAACGTTCTACTGTTGGCGAGATTTATGACCAGGTGGTGAAGGACCTCAAAGCCGCCATCAAATATATGGATGGTTATGAGGCGGCCAATGGCGGAAACCGCGGCAACAAAGGATATGTCTCTGCCGATGCCGCCCGCGCCCTTCTCTCACGTGTATATCTTTATATGGAGAATTGGTCGGATTGCCTGACCGTCTGTAATGAACTTATGGCCCACGCTCCGTCATCCGTGACCACGGGTTATGACTATGCAGACTATCCAACCCACACCTACAATCACGAAGAAACAATCTGGTGCGTGGCTCACGACACATCCGACGAAATCGCACAGCCGGACCATGCTGAAGCATCCATCGCATCCATGTATCTTCACGATGTGAAAGGATGGGGCGAACATTACTGGAGCGAAATCCTTATCGACCTGTTCCAGCGTTATGACGTTGACGGCGTACATGCCGACAAACGCTTCGCATCATACTTCATTATGCCCGGAGACAAAAAGGACGGCAAAGTTATGGTCACTCTTCCCTACAAAGATGAACCCACAAACGACTTCTGCTCCACATACGTTGCAAGCGGCCTTACCAAGAACGCCGACGGCTCCGTGGATTTCAAGTTCTCCGGAAAGACATACAAGGCTGTTCCTTCCGCAGATCCTGACCGTCGTGGAGAGTATTATGTGACCGGATATGATTTTGTCCAGCAAAAGGCCGTGGACGGATATCAGAGCCGTGTATTCGTGCGTCCCAACTGCGATACGGGTAAAGAAGGTATCAGGAATAACGGTGGTAAGTATGTGATTTACTATAATACCAAGTTCAGCTATCAGGATGGTAATCCCATGCTCACCTCTCCTGTATTCCTCCGTTGGGGTGAAGTGGTCCTGAACAGGGCGGAGGCCCGGTATCATACCAGCGACGTCGCCGGTGCTCTGGAAGATGTGAACATCATCCGCCGCCGTGCCGGTCTCCCTGCAACAGCCATGTTCTCGGAAACGGATATGCACGGCTATACCGATGCACTTGATGTGATTCTGGATGAACGCAGGATGGAACTCTGCTTCGAGGGACACCGCATGTTCGATGTCTATCGCAACCGCAAGAGCCTCGACCGCCGTTATGTGGGTTATCACCCTTATGAAGTGATTCCTTATACCGACCTCAGGATCGCCCTTCTGCTTCCGGAAGATGAAATCAACACAACCGGTATGACTCAAATTAGATAGTTTTCTAAAATCTAAACAATACCCAAAATCATTTTTAACTTATTCTTTAATTATTAAAAATTATGAAAAAAGTATTTGCATTTCTGGCCGTAGCAGCCATGATTTGTTTCGTTTCCTGTCAGGAAAAGGAAGGCGGCAAAGGTGGCCGTGGCAAGAGCGACTATGAAGCTCCCATCAAGATCGACGGTAACTTCGACGACTGGGCCAAGCTTGATGCAAGCAAGGTTGCGGTAGCCAAAACCGCAGAGGGCAACACCTATTCTTCTCTCAAGACCCTTAAGGTCTATGCCGATGCGTACTATGTGTACATCTACTTCCAGTTTGTGGGTGAAGACATCGCAGATCGCGCATGGGTTCCCTTCCACATGTACATCAACGGTGACGGAAAAACCGAAACCGGCGGTTACGGAGACCAGTTTGCAGAGGCTTGCGCCGATATCATGACTGAAGGTGCAATCTTTGCTGACGGCGAGTTCTGCAGCTACAACCCTTCAGGCCACAAGTGGGTTGGTGAAGTCGGTGGCAACGGTTGGGAAGGCTGCTGGGAAGAGGTTGTGGGAGAAGGCTCCAACTTCTGCTCCGGCGCAGGTAGCGGCAACCAGTATGAAATCCGCTTGATCCGCGAAATGTATCCCGGCGGAAAACTTGCCGACAATTTCTCTCTCGGTGTGGACCTCCAGCAGAACTGGAGCTCCGTTGGTATCCTTCCCAACGCCACTCCGGATCCTGAAAAGAACCCTGCAGGTCATGCACCCCTCCTTCAGGTTACCACTGTTAAGTAATTGTTAATCCTATCAAGGAGGCCGGCATGGCCCGGCCTCCTTGTTTTTCCATTGACACCATGAAACGTTTTCTGCTTTGCGCCATGGTTGCCATTGCAGCCGTCGCCTGTAAGCCTGGCGAGGATCCGAACGCCCTTTGGAATCCCGAATTCACTATAACCGGCGCCCCGACAGAACCCGTTGAAGCCTACGATGTTTTCACTCTTACGGTATCATCTCTGTCGGATGGCGTAATCTACTATGAGGTGGACAAGCCGGAACTGGTGAGCATTGCTCTCAGGAAAAGACGGGTATATTCGGTTGCTACCGGCGCGCCAGAGCAGGATACGCCCATAACAATTACCTTTACACAGGATGATGCCGGCGGTTACGATGCCGCCAGCGCAGTCATCAAATTTACAATCAAAAAGAAAGAGGCCGAAGAGTATCCCGCCGGGCCTTCGGAAGACCTTGACGGCGTCAAGGTGAGTTTCACCGAGTCATTCGACCACATCACCAATCCGGAACGCGGTTTTTACTGTCCTGCCGATATAAGGAAGGCCAGCCAGGCCCTTACTGCAGAAGGGGTGCTTGCTCAGCGTCGCCTGGGGCGTACGCTTTTCTATCTTGGCTTTATCATGTCGGATTTTGTGGATAAGGATCTGCCCCAGGAGCAACTTGATTTGATTCAGGGGTGCTTCGACGCGCTGCGTGAAGGTGGCGCCAAGTGTATCCTGAGATTCTCATACTCAGACAGCGAAGGAGAAACGCCATGGGATGCTGATATTGACGTTGTTATGCGCCATGTGGAGCAACTTAAGCCTCTTCTTCAGCAGAATGCCGACGTCATCTTCGTTATGCAGGCAGGTTTTGTCGGCGTATGGGGAGAGTGGTATTATACTTCCCACTTTAATTCCAATCCCAAGACAGACCAGGATTGGGCTCCCCGCAAGAATCTGGTGGATGCGCTTCTGGAAGCTCTTCCGGAAAACCGTCAGATTCAGCTGCGCACGCCAAAGTATAAAATGAAGATGTACGGGATGGAGCTTAAGGATACCATAACCGCGGCTACTGCATATCAACCCACTGTCCTGGCTCGTCTGGGCGGTCACAACGACTGCTTCGGGGCAGATGCCAACGACAGGGGCACATTTGAAAGTACAGTACAGAGAAATTACTGGAAAGCTGAAACCCGTTACACGATAATGGGCGGGGAAACATGTGAAATGTCTGTCTACTGTCTTTGCTCAGCTACACTCCAGAATATGAAAGACTATCACTGGACATATCTGAACAATACTTTCCACGGAGGCGTAATAAGCCGCTGGAAAGAAACAGGCTGCTACAATCAGATTGTAGACCGTCTTGGCTACCGTCTTACCCTGCAGGACCTGTTCTATACTCCCAATCCTTCAGCAGGAAAGGAGATTACAATTACACTGCGGATAGGAAACCGCGGTTTTGCGGCACCTATGAACCCTAGGAATGCGTATGTGGTATTCAAGGGGTCGGACGGTTCCATTACCAAAGCCCAGCTGGATGCAGATCCCCGTACCTGGCATCCCGGCTGGCATGTTGCGCATGCAAGTTTGACAATGCCCGTGTCCAAAGGCACATTCTATCTTGAATTGTCGGATCCTATGCTCACCAACCGTCCGGAGTATAGCATTGCGCTTGCCAACGAAGGCGTTTTCGACAGCGAAACCGGCCTTAACAAATTGTTTGAACTCAAATAAAACAGATATATGAAACGCTTTGCCTCCCTGGTTCTGGCTGCCGCCTTCTCGTTTGTGTCCTGTTTTGACTTTTTCAACTCTGTGGGCGAGGATGATCTTACTGTTTCCGGTTTGCCTGGAAAACAGATAGAGGCGTATAAGAGTTTTGTCCTTACTGTAGACAGCCCGTCTTCAGGATACATAGATGTGAGTGCCAGCAATTCTTCCCTGGTTTCAATTCTGGTTGTTGGATACCGCCAGTACAAAGTTACTCTGGGCGCTCCCAAGAAGGAAACCGAAGTGACAATCAGCTTTATTCAAGAAGAAGACGGTGATTACCCGGAACTGACATGTCTGGTTAAGTTTTCAATTCTTCCTCTGGTTACAGAACCCACTCCTCCTCCTGTGGATATGGAGACGGATCTTCCCGGAGTGAAAGTTACTTTTACAGAATCCGAAGATATCATTTATAATCCCGAAAGAGGGTTCTATGGCGGTGCAGTGGACATCTTCTCCGCATCAAATCCTGTCAAGGTATCTGCCGCCAAGGCGGTAAAAACCCAGGGTATGTCTTTGATGTATGTGGGTTTCTACCTTACGGATTTCATGAACGGAGATATCTCAAAGGCATATCTGGACATGATTCAGAGTTCTCTTGACGCCATCCGCGAGGCGGGAATCAAATGTGTCCTCAGGTTCGCATACCAAAACGATGAGGATTCCAAGCCATGGGATCCCAAAGTTGATGTGGTACTCAGGCACGTGGAGCAGTTGAAGCCCATTTTCCAAAAGAACGAGGATGTGATTTTCGTCCTTCAGGCCGGCTTTGTGGGCGTATGGGGGGAATGGTATTACACGGCCAATTTCATCATGGAGCCGTCTTCCAATGCAGATTATGCCCCTCGCAAACAACTCACCGAGGCCCTTCTTGCCGCCCTTCCGGAGTCCCGTCAGGTTGCGCTCCGTACTCCTCAGTTCAAGATGAGGATGTACAACCTCTCCCTGAAGGACACTCTCACCGCGGACATGGCCCACGACGGAAGTTCACTCTCGCGGCTGTCGGGCCATAATGATTGTTTCGGCGCCTCTTCCAATGATTCCGGCACATTCGACAATGAACCAAACGACCGTGCATTCTGGAAGGCGGATACCCGTTATGTCCTTATGGGAGGCGAGACTTGCAAGAAGTCCGATTACTGCACCTGTGATGCATCGCTCAAGGACATGAGCGACTACCATTGGACATACCTCAACAGCGGTTATAACAGCACTGTGCTTTCCCGCTGGCAAAACAGCGGTTGCATGGACGAAATCAAAGCCCGTCTTGGGTATCGTCTTGTCCTGAAGGATGCCTTTTATTCAGAGAATCCTCAGGCAGGAAAAGACTTCACTGTATACATGCGTTTCTGCAACAGGGGCTTTGCAGCTCCGGCTAATCCGCGTTCGGCCAATTTCGTTTTTGTGGGCAGCGATGGTTCCAGGAGCACGTTCCCCGTGCGTTCGGATCCCCGCACCTGGCATCCTGGCTGGCATGTGACTGAGACGCATTTCACCCTGCCATCGGCAAAGGGTACATTGTATCTGTCTCTTGAGGACCCTCTTCTTCCAGACCGTCCGGAGTATAGCATCGCCCTTGCAAACAACAATGTCTTTGACAGTAAAACCGGCTTAAACAAGCTGTTTGAGCTTAAATAGGAGTTTTTCAATGCGCCTGCGTTTCCCGGCTACCGTTGCATGTCTCATATGTCTCCTGGCGGGGTGTTCCACAGGCTCCCTTTCCGGGTTCTGGAAGGATGTGCCACTGTTGGAAGACGACATTCAGGTGAGCGAGGACCGCTTTGCCGACTTCGCAGAACTTGCGGTTTCTTCTCCTGATAAGGAGGCCATAGCAGCATTGGACGTGCTGTTCAACCGGCTCTTGAAAGACGAAGTGGCCTATTATGTCTATTCCGAGTGGATGGACGGAGCATTTTACAGCGTTTTTTCTCCTTGCCGAAACGCTTCGTTATATTCTCATGCGGTAGACAGGATGGTAAAGGATGGCATTCTGAATGAAGATGAGTGCCGGCCATACGTCAGGCGGCGAGGATGGATCAACATCAATACGGAAGGGTCGGAAGCGGTTGTGCCCGATGTCGTTCTTTCCGGAGAAAGGACTCTTGTCCTTGTGATTGACATGTCCTGCCCTTCATGCTTGAAGGCTATTGAAAAGCTTTCGCTGGATCCGGAGTGGGATGGAGTGAGAAAGATTGCCATCGGCCTTGGTTACAGTTCAATTCCAAAACCGGAGGGCTGGGAGTTATATACCCCGGATAATGCCAGCGAGGTTTACGACATACGTCTTTCCCCGGTGTATTATGTGGTTTCCTCCGAAGGAAAAGTAGAAAAATCTTATACAGCAGCGTTATAGAATGAAAAGCAGATTTATAGCATCGGTTCTTTTTACAGCATGGCTTCTGTTGCCGTGCTTCATTTCCTGTACGCCAAATAATCCGGATGAGCCTGGCCAGCCCTCAGATGGCTGGGTTGCCCCCGCTCCTGGAGAGTATACTTTTGTATGCCCTGAAGGCCATCCCTGGAAACCCGGGGACAAGATTAACGTCCGCGGCAGTTATGCTCCTGCTTCCATGGATGTGATTCTTGAAGCAGAAAATATATCGGCCGACGGAAAAACGGCAAAAGTCAATCTTTCCGGAAGGCTGTTTGATTTTCCTGCGAGGCCGGATGGCCTTTATGCGGCATTTCCTTCCGATAAGATTTATAATGACGGCGACCTCACCGGAGAGACTGTGCAATTCCTGAATCCCGATTATGAGATATTCGCGGCTTACCTGAGTGAAGGGGTTTTCACTTTCAAACCATTCACAAGTACCCTTACTCTTTCCGTTGAAGGAGACTACGACTGTTTCTATCTCACAGGGGCTGGTAAGGAGGATCTCGTGTTCAAGAGTTGTGAAATTACATGCTCTACCAACGATGAGGGTGTCCTTCGTCCGACAAAAGGCAGCAAGGCCGAGATTGAGAGTGCTTTGGAGGGAGGAAAAATCACTCTGCATTTCCCTGGAATAACGGCATTCAAGAGCGGTTTTATTTTCTATTTCGGCAAAGGCGGTAATTACTCGGTAATGTATAGACACACCGGAAATGAGAGAATTATCCGTGGTCAAACCCTGGATTTGGGTAATATCACCTCAAGCCTTGTGCCTTTCGACGGCTACATTCCCCGCGTTCCCTCTCTGGGGAAGCCCACGAAGATTGATGTGAACGTTCAGGAACTCTCCGGCATCTGTCTTACGGAAGATGGCGAGGCCTTATGGGCCGTCGGCGACGAAGGACAGCTCGCAAAGGTTTCATTCGATGGCAAAGTTCAGAACATCAAGCACTTCTCTACGGACCTTGAGGGAGTTACCCGTAATCCTATGACCGGAGACCTTCTGGTGTGCATCGAGGGCTCCCAGAGAGTTGCAAAGATAAGCCAACCAAATTTTACGGAAAGGACGAATCTATTTGTCGTCCAGGAGGCCGTTGACGGAAATTTCGGCAATTCTGGCCTGGAGGGCATTACCTATTATAAGGATGACATTATTTATACCGGTTCTCAGGCTGGGCCGTATCTGTGGAAGTATACACTCGCAGGTGAGAAGATCGAAAAGATTAATCTTAAAGACATTACATCCATTATCAGGGAAATAGCAGACCTTTGGTATGACCCGGTGAACGACTGGCTCTGGGTAGTGGATTCCGAATCCCACAAGATATTCGTTTTCACCGGCGATGCGCATCAGCTTATAGACAGGATTGAACTGCCCACTATTCAAAATGAAGAATCCGTTTGCGTGGATTATGCGCACAATTGCGTTTGGGTTGGGGACGACAATGACGGACAACCTGCTATCTATCGCTACGAATTCGTAGAATAGAGTTATGAGGAAGATTGCTGTCATAGTCTTTTTTACGCTCCTCCTTGCCTCCTGCAAGCAGAAGGTGCAGGAACTGCCCATCGTTTATTATACCTCGCCCAATCCTTATGAGATTGTGAAGGTGGACGAGCCAGCGCAGGATGCAGAAATCCGGAACATTATCCTGATGATCGGCGACGGCATGGGCCTGGAGCAGGTGAGCTGCGCCTGGGTACTCAACCACGGCAAGCTTAATCTGGACAACATGCCCGTTGTGGGCCTTTCCCGCACATATTGCACGGATAAGGTCATAACCGATTCCGGCGCAGGCGGAACCGCCCTGGCATCCGGCTTCAAAACGGCGTATGACCATGTTGGCGTTACCCCCGACACTACGAACCTGAATTCCATCTTCGTTTATGCGAAAGAAAAGGGAATGGCCACCGGAGTGGCGGTCACCTGCCATTTTGCCGATGCCACCCCCTGCGACTTCTGCTGCCACAACGAGTATCGCTACAACCAGGAAGACCTGATTGCCGATTATGTAGACTGCGGAGTGGATTACCTTAGCGGCGGCGGCACGGACTGGTTTACCGAGGTACATCGCACAGACGGCAGGAACATAATCGAAGAACTCTCCGCAAAGGGCTACAACGTGGCTTTGAGCGAAGAGGCTCTGATGAAAGCCCAGCTTCCTGCGTTCGGCATCCTGTCGCCGGACAATCTTCCCGTAGCGGAGAAGAGGGGAGACCTGTTCCGTCACACTGTTGCCCGCGGCCTTGAACTGCTTTCACAAAACGAGAACGGCTTTGTGATGATGATCGAAGGCTCGTGCATCGACGACTGGCTCCACGGCAACGACATCCACTACGCCATGGAGGAAGTCATGGACTTCGACCGCACCCTGGGCGACGTTCTCCAGTGGGCTGCCGCCGATGGCCACACTCTGGTTATCGTTACGGCCGACCATGCCACCGGCTGCCTCACCCTTCGTGACGGCAGCATTGAAGAAGGCACCATCGGCGTATCCTTCGCCAGTGAAAGCCACAACGGAATTGCCGTTCCCCTTTACGCCTGGGGCCCCGGCTCGGCACAATTCACCGGCATCCACGAGAATGCCGAATACGGACAAATGCTTATAGATTTAATTAAATAATGACAAAGACAAAACGTAATCCCTGGTTGCTGTATGCCCTGGTGACTATGATCACATGGGGTATCTGGGGCGCATTTTCGGATCAGCCGGATTTCCCCGCAACCCTCACTTATGTGGTTTGGGCCATCAGTATGATTCCCTGTGCCCTCGTGGCGCTGGCGAACATCAAGTTCAAGCTGGACACCCGCAAGAAGAGCTTCTGGCTCTCGATGGGTGTGGGCCTTTTGGGTGCCGGCGGCCAACTGGCGCTGTTCCAGGCTCTGAAGTTCGCTCCTGCGTATCTGGTGATTCCGATGATCAGCGTGGCCCCTATCGTCACTGTTATCCTTAGCGCCATCTTCCTCAAGGAGAGGGTTAGCAAGCTGGGATACGTGGGCATTGCGCTGGCATTCGTTGCCATTGTGTGCTTCTCGCTTTCCGGTAAGACCGATGAAAGCGCCACAAGCTGGCTATGGCTCATTTTTGCCGCCATCGTTTTCATCTTCTGGGGCATTCAGGCCCTGGTTATGAAACTTGCCAACAACAGCACTCCGGATGCGGAAAGCGTGTTTGTCTACATGGCGATTTCCGGTGTGGTCCTCATCCCCGTGGCCCTTGCGATGACAGATTGGTCGCAGCCCGTGAACATGAGTTGGAACGGCCCGTGGATGACATTCTGCGTGCAGATTCTTAACGCCATCGGCGCGTATACGCTTGTTTATGCAAACCGTTATGGAAAGGCTATGATAGTGGCTCCTCTTGCCGATGCCTGCGCGCCTGTTATCAGCTGCGCCATTTCGCTGGTGCTTTACGCAACGCTTCCCTCCACGCTGCAGATTATCGGCATCGTGTCGGCTATTACCTGCGTATTTATTTTCTCCAGGGAGTAGACGAAATCGGCCATGAAGAAGAACTTGTCATTACTCCTGGCAGCACTGTCATTTGCGGCAGTGCTGTTTACCGGGTGCACTCCGAAGGAGAATCTGGATCCTGAAGATTTAGAGCAGTTGAAAGTCACGGTTCCGGTAACGAACGACTGGATATTTGAGGCCCGCCCGGAAATAACCGTGCACGTCGAGAATCCCAATGACGTGAAAGTTGAGGCCCGGGTTACTGTGAAATTGTCTGCCGATACGGAATTAAAAACTATCATTTCCACTCTGGAGAAAACCGTGAAAGTAGACAAGAACGGTGATGCGGACGTGCTGTTCACAACGGATGCCGACTTGTCCCCTGGTTTTTACAGGGCTGCATGTTCCGTAAACGACGTATTATACAGGAAATTTACATTTGGAGTATCCCCGCTGAATATCGTATCCGCACCGGACAAACAGGATGATTTTGACCAGTTCTGGCAGGAGGCGCTGGCAGAGCTGCCGGAAATGAACGCAAGTACCATCAACATGGTGGAGATTCCGGCCAAGAGCAATGATAAGTGTACCGTATATTTCGTAGAAATTCAGTCTGTGCCGGACAATCCCAATCCGGCTCCTGTGATTGTGCGTGGGTACTATCTGGAGCCTAAAAGCGGCAAAAAACCCGTCATTATGCATTTCCAGGGCTATGATACGCTGAATAAACCACCCAAAATCACCTGCCCTTCCGGCAACAACGGTGAGTTTGCGGAGTTTTATCTCTCTCACCGCGGGCAATATATCAACCATCGTACGGCAGACAATCGGGATGATGGCATTCAGCAGGACTTCACAAACATTTACGGAGACTGGTTTGCTTTCAATTTCGGCCTTAAAGACGGCTATTACTACCGCGGAGCTTTTATGGACTGCGTGCAGGCCGTACATTTCATGGCCACACGTGACGCATGTGACATGAACAATCTTTTTGCGGAAGGTTCCAGTCAGGGCGGAGCTTTAAGCTATGCGGCTGCGGCTCTAAGCGATATCCCCTTCACTGCAATTGCGCCCAACGTGGCGTTCCTCGGAGACTTTCCGGACTATTTCAAGATTGTGGAATGGCCGAAAAATGCTGCAATATCAAACAAAGGGAACATGACAGACGAGCAGATGTATGCTTTCCTTTCATATTTCGACACGAAAAACCTGGCCACAAAGATTTCCTGCCCGGTTTATGCCACCATCGGCCTGCAGGACACCACTTGCCCGCCGCATACCAATATCGCCCCGTACAACAACCTCCAAAGTACGGACAAGCAGATTTACTTCTATCCGGAGATGACGCATTCGTATCCGCCGAACTGGTACAATGACGTTATCAAATTCTTTAAGGCTCACATGAAATAAACAAATACACACCGATATATGAGAACAAGCAGATTTGCGTTATCATTGCTCCTCATTCCCGCTTTGCTGATTTGCTGCAAGCCGGACAATATAGAAGAGGACGACAACCCCAACAACACTGCCACAGAGGAAGAGGTCGAGGACCTGGACCCGGAAATCATCAGCGGATCAACCATTTGCGTTACAAGCGAAAAAGTTGAGAAATTCCTCACGGAGGTCTCCTATCCGGAAAGGGACTATACCGAAACACATATCCGCGATGCGGAATATGGCCCCGCCTGTCCCGGCAATTCGGATATTCCCCCGGCATTTACCATCCGCTGGAAGGCGGACGCCTCGGCAGGGGCACTCACGGGTAAACTGTGGGAAGAAGCGTGGAGCCGTGACTATACCATCGACGCGGGTGAATCCTATCTGAGGATAACCAATCTGCGCCCCAACGCCCATTACTTTTATGTAATTAAGTCATCCTCGGGCACAACAATGACGGAGGGGGACTTCTATACTACTGGCCATGTGCATCAGATCTTTGCCAAACTGAAAGTGAGGAATGCACGCGACCTGGGCGGCTGGAAAACCACAGACGGAAAGACCGTGAAATACCGTATGGTATATCGCGGCGGCCGCATGGAGGATGGCTCGCTGAATATTTATGGCAAGAAGGAGATTCTTGCGGAAGGAATCAGGGCCCAACTTGACCTGCGCGGCCATACTAATTCCGGCAATCAGGAATATCTTGACGAGAGTGCTCTTGGTCCGGAGTATGCTTTCTTTGCTCCATGTATCGAGGAAGGGTATACCCATATGCTCATGCTCCCGGATCCTGTTAACGACCCCACCAACAAGAAAAAATACTTTGCAGACAAGACAAAACTCTGCTTTGAGTTTGTTGTCAATTGCGTGAGGGAGAATAAACCGGTTTACTTCCATTGTTCGTTGGGCCGCGACCGCACCGGCACGCTAGCCATGATTTTATTGGGTGTGCTTGGCGTGAGGGAGGGCTATATCTCCCAGGAATATGAACTCACCCAGTTTGCTCCTCACGGATGGGCTACGTCCGAGGGTGAATCGCAGAAAATGACCCGCAAAGTTGATTACCGCGGCGCCGCCATGTACATTTACGAGCACTACGTTCAGGAAGGGAAATCTTTCAAGGACGGTGTAGAGGCTTTCCTGCTGGACATCGGCGTACAGCAGAAAGACATTGACGATTTCCGTAATCTAATGCTTGAATAGACCGTGAAAAAGCTTTGTTTCTTAATTCTGGCGTTGCTACCGGCCCTTATTTTGTCTTGCGGCGGTATTGGTCCCGTTGACAATCCGGATTCTACGGAGGAAGAAGAAGATCTCGGAGAGTACGAATCTTATCCCCGAAAATCCCTTCATTCATCGGTTACACGCGTCCAGCCAATGACCGGAATAGTGTTATGGGAAGATTCCAAAAGCGCAAAAAGCTGGGTGACTTTGGAGTTCGAATATATGCTGTATAACGAAGTGTGCAAGGAAAAGGATGTTTTTGACTGGACTCCTGTGGAAAATCTGCTGAATTCCGTTGCTTCACGCAGGCATCAGGCTGTGATACGTTTCCGTTATACCTATCCTGGATATAGTTGTGCCGTGCCGGATTACATTAAGAATTGGCCCGGATACGAAGCCACGAATGGTAAGAGTGAGGGGCGTAATACCGAGTTTCCGGATTGGCGCTGCGAAGAGTTGCAACGATTCCACAAGGAGTTCCATCGCCGCTTTGCAGAGAAATATGACTCGGATCCCCGTTTGGCTTTCCTGGAAACCGGCTTCGGCCTTTGGGCGGAGTATCATATTTATTCCGGGCCGTTCAAACTGGGACGAACCTTCCCATCCAAAGAGTTCCAGGCGGATTTCCTGTCTTCGATGGACAACTGGTTCACACATACTCCATGGATGATTTCCATCGATGCGGCCGATGACACCTACAGCCCGTTCGCGAGCAACCGCGAACTGCTTAAACTGAACTTTGGTAATTTCGATGATTCCTTCATGTGCGAGGACCATGACGGCTACAATTACGAAAGCTGGGCTTTCTTTGGTAAAGACCGCTATCAGAAGGCGCCACTTGGTGGAGAATTCAGCTATTATACCGATTCTGACCAGCGGCACTGCCTTGACCCCGGTGGAATGCACGGCCGTGTTTTCGAGGACGAGGCAAAGAAATTCCACATGACCTTCATCATCGGCGCAGACCAGCCCAAGTATCAGTCGGATTCAAGACTCACAGAGGCAGGAATGTCCATGGGTTACCGTTTTAAGGTGAAGGATTTCCGGGTAATAGACGGGGAGGCTGTGCTTCTTGTGGAGAATACCGGAGTGGCACCAATTTATCGGGATGCTTTCATGGCAGTTAACGGAGCGCGGAGCAAATACAACCTTCGTAAACTTATGCCCGGAGAGTCCCATTGGATGAAAGTATCGGCCACTGGTATTTCGGCATCTTCCTGCGAGGTTTCCGTGGAATGCGACCACCTTGTCCCCGGCCAGAAAGGGATAGAGTTTGATGCCTTTATAGATTAGCTGCGGACAAACTAATCTTTTAAGATTAATTGATAAATCCCCGTCACACCGACGGGGATTTTTGCATCTTATAAAAGTGTGGAAAAATAGTTGGAAAAGCCTATTGAAATAGTGGAATATTTCGCCTATATTTGTAGAACTGAATATAATTCAACCAAAAATTAATACAATGAAACTCAGAAATCTGTTTTTGACAGCTGTCGCGGGCATTCTTGCCTTTTGCGGCTGCGATCTTTTTGAGAATGACAAGCCCATGCTTGGCATTACGGTAGAACCGGATCAGGTGGAAATTGCCAGGATGGGTGGTGGATCGTCCATTGAGATCAAGACCGACCAGGCCTGGACGATCACCGTCCCTCGCGAGGCAGACTGGCTTCTCGTGGATCCTCTCAGCGGAACCGGTACTCAGTACGTCAACCTGTATGCCGAAACCAATAACGGTAAGCTGCGCAGCGCAACCATTATCGTAAAGGCCGGTTATGATATGGTGCCCGTTACCGTAACCCAGCCGGGCGGCATCGATTCCGGAGACGGTCTCACCATGGCAACCGCATTCACCGCCAGCGAGGCTAGGTATTGGATAAACAATAACCTGGCTTCCGGCGAAGTTACTTCCACCAAGTACTATGTCAAGGGCATCATCCACAAGGTGCAGACCACATTCGAGGGCAGTGGCACTTATGGCAATGCCACCTTCTTTATCTCTGATGACGGCCAGGCCTCCCAGGAAGATTTCGAGTGCTACCAGATTTATTACCTTGGCGGCCGCAAGTGGAAGAGCGGAGACAAAGAGGTTGCAGTTGGGGACGATGTGATTGTCTACGGCCCTCTCACCAATTACGAAGGAAAACCTGAAACTGCCGGCAAGGGCGCAGCGTGCCTTGTGAAACTGAACGACGAGGTGGTTGAGCCTCAGGGAGGGCAGGAAACAGGAACGGGCGAGCCCAAGGGCGACGGCTCTGCCGATAATCCCTTCAACGTGTCTGCTGCGCTCAATGCAGTCAAGAACCTCACCTGGACCGACAAAGACAACTATGACAAGGTGGGTCCTTACTATATCAAGGGTAAGGTGACGGAGATTACGGAGAACTTCGATGCCACTGCAACCAACGGTACCCAGTACGGCAATGCAACATTCTACATTGCAGACGAAGGCTACGAGTCAAGCACCTTCTACTGCTACAGGGTAAAATACTTCGACAACAAGGCATGGAAGACGGGCGATGCACCTCTTCTCGCCGTGGGCGACGAAGTCGTCATCTGCTCCGAACTCATGAACTACCGCGGCAACACTCCTGAAACTGTTGCAAACGCGGGTTACATGATCCGCATCAACGAAACCACCGGTGGCGGCGGCGAAACGCCTCCCGGCCCCGGCGGAGATACAGTCCAGCCTTCAGGAGAGGGTTCCCTGAACAGTCCCTTCAATGTGGCAGCTGCGGTCGATGCGGTCAAGAACCTTACCTGGACTGCCAACGACAATTACGAAAAGGTTGGTCCTTACTATGTCAAGGGTAAAGTTTCTGCCATTTCCCAGAATTTCGACGCCAGCGGCGAATACGGCAATGCCAGCTTCGACCTTGTGGATGTGGACGGCAGCACCACCAAGCTTACCTGCTATCGCATCCTCTATTTCAACGGACAGAAGTATGTTGCGGGCCAGACACCGCTCCCTGCAGTAGGTAGCGAGGTCATCGTCTATTCCGAACTGATGAACTATCGTGGCAACACTCCTGAAACCGTTGCCAATGTAGGTTATGTCTACAGCATCGACGGCGTTACCGAGGTCGGTGGCGAAACTCCTCCCGAACCCCCGGCACCGAACAACCCCGTCGAAATCTCTATTTCCGATTTCCTTGCAGCTGAAGAGTCCAGCACCCAGCCGTATATCCTTGTGGGCACCATGGCGAATATCGCAAATACGACCTATGGCAACTTCGATCTAACGGATGAAACCGGCGCATCGGTATACGTATACGGCCTCACCGCAACGGACCTGGGCTATGGCGCAAAGAACGACAAGAGTTTCGCAAGCCTTGGCCTCGCAGAAGGCGACAAGATCAAGATCATCGGCTATCGCGGCTCATTCAATGACAAGATTGAGGTTGTATACGCATACTTCGTAGAGAAAGTGGGTGGCGGTGAAACACCTCCCACTCCTCCTACTACGGACCCCATCGAGGTTTCCATTTCAGAGTTCAACGCAGCAGCTGAATCCTCTACTCAGAAGTATATCCTTGTGGGTACGATGTCGAATATTACCAGTACAACCTACGGTAACTTCGACCTCACGGATGAAACCGGCGCTTCCGTTTACGTATACGGCCTCACTGCAACGGACCTCGGCTATGGCGCAAAGAACGACAAGAGCTTTGCAAACCTGGGTCTTGCAGAGGGCGACAAGATCAAGATCTGCGGCTATCGCGGCTCATTCAATGACAAGATCGAGGTCGTGAACGCATACTTCGTGGAAAAAGTGACCGGCGGCGACACTCCTCCCGCAGAAGAGACGCTCACCGTTTCCGAAATCCTTGCACTTCAGTCAGGTGTGGCCTGCGACTCGAAACCTTCGCTCGTAGTTGCCCTTACCGCACGCGGTTTTGTGGCAACGGACGGCACCAAGAACGTCTATGTGTACACCCAGGGAACCAACTTCGGCGGGATTGCCAAGATTGGCGACATGGTGAAGTTCTCCGGTGTCAAGGGAGAATACAACGGCGTTCCCCAGGTGGCCACGATTACATCCGTTGAGGTTGTTTCCAGCAATAACAACGTATCATATCCTAACCCTAAGGATATTACGGCTTCAGCTGCAACATATTCTGCTACTGAAGCGGAGTTTGTCTCCCTCACCGGTACTCTGGCTAAGTCGGGTAACTATTATAACATCACAATCGACGGAGTGGACGCTGCCACCAAGCAGGGTTCGATTGTATACCCTGTAGATGATCTTAGGGCCGCTGAATATGACGGCAAGAAGATTACTGTAACGGGTTACTTCAACGGTCTTTCCAGCCAGAACAAGTACATCAATATCATTGCCACCAAGATTGAGGAAGTGGAGCAGCCGGGAGAGGCAACCTTGACCAACGTAACAGCAAGCTTTACCGAGACTCAGCTCAGCGCCTCCTGGAATACCGTCCAGGGCGCAGATTATTACCAGTGGATGCTGTACAAGCTTACTGATGACGGTCAGATGGAAAGTGAAAGCTATCTCGCATACGGACTCACCACACACACAAGTATCACTTCCACCATCGGCAGAAATACTTCTGCATCGGATAACAAGGAAGAATGGTCTGTCAGCTCTCTTGTCAATGGCAAATACGCAGTGGTGGTTATCGCAATGTCACGTCAACAGGGTGAGACTCAGGGAACCCAGATTGACATGAAGGCTGCAGGGGCGAAATACTACTACAATTTGAAGGTGTCCGGCCTTGAGTGCAAAGACGGGGTAGTATCTGCATCCTGGAAGGCCTACACCGGCGAGAACTTGGCTTTTTACCGTTGGCAGCTTCAGTTAATAAAGCCGGACGGCACTCGTGTGGACGTGGCCATGGGCAATATTACCGGCACTTCCATCAATGAGACCATCGGCCAGACATGGAAGCAGGATGAAAACAATCAAACCGCATGGTATGTTACCGCCCTTGAGGCCGGAGATTATTATTTCGGCGTCCTGGCCTGTTCTTCAGAAGGAAAGATGCTCGAGAAGTCAGAGGGAACAGATCATTTCACCTATTCCGGCTCTTCACAGAATGAGTCGAGAACCGTGGCAATTGTAATCTCAGAATATGCGGCCGCCAACAACTGGACAAATGCAACTCAATATACTTCTGTCCAGAAGGATGATGTAACACTGTCCGTCACTGGTGGTGGCAACACTGGTAAGTACTATACCTCCGGAACAAATTGGAGATTGTATCAGTCAGAGTCACCAACCCTTACTGTATCCGCCGGCAACTATGAGCTTGTTTCGGTAAAGATCGAATATGAATCCGTAAACACCGGCGTCCTTACTTTTGACGGTTCAAATTTAAGCTCCGGACAGCAGGTTGCATTTGGCTCTGGTATCCACCGTGCCAGTTACGGAGTAGGGAACACCGGCACCGCAACCAACGGACAGGTACGTATTACAAAAGTTACAGTAGTTATTAAGTGAGGACTTTGAAATTCCGCATACTTATCGCAGCCGCGGCTTTTTTGCTCGCGGCTGCGGTTTCATGCCGCAAGGAGGAAGAGCCAATCCCGGTTATCACCCTCAAAACCACAATGGTGGAGGCTGCGGGCGGAACACAGTCCATGACGGTTGCAGCCCAGAAGAGCTGGAGGCTTTCAGTTGAATATGAGTCCGGCGATGGCTGGCTGCATTTTTCCCGCACCAGCGGCGAGGGGGTGGTATCCGTACTACTCACGGTGGATCCCAATACGGAGGGAGAGCCCCGGGGCGCCAAGATTTGCGTGGATACCCCGCAGCACTCCATATCGGCCCGCATCGCTCAGGCCGGAGAGGCCGGTGGGAGCGTAAATGCACCCTTGTGGCTGGAGCTCCCTGCCCTGGATCAGCCCGGGCTGGGTTTCTTCACCCACTCGATGGACGGAGGCCGATATATCGACAGAACCAAAAGCGGCGTCCGCAACTGGTCGTTCTATTACGACTATGACGCATACGTATCATGGTGGGTGGCATATCCGCTGAATAAGGGCCTTATCGGCAGTGGAAGCCGCACAGACAGCTGGCAGTCGACGGATCCCCTCCTTCCTGCAAGCGCAGTGTGCGATGTTACCCGGACCTATGGCGGCGGCTGGACTCGCGGGCATCAGATCCCGTCGGCCGACAGGCTTAATTACGAAGCCAATACATCCACTTTCTATCCCACCAACATGACTCCCCAGAACTACGATTTCAACTGTTATATCTGGGCGAATCTGGAGGCTGCTGTAAGAGGTTACAGCGCAAAGTGTGATACTCTCTATGTGGTTACGGGCTGTGATATCCGCAATTCCAATCAGTGGTCCGGCAGCAATACCGGGCATGCGGCAAAAGTCCCCACCCATTACTACAAGGCCCTGCTCCGGAAGAAAGGCAGCAGTTACACTGCAATCGCATTCCACCTGCCCCACTCCGCGTCTATTTGCGACGAGAGCTATCTGAACTATCTCGTGTCCATTGACGAACTTGAACAGAGAACCGGACTGGACTTCTTTGTGAACCTTCCCACTTTGCTGGGCAAAGATACTGCCGACGGCATTGAGGCGGCAGACCCTTCGGTAACGGTGAAAAACTGGTAAACAAAAACACAAGCTTATATGAAACGTCGACTTTACAGCATCTTTGTGATTCTCCTTCTGGCGGGCACGTCCTTTACCCTGCAGGCCAAGGGGCGCAGCCACGTCATCGGCTTCTACAACCTGGAGAACCTGTTTGACACCTACCACGACGAGGGCAAGAACGACTACGAGTACCTCCCGGACGGTGCCAACAACTGGACGGAGGAGAAGTATGCCAAGAAACTTCACAACATGGCCCGCGTGATTGCGGAGATGAAGAAGGACAACGGTGTGTGGCACACCGTGCTTGGCGTTTCCGAGATTGAGAACCGCCACGTCCTTGAAGATCTGGTAGCGGAGCCCGCAATTGCGGATGCCAACTTCCAGATCATCCACTATGACGGCCCGGACCGCCGTGGCGTGGATGTGGCACTGCTGTACGATCCCCGTCAGATGACGGTGGTGGAAAGCGAGTCCATCCCCTTCGATTTCAATTCGGACATTGAGTTCACCCTCACCCAGGAGGAAAAGGACCGCTTCCGCACCCGTGACATCCTGATGGTTCACGGCATCATCGACGGTGAACATTTCGCCTTCTACGTATGCCACCTTCCTTCCCGTATCGGCGGAAAGGGCCAGGACCTTCGTGCCCGCGGCGGAGAGATTGCCTACAACCACGCCGTGACGATGATGGAGAAATATCCCGGCATCAAGATCGCCATCATGGGCGATATGAACGACAACCCCTTCGACGATTCAATGGCGAAGTACATGCGTGGCCGCAAGGAGCTTGACGAAGTTGGGCCGATGGATTTCTTCTCTCCTTTCTGGAGCATGCTGGAGGCCGGTTACGGCACCCTTTATTACAGGGGAGAGGCAAACATCTACGACTGCATCCTGGTGAATGACGCTCTCGCGCACGCTCCCAAGGGAACGTATCAGATCCAGCCCATTACCAAGAAGAAATTCTACGGCCGCGTGTTCAACAAGCCCTTTATGACCAATCAGAGCGGGCCGTTCAAGGACACTCCCTTCCGTACTTTCTCCGGCGGAGCCTTCATAAACGGCTTTTCGGACCACTATCCCACCTACATCGTGATCAAGAAATAGATAAAACCATAACCTATGATTAAACGAATTATTCTGGCCGCAGCTGCCGCCATGGTTTCGTTTGTGCTGTTTGCGCAAACGCCCACCGGCGGTGTGAAGGGTACGGTGGTGAACCGTAACGGCCGGGTTCCCGTGGAGAACGCCCGCCTCACCCTCATGCAGGGAGCGGAGGAGGTGGCCACGGCCGTATCGGCCCAGGACGGCACCTTCCTCATTCCGGACCTTCCCGATGGAATGTACACCCTGGTCATTCTGGCCCCGGACTTTCTGGAAACCCAGGTGCAGGTTACCGTGAACGACGGCTATGTGAAGAATATGTTCAACCTCTCGCTCACCTCCATTGAGAAGGTGGCCGATGTTGACGACGATTCCTTCAGCGCCTTCGACATGGACGACAGCGGATTCAACGACAATCCCACCATCCTGTTCGGCTCCAACGACGTGTTCAACAACATCGCCGGCTACAACTTCTCCTCGGTGAGGTTCCGTGCACGCGGATTCTCATCGGAAAGCCAGGAAGTGCTGCTCGCCGGCGTGAAGATGAACGACGCAATCACCGGATACGGTCCATTCTCCCTCTGGAGCGGCCTTAACGAGGCAATGCGTTCAAAGGAGAGCGTGAGCGGCAGCGAGGTGTCGGACTATGCCCTTGGCGGATACAACGGCGTAACCAACATCTTCGGCACCGCATCCAGCGTGCGCAGGGGTCTCAGGGGAAGCGTTCTCACCAACAGCGCCCTCTACCGCCTGCGTTTGATGGGTTCGTATGCAACCGGCCTCATGGATAACGGCTGGGCCTTTGCCATGAACGTGAGCGCCCGCCTTGGCGGCAACGACTATATCGACGGTGTGTATTATCGCTCGCTGGCCTATTATCTGGCGGCCGATAAAGTGCTGGACGATTACAACACCCTGCATTTCGCCTTCTTCGGCACGCCCGGCGAGAGGGGAGCGCAGATGGCCAGCACCCAGGAAGTGTACGACCTGATGTGGGACAACATGTACAACGCCAACTGGGGATACCAGAACGGCAAGGTGCGTAACGCCCGCGTGAGGAAAACCCACGAGCCCATCGCTTTCGTGAGCTGGGACTTCAACAACGGAGATAACTTCTCCGCCAAGACCACCTTCCTCTATCGTTTCGGCGAGAACGGCTACACCGCCATGGACTGGTACAACGCCCAGGACCCCCGTCCGGACTACTACCGCAACCTCCCCAGCTACTTCTACAACCCCAATCCGGACATGAAACGCAACAATCCGGACAAAGCCAGGATGGCGGAGGCCTCATGGTATAACGAGGATCCCACCGTGGTGCACATGAACTGGGACCGCATTTATCAGGTTAACGCCATGAGCGAGGGCGGCCGCGCCAAGTATGTGCAGGAAGAGCGCCACACGGACCAGCAGGATTTCAACCTGGCCACGACCTTCAAGTTCCGCGTTAGCCCCAACTTCATTCTCACCGGCGGCGCGAACGCAAAGGTGAACCGCACCGAATACTACAAGGTTGTTGCAGACCTTCTTGGCGCTAAGTATTTCGTGGACGTGGATAATTTTGCCGACCGGGACTACGCCGCAACTCCCTCCATGGCCCAGAACGACCTGGACTACTACCTTGCCCACGGCAGCGCCCGCATCCTTCACGAGGGCGACAAATACGGCTACGACTATTATGCCCACATCCGCAACTTCGGCGGCTGGCTCAACGGGCATTTCGCATTGGGTAAGTTCAGTGCCGATATCGGCGGAAAGCTTGGATACAGCGCCTTCTGGCGTGAGGGCCTTATCCGCAAGGGCCTCTTCCCGGGAGCCGATTATACGGATCCTGCCACCGGAGTGCTGATGGTCGCACCCAAGGATGCAAACGGAAAGGTGATCACCTCCTTTGGCAATTCGGAAATGGCCGGCTTCCTCACCTATGCCGGTAAGGCCGGCCTCAGCTACATCATCGGCGGAAGCCAGAGATTATCGGCAAATATCGGCTACTTCAACGACGCTCCCAATTTCAACCAGGCGTTCCTTAGCCCCCGCACCCGCAACTCCATGATCCAGGATCTTTCCACCGTGAAAACCTTCTCCTCGGACGTGAACTGGCAGCTGCAGAAGAACGGAATCAACGTGCGTATCACCGCATACTACGCCAAGATAATGGACCAGAGCAAGGTGATGAGCGCGTATGACGACGTTCAGAACGCCTTCTCCAACTTCGCAATCTCCGGCATCGACCAGAGGCATTACGGCATCGAGTTCGGTTTCCGTATGCCCACCTACATCATACGCAGCCTTAGCATCCAGGGAGCTCTCGCACTCGGCAGGGCGGAATACACTTCCACCCCCACCATGGTGCAGACGCTGGACAACAGCGCATCTCCCGTTACCTATAACGACCAGGAAGTCGTTACCCTCACCTACTGGGCGGCCAATCCCGTCTACGCGGTGGATGTCTACGGCAATATTCCCGAAGGAACCGGCATCAACGACATGACCAGGTGGCAGCAGCATTACGTGCCTTCAACACCTCAGCTCGCCGCAAGCCTGGGCCTTGTGTGGAACTACAAATACTGGTTCGTGAATCTGGATGCAGAGTATTTCGACGAGGCATATCTGGACATGAATCCCCTCTACCGCACGGACTATGCGGTATGCGGTCCGGACCACGTTTCCACTCCGGAGGAAATCGTGTACATGACAACCCAGGAGAAGTTCGACCCCGCATTCCTTCTGAACGCTTCAGTCGGCAAGAGCTGGTTCATCAAGCGCAAGTACATGGTGGGCTTCTCGCTCAATGCCAAGAACCTCCTTCACAACAAAAACGTGAAGACCGGAGGTTACGAGCAAACCCGTATGGTTGACAACACGGACAGCAAGAGCCGTTACTACCGCTTCGACTCCAAGTATTTCTACATGCCCGGAGCCAATTACATGTTGAACGTTTACTTCAGATTCTAAGGCCATGAAAGCGAGATTATTGATAATTGCGGCTGCACTTTGCGCCTTTTCCTGCCAGAGCCTCATAGAGGAATGGCAGCCGGTTTTCACTTTCAATTACGGCGACGGGGCGGAGTTTGTACCCGTGAACATGGATGCCGATGTGAACTGTTCCATTGCCGAGCTGAAGGCTCTCTATACCACGCACGGAAAACCTGTGCAGGTTGCCAGCAATCTGATAATCAAGGGGCAGGTTACCTCTTCGGACGAAGACGGCAACGTGTACCGCGAGATCTACATCCAGGATGCCACCGGCGGCCTGGACGTAAAGATCGGCCGTTCCAGTTCCTACGACGACTTCAAGGTGGGCCAGATAGTCTACATCAAGTGCTATGGCCTTGTGCTGGGAGAGTACGGATACAAACCCGGAAACTACGGCGGTGACGGCCTTCTCCAGCTTGGCTATGTGGCCGACGGTTTCCAGGAATACAGCAGCGGAGCATCCAATACCGCCCCCGAATATGAGACCGCCTATCTGGATCTTCTTCCCATCGTGAACAAGCATATCTTCCGCGGCCGTATCCTCTCGGAGGCGGACAGGATCCAGCCCGATGCAACCCTCCGCGGGGCAGATCTCACCAAAGACGAAAATGTGAGCAGGCTTGTTAGGCTGAACAATGTCAAGTACGGAAACTCTGTTGGCGGCAAGGAAATCTTCTGCCTCTTCTATCCGGATCCCAACCTCAATCACACCAAGAACGAATCCTGGAACCGAGTTTTCCTGGCCTCTCCCACAGATCGCGTGAACGGGGCCGATTATACTTTCAATATCAAGACATGGGCTCTCACCAAGCTCCGTTTCCACGCTCACGTGGAGGCCGGCGACTGGGACAGTGTTGAAATCGGCGACGGCAGCGGCACGGTAGCCACGGCGAAGACGAAGATCGAGAACTTTGGCTACGAGCAGGTGTACAAACAGGTTATCCTGGAGCATCCTGGCGCCCAGAGCGTGAGCCATTACTTCATGTACGACGGCACTGAGGTTCAGGTGCGAACCAGCGGCTATGCCCGTTTTGCCGACGTGGAAATTCCTGCCGACGTGCTTGACGGCAGCAAGAATCTGGATTTCGTGGGCATCCTTTCCCGCTATCAGGGAAGCGCCCAGTTCACTCTCCTTGATGTCTATTACACCGGGACGACCACAAGCTTGATCAAATAATGAAAAAACTCTTAATATTTTTGGCTGCAACCGCGATGCTATCGGCCTGTAATCATACAAACCCGTTCATGCAGGAATGGGACACCCCTTACGGAAACGCTCCGTTCTCAAAGATTAAGATCAGCGACTACATGCCCGCCTTCAAGGCCGGCATAGAGCAGCAGAAGGCCGATATCCAGGCCATCATCGACAATCCTGAGGCTCCTACCTTCGAGAACACGGTGGCGGCATACGATGCGGCCGGCGCACTTCTGGCTAAAGTGAGCGGAGTCTTCTTCAACCTGTCGGAAAGCGATTCCACTCCGGAAATGCAGAAGATAGAGGAGGAGGTTCTCCCCATGCTCAGCGAGGCGGAAGACGAGATTCTGATGAATCCGGATCTCTTCGAGCGCGTGAAAGCCGTGTATGAGGCTTCCGACGGCCTCACCCGCGAGCAGCAGATGGTTACCAAGAAACTCTACGAGGCGTTCGTGCGCAACGGCGTTGCACTGGACGATGCCGGAAAGGCCCGTTTCTCGGAGATCAACTCCCGCCTTGCCTCCCTGTCGCAGAAGTTCGGCCAGAACCTTCTGGCAGAGAACAACGCCTTCAAGGAGGCCATCGGCATATCAGTGGCAGAATACTATGATTTCATGGGCTCGTGCGAAGACAGGGCTCTCCGCGAGAAAGCCTTCAAGGCATACAGTTCCCGTGGCAATAACGGAGGCGAGAACGACAATAACGAGATTGTCCTTGAAATCCTGAAACTCCGTGCCGAACAGGCACAGATGCTGGGTTATCCCAATTTCGCGGCCTATCAGCTTTCCAACAAGATGGCGGGGGACCCTGCCACCGTGGACGCCTTCCTGCAGCCCATCATGGACGCTGCTATGGCAAAGGCAAAGCAGGAAAAGGCCGATATGGAAGCCATCGCCGGCCACGAAATTGAGCCCTGGGACTGGTTCTTCTATGCGGAAAAGGTGCGTGCGCAGAAGTATGCCCTTGACGAGAGCCAGACCAAGCCCTACTTCCAGGCGGATAGCGTGATGAAGGGCGTATTCACCGCAGCTCAGAAGATTTACGGAATCTCCATCGAACCCGCTCCCGAAGTTGAGGTGTACAACCCTGTAACCAAGGCCTTCAAGCTCACGGATAGGGACGGCTCCCTCCTCGGTATTTTCTATGCCGATTACTACGTGCGCCCCACCAAACGCGGCGGCGCCTGGATGAACAACTTCAGGGACCAGTATGTGCAGGATGGGGCCGATGTCAGGCCTATAATCGTGAACGTTTGCAACTTCCCTGCACCATCGGCAGAAGAACCTTCACAGCTCACCGTGGATAACGTGCAAACCGCTTTCCATGAATTCGGCCATGCCCTTCACGGCTTCCTCACAAAATGCCACTACAAGAGCGTGAGCGGCACTTCCGTTGCCCGCGACTTCGTGGAACTCTTCTCCCAGTTCAACGAGAACTTCGCCTTCGTGCCGGAGATACTTGCCTGCTATGCGAATGACTATCGCACCGGCGAACCCATCCCGGCAGAGTTGGTGGAGAAGATTCAATCGGCCCTCAAGTTCAACCAGGGCTTCATGACGGGCGAACTTTGCGCCGCATCCATCCTGGACATGAAGTGGCACGAGATGTCTCTTGAAGAGCTTCAGCAGTTCACCGATGCCCAGAGCATCCGCGACTTTGAAACGAAGACCTGCGCGGAAATGGGCCTCATCGGCGAGATTATCCCTCGTTACCGCACCACCTACTTCAACCACATCTTCAACAGCGGCTATAGCGCAGGCTATTACAGCTATCTGTGGAGCGAAGTGCTGGCGGTTGACGCCTGGGCCAAGTTCAAGGAAGACGGCATCTTCAACCCCGAGGTTGCCCGCTTCTTCCGCGAAACCTTCCTGGAGAAAGGCGGCAGCGAAGAGCCCATGACTCTGTACGAAGCCTTCCGCGGCTCCCGTCCCGCCCCCGAGGCGCTCCTGAGGGCCCGCGGCCTGGTGGACTAGCACATCCTCACCAAACTAGTAGGACGGCGGCCATTCCGGCTGCCGTCCTTTTTGTTACGCCCCCCCCCATGCGGTGCTGTTTACCTCTTTAAAAACCGTGAGGTAAACGTCAAAAATGGCCGTTTTTGCTGTCTACCCACTCAAAAAACAGGAGGTAAACGTCACAGTTAATGCAAGAATTGCTAAATTTACAGATTCTTTAACGCTAAAAATTAAGATGAAGCAGAATTACACCGCTCCTAAAGCCGAAATCCTCGGAATCCGTTTCGAAGAAAACATACTTTCCGGTCCCAAATCCACCGGAGCATCTACCGGCAGCAACATGGATGCTGCGGATTATTCACAGAATCCGTTTTAATCCGGCCGCCATGAAAAGATATACACTTGTTTTAGCATCGGCAATGCTGGTCTTTGCCGCTTGCAGTGTGAAAGAAGAGGCCCCGGAAACCCCGGAGGCCCCCGCCGGCTACAAGGTGCTTTCCATCCAGGCCAGCAGCACCTCCACGAAAACCTCCTACGCCGGAGACGTTACCTTTTCCTGGAGCGCAGGTGACCAGATTTCCGTCCTCTGCAACGACGGCACAAATAACTTCTGGCAAACCTTCACGGTGGACACCCCGTCAGCCTCCTCCACCTTCACCGCCACAGTTGCGGACAATGTAAACATCGGCCCGGCGTATCTGGCTGCCGATTCTCCCCGCCTGGCAATGTATCCCGCATGCGACAACCACGTTTACGAGAATTCCTGGACGGTTAAATACACTATCCCGGCAGAAAGGGACTTCCGCTCGCCGGATGGCCATAAGGAAAGTGCTATCCCGATGATTGCATGGGGCAAGGACGACAACACTTTTGCCTTTGCAAATCTCACTGGCGCCGCGAAGTTCACTTTTTCAAACGTGAGCGCCTCGCATGTGAAATTCGTTTTCACCGGGCCCGGAGTTAAGATGAACGGCACGTACAGCCTTTTCTGGGACGGCGGAATCAATCTGGACGATGCATCCAACGTTCGCTGGAATGCCGCCGTGGCCGGTTCTGACGAGGAAAAAGTTCTCACTTTTTATGCCGATGTTGAAAACGGTGAAGTGAGTTTCTATGTTCCCTATGCCACCGGCGAGATATGGGCGGGAAGCAAAATCCGTCTGGAAGATGCGGATAACGGAACGCTTCTATACGAGCATAACTCCCTCAAGGCCATCAATATAACGAAGAACAGAATTGCTGTTCTGCCCACAATATACGTCTCTTCCGGAACGCCCGGCACCCCGGTCAATGTCAACGAAACCTTCACGGAATCGGCCCTCAATATTGCCAATCCGGAAAGGGGTATGTATGTTATGGTGGAGTATAAGTATCATAAGCGTACATATAATGACAAAGATGCCACTCAAGATGAACTTACGACAAATAGCATCACATCGGCAACGTACGAAATAGACGATTCTTATGATGCGAACAACCGTCTCACAATGACATTGTTCTATCTTCATGATTTCGTGAATTCCGACCATATCTCATCCGATGGAATCGAATACGTCCGTAGCGTGCTGACGAATGTACGCATTAAGGGCAAGAAGGCAATCGTCCGTTTCGCCTACAATAACAGGCACCCTTCAAAATGGGACCAGGAACCCACACTTTCGCAGATTCAGAATCATCTTCAGGATCTTACGGCAACACTCAGTGATTTCGAGGATATTATTTATGTCGTGCAGGCGGGATTCATAGGAACTTACGGCGAATGGTATTACACCACCCATTTCGGCCCCTCAAGCGGGGGAGTGGATTATACCCTTTCCAACAGCGGCACCAGCGTTTCCGGATATGAAAACAGAAGGGCGGTAATAGACGCTTTGCTCGCGGCAGTACCGAATACGCGCCAGATAGCGCTCCGTACCCCGGAGTACAAGGCGTGCTATTTCCGCAACAGCAATTTGAGCGCCTATGAGCAGTTGTCCGGTTTTGGAACAGATGCCGTGCACCGGCTCGCTTTCCATAACGACGCCTTCCTTTATGGCAATGGCGGAAGTTCGTCATATGCGGGCGATATGGGCACATTCTCGTACGACTGGCATAAGAATATGTGGAAGGATCAGGGTGCATATCTCATCAATGGCGGTGAAGCTCCATATTCTTCCAAGTCGATCACAGGCATGGACGGTTATTACAAAGATAATGTTCAGGCGGCAATCTTCGATTACCACTATTCATATCTGCATCACGATACCGCTTATCATACCGGTAGTTCAAGCGGAAGCTCCCTCATGAAGCACTGGCATGAGCAGGGCTGGATGGATGATATCGTGAAGTGGCTGGGATATCGCCTGTATCTTGCCAATGTTACGGTTACCGGCAGTGATTCCAGCAGCGGAAGCACCCTGAACGTGAGCTTTACGCTTGAAAACAGCGGCGCGGCTCCGGTGATAAACGTCCGTCCAATGCAGCTGGTGCTACTGCATGGAAGCACTCCCATCGTTCTTAAGGCCGATTGCGGCGACGTGCGCCTGGTGCCCCCCGGCACGGTTTCCGGCTCTGTGATTACGCCAGGGTCCAAAACCTACAGTTTTACCGTAACCCTTCCCCAGAGCATAAGTTCCGGAGACAGGCTGGCGCTGTGGCTGCCGGATAATGCGGAGGACCTCCAGAGCCGTGCCGTGTACTCCATCCGTCTCGCCAATAACGAAACCACATGGACTTCCGACGGTTACAACGTGTTCTACACATTTTGATGAAAAGAGTGTTAATATCACTTCTGCTCCTTGTGCCGGGGTTGCTACTCGCCCAAACAGGGTGGGTGAACCCTTTCATCGGCACGGAGGGGGCGCATAGCCCCGGGGCGGTTACGCCGAATGCGCTGGTTAGCGTGTCGCCATTCAAGGTGGATGGCGGGGCGGCTCTTGCTGGGTTCGGTCACATTAATCTCAGGGGCGCGGATTCCGGTGCACTGTTAACCATGCCCACAAGCGGTTCCATCCAGGTGGATTACCCTTCATACGGCTGTGGATTTTCGGATGAAAAGGCGGCTCCCGGGTACTATGGTTGCACCCTTTCAAACGGAGTCCGCGTGGAAGCGACGTCTACAACGCGCACTTCTATCGAACGCTACACTTTCCCCGAAGGCCCGGCCAACATATTGCTGAACCTGGGAGACGGCTCCATTGGCGGGGCGGGAGCAATGATTCGCCGTGTGAGCGAAACGGAGGTGGAGGGATTCCAGCTCCTTTCCGGGGTTCAACCCAGTTACGGCGGGTTATGCCCGGTTTATTTCGTGCTTCGTATCAGTAAGGCGCCCACAACGGAGGGATATTGGAGGAAGCAGAGGCCCGTTACGGCATCGGCCCCAGTTAAATATCTGCTGTACGATTCCTATGACGGCGACATTTCCGGGGATGAGATTGGCTATCGCTTCAGTTTCGAGAGCGTTGCCCCCGGGGAGCAGATAACCCTGCAGATGGGGGTGTCGCTTGTGAGTATCGATGACGCCAGGGAAAACCTGGATGCAGAGCAGAAGGGCTTTGATTTTGAGAAGGTCCGCGCCAAGGCCGATGCCGCCTGGAACGTTTATCTCGCTCAAGTGCAGGTTGAAGGTGGCACGGTGGATCAGAAAACCGTGTTCTACACCGCTCTGTACCACACCCTGATTCATCCCTGCATTATAAGCGATGTGAGCGGGAAGTATCCGCTCGCCGGGCAGGGGCGTATCAAAGGGCAGAGGATAGGCACTGCCACCGAAGGGGAACGCTACCAGGGGTTCCCGGCAACCGATGAGTGCTTAATCCCATATCGGCTCATTTCCCTGCTGTATCCATCCAAACAACAGGAAATGGAGCTGTCCTTAACCCCGGCGGATGGTTCCGGGGACGTGAGCGCGCTCACGGAACCCTATCTTTTCAGCCGCACCAAAGGAGAAGAATGGCGCACATGGAAAGCCGTACACTTCACTTTGGAAAAAGATTACCGGAACGCACCGGACGGCCTTCCCGGGGACGACGGGAGCGGGGCCCTATCGGCATGGGCGGCATTTTCCATGATGGGATTCTATCCGGACAGCCCTTCGGAGCCGTATTTCACGCTAACCGTCCCTGCTTTTGACATGGTTACAATCGGCCTTCCAGATGGAAACAACCTTGTGATTACAAAGGACGCGGCGGCGGATTTTGCCCTTCAGGCGCAAAGCCAGGCAATGTCCCGCGCATGCTCGGCAAAAATAGGGGGAAAGAAAGTTAAATCGTACCGCATTTCCACGGGTGAACTCCTGGGTGCGGGTAAGATAACATGGAAATGAAAAAACTGTTCTTCGCTTTGGCAGCCCTTGCGGCGGTAGCATGCACCGGGGCCGATGATTACTGCGAGTGGGTTAATCCCAAAATCGGCACCGGAGCCCATGGCCACGTGTTTGTGGGGGCGAACGTGCCCTTCGGTTTCGTACAGCTTGGCCCCACCAGCATCCCGCAGCAGTGGGACTGGACATCCGGATATCACGACAGCGATTCCACGGTAATCGGCTTCAGTCATACTCACCTTAGCGGCACCGGCATCGGAGATCTGTTCGACATCACCGTTATGCCCGTTACCGGCCCCTGCCGCTTTGAACGCGGCCGCGAGATGGATCCGGAAAGCGGCGCCTGGTCGTATGCCGACCGCACCCGCGAGATCACCGAACCCGGCTACTACAGCGTGCCGCTTATGCGCTGGGGAGTAACCGCGGAACTCACCGCTACCTCCCGCGTGGGCCTGCACCGCTACACATTCCCTTCGTCCAATAACGCCGCCCTTATCATCGACCTTGAGAACGGCGGATGCTGGGACAATCTCGTGGACAGCGGAATAGACCTCACGGAAGCGGATGCCAATGGCCGCATCATCGCTTTCGGCGGCCATCGCTATTCCTCCGGCTGGGCCCGCGACCAGAAGATTTTCTTCTGGGCCGAAGTGTCGCGCCCTGCAGTGGATACCGTGATGTGCGGCAGCAAATACATGCGATTCAATCTGGGCGATACCCGGAAGGGCGAAAAGCTGCTGATGAAAGTTGCGCTTTCTCCCGTGAGCGTTGAGGGTGCCCGCGCCAACATGGCGGCGGAGCTTCCCGGCTGGGATTTCGATGAAACCAGGGCCGCAGCCCGGGCCGCATGGAACCACGAACTCTCAAAAGTGCGGATAACAACCTCTAGCCGTGACCGCAAAACCGTGTTCTATACCGCAATGTACCACAGCCTTATTGCCCCGTCGCTGTTCTGCGACGTGGACATGCAGTACCGCGGCTCGGACGACAAAGTGCGCACGGGGGATTTCGTGAATTACACCACATTCTCTCTCTGGGACACATACAGGGCGCAGATGCCCCTTATGACCATCATCCATCCGGAGAAGATGAACGACATCGTGTCTACCATGTACCATATATATCTGGAGCAGGGAGACCTTCCGGTATGGCACCTTATGGGCAACGAAACAGACTGCATGGTGGGTAACCCCGGTCTCATCTCCTTTGCCGATGCCGTTGTGAAGGGATTCCGCGCCGGTCTCACGGACCAGGAAATCATCGACGCCATGGTGGCAACGGCCACGACGCCGGACCGCGGGCAGAATCTCCGAATGAACTTCGGTTTCATCCCGGCCGACATGTACGAAGAGTCGGTGGCCAACGACATGGAGTACGCCATTGCCGATGCCGCCCTGGCCAATGCGGCCGAGGCGCTGGGCTACGACGACGTGTCGGAGGAATACCTGAGCCGCAGCCTGTCGTACCGCAATTACTGGGATCAGGAAACGCAGTTCATGCGCGGGATGCGCTCCGACGGCACTTTCACCGAGCCCTTCAATCCTCTGCACAGCGGCAGGGAAACGGATTACACCGAAGGTACGGCCTGGCAGTATCTGTGGCTTGCCCCGCACGATATCGAAGGCCTCAGCGGCCTGTTCGGAAGCGACGAAGCCCTTCTGGAGAAGCTTGACGCCCTGTTCGAGGCTCCGTCAAATGTCGAGGGCGAGGATGCTCCGCCGGATATTTCCGGCCTAATCGGCCAGTATGCCCATGGCAATGAACCAAGCCACCATATTATTTATATATATAGTATGCTGGGTCAGCGCGACAAAGCGGCAGATCGAATACTTCAGGTGTGCAACGAGATGTACCGTAACGACGTCGAGGGCCTCGCCGGCAATGAGGACGTGGGACAGATGAGCGCCTGGTACATCCTTTCCAGCCTTGGCTTCTATCAGGTGGAACCGGCTTCCACGCGCCTGTGGTTCGGCACTCCGCTGTGGGAGAAGGCCGATGTCAAAGTGCAGGGCGGCACCTTCCGTATCACGGCAAAGGGTATTTCGGAGGTGAATTGCTATATCAACGACGTTCGTCTCAACGGCAAGCCTTACGACCTCCCTTACATCGACTATGAAGATATCGTCGCAGGGGGAACGCTGGAGTTCATAATGGGTAAAAAAAAACTTTGAATATGCTGTATCCTCTGGTATTTGAGCCTATCTTCAGGCCGATGGTGTGGGGCGGGGAAAAGATTCCCGCCTACAAGGGTGTGACAACCGATGTGGAACATATCGGCGAGAGCTGGGAAATATCGGCCTATGGCGACAAGATCTCCGTTGTGGCCGACGGGCCTCTGGCCGGCCGTAACCTCAATTCGCTGGTTCACGAGTTCAAGGGAGAACTGGTAGGGGAGAAGGTGTATGCTTCCACGGGCGATGAGTTCCCGCTCCTGATCAAGTTTATCGACGCCCTGTCGGACCTTTCCATCCAGGTGCATCCCGGAAACGAGATGGCCCGGCGCGAGCATGGCCCCTCCGCCAAGGGGAAGACCGAGATGTGGTATGTGATATCGGCCGATCCGGGCGCAGCCCTGCTGTGCGGTCTCAAGGAGTCCATCACTCCGGAGGATTATACCCGAATGGTTGCCGATGGCACCATAACGTCGGTTCTGCAGCGCTATGAGGTGCAGCCCGGGGATGTGTTCTTCCTCCCGGCAGGCCGCATCCACGCCATCTGCAGCGGCTGCTTTATCGCCGAAATCCAGCAGACATCGGACCTGACGTACCGTATCTGGGACTATGGCCGCCTGGGCCTCGACGGTAAACCCCGACAGCTTCACACGGAACTGGCGCGCCAGGCAATCGACTACAAGGTGTACCCGGAGGGATACAAAACCGCCTACAAGCCTTTGAAGAACAAGGAAGTGGTGCTTGTGAGCTGCCCTTATTTCACCACCAGTCTGTACGAGCTGGATAAACCCGTGAGCAAGAATCTCCGCCACGTGGATTCGTTCGTGGTTGCGATGGTTCTGGAAGGCGATGGCTCGCTTGAGTGCATGGGCACGTCCACGCCGCTCCGCCAGGGCACCACAGTATTAATCCCTGCGAGCGCCCCTTCAATGAAGTTCGTCCCGCAGGGATCTCTGAAAGTCCTTACAAGCGGCGTTTTCTAGAAGCTGTACTTGAAGGTTTTTTCCGCTTTCATCACTTTGGAAGGAACGAGCGCGAAGCTCCATGAGTAGTCGCGGTCGCTCCATAGGGTGCGCTCTTTCTCCGGCAGGAGGCCCCAGCTGTTGTCTCCGCCAAGGCCGGTCATCTTATAGTCGATGCACACTTCCGTGAAGTCGCGGGTGGGAATGTCGCAGATGTGCGTCTGGCGGCGGAGGATGTTGGCCGCGACCGCTTCGTCGTGGATTTCATCGGCACTGAAGTTATTCCACTGGTACGGCCGGTCCGTGTTGTTCTCGCCGTCAAGGTCTTCTACGGCCTGGCACATCGCGTTGAATTCGAAGTTGCCGGCGATGGTAAGGGGGCCGATGGAGAGCCAGCTGGTCTGGGTGTGGTGGCCGCTCTCCTGCGGGCGCACATAAGGATAGCATTCCTTGCGGGCGTCGCCTTTCCAGATGCTGCGCGCGGTGGAGCCGAAACGGTCCTGGTAGTTCTCCTGGGGACCGCGTCCGAAGTAGCGGAAATTACGGGCCGACGTGCGGTAGCGGAAGCCAAGGCGGGGGATGTCCACGGCCTTTTTGTCTCCGCCCTTGAACCGGGCCGATATCTGCAGGATGCCCTTGCCGCTGAGGTGATAATCCACTTCCAGAGCGGCTCCGGCGGGCATTTCGTATTCCGCGTGGATGATAGCGCCATCGGCAATTATCTCATGGGAGGCTGCGGTGAGCTTATTCCCGGCTGTTTTCCAGGCCTGTGCGCGAAGGGGCTGTCCGTTGCCATAGTCGTTATCCAGAGGGCCTCTCCAGAAGTTGGGCTTAAGGCCGAATCCCGGGTCGATGAGGTCCTTGCCTGCGAAGCGGTAGGAGCGGATGCTGCCATCGGCCTTGGAGAATACCAGGGAGGCTTTTTTGCCGCTGAGGGTGATAGTGGAATCTGTTTCCTCCACCTTTACCTTACCCTTGGATTTGAGGGTTTTGTGCGTGGCTTCTTTTAGTAGGATGTCCTCGTTTGCGAGAACGGTACCCTTGCTCACCAGAGGCATGGCCTTGGTGGCAACCGCTTCGAAGATAATGCGGTACTCCGAGCTCTTGAGGAGGCGGGGGAGCCTGATGTGGAACTGCTCCGCGCTCTGGGGAGCGGTGCTGAAGTTGAGCTTGCCCTTTTTAATCTGTTTACCGTTGCGCTCAAGTTTCCAAAGGACGGTGTACTCGTCCAGAGTTTTGAAGTAGTTGCGGTTGAATATTTGGAAAGTGCCCTTGGCAGCGTCTACGGCTGTGATTTCAAGATTCTGGTACACGTGCTGCACCTCGTAGAAGCCGGGGTGGGGTTTGCGGTCCGGGGTTACGATGCCGTTGCAGTTGAAGTTGGCGTCCGAGGGGGCGTTCTCGCCATAGTCGCCGCCGTAGGTCCAGATGCGCTCCGGATCTGCAAGGCCCTGGTCCACCCAGTCCCAGATGAAGCCGCCCTGCAGGTGAGGATGGGCGTAGATCTGCTCCCACTGGTGGTCCATGTTGCCGGAGGAATTACCCATGGCGTGGGCGTATTCGCACATGCACACGGGCTTCTTGGTATAGGTTTCACCCATCTTGCGAAGCCATTCGGAGGTGGCTCCATCGGCACTGGGATACATGGGAACCACCATGTCGCTGTTCCACTCGTATTCCGCCCTTTCGTAGCAGATGGGGCGGTTCTGGCCGTCTTTCTCCAGCGCCTTGAGCTCGCGGTATGCGTTGTAGAAGTTTACGCCGTTGCCCGATTCGTTACCCAGCGACAGGATGGTTACGCAGGGGTAGTTGGACGTGCGGCGGTACATGTTCATGATCCTGTCGATGTGCTTGGCGTACCACTCCGGCTTGGCGGCAAGGGTTTTCTCCTTGTAGCCCATGCCGTGGGATTCCACGTTGGCCTCGTCGTACACATAAAATCCCAGGGAGTCGCACAGTTCATAGAATTCGCGGCACTGGGGGTAGTGGCTGGTGCGGATGGCGTTCACGTTGGCCTCCCGCATGAGTTTGAGATCCTTGAGGATGTCTTTGCGGGTGATGTAGTGGCCCGTCCAGGCGTTGTGCTCGTGAATGTTAACGCCCTTGAACTTAACGGGCTGGCCGTTCACCAGTAGGGCCTTGACGTCTTTGTCGCCGTCCTTCACCGTGGCTATTTCAATGCGGCGGAATCCCACGTGGAAACGAGTCCATTCGCCGTTCACCTGCAGAAGAAGGGTGTAGAGTTCCGGTGTTTCCGCGCTCCACTTGCGCACGTTCTTCACGGTGTCCACCACCGTAGCCATGTCGCCGTTGAACTCGAAGAGGGCATCGGCAATGGTGCTGCCGTCGCTGTCCAGGAGCTCGTAGAATACCTCTGTGGGGGCCGATGAGCGCATCTTCAGGCGGAAGATGCCGTCCGTGTAGGTGTCGTCCAGTGTGGAGATAACACTGAAGTCGAAACCTGTGTCCACTTTCTCGCTTGAGAGGTACACGTCGCGCTCAATTCCGGAGATACGCCAGAAGTCCTGGTCTTCCAGATAGGAGCCGGCGGTGTGGCGGAATACCTTGAGGATGAGGTCGTTGTCGCCGTCTTTAAGCACGGGGGTAATGTCAAAGCGGGCGAGGTTCTTGGAGTCCTCGCTGTAGCCCACTTCTTTGCCGTTCACGTACACATACGTGCCGGACTTTATGCCTGCAAGGTTCAGGAACACCCTGCGGCCGCTCCATTTCGAGGGAACGGTGAAGGTCCTGTGGTACAGGGCGGCGTTCACCGCTTCCGGAAGTGCCGGCGGCTGGGGATTGTCCGGTGCAAAATCGTAGTGGATGTTGGTGTATACGGGGATGCCCCAGCCCTGCAGTTCCCAGTTGCCGGGAACCTTGATCTTGTCCCAACTCTCGGGCACGGCCATGGTGCGGTGGTCTTCAAAGAACTTGAAGTCCCACTTGCCGTTGAGGTCCTTATAGTTCTCGCTCTGGCGGAAGCCCTTGGAAATGGCATCCTGGCGGGAGGCGTAATAAATCACCTCCGTGCGGCGTGTATCCGCGTTCACGCTTGTGGCGTTGATGTCTTTCCACAGGGGAATCTCTTCAGCATTGGCTATCAGGGTGGCCACGAGCGCCGCGGCCAGGCTCAGGGTTCGTTTCATTTGTAGACGTTTTAGTCTACAAAGATAACAAATAATTCACTACTTTCAATGCCGAGGGTTTTAGTGGCGGCGGGATTTGCGGGAGGAGGAGCGCTTGCCGGGGTGGGTGGAGCCGGTGATTTCGGGCATGCGGGAACCCTTGCCGGAGCGTTTGAGGGAGGAGCCGTGGGAGCCCGAACCACGTGAGCTAGAACCGCCATGGGAACCCGAGCCGCCGCGGGAACTCTTGCCGGAGCCGCCGCGGTATGGACGGTCCACGAGGTATTCGATTTCGCGGTCCGGGTCGTAGTCATCGGCGCGGCTGCTGCTTTCGGGGATGCCATCTTCCACCAGTTCGTAGTCCAGGAGTTTCTGCTCCAGGGAGGTGGCCTTGACGATAATCTTCACGGGATCCCCCAGTTTGATGATGTGGCGGGTGCGGCGGCCCACTACGCGGTAGTGGTCTTCGTCGAAGTCGTAG
>JAEEGG010001227.1_pt1 | contig 70296 bp, 68 predicted proteins | sample 9134161 | NCBI WGS metagenome assembly JAEEGG01 (sample SAMN16246543, study PRJNA631951) | gut metagenome | biome: gut microbiome; feature: rumen; material: CR-attached | host: Bos | place: Iran: Karaj | collected 2018-10
AGAAGATTGCTGTGACAGGTATTGGCATTGTTAGCCCGATCGGTAACAGCAAGGAAATTTACCTTGACGCCGTCAAGAACGGTAAGCTCCCGGAATCCGCTTCCATTTGCTCTACCGTCACGAACGACGACTACAAGGAACTCGGCATCAAGATGGCCTTCTACCGCAAACTCGACAATCTGGGCCAGCTCCAGACTGTGTCCGGCATGCGCGCCCTCAAAGATGCTAACTTTACGGTCACTGAAGACAACGCCAAGCAGATTGGTATCATCGTGGGTACTAGCGAAGGCGGCCTCGGTGCCACTTACGATTTCGAGGAACTCATTGCCGAAGCCGGTAATGCAGGCGGTAGCGCCTTCAAGTTCCCTCACACAGTTTATAATGCCGCCGGTGGTTACCTCTCGATTCTCTCTGGAATCAAGGGCTACGGCGTCACCATCACGACGGGTCCGCTCTCCGGTCTCGATAGCATCGGCTACTCCATGAACGTCATCCACGACGGTCAGGAAGAGGCTATGATGGCTACGGGTACGGACGAAAACCTCCCGATCATCACCGAACTCTGCCAGAAGATGAACGTCGCTGCCGACAAGGTGGTGGAACCGTATTCCAACTCCAATGGCTTTGTGGTGGGCGATGGCTCTGTTTCTATCATCATGGAAACCGAAGACTACGCCAAGTCCCGTGGTGCAAAGGTTTACTGCTATGCCCTCGGTTACGGCAACGGCCGCAAGAACGTGAAGTTCGGCCACATCTCCGGTTCTGACGAAGCTCTTGACCTTGCTATCAAGGATGCTCTCAACGATGCAGGCGTGAGCATTGACGAAATTGATGCTGTCTGCGGTTTTGCAAACGGCTTCAAGAAGATTGACGATATCGAAAAGGGTGCATACGCACGCGTGTTTGGCGACAAGCTTGCAAGCCTCCCGCTCTTCCAGGTGAAGGAACGCGTGGGCGAAGGCCGTGCCGCTTCTGCGACACTCGCCGCTGCCGAAGCCGCTCTCATGCTCGGTGGTGAACTTGCCGAAGAAAACGCCTACTTTATTGCAAATGGCGAAGTTTCTAAGAAGAAGGTCGCAACAGCGGGCTTCAAGAAAATCTTGGTCACTTCCTTTGCTACGGGCGGTTCTTACAGCGCCGTCGTGCTCGGTAAATAATTTTTTGAAGGAGAATTTATAATGAAAGTTGCAATCGTTACTGGTTCTTCTAAGGGGATTGGCAAGGCTTGTGCCCTCCGCCTCGCTCGTGACGGCTACACGGTCGTCGTAAACTACTCTAGCTCTGATGAAGCTGCTCTCCAGACGCTTGAACAAATTAAGGCCGAAGGTGGCGATGGCATGGTCTACAAGGCTAACGTCGCAGTGCTTTCCGAAGTCAAGCAGATGGTGCGCGATGTGTTCAAGGCTTATGGCCGTATCGACGTGCTCGTGAACAACGCCGGTATCGTCCGTGACGAATATCTTTTGATGATGAACCCGGATACGCTCGACAAGTGCTTTGACTTGAATGTGAAGGGCTACTTCTACTGCGCACAGCAGGTCGCTGTCAAGATGTACAAGCAGAAGTCCGGCGTTATCATCAACATGTCTTCTGTTTCTTCCAAGTTCGCTCTTGCCGGTCAGGCAGTTTACAGCGCTACGAAGGGTGCCGTGAACTCCTTTACGCAGACGCTCGCCAAGGAACTTGGCGGTTACGGCATCCGCGTGAACGCTGTTGCTCCGGGCTTTGTCGCTACAGAAATGATCGAAGCCATTCCGGAAGAAACCCGCAAGGGCTACCTCGAAAAGGTGCCGCTCAAGCGCTTTGCTTCTGCTGATGAAGTTGCAAACGTCGTTTCTGCTCTCGCTTCTGACCAGTTCGCTTACGTGACGGGTCAGGTCATCGTTTTGGATGGAGGCCTTTCCCTGTGATGAACATTTACCAGATCAGCGAAAAGATTGCCCAGCGTCCGCCGTTCCAGATGATCGAAAAGGTCACGGAACTCGTTCCGAACGAATCTGCAACGGGCATCAAGAATGTCTCTGTAAACGAACCGTACTTCATGGGCCACTTCCCGGGCACCCCGATTATGCCGGGCGTCCTCATTTGCGAAGCCTGCGCCCAGCTCTGCTCTCTCGTTATCGAGAAGCCGGCAGAAGACCTCGAAAAGAACTTGTACGTTCTTTTGAAGATTGACGGTTTCAAGTTCGTGAAGCCTGTGATTCCGGGCGACCAGCTCGAAATCTCCGTCAACAAGACGAAGGGCGGTGGAGTCATCGTTGGCTTTGATTGCGTTGTCAAGGTGAACGGCAATGTCCACGCCAAGGGCTCGTTGACGTTTACGTCCATTCCTAAGGAATCTTTGGGCAAATAGCGTTTGTCTGACTTTATGTCATCCCGGACTTGTTCTCTTTGACCACTTAGAGCTTCAGCTCTTATGTGGTCATGATCCGCGAATGGGGACGGGACGGAATCTCCTTATTAAGCATTGCGTAGTTGATGATTGAGAAAGCGAAAAATATAATTGCTGGTTTGTTCTGGAAGTTTGTGCTCTTCCTCGTTGTTTACGGGGTGCGCACTTACTTGTTAGTCGTTTATCGTCCCAAGATGACGTTCTTAGGGTCTGTCAAGTCGACTGACCTTAAGGAACCGATGATTATTATTGCTAACCACACGAGCATGCTCGATCCCTTGATGGTGCAGTCTCTGTTCTTCCATAAACGCAGTATCGTTGTGGCTAAGGACCAGGTCGAAGACCCGCATTTCCATTGGGCTCTTTCGCGTTTCAAAAATGTCATCCCATGCGATCGCTTTAACCTCGATACCGAATGGGCGCTCCTTGCCAAGAAGGAACTCGAAAAGGGCAATTCCGTTATTATTTTCCCGGAAGGCAAGTGCCGTTACGATGGCCTCTTGAACGAGTTCAAGACGGGTTTTGCATTCCTCGCTCGCAGTACGGGTTATCCGGTCCTTTCTCTCGGCATTGACGGCATTTACAAGATGGGTCACCGCACGCAGATTTTGGTGGACGAACCCGAAAAGATTGAACGCGTCAAGGGAATTCCGTCTTCCAAGCATCTTGCAGAACGCAGCGAATACTTCCGTCAGAAGGTCTGGGAACTCAAGCAGCGCGCTTTGGGCCAGACGGGGGCGATTCTCCCTGTTGCCGCTGAAACGCCTGCAGAAGTTTTGCCCGAGGAGAGCAAGTAATGAAGATTGGCTTGGCTCTAGAAGGCGGTTCGCGTCAGACGATATTCTCGGCAGGCGTTTTGGACGCTTGGCTCGATGAAGGTGTTTATTTCCCGTATATTTCGGGCGTAAGTGCCGGTTGCCATGCAGCCATGAACTTTGTCACGCGCCAGCGCGGCCGTTTCCGCTACATTATCCAGCCGACCAAAATCCAGCAGGGTAGGGATAAGGCTCACCGCATTTTCGATGGAATCCAGAAGGAATGCTATGCGCTCCATTACAACGCGGCGTATGGCGACATGCCGTTCGATTTCCACCTGTTCTTTGGTTCGGGCGTGGAATGCGAATTTGGCCTGACATGCCTCGAAACGGGTCGTTCGGAATTCTTCCAGGAATACATGAGCGAAAAGCGCTTGCTCGATATCGTGAACGCGAGCAGTGCCCTCCCGATGCTTTTCCCGATTGCGCAGATTGACGGCAAGCATTATGCAGACGGCTGCGTGACTTCTCCGATTCCGTATCAGCGTGCATTCGAGAAGGGCTGCGACAAGGTCGTTGTAGTTTCGACGCATTACCCTGGCGAAATCGTGACGGACTTCCGCAAGTATCGCGTGATTTTGAATCCGATGTTCAAGCGCAAGTATCCGGATTTCTTCCGTGCGCTCATGTTGCGTTACAAGCGTTACGAGAAGATGTTTGCCGAGATGGAAAAGCTCGAAAAATCTGGCAAGCTCTTGATTTTCCGCCCGGAAAAAGAAGTCTGCGACCTCTTTGCGACGGATCGTAACGAGCTCGACGAATCCTACAACATGGGGCTTGAATACGCCAAGCGCCGCATGAACGACCTCAAAACGTTCATGGAAATCTAGTTTTACATTGTCACCCCGGCCACCGTGCCGGGGTCAGTTGTTTATACAGCGTTGTCAAGCCTTTTTTTTGCAATGTCACCCCGGCCTTTTTTGCAATGTCACCCCGGCCTCCGTGCCGGGGTCAGTATCTCGTATAACAAAAAACATTGCCACAAATGTAAAACTTTATTTACTAAATTTTGCGAAAATTGAAAACTTACAAAAATGTAAGTGTTTGCACTCTAGACCCTCGATTTTTAGCGAAAAAAAGCAATCGGTAAAACTGCTGAAAAACTAACTTACAAAAATGTAAGAAATTGAAGATTTTTACTCCTTTTTCACTTTTTGGGAGCACCCTTTACTATCTTTACAGACGTTAAAACATTAACAATCCAAACTCTCAACGGAGATATATAAAATGGCAATCAAGAATGCTTACCTTCAGAAAGTCTATGACAAGGTCGTCGCCCGTGATCCGGACCAGGCCCTCTTCCACCAGGCTGTCCGCGAATTCCTCGAATCCCTCGACCCGGTCCTCGAACAGGATAAGTCTTGGGAAACTAACGGCGTGATCGACCGCCTCGTCGAACCGGAACGCGTGATCACTTTCCGCGTACCTTGGCTCGATGACAAGGGTAACGTTCAGGTCAACCGTGGCTACCGCGTGCAGTTCAACTCTGCTATTGGCCCGTACAAGGGCGGTATCCGTCTCCGTAACGAAGTGACGCTTTCCATGCTCAAGTTCCTCGGCTTCGAACAGATCTTCAAGAACAGCTTGACCACGCTCCCCATGGGCGGTGGCAAGGGCGGTTCCGACTTCGATCCTAAGGGCAAGAGCGACAACGAAGTGATGCGTTTCTGCCAGTCCTTCATGACTGAACTCTGCAAGCACGTCGGTGCTGACACGGACGTTCCGGCTGGTGACCAGGGTACTGGCGCTCGCGAAATCGGTTATATGTTCGGTCAGTACAAGCGCATCCGCAACGAATTTGTGGGCGTTCTCACCGGTAAGGGCCTCTCCTACGGTGGTTCTCTCGCTCGTACCGAAGCTACCGGTTACGGCCTCTGCTACTTCACTCGCGAAATGCTCAAGGACCTCGCTAACGACTCCTTCGAAGGCAAGACCGTCGTGATTTCCGGTTCCGGTAACGTTGCCCAGTTCGCCTGCCAGAAGGCAACTCAGCTCGGTGGCAAGGTTGTTACGATGTCCGACTCCAACGGCTACATCTACGACCCGAACGGCATCAACCTCGACATCGTTCTCGACCTTAAGAATGTGAAGCGCGCTCGCATTAGCGAATACGCCAAGCTCGTTCCGGGTTCTGAATACCACGAAGGTTCTAAGGGCGTTTGGACGGTCAAGTGCGACATCGCTCTTCCGTGCGCAACCCAGAACGAACTCGACCTCGAAGGTGCAAAGGCTCTTATCGCTAACGGCGTGAAGGCCGTTGCCGAAGGTGCAAACATGCCGTCTACTCCGGAAGCTATCGAAGCCTTCCAGAAGGCCGGCGTCCTCTTTGGACCTGCCAAGGCTGCTAACGCTGGTGGCGTGGCTACCTCCGGTCTCGAAATGTCTCAGAACTCCGAACGTCTCTCCTGGACATTCGAAGAAGTGGACAAGAAGCTCGAAGGCATCATGAAGAGCATCTACGCCGCTGCTTCCTCTGCTGCTGTCAAGTACGGCCAGAAGGGCAACCTCGTCATGGGTGCAAACATCGCCGGCTTCCTCAAGGTTGCCGATGCCATGAAGTGGCAGGGTGCGGTGTAATTAGCTTGGCTTTGCTTTACGCAAAGCCGCGCTTTTTACTAGGGAAGGCTTCGCCCTCCGAAGCTTGAGACCGAATCCGCTAGAATCTCGATGAAATACGCGGGCTGGCGGATTCTCTCGCGACCACGCCTCGTTGATACGAGGCGTTTGTTGCTCACAGACCCTCCTTTTTCAATGGCTAAATGCTAATTGCGAAAAGCATTAAAAAAGTCTCCGGCCAAAAGCCGGGGGCTTTTTTTGTCTGTAGGCTGGTTTCTTTCGCAAACCTTTCTTTTTTGTGATTTTGCAAACGGTAGTTTGCCAAATCAAGCTCCCGTCCGTTTTTCAAGAACTAGATTTTTAAATTATGCCACGTTGGTGAGTTTTTGTTATGGATGCGTGGTAAATGGAGCAAAAACGACGGGTAAAATGGATAAAATTATTGTGTCTATTGCGTTTGGCTGCTTTATGGAAACTCCGAAACTTTAAGTTTTGGTAGTTTCTTTTTTGGATCTGCCCCGTTGGGGCTTCTTGGAGGGCTTTTTGTCTGCTTTTTGCAGTGTCCCTTTCAAAAGCTTCTTTATGGCGTTCTGGGCGCGGAAAATGCGGTCGTCAATTTGCTTTTGAATCTTGTTTGCAGCCTTGTTGGCGCGCCCGAGGAGTCGATTCTTGGTAAAGTAACCGATTTCTCTAGAGTCGGCGCAATGATTTGACTTTTCGCAAATCAGGTAGTAGCAGTCTTCCGGAACAACGTAATAAGAAATTTTAGAGGAATCCTTGGCGCTGTAAAGTTCACGCTTGATGTGGATAGGCGTGTTGCCCGGCTCTGCAAGGAAAATCTGGAGCTCGACCAGGAATCTGTCCTGCCAGGGCATGTAGTCGATTTCTTGCAAGCTCACAAGGCGGTTCCCGAGCTTTGTAGAACCGATGCGTTCTAGAGGCATTTCGCGCTTGCCTTGCCAGAGGCTCGACTTGACGTAGAACTTTTCGTTCTGTTCGTGCATGAGCGAAATCAGGTAGTCCTGTTCCACATCGTTAAGCTTGTCGAAATGGAGCGTGTCGCCCTTGCGCGGAACATAAAAGCTGCGGGTCTCGATAAAGGCGTCTTCGCCGTTCCACTTGAAATTGCGGTGCTGCGTGTAGACTTTTCCGTTGTTTGTAATCGTGATGGAATCGCCCGGACCGCCGAGAACCCTGCGAACCATGTTGTCCTGGTTGCGCATGATGCCCCAGACAAAGTCTCCGTCTACAATGCTTTCGGTGCAGCGGGGGAGCTTGCACATCCAAAGGATGCTGTTCTTCTTGAATCTGGGGTGGAGCGAATTGTCCTGCATACGCACCGGTTCGAGCACGTAATAGCGGATGCCAATCATGATGGCGAGCACAACACCCAAGATAAAGACGAGGAAAAACACGTGCGTCCTGGAATGGCGCCGTTGTAATGACCTGACTTTACGATCGAGTGCTGACATTGCTTATAAACTACAATTAATCGTTGCCGCCGGTAGAATCGTCGCTGAGCGAGAGCACCGCAAGGAATGCCTTCTGCGGCACTTCCACAGAGCCGATGCTCTTCATGCGCTTCTTACCTTCTTTCTGCTTTTCGAGGAGCTTGCGCTTACGGGTGATGTCACCACCGTAGCACTTGGCAAGCACGTCCTTACGCACAGCCTTCACGGTGGAGCGGCTGATAATCTTTCCGCCGATAGCGCCCTGGATGGCGACGTCGAACTGCTGGCGCGGAATGAGGTCCTTGAGCTTCACGCAGATGGCGTTAGCATAGGTGTTGGCCTTGTCGCGGTGGATAATCACGGAGAAGGCGTCGACCGGGTCGCCGTTCAAGAGAATGTCGAGTTTGACGAGGTTGTTGCGCTTGTATTCGCTCGGTGTGTAGTCGAGGCCTGCGTAACCACGGCTCAGGGACTTGAGGCGGTCATAGAAGTCGAACATGATTTCGGCAAGCGGAAGGTCGTACTTGAGGATGACCTTCGTCTCGTCGATGTATTCCATCGTTTCGAATGTGCCGCGCTTTTCTTCGCAAAGCGTCATCATGGCGCCGACATATTCCTTTGGCGTAAAGATCTGAGCCTTCACATACGGCTCTTCGATGTAGTCGTAGCGGCTAGCGTCGGGGAGCTTGGACGGGCTTTCGATTTTCACCATGGAGCCGTCGCTCATGTAAACGTGGTATTCCACGTTCGGCACGGTCGTGATGATGTCCACGTTGAATTCGCGGTCCAAGCGTTCCTGCACGATTTCCATGTGCAAAAGTCCGAGGAATCCTGTGCGGAAACCAAAGCCGAGCGCTTCGGAAGTTTCCGGTTCCCAGCAAAGGGCGGAGTCGTTGAGGCGGAGCTTTTCGAGGGCTTCGCGCAAATCCTTGTAGTCTTCCGGGTCGATGGGGTAGATACCCGAGTAAATCATCGGGAGCACGTCCTTGTAGCCCGGGAGCGGTTCTTCGGCCGGATTGGCTGCATCTGTGAGCGTGTCACCGATTTTCACATCGCTAATCGTCTTCACGTTCGCGAGCACGTAACCGACCATGCCTTCGGTCAGTTCCGGGCGCGGGTCGCGGCGCATGCTGAACGTACCGACTTCCGTGACCACGTATTCACCGCCCGTCTTCATCATGCGGATTTTCATGCCCGCCTTGAGCGTGCCTTCGACAATGCGGATGTAGTTGATCACGCCGCGGTAAGAATCGTAAACGGAGTCAAAAATGAGGGCTTTGAGCGGCTTGCCTGCATCACCCTTCGGGGCCGGGATTTCGTCGACAATCTTGTCGAGCACCTGTTCCACGTTGAGGCCCGTTTTGGCTGAAATGCGCGGAATCTTGTCCGGATCGTAGCCGAGCAAGTCACCGACGAGCTGTGCCACGTGATCGGGCTGTGCACCCGGGAGGTCTACTTTGTTCAAAACCGGGATGATGGTCAGGTCGTTTTCAATCGCAAGGTAGAGGTTCGAAAGCGTCTGGGCTTCGATGCCCTGGCTTGCGTCCACCACGAGGATGGCTCCTTCGCAAGCGGCGAGGGAACGGCTGACTTCGTAAGTGAAGTCCACGTGCCCCGGGGTGTCGATCATGTTCAAAATGTATTCTTCACCGTCTTTTTCGTAGACCATGCGGATGGCGTGAGCCTTGATCGTAATGCCGCGTTCGCGTTCCAGGTCCATGTCGTCCAGGAGCTGGTTCATCATTTCGTTCTTGGAAACGGTCTTGGTCAGTTCAATCATTCTGTCGGCCAAGGTGGATTTGCCGTGATCGATGTGGGCGATAATGCTGAAATTGCGGATATTGTTGTTTTGCGGCATATTAAGATGTTGAAGAGTTTTTGCGTAAATATAGAAATCTTGTGCCTGTTTATTGGTATTCGCTGTGAACCCTTTAAAAAAAAACTATATTCTAGGTGAACAATTTGTTCTTTAGGAACGATATATTCTTTGAGAACGATATAACTACGGAAGTTACGATTTGTTTAAAAAGCTTATTTTTTGCAGTGCCTTCTGCCTTGCCGCAAACGTCTTTGCCGCAGGAAAAGTTTTTAACAAGGATTACACGGGAACGACCCAGATTCTTGCCGAGATAAACACCCACGAGGGGAAAATCGTTGTGGACTTGAACTTCAAGGCCGCTCCGAATACGGTTGCGAACTTTGTCGAGCTCGCAAATTCTGGGTTCTACAATGGACTTCTCTTTCATCGCGTTATCCCCGGCTTCATGATCCAGGGTGGCGACCCGAATGGCGATGGAACAGGTGGTCCCGGTTACACCATCGATGACGAGCCGAACGATCTCAAGCATGAGACGGGCGTGATTTCTATGGCGAACAGAGGCCCGAATACGGGTGGCTCGCAGTTCTTCATTACGCACCTTCCGCAACCGCACTTGGATGGCAAGCATACGGTGTTTGGCAAGGTCATCGAAGGACACGACGTCGTGTGCCGCATCGACCCGAACGATCCGATTTTGAACATTAAAATTGTGGAAAAGAAGTAAATATGAGTTCCAAAAAAACGACATCTAAGGCGCCTGCAAAGGCTAGTACTTCTGAAAAGAAATCTGCAAAACCGGCACCGGCCAAAAAGCCCGCTGCAAAGGCTGCTCCGGCACCTGCAAAGAAGGCCGCTCCTGCCAAGGCTGCTGCAAAGCCCGCTCCGGCCAAAAAGCCTGCTGCAAAGGTTGCTCCGGCACCTGCAAAGAAGGCCGCTCCGGCCAAGGCTGCAGCAAAGCCCGCTCCGGCTAAGAAGCCTGTCGCCAAAAAAGAAGAACCTGCAAAGAAGGAACCAGCCAAGTCTGTAAAGGCTGCTCCGGTGCAGGCCAAGAAGCCCACTCCGGCTAAGAAGGTTGAACCGGCAGTCGTGGCCAAGGCTCCTGCGAAAAAGGCTTCCGAAAAAGAAGTTGAAAAGGAAGTCGAAAAGAAGGCTGTAAAGGAACCGGTCAAGGAAGTTGCCGCCAAGGCTCCTGAAAAGCCTGCCGAAAAAGTCGAAGTCGTTGAAAAATCTGAATCGAAAAAGTCTACCGTGAAGTCTGATTATCCGTATGCTGTTTTGCTTGAAGGCGGCAAGAAGCCTTGCAAGTTCATTATGTTTGTCGAAATTGACGAGCAGGAAGAACGCGCCAACAAGAAGAAGGTGACTTCTGAAATGAAGAACCTCGAAAAGAAGCCGACTTCTGCAATCCGCCACAAGATTTCTCTTGCCGAAGAAACGCAGGAAGAATTGACGGAACGCATCTTGAAGGAACTCGAAGAACAGAACGCCGCCTTCACGCGTGAAGCTGCAACGCAGATTTGCACGCGCTGCAACAAGAATCTTGTTTCTCCGGAATTCTGGGTCGACAAGCACCTCGGTTACTGCGAAGAATGTGCCGCTATTTTGCACTTGGGTCAGTCCAAGGAAGCCCGCAAGGTGGAATACCAGCTGGGCGCCATGGGTGGTGACTCTCTGGACGAAGTGGAGGACGATGATATCGAAGGACCGGACGCAGCAGACCTCAAGGAAGCTGAAGAAGAACTCGCCGATTTCGACGATTAATTTGTCGATGAAATTGTCATCCTCGACCGAAGGGAGGGGATCCATAATTTCTCGTTTTACAATTTGTCATCCTGGATCGACGAATAATGTCATCCTGGAGCGAAGCGATAGGATCCATTAAATTGAATAAAAAAAAGCCGAGGCGTTGAACCTCGGTTTTTTGTTTTGTCTTAAAAATAAATTAATTGACTTTTCTCATGACGCCGATGACGCGGCCTGCAATCGAGAAGTCTTTTCTGTTGTTCACAATAATCGGCTTGTACTTCGGGTTTGCCGGGCGGAGTTCCACATGGTCTGCGCTCGGGTGGTAGTACTTGACCGTTGCTTCGTTGTCGATTTGTGCAACGACGATTTCGCCGAGGTCGGCCGTCTTTTGCTGACGAGCGAAAATCAGGTCGCCATCGAAAATGCCTGCGTTGATCATGGAATCGCCCTTGACGCGGAGAGCAAACACATCGCTACGGCAGGCGAGGAAGTCTCTATCGATGGTGACGGTGCCTTCGAGGTTCTGCACGGCGAGAATCGGCGTACCAGCGGCAACGCGGCCGACAATAGGAATCTCGATGGTGTTGCTTGCAACTTCCTTGTTGGATTCTTTGTCGTCGCTCAAAATTTCGATGCCGCGGCTAAGGCGCGGAGAGCGGTTGATGTAGCCTTTCTTGATGAGGGCGGCGAGGATAGAACGCACGCCGTTCGTAGAAGAAATGTCGAAGTGATTACCGATTTCGCGAACGGTTGGCGGCATGTGGTTTTCCTTGGAATACTTCTTGATGTATTCGTAGATTTCTTCTTGCCTTGCCGTCATTTCTTTGCGTTTTTCGTTATTGATTTCCATGGTTTGCCTCTCGTCATAAAGGGTGCTGGAATTTATACAATATAAATATAATGCACAACTGGGCAATTGTCAATATTTTCAGTGCACAAAAGTGCGTTTTTTATGAAAAAATTTGTTATAGATGAAAATTTTTAGCGTTTTCAAGCAAATTCCGCACTAATCTTTGCTATATTTGGAGCACTTCGGGGTGTAGCTCAGCCTGGTAGAGCGTCTGCTTTGGGAGCAGAATGTCGTCAGTTCGAATCTGGCTACCCCGATACACAAAGAGCCGCCCCGCAGGGGTGGCTCTTTGTGTATTTGGTGGGGTGCCAGAGGAACTGACGAAGTCAGTTCGACAAAATCCGCCAATGTTTGAACGGAGAGAAAACGAATGGCGGATTTTGCGCTGCACGCGTGCGTGCAGCCCGTAGGGCTCGAGCCACTCGGCGTAGCCGAATAGTGGTGAGAGCAATCTGGCTACCCCAAAGCTTTATCTGGCTACCCCGCGCATTTCAGCATAAAAAAATCTACGCAGCCAACAGCTACGTAGATTTTTGTTGTTTGGGGGATATGCTCCTAATATAGCTATTCAACCCCTTTATAATATTGCTTTTTACTTCACTAAATGATATAACTGTATTAATTGTATTGCAAGCGTGCTCAATCAAAATCCCTTGTCGATTGCCATTGCTATAACCACAATCGCTGCGATGAGTTCCGTAATTACAGTGCACCAATAGCATATGGGGTAGGCGTCCTTATGCATAACACCAGCCCGGACGTTGACTCGCTTGTCTATTAAACTTGTGCATACAAGACACAAAAGACTTGTCGCTATAAAAGGCATCCCGAATGATAGACCGTTTTCATTTTTTGCAAAAATAAACAAAAACCCAAACAACGCTGATATTAAACCAATAGTCTCAATAATTGCTGTTTTGGTGTGAGGTTTCTTTTTAAATTCTTCTTCTAATTTGTCGTTTAATTTTTCGGATGCAACCGCACCGAAAGGTTCCTTCTTTTCATCAAAAAGATCGTCAGGGTTGAGTTCTCGAATTCTCTTTTCGACAATTTGTATGCGTTCCGGAGTTTCGTCGGCTTTAAAAGGGTCGTCTCGAATTAGGCAAAGAATATCGTACAAATTTTCAAGCGGGAGCGCTCGAATCTTTTTCTCATAGTCTTTGAGATATTCTTTTGAAAATGGCATATACTTAATATATAAAAAATCCCCGCGTTAACCGCGGGGAAGGAGGATAGAACTTAAATATTTTATCTGAATTGCGCCGTGATGGTCATGCCCGCCGTCGGCGTAACCTTGTGCGGGTTCTCGGTCGAACCGTCGGACCATCCCGTGAATACCGCGCCTGCGCTAGCGACTGCCGTCAATTGCAATTCGTTGTTCGTAAAGAATTGGCACTGGTAGTTGTTGCTCGGGAGCTTCATGCCGTCAACCTGAACGGAACCGTTTCCGCTTGCGCCGATGGTCACAGTGACTTCGTCTTCAAGGTCAAAACGTTCGGCCATTTCTTGCTTGAGCTTTTCGCCGCGATTCTTGGCGAAGGCGATAAGCGTGTTGCCCGTCGGATCCCACTTGAAGTTGCTTTGGTTACGCGGCCAGCGCTGTTCGTCGCGCTGCTGTTCCGAAGACGGAATCGTAGCCATCATGGACTGCACCGTGCTCTGCACCTTTTCGTAGGTCAAGTAGCTGTTGAGGAGGATGCAAGCGTTGTTGATGAAGAGTCGCTTGAAGTCCGGATTTTCGAGGAGTTTCTTGAGCATTCCGCCCGGAGCCCTGCTGTCAACAGAAGTTCCGCCAAAACCGCCCATGCCTCCACCGAAGCCGCCCCACATGCCGCCATTGTTTCCGCCTTGATTGCTCGTCTGCTTTGCGCCAAGCACCCAGGTGAACATGTTTTCGTTTTCTTCGTCAAAGCCGCTGATGCCCGGCGTGAATCCAAAGCCGTGGTCGGTATCGAATGCGACAAACTTGAACGGATGGCCGTTACCGCCCCAGGCGCGCACGTTGTTGTTCGGCCAGTCGCCATTGTGGTAGTACATTTCGGCGAACATGTATTGCGCAAAGCTGTTGACGTTGATTTTGCTCTTAATCTGTTCGTACTGTGCGTTATTTTCGCCTGCAAAATTGGCACTGGAAATGCTATTTACAAGTTGTTTGTAATCTTCCGTCGATGCGCCGTTTGTACCGCTAGCTTCGTAGCTGGAACCGGTAATCTTAATCATGTTGATGGACTTGGAATCAATGCCGTAATTTGTTTCGACATAGCTCCTGTTCAGGCGTTCGCGCATATCGTGGATGCCGAAGTATTCGCCGTTGTAGAACACGACGACCTGGCGGCTGCGCTGGTAATCGACTTCTGTACCTTCCATGAGCGAGGTCATCATGGCATCGCCAACATAGTCCGTCCAGAAACGGTTTCCGTTGTTGCGCAAATTGAAACTCTTGAATTTCTTGGCTTCGGGGCGCGTTTTGAACAAAGAATATTTGAGTGTCTTGTCGCCGTAATTGTCGTTGTCCATCTTGATGGCGACACTCTTCTTGGGTTTGTAACGGCTGTAATTACCGATAATCGAAATGCCGGCATCGATTTCCCAAGTCTTTTCTGTGGTGGAACTTCCTTTTTCGAAGTATTCCACATGGACGGGGAGCTCTGTATCTTTCCAAAAATTCGCCTGCTTGCAAGGCTCGGTGCATTTCGGGTTGTTGTTGTCGGTAACGTTTGCGCCGCCGCCAAAGTCCCACATGCCGCCACCCATGCCACCGCCAGTGAGGTTTCCGGTAGCGTAGAGACCATCGGTAGAATCGAACATGTCGTGGTGATTGACCGTAAGTGCAACGACTGGCATCGAAACGTTTTCATTGATGAAATACGTTTGCGTTGTCGTATCTGCGGCGACTCCGTTTACAAATTCAGAACAACGTACAACCGAGTTCTCGGTGATTTGCTTTGCCACTGTGATTTGCTCGGAAGAGACCGTCGGGAAGGATCCGTCAAAAGTGCAACGGATTTCGCCACCTTTTTGCGGTGTGAGCGGTTCAATCGTTAAACTTCTGTAGAATCCCGCTTTCGGGAGGAATGTGGCTTTTGCCTTGTGGTTGTCATCGTATTCCGTGAGCCCGCTAGACGAAGAAAAACTTGTCGAGATGGTGGAGCTCGAAATAGCGATAGCGCTCGATGAAAGTGCCGGAATTTGGGAGGGAGCCGAACTGCTTGCCGGTGCTACCGCAGAGCTCGAAAGCGGAGCGGGCGAGGAGGAACTTTCTGCGTCGTTGGCGCTCGAATTGGCGATCGTGTCGGCGCTTGAGCTTGCGTCAGCGCTAGAACTCGCATTGGAATCCGCGCTGCCCGGAGCGGGTGCTTCTCGTTTTGCAGATGAAGAAGACTCTTCAGGCTCGACAGATGAAGACGATTCTTCCGTAGAAGACTCTTCTTCGCCGATTTCAGGCGCAATAGAATCAAATGCAGCCGAATTGTCGTCTGCACACCCATAAAAACATGTACCCGCAATAGCGAGTGACCAAACCAACAGTTTTTTCATTATTATCTCATCCCTTGAAAAAACTAAACCCACACGTTCTATAATGGAATATATAGCGGTTTTCTATATAATAGACAGCTTTTGTTTGTTTTTTTTATTTACTGTTGTAAACGTTGAGAATTTTTTTTAGGGGAATGGGGTAAAATGGCACAAAAAAAAGGAATTTGTGACTAATTTGTGCTGTTATTTTTCTGTCAATTACTTATGCATGAAGAAGACCGTGGCGTGGTCGCCGTAGCCTTTTTTGTTTGCTTCGGCCATTTTTTTATCGATGTCGATGATTTCGCTTTTGGTGAAATACTTGAAAATTTCCTTCGGGTCCTGCTTCCAAAATGTGATGCCCTTGGTGTACAGGTAGCTCCTCAAAATGGCAGAGTTGTTGGAGTCGAAAATCATCTGCACAATCTTGAAACCGTGCTGGTTGGCGAGTAGTTTTAGGCTGTTAATGGAGTGCAAAAAGATGTGGCGCGGGGCGTCGAGCTGGTACCAGTTCTCTTTGTATTTTTCAAACGCAATGTTCGGGTAGATGGGGAGTGTCATCTTGATGGTTCCGCCATTGGCCAAAAGGCGCTTGAGGCTGTCCATGGTCTCGTGCGGGTCGGTCATGTGTTCGAACGAATCGTTGAGCATGATGACGTCGAATTCGCCCGTCATTTCGTGGACTGTCTTCTTGAAAATTTGAACGCCGTTTTCGTACGAGATATCTTTCTCGATGAACGGGTCGCAACCGGTAAGGCTCTCGATGCCTGATGTTGCCGCCATGCTACAGAGCAATGCGCCTGCGCCACAACCTACGTCAAGTACGCGTTTGTTGTACTGCGTCTTTGCGCGGGTGACGGTGTCGGCGGGCTTGTTGTAACTGTAGTAATTGGGGCCGTAGTATTCGCTCAGGTTTTCGGGAACGCTATCGATTTGCAAACACTTGCAGTGCGGGCATTCAAAATATTCAAAATGCCCTGCGTTTAAATACATCATCTCTTTTGCAAAGTAAGATTTTGCTTCGGATGTTTCGCCACAAATTCTGCAAGTTTTCATAAATGCTCCAAAAAGCGAGTTGATGGCTCGCTTTGCAAAAATAGAAATTTAAAAAGCAAAAAGACCGTAAATGTTATGCCCATGGCTTTAAATGCAACAGAACCTGGAGTCCCATCCAACAATCAAAGAACCGCCGGTAGCAATACCGACGGCTCTTTTCTTGTTTATAAGAATTTCTTTATCCATTCAGAAAGAATTGCTTCCATCTTTTTAAAATCGCAACACCATAGTTCTGCAAATCGGTTTTTTCCTTCTGTTCTGCTCTGGTACACCTTTAGTGCTTTTTCTACAATGGAATCAAGATTTTTTCGAATAAAAATCCATTCGTCCTTGAGAATTTCGTTGTTGATAACGCAGGCGTCGATTAAGCTTTCGTGGACGGGGACCATGTTGCCAAACAACAAAACCGCAATTTCGTTTCCTTTAGGCCCTGAAATGGTCATTGTGAATGTATTGGGGCGCTTGTTTCGACCCTTCTTTTGCCGCACTTCGTTTGTTTGCGAGGTGAGCGGAATGCAATAAAATTGTTCTGCGATCTTGACTGCCAAAAAAACGTAGGGCCTTTTCTTTGTGCTAACTTTGGGTTCTGACAATCGAAGCGTGTCGAGGTATTCTTCCTTGACAAAAACTAATCGGGATTGATTCGGTATATTCATTGCGCCTCCTTAACAAAAAAGATTACAACCCCCAAGAAGGGATTGTAACCTTTTAAAATTGTCCACTAAGGCAGGACCTCGCACCTTTTGAATCTGCCCACTAAGGTAGGGCCACACACCTTTTGTTTCTGTCCACTGAGGCAGGACCTCGCACTTGTTGCCGATCTCTCGACAATAAGTAATATATATAAATTTTACTAGAAAGTCAATGTTTAATGGCTTGGTCAGGGCCTTCTGCGGCGTTTTGATTGTTTCCATGTCGACTCCTTCTGCTTACATGCGGAAAAAACAGAATTTACATCTTGTAATATACATTTGTTCACTAATACTGTCAAGACCTCTCAACTCAAAAAAGAAAGTTTTTTCGTCCGGGTCCGTTGGATTCGGGCGTTTTTAGCGTGAATGTGTTGCATAAAATAGTTGTTTAAACTATATTGACTTGTAATGCGAAATTTTTCGCATCGAAAATTTTCGCATAGAGCGAAATTGAACACTGAGGAACTGCTTATGAACCCGTTTAAGTTTGGAACCATCGTCGAAGACGAATATTTTACGGATCGCGTGAATGAGCTGGAGCAAATCAAGCAGATGCTGGATAGTGAGAACCATCTCGTTTTGATATCTCCCCGTAGGTTTGGTAAAAGTAGCCTGGTGGCTAAGGCGCTGCAGCAGATTGGTCGCCCGTCCATTACCATCGACTTTATGAAGGTGCTGAATGTGGAGGACTTGGCTTCCCAGATCTTGCGTCAGGTGTTCCGGATACATAAGTTCGAAAAAATCAAGCATCTTATGAAGTTTTTCCGTGTCGTGCCCACGCTCTCCTACAACCCGATGACTGAAGGTGTGGATGTAAGCTTTGTCCCTTCTGTGGATAAGTCTTCTGCAATGCTGGAAGATTCGTTGGAACTCTTGGAGAAGGTGTCTTCTGCAAAGAACCGGCTTATTGTTGTGTTCGATGAATTTCAGGAAGTGAACTCCATCGACAAAACGCTGGCAAAGCAGTTGCGAGCCATTATGCAACGGCAAAAGGGGCTAAACTATATTTTTATGGGCAGCCAGGAATCCATGATGGAAGAAATCTTTGAAAAGAAAAAGTCCCCGTTTTTCCATTTTGGTGAACGTATGAACCTGAAGAAAATCCCGTATGAGGACTTCTATGCCTATATTGAAAGCCGCTTGCCCGATATGCCTGCTTCGCAGAAGGCCGCCATTACCGAAGAAATTCTGAAGTTTACGGATGTGCACCCTTACTACACGCAACAGCTTTCGGCCGCAGTCTATAACGCCATCGAGTATGGCAAGATAAAGGAAAATCCGGTGGCCTATGCCGTAAAAAAACAAGTGGAAGAACATTCTTTGGACTATGAGCGCCTGTGGGTGAACTTGAACCGCACAGACCGCAAGGTGATGATCGCACTTGCCAATAGGAGTAACCCTATGGCAGACCGGTCGGTGGCGTCCAGTACCTTGTTCAGCTCCATCAAGCGCCTGCTGAAGCAGGGATATGTTATCAAGACAACAGGCTATGAGCTTGAAGATCCGTTCTTTGGCGAATGGATATTGGGAACGTAGCCTCTCAACTCAAAAAAGTAAGTTTTCTGTCATTATAAGGGCAGAAAACCTACAAATAATAAGATTAATTACTTATATTTGGTAAGAATTGTTTAACATCCGGCAATGCAGGTCGGGGCGGAGGTCGCCTTACCTTATATGCGCCGGAGTAACCCCGAGGTTGCGGTAAGTGCACTCGCCGAATAATCTGCTTATTCTGGGCGCAGGCCAGTATGGCGTAATGGCGGCTGAAATTGCCGAAGCCATGGGCGTTTTCGACCTCATCGCATTCCTCGATGACTCGTTCAACGCCTCGGCGGCACTCCCGTCTGAACGTCATTGCGAGCGAAGCGAAGCAATCTTCGGCGACACTTGTCATTCCCGCGAAGGCGGGCGGACAGTACTTAGCAACTTGTTGCTTAGTACGCATGGCCACCTTGGTGGGAATCTCCTTCTTGGAGTACTCGCAGACCTCCCGAATTTCGCAGCCCAGTTCAACTTTGGCTTCGTGGCCATAGGCAATCTGGCACTCCGTCGTAAGCTTACCGAACAACTTAAGCAATACAACTTTTCCTTGGCAACCCTCGTACACCCCACGGCGTATGTGAGCCCGTCTGCACAACTTGAACCGGGGTGTTGCGTGGAACCAAACGCTACCGTGCAAACGGCCGCCGTTGTCAAGCAGGCGACTTTTATCGCAAGTGGGGCGGTAATCCGCCATAACGCGACCGTCGGTGAATTTTGCCATGTAGACTGCAACGCCGTCGTGGATACTCTCGCTGTTGTCCCGGCGGGCACGCACATTTTGGCCCAGGAGGCCTATCGTGCATAAGACTCCCTATACACTCTTTTTCAAGCGACTTTTCGACATCGTCCTTTCGGGATTTGGCATCATCGTGCTTGCAATTCCGATGCTTTTAATTGCAATCGCCATCAAGCTCGACAGCAAGGGCCCCGTGCTCTTCAAGCAAAAACGCGTAGGGCTCCACAAGAAGCATTTTAACATCTACAAGTTCCGCACCATGCGCACCGACACGCCCAAGGACGCTCCGACGCACGAACTGAGCGACCCCAAGAAGTGGATTACCAAGGTGGGCGGATTCCTCCGCAAGACGAGCCTCGATGAACTCCCGCAGATGTTCAACATTTTCGAAGGGACCATGAGCATCATCGGTCCGCGTCCGGCGCTGTGGAACCAGTATGACCTGATTGAAGAACGAGACAAGTACGGCGCAAACGATGTACCTGTGGGCTTGACCGGTTGGGCGCAGATTAACGGCCGAGATGAACTCGAAATCCCCGTGAAGGCAGCCCTCGACGGCGAATACGTAAAGCGCCAAAGCTTCTTGTTTGATTGCAAGTGTTTCTTTGGCACGTTTATCAGTGTGCTCAAGAGCGACGGCGTGGTAGAAGGCGGCACCGGCGAAATCCACAAGCACGCAGCCGAGTGTCATCCTGAGCGTAGCGCAAGCGAAGTCGAAGGATCTAGGTAGGTGCTATGATCAGAATCTTGATAACAGGCGCGAACAGCTACATCGGCACCTCCTTTGCCAACTACCTGGCACAGCCCGAATTTGCGGGCAAGTATCAGGTGACTACCCTCGACATGATTGGCGACGCCTGGCGCAGCCACGATTTTAGCCCATACGATACCGTTTACCATGTGGCGGGAATCGCCCATAGCGATAACGGCAAGATTAGCGATGAACGCGCAAAACTCTACTACGCCGTAAATACCGACCTCACCGTGGAATGCGCCAAGAAAGCGAAGGACGCCTGCGTCAAGCAGTTCATATTCATGAGCAGCGCCATCGTGTACGGCGACAGCGCTCCCATTGGCAAGCCAAAATTCATCACGCGCGACACCCCCGTGAACCCTGCGAACTGCTATGGTGATAGCAAGGTTCAGGCAGAAAACGGCATCCGTCCGCTGGATTGCGACACCTTCAAAGTGGTGATTCTCCGCCCGCCCATGATATTCGGCAAGGGAAGCAAGGGTAACTACCCATTGCTCAGCAAACTGGCTCGCAAACTGCCCGTATTCCCGAAAGTCGAAAACAAGCGAAGCATGCTCTACATCGGTAACCTTGTGGAATTCGTGCGCTTGATGATTGAAAATGGCGAGCATGGCATTTTTTGGCCGCAGAATCCACAGTACAGCAACACGAGCGAGGTCATCTCGCTCATTGCTAAGGCACACAACAAGCGTTGCATGCTCATTCCAGGATTCGGTTGGGCGCTGAAACTATTGAGCCACGCCACCGGCCTCGTGAACAAGGCGTTTGGCAACTTGGCCTACGACCAATCCATGAGCGTGTACAAGGAACCCTACCAGAAATACAGCCTTCAAGAAGCTATTGAAAGGACGGAGACGTAACCTACATGTCCCGCATTCTTGTCATAAGCCAGTACTTTTATCCGGAGCAGTTCCGGATTAATGACATGTGTCAAGAATGGGTTAAACGTGGCCACAAAGTCACCGTCGTTACAGGAATCCCCAACTACCCGCAAGGTGAATTTTACAAAGGCTACGGCTGGTTCAAGAATCGGCACGAGACATGGAATGGTGTAGAAATCATCCGTTTACCGCTTATCGCTCGCGGGCAAGGTTCTATCCGCCTTGCACTCAATTATCTGAGTTTTGTGGTGAGCGGGTTCTTTTGGTCGCATTTTACGGGACTCAAGGCAGATTACGTGTTTACCTTTGAAGTTTCTCCCATGACCCAGGCCTTGCTTGGAGTGTGGTTTGCTAAGCGCCGTAAAGTTCCGAATTACTTGTACGTGCAAGACCTTTGGCCTGAAAATGTTGAAATCGTGACCGGAATCCACAGTAAGGCGGTGCTCGGCCCTATCAGTCGCATGGTCAACTACATTTACAAGCGTTGCGATGCGATTTTCGCCACGAGTCCGAGTTTTGTGACAGACATTCAAAAACGTTGCCCCGGACAGGAACAAAAAGTCCACTACCTCCCGCAATACGCCGAAGACTTCTACAAACCTGCAGCACGTCAAGGATCCAGTAAAGTTTTCACCATCGCTTTCACGGGCAACATTGGCAAGGCGCAGGGCCTCGAAATTCTCCCCAAAACGGCATCTCTCCTTAAAGGCAAGGCTAATGTGAATTTCACCATCGTGGGTGATGGCCGTAACAAGGCGGAACTTATCAAGCAGATTGAACAGAATGATGTTGGCGACATGTTCACCTTGGTCGACCGCCAACCCGCTGAGAAAATCCCGGCGATACTCGCTGAATGCGATGCCGCGTTTATCTCGTTCATGGATACGCCTCTGTTTGCAAAAACAATCCCCGCAAAATTACAGTCTTATATGGCTTGCGGGATGCCTATTGTAGCAAGCGCCTGCGGAGAGACTGAGCGCATTGTGTGTGAGGCAAATTGTGGTGTGTGTGCGCCCATTGGCGATGCGGAAGCTTTGGCGCAAGCTATTCTCGGTTTAATCAATAACCCGGCTCTACCTCAAATGGGTAAAAATGCTGTTGAATATTCCAAAGTCCAGTTCAGTAAGGTTAAGCTGATGGATGAATTGGGAAAATATTGGAGAACTTAAATATGAAAATTCTCCAGATAAACAGCGTTTGTGGAATACGAAGTACAGGTAGAATCTGTACAGATTTGGCAGAAGTCCTGGAACAGAACGGGCATGAGTGTAAAATCGCATATGGACGAGAGATTGTTCCCGAAAAATACCAAAAGTATGCAGTCCGTATAGGCAATGGTTTTGATGTAAAAATTCATGCGTTGCAGAGCAGAATCTTTGACAATATGGGTTTTGGTTCTCGATATGCTACCGAAAAGTTTATCGAATGGGTAAAAGATTACAATCCCGATGTAATTCACCTGCACAATATTCATGGATATTACATTAATATTGAAATCCTATTTAACTATTTAGCCAAAGCCAAGAAACCTGTTGTTTGGACATTGCATGATTGTTGGGCATTTACTGGGCATTGCGCTTATTATAGCTATGTAAAGTGCGACAAATGGAAAACAGGCTGCAACAATTGTCCACAAAAAAGGAGTTATCCATCAAGTTTTTTGTTTGATCAATCTAAACAAAATTGGATAAAGAAGAAAGCTTTGTTTACTAGCGTCAATAACATAATTTTGGTAACTCCATCTAAATGGCTTGCAAACGAAGTTAAACAGTCTTTTTTGTGCAAGTATCCTGTAAAAGTGATTCCTAATGGAATTGATTTGAACGTTTTCAAACCCACACCAAGTGATTTTAGAGAAAAGAATGGCCTTGTGGGTAAAAAGATTATCCTTGGAGTTGCAAGTATTTGGGATAAACGTAAAGGTTTAGATGACTTTGTTGAACTTTCAAAGATTATTGATGATAATTATAAAATAGTTCTTGTTGGACTTTCTGAAAAACAAATGAATGATTTGCCTAAAAACATTTTGGCTATATCCAGAACCAATAATGTAAAGGAACTTGCTGAAATATATTCGTCAGCAGATATACTATTTAACCCTACTTATGAGGATAATTATCCGACAGTAAACCTTGAAGCTCAAGCTTGTGGAATTCCTGTGATAACTTATAGAACTGGGGGAAGCGTCGAGTCTGTACCAGAAAAAAATGTTCTTGATCAAGGATTTTATAAGAATATCCTTTGTATTTATCCGAAATTAGCGTATGGAGTAATGGATAAGCAAAAAACATCACATTGCTATGTTGAACTTTATAAGGATTACCTAAAATGAAAATTCTTTATTTGACAAATTTGCCATCCCCTTATCGTGTAGAATTTTTCAACGAGTTGGTCCGTTGTGGAATAGATGTGACTGTTTTATTTGAAAGAAAAAATGCTGAGAACAGGGAGGAAAAATGGATCTCAGAAGAAAAATTTCTTTTTCATGGGATTTATTTAAAAAGTCTGAAAATAGGCAATGAAAATGCATTGGCATTAGACGCTATAAAATATATAAAGAAAAATGATTATGATTTAATTATAATAGGCGGCTATTCTACGATTACCTCGATGTTTTGCATTGAATATATGAAAATAAAAAAAATACCATTTGTCATAAATGCGGACGGTGGTATAATTTCCCAGGATTCATGGTTTAAAAAGAAACTAAAAGAACATTTTATCGGTTCTGCTTTGGCTTGGCTTAGTTCCAGTCCGATAACAACAAATTATTTAGTTCATTATGGTGCTAAACATGAAAATGTATATGAGTTTCCCTTTTCTTCAATAAAAAAAGACGACATCGAGGAACCTTTAAACGAAATTAAAAAAAAAGAATTGCGGGAAAAATTGCATTTATCCGAAGAAAAAACAATTCTTTATGTTGGTCAATTCATTTATAGAAAAGGAATTGATGTATTATTAGATTCAGTAAGAAAAATGCAATCAGTAAAAACGAATGTTCTTCTTGTTGGAGGAAACGCTACTGAAGAATTAAAAAAAATTGTAAACGATTATAATTTAAAAAATATCCATTTTTTGCCATTTAAATCAAAGAATGATTTGAAATTTTTTTATAAAGTGGCGGATGCATTCGTTTTGCCTACAAGATACGATATTTGGGGACTTGTCGTAAATGAAGCTATTGGATATGGTTTGCCGGTGGTTAGCACCGATCGTCGTGTCGCTGCGCAGACAATGATAAAATCAGGTGAAAATGGTTTTATTTGTAATTCTGAAAATTCTGATGAACTTGCCTCAAAAATGTCATTATTATTGAATAATGAAGCAATGCGTAATGCTTTCGCAAAAAAAAATATTGAAATTGCAAAAAAATACACAATAGAAAGTATGGCAAAAAGACATCTTGAAATATTTAATAAAATCTTAGATGGATGAAAACTGCAGGATGATTTATTACGTCATATGTGAATTTGATTGAGATAAATCAAGATAGGAGTAAGAATATGGTCATTTCGGTTGCAATGACAACATATAATGGAATTAAATATATTAAGCAATTGTTGGATTCTATCCAAAATCAAACAGAAAAACCTGATGAGGTCATCATAGTCGATGATAATTCTAGCGATGGAACATATGAATTTGTAAACGAATACATTGCAAGGAATGGTTTGAACAATTGGAATAATTATAGGAATGAAAAAAATATTGGCTGGCGAGCAAATTTTAGAGTAGCTTTGAAAAAATGTAGTGGTGACATAATATTTTTATGTGATCAAGATGATGTTTGGATGCCTTATAAAATTTTTGAAATGAAACAGGCAATGGAGATGAATTCGAAAATTCATCTTTTAGTATCGAATTACTCTGTATTGAATGTTAATAGAAAGGATCGTATTTTCATTAAGAATAATGAAAGAAATGATGGGTGTGTAAAAAAAATAGAATTTAAAAGTTCTTCATTATCGGTTTTGCGTCCTGGGTGCACTTATGCAGTGAGAAAAACTTTAGTGGATAAAATGATGGAAAATGATTTAATTTCGGCACCACATGACGCTGTATTATGGGGATATGCCGCAATTGACGATTCTCTTTATCTTTTCAATCGAAAAACAATTCAATTTAGACGCCATTCTGAAAGTGCCTCTACACCTAAAATGCAATTAAACAAGACTAGAAGATTAAACGAAATTTCGTGGGACATTGATATCGAAAATTTTTTCATTTCAAAATGTAAAGATTTTGGTTTTGTCGAAAAAGAAAAAATGTTAAAAAGACAACTCGAATTTAACAAAAAAAGAACAACCTTCATAAAAAATAATTCTTTTTTGAAAACGATTCTTTTGTTCATCACTTGTATTAGAAAATATCCTACACTACGCAATGCTTTGTCTGATATTTATATTATGTTAAAAAAATGATTTTTCCAGAGAAAAACATGCAAAAAAAATATGATCGTACATCTTTATTGTTGCTTCTACTTGCAATGTTTTCTACTATGCCCATTGTCGGAATTCCAATTGGAAATCAAGTGATATCAGGTTTTATGATTTTATTACCGATAACACTTCTTTTGCTAATTATAAGAGGAATTCACTTTGATAGAGCTGTCTCAAGTTCGGAAAAAAATTTTTTGCTGTTTTTTTCTTTTTCTATATTTTCGGCTTTTTGGGGGGCAACTTTTTTTTTAGGAGAATTAAATTATAGCGCCATTATCTTAAATATGGCATTTAAAACATCCTTATATATTTTTATTGGTAGTTTATTTTTTCTTGCTAGATTTAAAGAATTTGAAATTAAAGCATTGATGATTGGTTTGCTTATTGGAGCTATATTAAATTTAATATGGGCAACAATTGATGCTATAATATTTTACTCTTATGGTTATTCTATAAATAATGAAGTGTTTGCATATTATGCAAATACATATGGGGATACAAATATTCGCTATGGGATGTTGTCACTTATTGTACCAACAGGAATTCGTGCCGCCGGTTTTAACTATGATCCCGCTCATATAGGAATGTTGGCCCCATTTGTCTTTGCTTTCTCATATTTATATGAAAAAAAATGGTTGTTATTTCTTGTTGTTTGTTCAATATTGGCGAGTCAAAGTATGACTGCTTTGGTTTCGTGTTTGATGATTTTAATCATTTTGAATTTTTTAAGTTTTAAAAATTTTATTCCAACATTGTTTTTTTCTATTCTAATTTTATTGATTATATTAGTAATTTATCAGACTTCTTTTGGAGAATCTATACAAAATTTTTGGGAAAGAGCCAATTCTAAAGTTGGAACGAATGGAGAAACCGACAGGGATGTTTACAATTTTATGCTTTATAAGGCTATTGTGGCAAATCCTGCAGGTTTACTCTGCGGAACAGGATTCGGTTCTGCATCATATGCTTTTTATAAAGCGGGTTTAATTCGAAGTAATGTTTTGTTCGATCCTGAAAATACTTATGTAGCATACTTATTTGATACTGGAATTGTGGGCTTATTTTTATACTTTAAATTATTGTATGGAATAATAAAGATGGGTTATGAAAAGTATAAAAAATCAAAAAATAGTTTTACATCTTCATATGTTTTATCTTCAACATTTGCAATTATTTGCGCATGTTTCTTTTATCACTATATTTTATACGCCACATCAATGATGATGGTTATTATTAGTTGTTCTTGGTGTGGATATATTCAAAAATCAAATCAAATTCAAGTTTATCCATATGAAAAATAAAATTTTATTCATTCTCCCTACATTACCATATCCACTTACTGCTGGTGGAAATCAAGCAATGTTTAACGGAATCAATTCCGTTAAAAACGACGTGGATGTTTTTGTAACATATTCCACTCCTTTTTATCACAAAAGATTGAACGCCCTTAAGGCAATTAAACCTTTGTTGAAAAATGTTCAAATCCATCCTTTTGTATATAATCCGATAAAAGGATACCATGGTTTTATCTTATGGCTATTTTATGTTATTACTATTCTGCTTAAAATAAATGAAAAAAATGCTGATTATTTTTGTTCATTAATGCCATCCCTTTTTAAAGCCCCTTTGAATGAATATGCTGATTTTGTTAACGATTTAATCAAAAAAAATAAAATTGATATAGTTCAAATGGAAATGTGCTCGCCGTTGTCGCAAGTTCTTTCCCTGCCTTCTTCAGTAAAAAAAATAATTGTTCATCATGAATTAAATTACGTTGTAAATAGTTTACGCGTAAAGCAAATGGGAGAAAACTTTAGCCGAAATGCAAATATAGAACTTGCCAAAATGTTAGAAATAGGACTATTGAACAAATGTGACGCTGTGGTAACGCTTTCGGAAACGGATAAACAGAAACTAATTAATCAAGGTGTTAAATCTCCAATCTATTCCTCATTTGCTGTTGTAAATACATCTACAAGTTTCAAAAAAGAGAACGAACAAAGTTGTGAATTGTCCTTTGTTGGGCCTGCAACTCATATTCCTAATTATATAGGCCTTAAATGGTTTCTTGAAAATTGTTGGAAATGTTTGCTTGAAAAAGATTCTTCATATGTTTTAAAAATCATTGGTAATTGGCCGGAAAATAAACGAAACGAAGTAAGCCACAAATACAAAAATATACAGTTTTTAGGTTTTGTTCCTAATCTTGCAGACTCTCTAAATAATACCATAATGGTTGTTCCGATTACTGTGGGAAGTGGCATTCGCATGAAAATCCTTGAGGCAGCAAGCCTTGGAATCCCATTCGTCAGCACATCGGTGGGGGCTGAGGGATTGCCATTTGAAAAAGGAAGAGACTGTTTCATTGCAGACACTCCTGAATCTTTTGTAAAGGCTATTATTGATTTGAAAGATAAATCTTTGCGTGAAAAATTTGCACAAAATGCGAATGCTATAGTCAAAGAAAAATATTCAATGGAAGCTTTGCGAAGAAATAGACTTGAAATTTACGACAAGGTATTGAACGAGAAAAATTGAAAAACTATAACAATGAGCTAAGGCACAATATGGAACAGACAAAACGATTAGATTACATAGACGCCCTTAAAGGCTTTGCGATATTGCTTGTCGTCATGGGACATTTTTTAGCGAATTGTCACACAGATTTCAAGACTGCACTTGTAGGGGGGGGGCAAAGTATGCTCCTTTGGAAATTCATTTATAGTTTTCATATGCCTTTGTTTATGTTTTGTTCTGGCCTTGTTTTTAAATTTGATAATCCATCATTATCAAATTTGATAATCAGCATAAATAAACGCATTAAGGGGTTAATGTTGCCTTATTTTGGCATGGGCGCTGTAGCATTCTTTCTGTTAGATAAATTTGCTCCATTTTGGTATCTTTACACACTATTTGTTTTTTATGTGATAACATTAGCTATATACCTTATAATGTCAAGGTTTCAATGGTGGCATGGAATTGCGGGATCAGTAATTCTTTTAATTACAGGTTTGTTTGTTCAAATATCATGTTCTAAACTTGGCAACTATGAAATTAAGCCATTTTTAGATATTGGGCATTTTAGCCTTTATTTTTTCTTTTGCCTTGGCGTCGTTTTTAAAAAGCATCAGATTTCAAAATATTGCGGAACCAAATTTTTTAGTACAACAGTAATCATCTTTTTCATCCTGTTTTTAATTAAGTTCGATATAATTCATACTTCTAACAATCATCTTTTGTCAGTCGTTACATCCAGGATGTATGTATTGTCAGCGATTCTGATGCTTTATTCGCTTTTTTTGAATGTTGAGAAGGGATATACTTTTACTTGGTTAAAAAAAATAGGATTCATCTCATTAGAAATATACATATTGCATCCATTTTTCCTTCCAAAGTTGGCTTTTTTTGAGGATGCATTTAATTCATTTGCTCCACAATCATCCGTTATTATTCAATTCTTTGTATCCCTGGTTGCTTCCATTCTTCTTATTGTTTGTTGTTCGTTTTTTGCAAAAATTCCCCCAAGCCCTCTTAAAAAAATTCTTTTCGGAAAGTAATTTTCACTTGCTTCTATAACGGATATTTTCATGCGTATTAAACAACATCTTTATGGTTTAAAAAGTGGTCTGATTTGGATTATCTGTAACGACTTGCTGGCCAATATTCCTAGTAAACATATAAGACGATGGGGGCTTCGCTTTTTTGGGGTGAAAATGCCAAAGGATGTTCGCTTTTATCAGGGTTTTCATATTCGTTCTCCGAAAGGTATTACAATCGGAGAAGGATGTTCTATTGGCCCAAAGGTTTTACTTGATGGGCGAAAGGGCTTAGCAATTGGTAAAAATGTGACTATCGCTTATGAGGCTATCATTTGGACTCTAAATCACGATTATAATGACATTCATTTTTGCGGAAAGGGCGCCTCAGTTGTAATAAATGATTATGCATGGATTTGCAGCCGTTCCATTATTCTACCCGGAATCACCATAGGAGAAGGTGCTGTCGTCGCTTCTGGAGCAATCGTGACTAAAGATGTTCCTCCTTATGCTGTTGTTGCTGGAGTTCCAGCTCGAGTAATTGCACAAAGAGAAAAGAACAGTTGGGAATATGGATATAAAGCAAAGAATGATTACAGTCATTTTGCTTAATAAGGGTTGTTTATGAAAATAGGCATTTTGACATACCATTGTGTACCTAATTTTGGAGCTCAGCTCCAAACTATATCGACTATTGGGTATCTAAAGCGGATGGGACACGAGCCGACCGTGTTACATTGGTATCCTCAAGATTTAGAGGATATGTATAGTAATCGTATTCCTGCTGAGCAGGTTGCTGAACATTTTAAGTTTGCCGAGCAGAATATGCCTTTGTCTAACTTGTGTCGGTCCGAGTTGGATTTGATTTCTGAAATAGAAAGATTGAACTTAGATGCCGTTTTTGCGGGTAGTGACGCCCTGTTTAAGTATGTCCCCAAGTCTAAAAGAGTTGTTTTTTCTAAGAGAAAACTGCGATTTGTCAAAAGAAAAATTTTGACAGTAGAAAACATTGATGGAAACGCTTTCTTTGGTGGCTTTCTGTCAAAATTAAATAAAAAAATCAAAGCTGTCGCTTTTTCCGTTTCATCTCAAAATTGCGATTATATGAGAATGGACGAATCTGAGCGAAATTCAATGAAATCTGGGTTGGACAATTATACGAAGATTTCTGTTCGTGATGAATGGACAAGGCAAATGGTTAAGACCATTGTTGGTCGCGAGGATATTGACATATCGCCCGATCCAGTCTTTGCCTTCAATCAAAATTGTTATTTAGATTTACCATCTAAGGAAGCTCTTTTAAAAAAATTCTCTATTCCCGATAATTATGTTTTGCTTAGTTTTTGGACGAATTATTTGTCTAAGACTTATGTGAACTCCATAGCTAACGAATTAAAGGCAAACGGATTGACTCCTGTTGCGTTCCCGATGCCCGAAAAATTAAAGGATTATGGGTTAGAATACTGGATTAATTTACCCCTTTCTCCATCTGACTGGTATGCCTTAATAAAGTATTCAAAAGGTTATATAGGTGAAAGAATGCACCCAATTGTAGTGTCTTTGCATAATGCAGTTCCATTCTTTTGTTTTGATGAGTATGGAACATTTAAAAAAACGCTGTGGGGGCTGCGAAAAAAATACATACCCACATCCAGCAAGACTTATCACATTTTGAATAAGGCTGGGTTAGAAGAATGGATGTATTCGTACTTTGATGAAAAAACGAAATTACCTAATTCAGTCGATGTCGTCAAAAAATTTATGCAATTCCCCGTTTTGGACTGTTCCATGTTCGCCGAAAGAACATGGAATCGTTATAACCAACGTATGACTGATATTCTAAAGTGTTTTGATGCATAAGTGAGTGAGATTTTATGAATGACGGATTTCCTGTTTTTCAAAAAATGCCTTTTGCCGACTGTTGTGGATGTGAGGCATGCGCCAATGCGTGTCCGAAGCAAATCATCCATTTCAAGGAAGATGGAGAAGGATTCCGTTTTCCATATATAAATAACGAAGATTGCATACACTGCAACGCATGTATCCGTGCCTGTCCTCAGTTAAAAGAACCTTCTCGTAAGATTGAAATTCGAGAATGTTATGCAGGGTACTCCCAAGATTCCGAAATTGTCGAAGCATCGTCTAGCGGGGGCTACTTTACACATATTGTCGAGTGGTTCAAGAAGGAAAATCCTCAAGGAAAATTTGCGGGGGTTGTGTGGGCCGATGACTTTAGACATACGGAATTTGTTTTATTAGATAATATAGATGATTTAAAGAATATCCGAGTTGCAAAATACATTCAGGCAAGGAAAAATGGAATTTACCGCCAGGTAAAGAAAGAACTTTTGTCAGGAACACCAATTCTTTTTTCTGGATGCCCTTGTGAAGTGGCCGCTTTGGTTTCGTGTATCGGGAAAATCCCTGATAATCTGTTCTTAGTTGATTTTGTGTGCAAGGGATCGACGTCCGAAAAAGTAATGCGCGAGTATCTTGACATCGTGGCGAAAAATAAGAAAATAGAATCTCTAAATTTACGAGTTGTAGGAGGAGCATCTTGGATTCCGCAATGGATGAAAATGACTTTTGTCAATGGAAAAACAATCTTTAAATCGTTTTATAGCACAATCCTAGGACATGCTTTTCACTTACTGCAAAGAGATGCTTGCTATAAGTGCAAACATTGCGGTGAGAATCGTTTTTCCGATTTGACCTTGGGCGATTTTCATGGCGCAGATCGAAATCGGCAATACTACAACGCAAGAGGAACATCGATAATGACGGTTAATACAACTAAAGGTAAAAGAGTGTTGAATTATCTTAAGGATGTTTGTGTTGTAGAAATGGTTTCATACGAGGAAATTTCTAAACCTAACCCAAGAATTGAGCATGCTTGGAATAAGGATCCTAGAAGAGATGCTTTTGGAAAAATTTTATCAGAAAAAGGGCTTTTCGTTGCTTTTTTAAAAACAAGTTCTCGACGGCACGCTTTAAAATTACTTTTCAAAAGATTATTTCATTTACCTATTTGATTTTTAAGGAAGGACATATGCAAAAAAAAGTTAGTTTAGTAACGCCTTGTTATAATGGGGAATCCTATCTTTCACGATATCTTGATTGTGTTTTAGCTCAAGATTATTCAAATATTGAATTGATTCTTGTTAATGATGGTTCCTCTGACGCAACCGAAAAAATTTATCAGAGCTATTTGCCTAAATTGCAGGCAAAGGGAATTGATTGCAAATACATTTATCAAGAAAATCAAGGCCTTGCTGGAGCCGTAAATACTGGTATAAAATATGTTTCTGGGGAATATTTGGCATGGCCGGATTCTGACGATATTCTTTTGCCAAATTTCATTTCTTCGCGCGTTGCCACATTGGAAAGGCATCCTGATGCTGCTATTGTAGTATGTCCTGTACACATTGTAGATGAAAACGATGTGAATACAATACTAAAGACGACTTCAATAGAAAAACTAAATTGGAATGAAAATGATGAATCTAATATATTTAAGAAAATTTTATTATTAGAAGATATGTTGTGTTTTCCGGGAACATTTATGATTCGTTTTCAACAATTTAAGGAAACTAATCCAAAATTAGATTTTATTCACCCGCGAGAAATTGGTCAAGATTTTCAAATGCTTTTGCCGATATCTTATAAGTTCAAGGCGTGCCGTTGTAACGAAATATCATTTCGATATGTTGTAAGACAAAACAGTCATTCTCATGCAAAAAAAACAAAGGTACAACAAATAGAAAAATATAATATCGGGAAAAATGTTTTGCTAGACATGTTGAAAATTATCCCATTTGCAAACGACGATGATTATAAGAAAGCTGCATCATTGGTTGATTTAAGATTTTATCGTTGGATGATGGAAATCGGGATTTCTTATCACGATAATGCTTTATTTTTTGAGAACTATAAAAAACATTGTAAAATAGCAAGACCTTCAAAAAAAATTTTTATAACATATTTGAGAACTAAATATCCAATTTTAAATAACCTGATAAAAATAATTCGATTTGTAAAGCCATAAAAATGTCTACTACAGCAAATAATCAGCGTTTAGTTAAAAATACATTATTCTTATACCTTAGAATGTTTTTAACTATGGGAATAGCTCTGTATACAAGCAGAGTAAACCTTGCCTCTTTGGGTATTGAAAACTATGGCGTATATAATATTGTTGGAGGTACAGTAGCTTTATTTAGTTTTATCAACATCACTTTGACTGGAGCGACATCCCGTTTTCTAACATTTGAAATGGGAGCAAATAATAAGGCTAATCTAAATAAAACATTTAGAACATCCTTATCTGTTCATCTAATAATAGCATTCGTGATATTGTGTATTGCGGAAACAATTGGATTGTGGCTGCTGAACAACAAAATCAACATTCCAATCGAAAAGACTTTTGCAGCTTCTGTAGTATTCCAAATTTCAATATTGACCTCAGTGATATCTATTTTACAGGTACCCTTCACCGCATCTATCATATCTCATGAAAATATGGGTGTATATGCATATATAAGTATTTACGAATGTTTGGCAAAATTAGGAATTGCCTATATAATTTATGTGGTCCCAAATCAGAAACTAATTGTTTTTGCGTCTTTAATAGCTCTTGTTCATGCGTCGCTGTTTTTTATTTATGTGGTAATATGTTTAAAGAAATATGACGAGTGCGTAATAAAACCTTCTTTTGAAAAAAACATTATGCTTCCGATATTGAGATATTCAGGTTGGGATCTTTATGGGAATCTAAGTTCTGTTGCACGAACTTACGGAATTGCGGTTGTATTAAATATGTTCTTTGGTGTTGTTGTAAATGCGGCTGTTGGAATAGCAAATCAAGTTCAAAGTGCAGTAATGGGGTTTGTTGAAAATTTTATGACAGCATTGAGACCGCAAATTGTTAAATATTTTGCAAGTGGGGATGTTTTGCAAATGACAAAATTAATATGCGCCGCTTCTAAATATTCTTTTATTTTATTTTTTTTTGTCTCTTTCCCTTTGATTATTGAAAATCATTATGTGTTAAATTTATGGCTGAAAGAAATCCCTGATTATGCGGTAGCTTTTACTCAATTTAGTTTAATGATTGGATGGAATTCTGCGTTGTTTCGCCCTGTTGTTTTTGGAATTCATGCTGTTGGTAAAATTCGAAATATGAGCATAATAAATGGAACTATTATTTTACTCATTATACCGATTTCTTATTTAGCCTTTTATTCAGGCTTAAAACCAGTTTGGGCTTATGTGATTAATTTATGTCTATTGTTAATTTGTAGTTTTATTAATCTTTTCCAAATGCATCAATTAATAAACGCTTTCTCTATTTTGTACTTTCTGAGAAATGTATTGATCGATGCGCTTAAAGTTGTTTTACCAACAGCATTAGTTGCTTTTTTAATAACAAATTTCTGGGAAGAGTCTTTGTTACGATTTATTCTCTCATGCATGTCATTTTCTACAATCACACTTTTGATAACATATTTTTTTGTTGCCGATTCAAAGACGCGTATGATTGCAAAAAATTTCATTTATAAGAAATTGTTGAGGAGATGAGATTATGCAAAAAAAGATTTTGATGTTAGGTGGAACGGGTACATTAAGTAAGACTATCGCCATCGATGCTTATAATATGGGGCATGATGTAACAGTCCTAAATCGAGGCCGTCACGGTGATTTACTTCCTGAAAAAATTGAAAAAATAAAAGGGGATTTTTATAATATAGATAGCATACAGAAATGCTTAAATTCAAAAAAATTTGATATTATAATAGATTTCCTTTCGAGAAAAAGGAATGATATTGAACGAATTTTCCCTATTCTAGCAAATAAATGTACTCAATATGTCTTTATATCATCTTGCTGTGTGTTTAGACGTTCACCAGAAGATTTCCCTATAGTAGAAGATTCTCCTAAGCCTAACACAGATTGGAAATACAATGTTGAGAAATTTGAGGCCGAACAAAGCCTCATGAAATTATCGACAGAATACAAATCATGCAACTACACCATTGTTAGGCCCTACATAACTTATGACGAACATCGAATTCCAATAGCGATAGCCCCTAGCTATGCGTTCCACCAAACAATTATTGAACGCATAAAACATGGTAAACCAATGCTTGTTATTGATGATGGTCAAGCGATTTCAACAGTCACTTATGTTGAAGATTTTGCTAAGGGGGTTCTAGGACTTTTGGGTAATTCCCTTGCATATAATGAAGATTTTAATGTAGTAGGCGATTTTCAATATACGCATAAAGAGATTTTAGAAACCCTATATGAAAAATTAGGGTCGAAACCAAACATTGTTGCAATCCCGAGAAATACTATTGCAAAATATTTGACGAATTATTCGGAAATGATTTTGGGAGACCGCGCTTTGGATGCAAAATTTGACAATGCAAAGTTAAAAAAAGTTGTTCCTGGTATTACTTTCAATTATGATTTAAATAAGGGCCTTGATAAGGTTCTCGAATATTACAACAAAGCTGGCTCTACAGCTCCTATTGATTTTCAGTACGAAGGTCAAATTGATCAATTGCTCAATAAAGTTAATGTATCATCAGGCTATTGTAAATACGCCAGCAAAAATCAATGGTTGACATATACTTTATATAAAGTGTTGCCATTCAAATTTGCACAGAAGATTAATAGGATTTTTAGAAGATTGACCAAAACAAGATAACTATGACAAAATAATGGAGCTTGACATAAAAACTTTTTTTGCAAGCAAAATGCAATAAATTATATATTATCACAAAAAGGCAGAACAGAACTTTTGTGGTGGATTTGGGGTTATGATCAAATAGAAAATGTTGTCCTATTTTACACTACGAGATTATCACTCTGATTTTCATAAGTAACGAGCGATTCCTTAAAAGACTCGAAGAATGCAAAACATTTTACGAAATTTATATCATTCTTCAATGTTGCAATCATTTCGTTGAATTCTTTATTGGAATTTCTTTTTTTGGCAAAAAGGGCAATTATGCGGTCTGACGAAGAAATCGAATTTTTTTCAGATTCGCCCGAACGTAACAATTCGAATTTTTTTTCATATCTTTCAAAAAAATAATTTTTTATCGGACCAATATAACTTGTTATATCTGGACCAATACAACTTGCTATATCCGAGACATAGATTTCCATAGAGTAGGACTTAAATACACGATTATTGGAATCTCCATACAGCGTACCCGCCTCTTTATCAATGACTGTCCAATTTTGCTCAATATGCAAAAATTTTCTGAATAATTCCAATAATTCGGCGCAAGCCAATTCAATTGGATATTTTTCTTTTGATGAGCCAAGCGTAAATTTATGGTAAATGCTAAGCAGAATAATCAACTTTTTCTTATCGCGTATTGCTAGATTTTTCAGTACTACATCGGATAATGTTCCAAGACTGTCATAGATTGAATCATTGCTGAAATAATCATCGATATCCGGCCAACAATGTTCGATTAAACCCCTAGAAGCATCTCCTTTAGAAAGATTATAATAATTTGTAAAAAACCTATCCAAATACCTTTGGGCAAAATCATCTTGTAAATTTCTATTGTACAATCCGTTTATACTTCCCTCCAAATCCTTTTCATTTATTGCGACAAGCTGGATTACGGGAGTCCCGTAGCAGACATGGTGGAGACGATTCAGAATCTTGATGGCATAATCAGGCAAGCAACGGTCCAACTCATCAACAACAAACAGAATCTTTTTGTTCTCGTACGCCATATAGTAGGTTAGCAATCTATTGACCATTTCAACTGTATCGGAGAGATTTGATAGGGAATCAAATGACCGAATTTCGATTTTTTTCTTTACTTTTACCAATTCTTTAATCGCAGAAAAATTTTTTCGCAATTTATTTATATCAAAGTTTGCATAATGAAGAATAATGCCGCGTGAAATTTGAAAAACAACCTCTTTCATCACTTTATAGTAATGTTTTTGTTGCCGGTCAGGATTATTGGCTTCAATTTTATTGATCTTTTCTGAAATCGAAGACAAAATGCCTACCAAAGGTTCTTCATAATAATCTTTCTTCCAACAATCGTAATGCAATACGATACATTTATATGAAAATTTATTTTCAATCTCTTTCAATATGAACGATTTGCCGATACCCCATACTCCAGTAACCGCAAGGGAAAACGGCACTTTTGAAGAAATCGCGTTATCAATCATTTTGGAGATATCGTCAATAACCTTTTTACGATCAAGAAAATCAGGACTTGATTGCACTATATTGTTTTCGATTATGGAATCTACCATCGTATTGTCAAGTACGTCCATTTAAGTTCAAGCCTCTATTTGTGAACTGTTTTTATTTGCTTTTTTACGTTTTTTCTATTTTGGATGTTATCATCACTTATCTATATATCAGATTTATCCATAAAGTATAAAAAAAACTTCTCTTTTTTTCGTCAACGTAAATAATGAAAATATTTTACTATTTTTGTGAATGGCTCCTAAAAACGCCATTTCTTTTCAAATCATCCACAAACTTTGCCGTAAAAGCATCTGCACCTTTGGCATTTAAGTGTGATCCATCTTTAAACATGTCGTTATTATGGACGAATTCGGAATCAGTTGAGTAATCAAAAAATGGGATATTATTCTTCGTACATAGTTTTTTTATAGGTTCCAACCAAGCAGAATCAAGACCATACCATATTGGCGAATGAACAAAAACAATCTGACTTTCACCAATTTCTTCAATAAATTTTGTCAGATAACTAATTTTCAACGAATCAAATTGAATCTTACTTTCTGTTTTTTTCTTTGCAATTCGCATTGTGTCGAGTACACCATTTAGAGGCAAGAATCCATTCCCTTTTATCTTGTATATCGGATGAAAATAATCCGCAGCTATTTGTTGAAATTTTGAATTGTATCGATATGTTCTACTTAGCATTTTTACACGCTCAGTTTTATCAACTGTTTCGAATATTTCTGGAATCGGTTCTCTATCGTATAGTTCCTTAAGCCAACCAAGGTATTTATGATTATCATTCTTTTGCAAATCAAAGTTAGTCGTGATATCATAAATGATTATTTTGGGATAATAACGTTGACTTATGAGTTTCCACCAGCCGTAAAATAAAACGATACCATTTCCATCTTGACCAGCGTTATAACAAGTCGCATTTAACGCGCTTGAAATTATTTCTGGATTATAATGGTGAATTGCTCTTGACGAACCAAAAATCAAAATATCTTCTTTAGTTTTATCAATAATATGATTGTGATGTGCAACATAGCCGCCTTTTGAGTGAACGGCCATGTAATTGAAGATTTTTCCAAGAGAGAAGTCAATGACAATCAAAATCAATACAAAAAGTACAATTTTACGAAAAAATTTAACTTGAGCCATTTTTACCCCTACCAACTAAAAATTCGCGTAAATAAATTGATCTGCACTAAATACACCAGCAAGCAAAATGGACATCATGCATGCTATATACGATAACCAACGAATAAAGGCGTTAGAACTGTTGAAAAATTTTAATTTATTTGGCATAAACTCATCAATCGAATCTTTCACAAACAATACCATTGTTCCTAAAAGCATAAACGAGAAAACAGTAATGCTTCCGGTATAAAGAGTCTTTGGAAGACTTAAATCAAAAATTCGTTTTATAACACCGCAAGCGTCAACCAATGTCGGCATCCTAAAGAATATCCATGCGAAACTGACGAGAATAAATGTTACAGCAATTTTAACTGTTTTTCCAAACCACTTATAATTACACGACTGCTGTCCAAGCATTTTTTCAACGACCTGGAAAAATCCATGTAAAAGCCCCCAAACAATAAATGTCCAATTTGCGCCATGCCAGATTCCGCTAACAAGGAATGTTATTAAAATATTTAGATAATTTCTTGACTTTGAACATCTACTTCCACCCAACGGAATGTAAATGTAATCTTTTAACCAAGTTGATAAAGAAATATGCCATCGTCTCCAAAAATCAGTTACACTGAAAGAAAAATAAGGCCTACGAAAATTTTCAGTCAATTCAAAGCCAAGTGTTTTGCCAACGCCAATAGCCATTAAGGAATACCCAGCAAAATCAGCATAAATCTGAACTGTATAGAAAAAGACAGCTACAAGGCAAGAAATTCCTGTGTAGTTCATATAATTTGGAAGGATTGTGTCTACATATAAACCAGCCCTGTCAGCGACAACAGTTTTCATAAACATTCCCCACAAGAGATATTTTAGGCCATCAACAACCTTGGGATAGTCAAACTGCTTGCGCAAGTTATGTAGCTGAGGTAGAATCAGAGACGCTTTGTTTATGGGACCAGAAAGAATCGATGGAAAAAAGGAAACAAAAAGTGAATAAACAAAAAAATCCTTTTCAGATTCTATTTTTTTATAATAAACATCCCACAAATATCCCAAGGCTTGGAATGTAAAGAACGAAATTCCTATAGGAACTGCCCAATTTAGACCAACAAGCTTAAACCGTACTCCGTAAAATGAAAGAGCTTGGAAAATAATTTCATTCGCAAAATTGAAATATTTAAAAAAAAACAGGGGAATGATTGTAAAAAAAACAGAAACAATTAAGGTCAATTTTCTGTGCTTGCAGTTTTTCTCTAGAATTTTTGCCCCATAAAATGTAACAAGCGTAACACCAAGCAAGATGAGCGCGTATGCAGGTTTCCAATTCAGATAGAGTAAATAGCTCGTAATAAGCAGGAAACCATTTCTTGTCCTTTCATATTTTGCAGGTATAAGATAATACAGTAAAAAAAAGAAAGGGAAAATAACGATAAAGTTAAAGGAATTGTAAATCATATTGTTAGCATCCCGCTAATTGCTTATAGTGCAACAGCAGAGCATCAAGTTTGGCAATCGTTTCTATATTTTATAGTTTTTACTAAAAAATCAAACAACGGACAATAACACAGTTTTATTTAAACACCCCCTTTAACTTAAAAAGACTCTATTCCTAAAACCTGTTCAATTACCGGAGCCATATCAAAATACTTGTATTGTCCCAAACGTCCTCCAAAAATGACGTTCGATTCTTGAGCAGCTAATTTACGGTATTCTTCGGCCAAGGCATTATTGCGTTCATCATTTACAGGATAATAAGGTTCCATTCCTTCCTTGTACTCGGTCGAATACTCTTCGGAAACAACCGTTTTAGGGCATTCATAAACAGCCTGTCCGAACCTTTCAAAATGTTTGTGCTCAATAATACGAGTATAAGGCTGATTATGTGATGTATAATTCACGACCGCGTTTCCTTGGTAATTCGGAGTATTTTCAGTACGCGTCATGAAGCTTACCGTGCGCCAGTCAAGCTTTCCAAGCTTGTAATCGAAATATTCATCAATGGCACCGGTATAGACAAGCTTATCCGCAATATCGCGCCAATTGTCCTTGTATTCAGCGAAGAAATCTACGCTCGTACGGGTTTCAACGCCGTTTAGCAGACCATCAATAAGTTTGTTATATCCACCGATAGGAATCCCTTGATAACGGTCATTAAAATAATTGTTATCAAAGACCAACCGCACCGGGAGGCGTTTGATAATGAACGCAGGCAAGTCCTTACAGTTACGGCCCCATTGCTTTTCGGTATATTCCTTGATTAGTTTTTCAAAAATGTCCTTACCGACAAGCGTCAGCGCCTGTTCTTCGAGATTAGCAGGCTCACGGCCATTCAAAGCCGCCAGCGCTTCTGCCTTCTGTTCTTCTATTTTCGCCTGGGCTTCTGCCGGAGTAGTCACGCCCCACATTTGGTAGAACGTATTCATATTAAACGGCAGGTTATAAAGTTTGCCTTTGTAATTTGCGACAGGACTATTCGTATACCGATTGAATTCTACGATGGAGTTTACAAAGTCCCACACCTGCTTATTATTGGTATGAAAAATATGGGCACCATACTTGTGGACGTTAATGCCTTCTACCTTTTCGCAATATACATTTCCACCGAGTTGCGGACGTTTATCTATAACAAGACACTTCTTGCCTGCTTTAGCGGCGCGGTATGCAAAAGTCGCCCCGAACAAGCCTGAACCGACAACGAGGTAATCGTAGTGAGACATCATCCTTTCTTCCTTTTTACCAATGAATAAAAAACATTCAAAATAGGATTCTTCAACAGAACATTACACGCCATATATAGCGCGCCGCCCAAAAACGCAGAGCAAAACAATATAACAAAATTCCCAGACACAAAATATTTTACCGAGTAAAAGGACCCTACCAGAAGCAGCGTTGACAATATTGATATCAACACAAATTTTTTTTCCACATAAAAAGCAATATACTTCCTACAAAAAACGCAAGCCATAATCGTCACAACAAGTTCCGCAAATACAGACGCCGTCGCAGCTCCATTCTGTTCAAATTTCGGAATCAAGGCGAAATTCAAACTCAAATTAATTACAGCTGCAACAATTGTGCAAAGGAACAGTTTTTTTTCTTGTCCAAAAGTCAAAAGAACCTGCGTGCCAAACAAATTGCTAAATCCCAAAGTGCAAATCAATAAACTGGCGATTTGAAGAGTTTTCCCACCAGCAGCAAAAGATTCTCCAAATAAAAATGGCATAACAACATCGCCATCCATCAGCAAGCCTATCTGGCAAGGGATATACAAGAAAATCATCACCATCAGCGCTTTGGAAACCAACTGAGAACATTTATCCAATTCGTTCCTCGCATAATGGTAACTTAGCCGGGGTAGCAGAACACCAGACACCCCAGAAATGACGCCAATCAAAATTCTAACAATCTTTATCGCATTTGCATACAACCCGACAGCGGATTCTCCGCAAAGAATCCCAATCATCGTCGTATCAACCATCGTATACAATTCTATCGCGATTACCGAAGCGAATAAAATGAATATAGGCTTAATATGCTTTTTAAGATTTAAATCTTTCAGCGAGAACTTTACGCCCGTCTTTTTCAAATGAAATATGTTGAACACATTATTCGCTCCAATGCCCAAAACGGACGCCAACGCGAACATCACAACATCGTTTATAGTTTTCACAAAAAAGAATATCCAAATCAGGCACAATATTTTAACAAAAAAACTTCTTATTGTAATAAATGCGAATTCTTCTCTTCCTTGGTAGAACCAATCTATATCAATGAATTTAAAAATAAGTGCACCACCTACAGCCACATGCAAATATATATTTTCATGAAAAAAAGGAAACGAAATTATCATCCCCACATATGCGATCAAGAAAAATGATGTGGAAACGAAATTTATCGCCATTAGTTCCGAGAATACTTTATTGGTTTGTTCAAGATTATCTCGAACTTTAGCAATCTCCCTTATTCCGTAATTCGGGATTCCCAGCGCCGCCAAAACAACAAAATATGTAACAATATTTTGTGCATAGGCTACTTTTCCAACACCATCTGCGAGCAAAACTCTTGCCACATAGGTGGTTGTCACCAACGGGAAAAGAACATTTAGGAGTTTGTAAGTTACATTAAATAGAGAATTATGTACTATAGAGCGAGCCATACTTACTTGTGATTTATGAATATTTTTTCCACATCATCTTGGAATGTCTGATATTCGCCTTTGATAAATTCACGGTAACCATTGAATTTTGTGGATTCAAATTCATAATCATCTAAACATTTTCGAATTTTCGAAATAATCAGCGGAATGGTCTTGTGTGATTCATCGAATTTGAATTCATCGGCTATTGGAACATCCTCGAAGTACTTCGCACTACCGCGTTTACCTGTAATTACACAACACCCACACATCGCTGCTTCACGCGGAAAACGGTCTTTGCCAGGATGATTACCAAAGTCTATATACACCTTGCTGCGAAGTAGGGTATCCTTAACTTGTTCTGTAGTCATATTTTGCAAGGGAACCCATTGGATATCCGGAGCAGAATACATCAATTTTTGGGTGAAATCAAATCCTTTACGAGGATTGAAAAGAACTTGGTTTTGACGTTCAGTTTCAGAATTTATGTTCAAATAACTGGAATTAAGGTAATCAGATAGTCGATAAGCATTTGTTATACCCCTCTTTCTAAGGTATTCATGAGCATATTCACTTTGATACAAATGAGAGATATTATTCTTTATGTTAAATGAGATAATTGTATTACGTAGCGAAAAAAACAATCGGCCCATATTGCTAAGACCAAAAATTTTAACTGATTGGAAAAAATCATGTTCTCTCAAAAAGTTATCCACACTCATCCACCATATGTATTTTTTCGCATTTTTAAACATGGATAGCATTTCTGGTTTTGTTTCTGATGCAATAACAGCACAGTCTCTAGTATCATTTATTTCGTCTATTCTTAGAAAATGATCTACATATTTTTTAAAAGCCTCATTTATCATTAACCCTTTGCCGTTAAAATCAAAATAAACAATATGAGCACAACCACCTTGTTTATTGATTTGATAAACAAGTTGATGAGCCAATTCAGTTCCTCCTGTTTTATAAAAACCAGGACACAAAACGTAAATATTAGAAAAAACATTTTGCATAAACGCTCCTCGTTACTACTGAAAAAAAGCAAATAAGAAATTTAGATTCGAGAAAGTCTGAACAACCAAAAAATCCCATAAAGAATACCATATAGTTTGACAATTTCTAAAGAAAACTAAGATGAAAACTACTGTTATTTTTGCAAGTGTATCATTCAGCGCTAAAATTTCTCTTAAAAATTTGGGAATTTTCGCAATCATTTGAAAACATGTAAAAAAAAGAACAAACAATAATACATGTTGAATTTGTAACAATCTACTAAAAGATCCTCCCCAAACATAAAGAGGCCAAAATAATGTTCCATACAAAAATAAATTTCGAATATATATTGGCATTTTTGAATTTTCCCATGTAAAAGGGGATCTTATTTGTAATTGCGTTAGTATATTATTGAAAAAACAGGCTTGCTGGGCAATGTAAATCATGCCCAAAGTTTCAAATACAAATACAAAAGCTCCATAGTGAGACATTTTCTCGTTATACTCACCAAAGCGACTTGAAAAATCAAAAAAAAACAATCCTTGCTGCATTATTGATGCAAATATCGATTGTAACAAGAACTGAGCAAGAACAACCAAAAGAAACATAATTGGCACAATTTTAAACAATAAAGCCCCCCGGCCACGAAAAAAAATAAACGGAAGATAGCAAAGTGCCACAGTATGCTGAGTTGCAGCAACTAAAATAAAGAATATCCATAAAATATATGATAATAAATTATTCTTTATGTGTGAGCAAATTGCAAAAGCAAATATAATTAACGAGATAATAAAGAAATTCCTTATCTGAACGACATTTAAAAGGAATGGAAATAAAAGATAAGTTAGGACAACCTTTGAAATATTTGGAATTATTATTTTCAACCCCCCAAATAATAGCGATATACAGGTAAATAGATAGATGTATTTAAATTCATAGAAGTTCAATCCTATTTTTTTTGAAAAATCCATCATCGTTGAAAAACCAACATCTTTACTAACATAATACTTAGCAGTATATGCCAATAAATAATTATCAACATCAGGGGCGTTAGTTATGCTAGATACAAATATTGCCATTATCATGAAAAGAAATACTTCAAATAGGCGCACCTCAATTTTACATAATTTTAGAAAAATTATGCAAGCGAGAATTATAAATATCTGTATCGGAATCAACATGATTTAAGGCCAAAGCATTTTCTGCACTTTACAAAAAGTGATACAGGAAGGTGTTTTAATAAGAACCCAATTATTCTTAACCGCATACTCAATTTTGCATTTTTCAAGGGTTCATTAACCCACTTTGTCATTTTTCTATACTTGAAATACTGATTTTTCATCGGATGAGAGCATTTTTTACACCATGGTCTATTATAAAAGCCACTTAAAAAATGAATTATACATGGATTTTTTCTTGCAAAATCCAATTCATCTTGTGAATAAAAAGGTCGATCTGTTAAAGTACAAAATTTTTTTGCTGAACCTTCAATTAAACCAGACATTAAATTACAACGAGGTGATACAATCTTTATTTTCCCGTTGCATACGGAATTAATTGTTCCTTCGCTTAAAACAGGAGGTTCACCACTCCATTTATCAATATACTTCTGGCATTTGCGCAGCATGTCATCTTTGCGCCACAAATCTAAATTCATCAATACAACGCCGTCATTAATTACATCGGCATATTCTGAAATTTCAAGTTTCCGACATAAATCCCTTGATGCGAGAGTTCTTACTCCAGCAAAATACATATAATCAAGATTCGTATTCCAAAAATCCTCTAATGAATCAACAACAACAACATCACTATCAAGATATAGAATTCTATCTACATTTGGGATTCTTCCGAAAAAAAGCTTTGCATAAACGCTTTCTATATGACGACCTGTATTTTTTATTTTCAAATCATAAGCGATATCTTTAAAAGGAATTATTTGTAAAGATCGTCCATAAGAAAGAGTTATTTCTTTTAGATATTCTTTTGATTCATCCGTTACACCTAAATCAACAAAATAAACATTTATTTCTTCTGCTTTTTGATTGTTTTCAAACAAAGAAATTATTGAAACAGCAGTCTGTTCCATATAAGCTTCATTACACGAATATGCTATATTCAATTTACACATGGTTTACACACTTTTCAATAAAAACTTTCATTTCATCTTTATATGAGCAAATATCAAAAGACCGGTTTAATGAGCAAGTCTTTTTATCATAAAGTCGTTCAGAGGCAGGCTTATTCGTTAAGGAAATTATTTTTTTTGTAGCATTCACCTCATCATACATGTTCAAGAAATACGCACCTCGTCCTTCTGGCAAATATTTCTCAACATCAGAAGTCTTGGTCGTTATAACAGGAATTCCCATAGATATACTCTCAGCGATTTTCGTAGAAAATCCCGCATTTGAGCTTCTATTATTTTCCCGAAGTAATATTGTATAATCCATTTTTTTCAGAATATTCTGAGTTTCCGGCATTGATAATTTCCCATAAAAGATAATATTATCGCCAAGATAATCAACATCACTTTGGAGCATCGGGAGACTATACAAAAGATCTTGTTTTGTAAATCCTATTACATGAAAAACAAATTCTGCCCCATTTTTTTTTGATTGCGAAAGTAGATTAACTACAAAATCAAACCTATCTTTCATGTTCTCTGTTTTCTTGACTTTTTCCCCAATGCGAAAAGGGATTCCTCCATAAGCAATTTGTGGAATTATATTTTCCGTCTCATTGGAATCCTTATTGATTGTCAATGGCGGTATAATGATACGATTTGTCACTTTTTTATAATACCGATCAAACCAAGACGAAATAGCGATTACACCATCACTTTTTTTATTTATTATTCCCTTCAAATAATAATTATCCAAATACTTCACACACTTGAAAAACAAAGAACCCGATTCAAGAGACAACCAATCAACGACATCGCTGACAAAAGCAATTCCATTTTTCCTTGCAAATCTCAGAATTTTTCTGTTCAAGACACTAAGAGACGGACTTCCATAACAAATAATTACGCACACTTCGTCTTTAAACGGGGCTATTTGTTTCAAAAAAGATTTGTAAAATAAATTAAAATTATATCTATTTTTTAACAGTAAATCTTTCGGGTAAGATTGGACTTTAACACCATCTATGTATTCAGCATCTTCACAATCATCACAATCCGCCCCAATCAGGGTAACATTATAGCCTAAAGATTTCAAAAGTACCGCATTCGAGAAAACTCTTTTACCCGCAGCATTCATTTTTTTTATGCAGAAATTACCTGTATATACAATAGTATTTTTCATTTTCTACAAATCTCCACAAAAGTCATTCACACAAACCTTATACTGTTTCGAATTAAAGTAAGTCAGCAATTTTGCCCCAACCGCATAATAATTGAATCTTGACAGGATCCATTTTAAATCGCGTTTTCCAAATTTTTTTTGTTGCGCACCAGCGATTTGTTTTTTTCGGAGTTGCTCATACTCAACAGATTCAAAATCATAAATCTTTGAAGAGAATTCTTCCATTTCTTTATCATTATCAAATTTAACAAGTCCCAAGCTGTCATCGTCAAGAAAGCCCTGTGTTGAATAATTCGCTAAGGAGCCATCCTTTATATCTAAAGACAAAATAAAAGTCCTTTTATTGGCTTCAGTCTGTCGAAGATGCATTCTACCATTGATAGATACACAATCATCAAACAAAAAGTTTCCTAGGCTATAAGCAATTAAATTACCGTTATATTTTTCTATGCCTTGAATTTGATGGGGATGGTGAGCAACAATAGCAAGGTTAGATTTCATCCCAGCAATTTTTCGTGCAATCTTTACGGTATCTTTACCAGGATATGAAGTATGTTCCTGCCCCCAATGAGAAACTATCAAGCTAAATGCCTTCTGCTCATCATCCTTTTGCAATTGTCTTTCAACATTAAACCGATTCAGCAAGTGAATGGTATTCTTACCTATATTCGCGCAACCTAAATGAATACCATTAGTAGATGCACAACAAAAACCACTTACATTAATGGATTCACCATTCTGGCGTATTTGCACATCTTTACCATATGCACCACACCATTCAATCCCATTTTGTTCAAGGGTTTCAATAGTTTCTGCAAACCCCGTTTTCCCAAAATCATATGTATGGTTGTTTGCTATAGAAACTACATCCACGCCTAAATATTTTAGAATTTCAATATTTTTTCGAGGACTTCTTAAATGCATGGATTTAGGAATCCATGTTTTTGTCACATCTGTTAGAGGACTTTCTAAATTACATATAACGTAGTCAAATTGATCTAAATATTCCTTTACAACATCAAGACGCCTAACTGCTTCTGGATTTTTCGACAAATCATATTTGCCAATCAAGGCAATATCACCGAGTAAAGCAATTTTCATTTTTGCCGCACCAGGTTAAGATTTTTTCCTAATTCAAAATCAATCTCATCTGGAGTGAATTGCACATACCCACTCCATGGGTAAAATGTCAATTCACCGAAATAAATTTTTCCACCGATATTGTACAGATCAACCCGTACAAACGGGAAATCTTCCGAGAGCCTGGAGGCTATCTTTAACATCTCGTCAAAATTCTCCGGTTTAGAAATATCTCTATCAGCTTGCGGACAATCGCTAGACGCATCTATTCGGGTCCAATCGGCTTTGTAAAAATTACGCTTATGACCTATATAACGGTCCACATCAACCACAAGATATTCGGGCTTGCCATTATAGCAGAATATTTTGTAATCATTAACCCCAGCTTCAGGATTTTCGGCATTCACCAAAAGTTCTTCCGCAACAATGCCCGGAGTAAGGCCATAATAAGCCCATTCTCGACCCATTGTCCTGGACTTCACCTTATGTGGCGGAAATGAGAGTTTTTCTTTCAACTCATCAATATTCAATTTTGCCTTGTCAGGACAAACAACGACATTCAAGCCACCACCACCATGAGTAGTCTTTAAGACAAAACTTTTAGGCAATTTATCAAAATCAACATTTTGGATGGTGTCAGATTTTCCAAGCAACGGAACCAAAATATTTTCTAAACCCTTGGATTTTACATAATCACGCACCAAATATTTGTCAACACACTGATGCATAACGGGGTTACGATAATTCAGCTTATACCATTGCAGTTTTTCGGTAAAACGCTGTGGATGCTTCAAATTCAAGGAACGATGAAGTTTGATTCTGTATTGTAACCTAAGCATTATAGAATCAGGTATAAATCTCATAAAATTGAGGATTTTTCTACGCAATGCAGGGCTTTTAATAATTTTCTTATAAAGATCCATCGTTAAACATACTCCAATTCTTTCATATACGCATCCACCACAATCTTGCGGTCAAATTCCTTTTCCATTTTCGCTCGTCCAGCAAGTCCCATTTGCTTTTTCTGTTCATGCGAAAGTGCAAGAAACTTCTCGATTTTCTGAATCAAGTCTTCGCTATCGCGCTGCTTTACCATAAATCCGTTCACACCATCTTCGATGACTTCGCGACAACCACTACGCTCTGTGGTAATTATGGGACGGGCGCAGGCACAACTTTCCAAGAGTACATTGCTAATGCCTTCGGGGTAAAAGCTTGGATGAATTGTGCAGTGAGTCTTGGCTAGGATTTCACGAACATCACGGACCATTCCGTGATAGATTACAGTGCCGTTTTTGATGTATTCGTCCAGTTTGCCCTTGTATTCGGGCTCGCAGAAACCGCAGATATGGAAGTGCAGCGGAGGATTGCTTCGCTTCGCTCGCAATGACGAGGCGGCGGCGAGATATTGTTCGATGCCTTTTTCACGCATAATGCGGCTGATGAACACGAAATGGATTCCGTCGGTTTCTTCGGGATACGGGAGCGGGGCAAAGCGTTCAAGGTTTACGCCACTGCCAGGAAGCAAAGAATATGCCCCCTTCACGACTTTATGCCTGAGCATAAAATCCCGGTTCGCCTGATTCTGGAAGAATACCTTTTTTGCCTTTCTCAAGCCTGTTCTATACAATGCCAACGTGATTTTCTGAAGGATTCCGCCATTTTCAACAGCCGTTCCAAGGCCAGTCACATTAGCAACATACGGAACTTTGCACAACTGGCTGGCAATGCCGCCATAGACATTTGGCTTGATGGTATAGGTGAATACAATATCGGGTTTTACAGACTTTATAATTGAGCAATATTTCTTGGTAAGAGCAAAATCCGTGAACGGATTTGTTCCATGGCGAGAAATTTCAGTTTCGATGAAATGGCAACCCATATGTTGCATTTCCTCAATGAAATCCCCCTTGGGTACAGCAAAAAAGACATCATGGTGCTGAGCTATTAAGGTTTCAAGTAGCTCTCCACGAAATTTGAACAAACCTGATGAGTTATTTGCTAAAATAAGTATTTTCATTTTTTTAGAAAATGTTTATCAACCTATTTCTTCTTACTTTCCACCAATTTCACAATATCGTCAAAACTTTTCATATTGCCGATTTCTTCGGGTTCAAGCGATATGTCGAATTCCGACTCGAGTTCGACAACAAGGTCAAGTTGTTTCATGGAATCCCAGGCGTCGCAAGTCTGCTGGCTACAAGTCTTGTCAACTTCTGTTTCCAAGACATTTTTCAAAATTTCAAGAATTTTTTCTTCCATAGGTTATTTCACCTCCACATTGTAGAAGTCTTCTACATTAAAATCCATTTGGGTAAATTCAGCACTATACGTCTTAGATCCGTCCTCATTTTCGGCAATGCACGCAAAGCCGCATTTTTCATAAAAATCTTTGACTTGCGCGTTTTTAGCCGTGGGTATGTAACTGGCCGATAGTTTCGAAAGCCCTTTTTGCCTAAGAATTCCCAAAACCGTCTTGACAAAGGCAAATTCTATGCCCTTGCCCAAAATTCGGCAGCTCAAAAGCAATGTGTCAATTGAATCTCCGTCTACAATGATGCAGCCGGTAATTCCGCTATCGCCAAATTTATCAGAAACACTTAGACAATAAACATCTGCTCCTTTTGCCACAAAATTTCTGATATCAGCATCAGTATATCTTTTTGTGGTCAAATTGAACTGATTTGTCTTCTGCGTCATCTGGGCTATACGTGGAATGTTCAGCTCATTAGCCTTCTCGATGACTACATGCATGTCAAGGCTTTTCAAAAATGATTTAAAATCGCCAAAGGATTTTTGAGCTTGTATTCTTGATGCGTTGGCCTTATATTGTTCAGTCTTTTTCTTGTCTTCATCGGTTATTGAGTAAACCTCAAAATAATCATGGACAAGTTTTGCAAAGAACTGCGGCAATTCATAGGGCTGTTCGGGGAAATCTGGAACAGCAACCATCGGCAACGCTTGCTTAATCAATTCGCGTTCTGTTGGATTGTCATCGATAAAGACAAAACTATCTAGACCAATGTTTAGCTCATCGGCTAATTCTTTTATGTTTGTAGCCTTGTCTGTCCAATTAATTCGATATGCAGAAAACGAATCCTTCTTTAAACGGATAAACGGATTCTTCTCCCATGCTTCCAAAACATCGGCTTCATTGTTTTTACTACAGACAGTCAGAATGATGCCGGATTTAGAGAGCTCTAGCAACGCTTCTTGGAAATACAGAAACGCTTTGCCGGGGTAATCGCCACCGATTTTAATTCCGTCGATTCCGTCTTCGCCAAGGACTCCACCCCAAAGGGTGTTATCCAAATCTAGCACCAAGCATTTTTTGCGTTTCAGGGCTAATGACTCCATTTTTCTTTGGAACCACGCCATAAAAGGTTTTGTCAACTTCGGGTTTAATCCCATTTGCGAAATGAAATAAAACTTCCAGTCAATCAAATCTTGTGTCGGATAGTTTTTGTAAAAATCCGAAATGTCAATTACCTTGACATTTGATTTTTCTTGAGCGACTCTGTAAAGCGTATTGTTATACGCAATAATTGCATTTTTTAGTTGGCAAGAGTCTTCTGTAAACAGAACAGAATAAATCGGAGCCATTGTAAGTGCGACAATGCTCTTGTTTCCAATTTGGTTGGTGACAAAAAGGAACTTTTCAGCGAACGAATCTATTTCGCTTGCAGCAGTGCTTAAATCAAATTTGATTGGAGCCTGATAGAACCACAAAAAAGATTTGGCTTCATCTGGAATGAACGAAATGTCGTCATAGCCCGAAAAAGCGTATTCTTTAGGGAAGAACCGTTCAATGGTGTTATTTCTAAAGACAAAACAATCCATTACCGTTTCTCCACCAATTCGATTAATCCGATATTTTTATTAAACAAAAAGCAAACTCTGCGATTATCAATTGCACAGGCAGGCTCAGGCTTCGAAACAGCGACAAAACGCATTTTTCTTAAATCTGCAACTGCATTTTCAATATTTGGAACTTCGTAACAGTTGTGATAAGGAGTAACGCCGTTTTTTTCTAATGTTTTGGATACTGGTGATGTAGAATCTTTAGGAGCCAATAACTCTAATTGAGGCATTCCCTTTTTATTCAAGAAACAAATAAAAACGTTTTGAATAGGATCATATATGGTTTGAGATTTCTCAAAACCTGCGGCAACATAAATTTTTGCCGTTTCTTCGATATCGAATACCGCAATTCCTATATGATGAAATTCAAAATAAGGTAGCATTAATACTCCACTACAGGCGAAATTTTGCATTCGTTAATTACGACTCTTGCGGTTCCCCAGCTAAGGCCTGCACCAAAACCAGCCATCACGACTCTATCACCATTTTTTAACTTATCGTGTAATTCCGAGACAATCGTGAGAGGCACGGAAGTTGAACTTGTATTTCCGTATTTTTGAATACAATAGGGAACCTTGTTCATGTCAAATTTCAGTCTTTTAGCAAAGAAATCAGTCATGAACTTATTGGCCTGATGGAACACCAGATAATCGATATCGTCTAGAGTTGTATTCGTTGCAGCAGCGATTTCCTTAATGCTTTTGGGAACAACTCGCATTGCAAAATTGAACACATCCATGCCATCCATGTAGACTTCAAGTTCGTTACGGATGTTTCCTTCTTCGCGTTCTTTTTCTACTAAGGAATCTGCCGTAATCGGATTACGCATACCTGCATGAATTTTAACGGAATTTTCGCCTTCTCCATCTGTATTCAGGATAAAGACAGAATCTTCGTAATCACCTTTTTCTACCAAAGTGGCAGTAGCACCATCACCATATAAAGGCCAATCAACCTTGTCTCGCTTATTGACGATTTTTGAAAAGGTTTCGCCGTCTAATAATAAAACTCGGTTAACTCCTTCCATAGATGCGTATGCAAATGCAGTTGATAATGCAAATACATAACCGGAACAACCTAGAGACAAATCTAAGCAAGCTGTATTTTTCGAAAGTCCTAATCGATGCTGTAAAAGCGGTGCCGTTGCAGGAATTCTGTAATCAGCGGTTTGGCTCATAAACAGAAGAACATCGATACTGTTCGGAGCAATGTTGTTGTCAGTCATCAATTGAACTGCAGCTTTATAGCATAAATCAGAGGCACAGACATTGTCATCGGCGATTCGGCGTTCTTCAATTCCAATATTATTGATGGTCTTTTCAATTTCTTCTTCAGGTATAAGGTATCCTAGGTCCCTGTTAGAAACAACCTTTGAAGGAACGCAGGCGGCCATAGCCTTGATGCCAACTTTATGATAAACAATCTTTGCCATGAAATCCTACTTTAGGGAAAAACCACCATCAATAACCATATTGTTGCCCGTAAGCCAGCGGCTTCCATCGGACAAAAGGAACAGAACGGCATTGCCAATATCCTCGGCTGTGCCGAGTCCTAGCGGATAATCAGCTTCTTGCTTGGCAAAAGTTTCTTCGTCAATATTTGTACTGCTGAGCATCTCTGTTTTGACGATTCCCGGACAAATAGAATTTGCGCGGACGCCACGCGGAGCCAATTCCGAGGCAATCACTTTTACGGCAGAATTGATTGCAGCCTTAGATGATGCGTACAATAATGTTCCTGGAACACCCAACTTAGAAGACAATGACGAAATGTAAACTAGCGAAGCATTTTTATTGACAAGCTTTTTTTTCAGCAACTTTTGTGTAAGAATCAACTGCGAAAAATAGTTCGTTTGGAACATGCTGTTGATTTTATCTTGCTTTATAAATTTCGTCAAAATGAAATCGTTAATTCCTGCGCAAAAAACAACACCATCAAACGGGGCCATTTTAGAAACAGCATTTTCGATTTGCGCTTCATCTGTTAAATCGCAAACGAAATAGTCGTGTTCTGTACCAGAAAGAGAATTGAGTGTTTGTGTAAGTCGTTCTTCATTTCGAGCTAGCAGAGAAACTGTAGCACCTTCTGCCGCAATCATACGCGAAAAAACGCGCCCCATGCCAGATGACGCTCCGGTAACCAAAATGTGCTTGCCAGCCAAATTCATCATGCTTTTTTACTCTTTACGGTATTGAACAAATCTTCAATCGTGTTGGATTTACGAATATCATCGCCCTTTAATTCGACATCGTATTCTTCGTTGACCATAGCCATTACTGCGAGAGCCATCATGGAAGACCATTCATCAAGGTCTTTAAAAACAGTAGCTCCAGAAAGAGTCGAGGCATCAAGATCGTCAAATTGATCTGCAAAATTTTCGATAAAAGAATTGATATCCATACTTTGTATCCTTAAAACTTGATTTTGGTTGCCGGATTTCCCATATACAGGTTACCGTCTTTTGTATTTCTGATAATAACGCTATTAGCGCCAATTCTAGTGTCATTGCCAATCTTTAAACATTGCAATACTACGGATTGCACACCAAAGAAATTGCAGTCACCAATCTTTACGGCTCCGGAAATATTGACGGAAGGCATAACCACATTGTAGTTGCCAATTTCAACATCATGCCCAACAGGAATGAATCCATTGAAAATGTTGAAATCACCTATTTTCACATCGCAGCTAACAAGACAATTCGATAAAATCAAATTTCCCTTGCCCATCTGCACGCTTTCTCTATCCAAGAATGTTACGCTTGGAGCAATAATGTTCGGGAAAGAAATTTTTTCGTTCGAAATTTTATTTGCCAACAGCTTAACGATGTTCGGATTGCCAATTGCGAGAACGACAGCGAGAGATTTATCCCATGCATTAAGGTCGTCAATGTTGCCTAGAACGGGCCCAAAATGTGAAATTTGCTTACCCTTTTCGACGCCATCATCAAAAAAGCCGATTACATTCCATGTAGGTTCAATGACATTGATTTTATTGATAATGCACGCCACTTCGCGTCCAAAACCGCCTGCACCGTATATTGCGATGTTCTTAAGTTCAGCCATTTGCGCCCTTCTGTTCTGGTTCCGGAGTTCCCATAAATGCGGTCATAGTCGCTTCGCCATTGGCTCCGCTGATTCCCTCGCGCTTAACAGCTTTCATGAGCGTGGTGAGGATGATTTTCGCATCACCGAGGAAGGTTACATTTTTCACATATTCCACATCGTACTTGAATTTCTGTTCCCAAGTGATGGCGTTGCGGCCGTTCACCTGCGCAAGTCCGCTGAGGCCAGGGCGCACATCGTGACGATGCTTTTGCTCGGAATTGTAGCGCGGCAAGTATTCGACCAAAAGAGGTCTCGGTCCGATTACAGCCATGTCGCCCTTGAGGATGTTGAACAGTTCCGGGAGTTCATCGAGGCTGGTGCTGCGGAGGAACTTGCCGTAGGCATTCAGGCGAACATCGTCTGGGAGTAGGTTGCCGTTGGCGTCCTTTTCGTTCGTCATCGTGCGGAACTTGATGAGCTTGAAGATTTTTTCGTTAAGGCCCGGGCGCGGCTGCGTAAAAAACGGATTGCCCTTCATCTTGATGGTGCCGAGGACTGTGAGTACGACGAGGACCGGGCTCAGGCAGATGATGGCTGCCAAAGCGCAGAAGAAGTCAAGGGGGCGCTTGAAGAATCGGGCGTACATTACTCGAAGCATTCCTTGATGGTCTGGATGATGGCGGCCTGCTGTTCGGGGGTCATCTTGTTGTCGCTCGGGAGGCAGAGTCCACGGGCAAAGATGTCGGCGCCCACGTCACGGGTTTCGCCTGCGATGTAGGCGTTCGTGCGGGCGCGTCCGTTGCCGTTCGCTGTGATGAATGCGTGGCTCATGTACATGGGCTGCATGTGCATCGGTTTCCAGATGGGGCGGCCTTCGGCGTTCATGGCGGCGATGCGCTCGAGGATTTCCGTCGGGCAGCTCTTGCCTTTTTCGTGGATGTAGAGGGCATCGGTTTCGCCGCGCACCTGCTTGCACATGGCACTTCTGTCCACAATCAAGCAACTAAGCCAAAAATTCGGTACACTATTGTCGCCATCGAACGGGTTCATGCTGACTGGGTAGCCTTTCAGGCCTTCCTTGTAGCGCATGTAGATGGCCTTTTTCTGGGCGATGTGCTCTTCGAGGTAGGGCATCTGGCCGCGTACCACACCAGCGATGACATTGCTCATGCGGTAGTTGTAGCCGATTTCCTCGTGCTGGTACCACGGGGCGGCCTCGCGACTCTGGGTGCTCCACTTGCGCACCTTCTCGGCGTCTTCCTTGCTGTCGGTAAGGAACATGCCGCCGCTACTGCCGGTGATAATCTTGTTTCCGTTGAAGCTGATGGCGCTGTAGTCACCAAAGTTGCCGGTCTGCTTGCCCTTGTAGCTTGCTCCGAAGCTTTCGGCGGCGTCTTCGATGAGGAGGGCGTTATGCTTTTTGCAGATGGCGCGGATTTCGTCAACGCGGGCCGGGGTTCCGTAGAGGTGTACGAGTACCACCAGGCGCACGTCCGGGTAAATTTCAAAAGCCTTTTCGAGGGCGACCGGGTCCATGTTCCACGTCTTGTATTCGGTGTCGATGAACACGGCCTCGCCGTTCTCGTAGGCGATGGGGTTCACGGTGGCATCGAACGTCATGTCGCTGCAGAACACCTTGTGGTTTTGGAGCGCCCCGGTGCCCGCCTTGGGCATGCCGTAAAGCGCTTCGCCAGCGAGCTTTGTGCAGAGGTGGAGTGCGGCCGTGCCTGCGGAGAGCGCGACGGCGTACTTGCAGCCGACCTTCTCGGCGGCGAGCCTTTCGAGCTCGTTGATGTTCGCGCCGACGGTGCTCATCCAGTTGGTTTCGTAAGCCTCGGTGACATACTTGATTTCGTCGCCGTGCATCGTTGGGCTAGAGAGCCAGACCTTCTTCTCGAAACGCGTCATGGATTACCGCAACCTCGGGGTAGTTGCGGTAGGGGAGGGGGGGGACCGTTAAAACGGCAAATTTATGTATGAAAAAAGCCTGACAGATGTCAGGCTTAAATGTTTACTTATGAAAGCGATGTCCTTATCGACTTCATCGTTGTGCTCTACGCTTCTGAATTTCGTCTAGCGGAAAGCCGGAGATGACAGCAATATCTTCGTCTGTCAATTTTGGATTGGCGAACATGGCATCGACCATTTCGAGCTTTACTTTTTCTTCTCTTTCATGAAGTTCGTATTCGAAAGTCATATACCTGTTCCTTATGATAGTATCAGCCTTGTAAAAGGATACTTGGTTGTTGATTGTCTCCGTTTCGCGAGAATTTGCATTTCGGGTCGCAAAATACTTCATATAAGCTTTGACAACCGGATTTTCGAATTCCTCGTATTTGCTAAATATATAAAAATTTTTAAAAGTATGATCGCCCAACGTGATGCTCGTGTCCTCCCTTGCTCTATTTTCGAAGTGGTAAACAGGGAATCCATGCTTGAAAATGTCTTTGGGGCATAGGAAAATGATGTATTGCTCCTTGAGATTTGTGTAAAAATCACCCTTCGAAAGGGCTACTCCGTCGCCAACGCTTTGATAATATCTGGCACGCTGCGGGAGCTCCTTAGTATCAACCATTTGCATTTCCAAGTCAAAAGATCGGATTGTTTCTCCGTTTTCGTTGGTTTCCCGTGCGAAAACATCGTAGCGGACGCCTTTGTGTTCTGCGTCATAGCTCAAGACTGCCTCCGGAACGGGTGTTTCTAGGTGGTCGATTTTGATGCTTAGTAAGTGTTCGATGAATGGCTGTGCGATGTGTTTGTTGCTAAAAACCAGCCCGAACATAATCGGGTCTGTAATGTCAAGGTCGTCAAAAGATTTTATGTTCATAATTATACCTCCGTTAGGTTTAGAGGCGCTAATCTATCAAATGAAATTTTGAAAAAGTGAAACTTTGCAAATTTTGCAACCAACCGTTTGCAAAATCGTTCGTTTTGTCAACTATAGGATTACTCTGCGTATCTAACTCACAAGGATTTCTTGTTAGTTCAACATTTTTTATTTTTTAAAGTGAAGTCTTATTTGATTCCTCTTGTTTTTACTACATTTTGCTTGCAAAAACAATAAAAAGGACTTTTTATGTCAAGCTCCATTTTCTGTGATAAGACTCTCTTGATTACCGGCGGTACGGGTAGTTTCGGTAATGCTGTACTCAATCGCTTCCTCCAGACGGATATCGGCGAAATCCGCATTTTCAGCCGCGACGAGAAAAAACAGGACGACATGCGCCACGAATTTCAGGCCAAGATGCCGGAAGCGGCCGACAAGATCAAGTTCTACATCGGCGATGTGCGCGACCTCCAGAGTGTCAAGAATGCGATGCACGGGGTGGACTACATTTTCCATGCGGCAGCCCTCAAGCAGGTGCCGAGCTGCGAATTTTTCCCGCTCGAAGCCGTCAAGACCAATGTGTTCGGTACGGATAATGTGCTGACGGCCGCCATCGAAGAAGGTGTCAAGAATGTGGTTTGCTTGAGTACGGACAAGGCTGCGTACCCGGTGAACGCGATGGGTACGAGCAAGGCGATGATGGAAAAGGTCATTGTGGCAAAGTCCCGCACGGTGAGCCCGGAAAAGACTAAGATTTGCTGCACGCGTTACGGCAATGTGATGTGCAGCCGCGGTTCCGTGATTCCGCTGTGGATTGACCAAATTCGCAATGGCCAGCCGATTACCATTACCGAAGGTTCCATGACGCGCTTTATCATGAGTCTCGACGAAGCGGTGGACTTGGTGCTGTTCGCTTTCGAAAACGGTGTTTCGGGCGATATTTTGGTGCAGAAGGCTCCGGCTTGCACAATCCAGACCCAGGCAGAGGCTGTGTGCGAACTTTTCGGTGGCGACAAGAATGCCATCAAGGTCATCGGTATCCGTCACGGCGAAAAGATGTACGAAACGCTCCTGACGAACGAAGAATGTGCCCATGCGATTGACCTCGGCAACTTCTACCGTGTGCCCTGCGACAAGCGTGGCCTGAACTACGACAAGTACTTCAGCAAGGGCGATACGGAACGCAACACGCTTACCGAATTCAACTCCAGCAATACCAAGCTCTTGAATATCGAACAGGTGAAGCAGAAACTCCTCACGCTCCAGTACATCCGCGAAGAACTCGCCAAGTCGGGGAAGTAGACTGCAAGCGGGGGACGCGCCGACCACTTGACAAACGAAATAAAATGGTATACATTTGTGTAGTAAAGTGTAAAATGGAGGCTTGTCAAGTGCTACACCAACAAAATGAATGTATATTGGATTATAGTCGGAGTAATAGTGTCATGTCGAATACAGAACTGCAGACATTCATAGACGAAGTGGGGGAGCTTTCCTTTGATGAAAAGCTCCGTGTTCTTGCTGCAGTTCTTGATTCTATCCGCAGTTCCCGCAAGCCCGAAATGAGCGATGCTAGGGTGAATGAACTGTACGGCAGGTTCACTGGCTGTATCAAATCTGCCGCGGTGATGGATTGTCGCAAGGAAAAACTGGATTACCTTGATGAGAGGTATGGTCTTGTATAAAGGATTTTAAGTTTTCTAGGGTCAAGGCGCTTTCTGCGAAGGATGCCTTGTCTATGGTTTCGTGAATATGAATATTTTGGTAACTGGCGCAAAGGGCTTTGTGGGCCGCAACTTGGTGGCTGCGCTTAAGAACATTCGCGATGGCAAGGACCGCACTCGTGGTGATTTGGTCATTGGCGAAATCTACGAATACGATATCGACTCGACTTTGGCAGACCTTGATGACGCCTGCATGCACGCGGACTTCGTGTTCAACCTGGCTGGCGTGAACCGCCCTAAGGACAACAGCGAATTTATGGCGGGCAACTTCGGCTTTGCAAGCGACCTTCTAGAGACGCTCAGACGCCACAAGAATTTGTGCCCGGTGATGCTAAGCAGTAGCATCCAGGCAACGCTTGCTGGACGCTTTGGCAACAGCGAATACGGCCGTAGCAAAAAAGCGGGCGAGGAGCTGTTCTTTGAATACAGCCGCGAAACTGGCGCGAAAGTTTTGGTGTACCGTTTCCCGAATTTGTTCGGTAAGTGGTGCCGTCCGAACTATAACAGCGCAGTGGCTACGTTCTGCAATAACATCGCGAACGACTTGCCGATTCAGGTGAACGACCCGAATGTCGATATGGAACTCCTCTACATCGATGACCTCGTCGAAGAAATGATTGCCGCCTTGAAGGGCGGGGAACATCATGCTGAATTTGATGGAGTTGAAACGGTCCTGACGGAAAATGGTCGCTATTGCGCCGTGCCGACGGTTCACAAGATCAAGCTCGGTGCCATCGTGGATTTGCTCAACAAATTCCACGACCAGCCGAATACGCTCGTGATGCCGGAAATCCCGAACAACAGTTTCGAGAAAAAGCTTTACTCCACCTACTTGAGCTACTTGCCCAAAGAAAAGGTCTCGTTCCCGCTCAAGATGAACGTGGATGCTCGCGGTAGTTTTACCGAACTTTTGAAGACGGTGAATTGCGGCCAGTTCAGCGTGAATGTGTCCAAGCCGGGAATCACCAAGGGTGAACACTGGCACCATAGCAAGTGGGAATTCTTCATCGTTGTGAGTGGCCGCGCCCTGATTCAGGAACGCAAAATCGGCACGGATGAAATCATAGAATTCGAAGTGAGCGGCGATAAGATTGAAGCGGTGCACATGCTCCCGGGCTATACGCACAACATCATCAACCTTTCGCAGACCGAAAACCTTGTGACCGTCATGTGGGCGAACGAATCCTTTGACCCGAACCACCCGGATACCTTCGGGGAAAAGGTTGTGAAGTAGGAACTGCGCGGCCCTTCGGCAAGCTCAGGGACCTTGATAAGCTCACTGAGCCTGTCGAAGTGAGCCGGGATCACCTTTGATGAAAGCGAAAAAAATATGAATATTAAGACTGACTACACCGACGTGAAATTCGCCGATAACGGCAAACTGAAACTTTTGATTATCGTGGGCACGCGCCCGGAAATTATCCGCCTCGCGGCCGTCATCGACAAGTGCCGCAAGTACTTTGACTGCGTTCTCGCGCACACCGGCCAAAACTACGATTACAACCTGAATGGAGTGTTCTTCAAGGATTTGAGCCTCAAGGATCCCGAAGTTTACATGGATGCCGTCGGTGACGACCTCGGAGCAACCGTGGGTAACATCATCAATTGCAGCTACAAGCTTATGGTCGCTTGCAAACCGGATGCATTGCTGATTCTCGGCGACACCAACAGCTGCCTTTCTGCCATCGCCGCAAAGCGCTTGCACATCCCAATCTTCCACATGGAAGCTGGCAACCGCTGCAAGGACGAATGCCTGCCCGAAGAGACCAACCGCCGCATCGTTGATATCATTAGCGACGTGAATATGGCCTACTCCGAACACGCTCGCCGCTACCTCGCTGATTGCGGCCTGCCCAAGGAACGCACGTACGTGACTGGTAGCCCCATGGCCGAAGTTCTGCACAAGAACCTTGCGCAAATCGAAGCGAGCGACATTCACGCCCGCCTCGGCCTCGAAAAGGGCAAGTACATTTTGCTCAGCGCCCACCGTGAAGAAAACATCGATACCGAAAAGAACTTCACGAGCCTCTTTACCGCCATCAACAAAATGGCCGAAAAGTACGACATGCCGATTCTGTACAGTTGCCACCCGCGCAGCCGTAACCGCCTTGCCGCCTCGGGCTTTAAGCTCGACAAACGCGTGATTCAGCACGAACCGCTCGGATTCCACGATTACAACTGCTTGCAGATGAACGCATTCGCCGTCGTGAGCGACAGCGGCACGCTCCCCGAAGAAAGCTCCTTCTTCACAAGCGTTGGCCACCCGTTCCCGGCAATCTGCATCCGCACCAGCACGGAACGCCCCGAAGCGCTTGACAAGGCCTGCTTCTTCATCGCCGGCATCGACGAAAAGTCCCTTTTGCAGGCCGTCGACACCGCCGTCACGATGAACACCAACGGCGACTACGGCATCCCCGTGCCGGACTACATCGAAGAAAACGTATCGACCAAGGTCGTGAAGATTATCCAAAGCTACACCGGCATCGTCAACAAGATGGTCTGGCGAAAGTTCTAGAATCGTTTTTGAAAAGCGTAAATGCAAGGATGTCCCGTGGAAGCGGGACAATCTTTTTGTGTATAGAGGGGGATAAAAGAAAAGCCTGACAAAAATCAGGCTTGATGAAAAAGTGGTTGTTTCCAAAATGGAAACAACCACTCCGTACGGAGCTATTGTAGGTAAAGAATCCTATACAAGTGTGGCAACTATAAAGAAATTCTTTATAGTTCAATATGATGGCTGGAATATCGCTAATATGTATGAAAAATCGTATTTTGACACTTTGTGTCAAAATGATTTATTATTTTTTATTGGGTAACATCAGGATTCAACCATGCAAAAGCTTACAATAAAGAATTTTGGACCAATCAAGTCGGCCTCTTTGGATTTCAAAAGAGTCAATGTCCTTATTGGTCCTCAGAGTTCGGGTAAGAGCACTATCCTCAAAATTGCCAGTTTCTGCAATTGGGTTGAAAAGAAAATCCAGTTGACGCAGGTTCCTGGCGATTGGATGAATCCTGATGTGGTCAGAGATCAATTAATTACATTCCACAAGCTTGACGACTATGCTCTGCCAGGTGCCGAGATTTATTATAAGTCGGATACTTTACAGTTTGAGATCAAGTTTGACAAAAAACTACTTATTGGTATTCATTTTGAATGGACCAATAAGCGTTGGAGTTTTAAGCGTACAAAAAATACCTATATTCCGGCCGAGAGGAATATTGTCGCGTCAATCCCGAATTGGCTCGATGTAAACTTCGATAAGTTCAATAATATCCGCAATTACATGGCAGAATGGGATGTCGCCCGCAAAAATTTTGACCGTAACCACAAGTTGGATATTTTGGACATGGGAGTTTCGTATTTCTATAACGATGCGGACAAGTCGGACCATGTTGCCATGAATGGTAAACAGTTGAAGTTTTCTAACGCATCAAGTGGCTTGCAGTCCTTGATTCCGCAGTATGCCCTTTTGTCGTATCTGTTCGATATTTCACTTATGTCCGAGCCTGCGAGCCTCAGAAAGATGCAGACTGACCTAATGCTGAAGGATATCATCGAGCAAGACTCTAAGCTGAAGAAAATGGGGATTGCCGATAACTATCTAAAAAATTGCGGTGTAAAGGTTTTCCTTGAAGAACCGGAACAAAATCTGTTCCCTATGGCGCAGTATGGGCTTGTGAAATGGTTCGCTCGCAAGTTGAATGGCAACTTGTGCAATACTTTGTTTGTGAGTACGCATAGCCCGTATATACTTTCGGCTTTAAATAACCTGATTCAAGCGCGCGATTCTGCTGTAAAGGATGATTCTGCTAGGCGAAAGGTGGAAAAGATTGTTGGCCAAAGCGACTTTATAAACTTCGAAGAAGTTCGTGTTTACGGAGTGAGTAATGGTCGTGTCAAAAGTTTGCTCGATCGTGAAAATCGCTTGATTGCGCAGTCGTTCTTGGATTCTGTTTCTGTAGATATTTCTAACGAATTTAGCCAATTGCTTGAAGTATGAATAAAGCGAATGAATCTTTGAATGTATGGGCTAATTCTTTGCCTTCTGGGTCTTGGTGCTCAACCAAGGATTCTAATATCAAGTTTGAAGAACAGAAAAGCAAGATTACTTTTGTCAATAAGTCAAAAAAGTCTTGTTTGAAGGTTGATGTCGATGGGGGCGTGATTCCTTCAAATACTCGTTCTGCCCGGTGTGACAAGTTGTTGGTTGAAAAATCAGCCCCCTTGTTTTGCTTTGTTGAATTGAAAGGTGGCGATATTGAACATGCCATAGAACAACTGGAAGCGTCTCTCAAAAATCCAAAATTGAATCCTGAGTGTTCTCAACGGAAGCTGGCGTTTGTTGTTGGCAAAAATCATTTTCCTGCATCATCGCCGTTGATTCAAAAGGGCATGAAAAAAATCAGTTCCCTGAACGCAAGACTGATTGTTGCGAATACGCCCGCATCATATTCGCTGTAAATCTCCGTCTTTGGCAAGAAGATAATACTGTTTGGGGCGACAGATGTGGCTTGTTGTGTCTTCTTAAGTTCAGTAAATGATATATATTCTAACAATGTTGTTAATCAATCGGGAGCTGACTAATGGATGAATTTGATCAAATGATTGCCGAATTCATAGAAGGCAAACGAAAAAACGCCCAAGATCCAGATATTCTTGATCGAAGCAAGGTGATTGGTGACATTTCAGAGATGATAAGTCATCGGCTTTATTCGAAAGAGCCTATGTCGTTGGCTGTCATGGGTATGTGGGGTGTGGGTAAGACTTTTATTCTGAACGAAATTGAAAAGAAATTTTCAAGCAAGTGCATCATATTCCATTACGATTGCTGGAAAAACGACTATTATGAAGAACCCCTTGTGGGAATTTTATCTGTTATTGTTGGACAGTTAAATACAATTGAGTCTCAAAATCCCGATAAACAACAAGACCACTACTATGCCTTGATGAAGCAATTTATCGTTCAATTGTCTCAGTGTGTAACTCAACATTTTGCCGTGGCTGATATAGCGAATATTGGAAATATTTTCGCTTTGATTAAGGATAAGGTGAAACAAAAGAAAATGGTTGAGTTGAAGCCTTGGAACTCCTTGACAACGATTTCCGATATAATTGAGACGGTAAATAATTTGCTATGTGGATATATGGCTTACGAAGGCAAAAAGATTCTGTTAGTCGTGGATGAATTGGACCGGTGTTTGCCTGATTATTCCCTCAAGGTCTTGAATCGGCTTCATCATATATGCAGTGAAACTCCTCTAATTCAAGTTGTTGCGATAAATGAAAAGGAATTGTTTGCAAATATAAATGGTCTCTATGCAAGGGATGACGAAGAAGACGAAACATTTGCTAAATCATACCTTCAAAGGTTTTTTACCGATTTCTACAGGATTCCAGTCGGTGATTCGCGAGAATTGCTAAAGCTCTGCTGGAAAGATTTCGGTAAGTATTTCTACAACCGTACGGACGATGATTTTTTCAGCCTTTTTCTTGGAGCTGTTCTAAACAATTCTAATTATACCATACGCGAAAAGAAGATGATTTTGAATCTTTTCCGTAATTATCATATTCAAACTTTAGGTTCTTCAAAAGAGAAATATCCTTATGAACTGGCTTGTGCGGAAATTCTGGAAATGATTAGGCTATTTTTCAACTTGGAACAGGATTGGGAATGGGAGAATGATTGTGCTGCAGTTCCTTTGCCAAACTTGGATGAAGATGCTGATGAAGAATTGTCAATGACGGATACTTCTTCAAAAAATGGGCCTAATCTTTATACGCTGTCTGTTGGCGCTCCACATTCGATTTTCAATGAAAAGATTGAACCTGTGAAGAATTTCTTTTTGCAAGAGTGCAAGCGGAAGTACGAGTCAATTGAAAATGGAACTCTTGCAAAGGAAACTATTACATCTAGCGATTTTGTTATTGCTTTTTTTCAAAAATGTATGGAACTTCCTGGAGAAGAAACTGATTCCGATATGTCAACCATTATTGAAAAATTGAAATCAGACGAAAAATTCAAGAAAAACTTTGGATTCTTTGAGTCCTTTAGGAATAAAATTTGTGTTTAATAACCTTTGCTTAGGGTAAAAAATTGATTACTGGTGGTATGGGTGGATCTCGTGACACAAACAGTTGCCACCCGCGCAGCCGTAACCGCCTTGCTGCCTCGGGCTTCAAGCTTGACAAGCGCGTGATTCAGCACGAACCGCTCGGATTCCACGATTACAACTGCTTGCAGATGAACGCATTCGCCGTCGTGAGCGACAGCGGCACGCTCCCCGAAGAAAGCTCCTTCTTCACAAGCGTCGGCCACCCGTTCCCGGCAATCTGCATCCGCACCAGCACGGAACGCCCCGAAGCGCTTGACAAGGCCTGCTTCTTCATCGCCGGCATTGACGAAAAGTCCCTCTTGCAGGCTGTCGACACCGCCGTCACGATGAACACCAACGGCGACTACGGCATCCCTGTGCCGGACTACATCGAAGAAAACGTCTCGACCAAGGTCGTGAAAATCATCCAGAGCTACACCGGAATTGTCAACAAGATGGTGTGGAGAAAGGGGTAGAATCGTTTTTGAAAATTGGAAAATGCAAGGATGTCCCGCCTCCGGCGGGACGTTTTCACATCATCGTTGTGCTCTGCGCTTCCGAATTTCTTCCAGAGGAATGCCTGAAACAGCGGAAATTTCCTCATCAGACAATTTGGTCTTTGCAAACATGGCATCGACCATTTCGAGTTTCCCTTCTGTTTTTCCCTCAGCTCGGCCCTCTTCCTTGCTTTCATGAAGGTCAAATTCGTAAGTCATATACTTGTTCCTTATGAGAGTGTCGGCTTTGTAATAAGACACCTGGTCGTTGATGGTTTCGGTTTCACGGGAGTCTGCGTTCCTGGTCGCAAAATACTTCATATAAGTCTTGACGACTGGGTCTGTGAAATCTTCGTACTTTTTAAAGATATAAAAATTTTTGAAAGTGTAGTCGTTCAAAGTGATGTCGGAATCCTCTTTGGCCCTATTTTCGAAGTGATAAACGGGAAATCCTCGCCCAAAAATATCCATGGGGCATAAGAAGATGATGTATTGTTCCTTGAGGCTTGTGTAATATCCGCCCTTCGAAAGGGCTACTCCGTCACCCACGCTTTGATAATACCTAGCTCGTTGTGGTAGTTCCTTGGTATCGACCATCTGCATCTCTAAATCAAAAGAACGAATAGTTTCTCCGTTCTCGTTGGTTTCCCGTGCAAACACGTCATACCGAACTCCTTTATGTTCTGCATCATAGCTCAAGACTGCCTCCGGAACAGGTGTTTCCAGGTGGTCAATTTTGATGCCCAGCAAGTGTTCGATGAATGGCTGTGCGATGTGTTTGTTGCTAAAAACGAGTCCGAACATGATCGGATCGGTAATGTCAAGATCGTCAAAAGACTTTATGCTCACAATTATGCCTCCGTTAAGTTTAGAGGCTCTAATCTATCAAATGAAATTTCGAAAAAGCGAAATCTTGCAAATTTTGCAAACAACCGCTAGCAGAAATGCTCATTTTGTCAACTATAGGATTACTCTACATCGTATGCCAAATACGCAACTTGTGTATTGTTGCGTAAAGAAAAAATGGAATATGGTAACGTTTGATTTATGTTTTAGCATAAGGATTCAAATAAAACTTTGAAATCTTTTGAAAGATACTGCGGATAATCCCTTATCACAGTGCTTATCAGGAATGATTTTAGTGCATTGTCTCCATTTCCTCGTTTTAGACGATTAAATGCTGGCCATTTGGCTAAAATTTTGTCTTCAAGCTTATGCCCTTTAAGCAGAATCCAATCTGAATTTATTTCATATTTTTCACCGGAAATCGTCTCGTATTGAGTTCTAGAACTATTATTAAGATTAAGCTCGTTTATGACCCAATCAATTAGGTGCTGTTTAGTTGTGGAATCAGTTTCGTCAAAATGAACATAATTAATTTGTGGTGCGTTGGAAGCTAATCTATCTCGTATTATCGCTAATCCTACAAATATGGGATCGAATATATAATTTTCGATAGTGTAGCGATGTTCTCCGTTGTCTCCCATAACTATAATTTTTTTTAAAGATTGGTTATGACCATCATAATCAATAACACCATACACGCCATCGGTTTCTGCCAATTTTTTCATCAATTCTATTACATCGGTACAACTTGAACCTTCTCTGTTGTGGGGCGCATGAAATATCAGCTGAATGTCAAGCCCAATCTTGGAGTTTAACAACTCAAATATTCTTTCATAATTATCGGCGTCGTAATGGCTTTCCACAAAAACAATTCGACGGTTATTGATAGAAACTCTCAAAGAAGGAATGTCGGTTGTTAATATAGATAACGCCCGTTGCTTAGACACCTTATGAGGAATTTTCTCGTTCCTATCCATTTCATATATCCATTCCTCATCGGCCATTGCAACTGTTGTTGGAGAATGAGTCGTTATCACAACTTTGACTCCGGCTTCATCAACAATATGCTTCTTTATTGCAGTAAGTAAAAATTTTGAAAATTCAGGATGAAGAGCTGCATCGGGTTCATCAATTAATAGAACCTTATTTTTGACATTATCCTTGTTGGCGTTGTAAATGGCGATTGCGAGAGACATCAAGACTTTTTCGCCTGTTGATAAATCTGAAGGATTGATTATGATTCCTTTTTCACGGTCGATTAACGAGAATGTGAATGTGCTATCTCTGTCGGATCCTTCAGGATCGCTAACTGAATAAGGAATGTTTGCGTCTTTTAAAAGTCCATTGACAACATTCCATGGCTTGGGACCAAACATCTTAAAGAATTCTTCATCTGACAGAACTTTGAGATGCTCGCCTTTTTCTTTGTTCCGAAAAATATGATATTCGTTTTCTTCAAGCCTGATTTGATACGCTTTGAATATTTTTGCAAATTGACCACTAAATGCATCGTTTGAGTTTAGGTCGGATTCATCCCTAAACCATCGAATGTCGTCTTCTGTCACATCCTGAATTTTTTTGTTTGCTCTTCGGGCTACTCTAAAAACTAAATTTTTCAGAACATTAGATTTTATTCCGAGCATATTAGCACCATTTTCCCACACCCATGGATTATTTTCAACATTTGGTTGCTTTAGGTTAGGGAGATTTTGCCTAAATGCCTGGATGTATTGATTTAGGTTTTGGTTTATATGTTGACGATTGCACGTACTCTCTATTATAGGATTAAGTTCGTTAAACCGTATGTATCGAACATCTGAAAAACTTATCGTTTTTTCACTTTCGTCTAATATGTTTGCGACGCCATTTTTTTCAAGGGCCTCTAAAAAATGGCTTTTCCCGCTACCATTTTTGCCGGTCAGGACGCAAAAATTCGGCAATTCAACTTCTTTGTTTGGTATAAGTGACTTGAAAGTTTGCTTAATTTGAATTCTCATTTATCATACCTCATATATCTGAAAGCAATCATTTTTCTATTTGAAAGAATATACCATACAATAAGCTAGGTTGTCAACATCATATAATCAAAATGACCTAGATTGAATGAAATGTATTGCAATTTATAAGTTCTTTTGCTATTGTGTGGATATAGGCGGGATTTATTAAAAAAGGATTTGTAAAATGGTAAATAATGATATAGCTGCAGGGGTGATGAAAAATCAAATAAGAGCTATTAGATGTCGTGTAGAACGATTTCCTTTGCGTAGTCAACTTGATGAAATTTCGCAAAATGTTAGTAAAATTCAGAGACGTGATTGTTCTGATGATTGCTTGAAATGGTTGAAAAATTCTTGGAATACGGAACGAATACTGAGAATGTCGAAAGAGTATATTGGTGACAATCCATTTGCACTGCAATGGAGCTTTCCGCAAGCTTATTACGCTGTATTTTGCCTTTATCAGGCTTTAGTTATAGCGCAAGGGAATTGTTGCTTGAGCCATACGGCGACTCTAAAAGAATTTGCAAAAAAAACAGAAAAGAAATTCCTTCCAAAAGATTACTGTTTTTCGTTATCTGGGGGGCCTAAAGTTTTTTCTAGGCATAATCTTTCAGATTCTAATTACGAAGTACTCTCATTTAATGAATATGACTTAAAATCCGTTGATTCCCAAATTTTTCATTTTTTAAGTGCAACGAGAAAGGAATGTATTTCTTCTCACAAACCGGAATATCTGAAGAAATTTAAGCGCAAACGGCTGCTGAAGAATGAAGATTCGTTGATGGCTGCTGAAGTTGAAAATACAACATTGCTACACTTGCTTTATAGAAAAAGAATTAAGGCGAATTATAAAGATATTGACACTTTTTTAAGCGAAATAATTGCTTCAGAACAAATCTGTGATGACCTGGCTGCAATTGTATGGCGTGTGAATTCTGTTTTGGGATACTATATATCAAGATATATCGGTGTAAAGAAACTAAAAGAAGCCTATAAATCTTTTGATATATATTCTGAAATGGGGTGGCTTTCTGAGCGTATGAATTTTTATTGTTAGTACAAAATTTCGCCTGTCTCGGCCTCAAAAAGGGCAAGTACATTCTGCTCAGCGCCCACCGCGAAGAAAACATCGATACCGAGAAGAACTTCACGAGCCTCTTTACCGCCATCAACAAGATGGCCGAAAAGTACGACATGCCGATTCTGTACAGTTGCCACCCGCGCAGCCGTAACCGCCTTGCCGCCTCGGGCTTCAAACTTGACAGGCGCGTGATTCAGCACGAACCGCTCGGATTCCACGACTACAACTGCTTGCAGATGAACGCTTTCGCCGTCGTAAGCGACAGCGGCACACTCCCCGAAGAAAGCTCCTTCTTCACAAGCGTCGGCCACCCGTTCCCGGCAATCTGCATCCGCACCAGCACGGAACGCCCCGAAGCGCTTGACAAGGCTTGCTTCTTCATCGCCGGCATCGACGAAAAGTCCCTCTTGCAGGCCGTTGACACCGCAGTCACGATGAACACCAACGGCGACTATGGCATCCCCGTGCCGGACTACATCGAAGAAAACGTCTCGACGAAGGTCGTGAAAATCATCCAGAGCTACACCGGCATCGTCAACAAGATGGTGTGGAGAAAGTTCTAAGCGCAGTAAGAATCTTATACTCGTTTTACGCAAGAGTCGGCTTCAAAAGAGGCTGACTTTTTGTCTAAA
>JAEEGG010001233.1_pt1 | contig 69909 bp, 57 predicted proteins | sample 9134161 | NCBI WGS metagenome assembly JAEEGG01 (sample SAMN16246543, study PRJNA631951) | gut metagenome | biome: gut microbiome; feature: rumen; material: CR-attached | host: Bos | place: Iran: Karaj | collected 2018-10
CACGTACCATCAACACATCAGTAAGTACATTGATCGTGCTGTTGGCTATCTTCTTCCTGGGCGGTGACAGCATCCGCAGCTTTGCATTCGCAATGATCCTGGGTGTTGTATTCGGCACATGCTCATCTCTGTTCGTAGCTGCTCCTACAGCTTACCTGGTTATGAAGAAGACCAAGAAGGAAAAGGAGGAGATCGCTGCAGCAAAAGCATAAGGAATAACCCTTCCAAAATGACCGGGGTCCGATAATTCGGGCTCCGGTTATTTTTTTCATTAAAAAAATCTTACATATCCATGAAATACCGATATTTGCATCTGTCTAATCAAAAATTCAAATGAGAAAAAAGCTTATTTCAGTGGTATTGACGGCACTGGTTTCCATGCCGGTTTTAGCTCAAGCCGTAAACACTGACTCCATCAAGGCTCAGATGGACAAGATTGAGATTACCAATCAGGGAATGAAACAGGTAATCGAGAATTATAAGAAGGGCGTTATCAAAGGTGACCTTGAGTCAATGACTATGCTAGGTCTGGAATGTATTTCGGGCAAGTATGTAAAGCCCGACGCAGCAATGGGTCTTGTACTTCTTGAAGATGCAGCCAATCAGAACTTCGTTGACGCACAGTACAATCTTGGTAACCTGTACTACGGCCTTTGGGCAAAGAGACCGAATAACGACACCTATTTTTCACAGGGAGTAAAGTGGCTCAGAAAGGCCGTCCGTGCAGCCGATAACCGCTCTGTCTTACTGCTGGCACGTTTCTACTATGACTACGGAATTTATAAGAAGGAGATATCTTACGTTGACGGCAGCATAAAACTGCTTGAGTCATACCCTGCTGTCTCAGAAGTCAGCACCAAGGAAGAGCAGGTACTCAATGCCCAGGCTTTGCTGGGTACGGCCCACCTGAGCAAATGGCGTCTTGAGAATGACACCACAGCTCTGAAAGAAGCTAAAAAATGGTATCGTACACTGCTCAAGTCAGATCTGCATTTCCCCAACTTTACGCAGTATATAGATTCAATGCAGATTGTTCTGAGCATGGGTGTTCCCATGAGAATTGACCCGCAACCCACAGCCCAGGAGATTGAGGAATCACAGAACAACGGCGGAATGGGAGGATTCCCGGGCGGCGGATTCCCAGGCGGTGGATTCGGCGGAGGCCGTCCCGGAGGAATGCCCGGAGGAATGCCGCAAGGACCGCAGATGCCGCAGGCCAAGTTCCTGGGAGGCAATGGAGCCATGCAGCAGTTCATACGCTCCAACACTCTCTATCCTGACAACCTCAAGAGCCAGAAAATCAACGGCAGATCCACAATATCATTCACTGTCGATACTGACGGCTCCATCATCTATCCTTTGGTGTCCAACCACGCTGTAGTCAACGGCGTAGAGATATTCATTATGGACCAGGAGGCTCTGCGTACCATTATGATAATGCCTGACTGGATTCCGGCCGAACAGGACGGCAAACCCGTACAGGCTCAGCACCAGGCTACCGTCAACTTCGGTTCAGGCGGCGGTCGCGGCGGATTCGGATTCTGAATAATTTCTGTATAGAAACTTGTATATATGCGGTATTTTTATGAAATGCCGCATATGTTTGTACATTCTGTATACTAAATAGGTTTAAAAACGAATAATAAACGGAATAATCTTGTAATTTTGCGCCGTTTTGAAATGTATAATCAAAAAACACTATACAAAAGCTATGACAGTAAAAGAATTGGATCAGGTTGTTGTCCGCTTCTCAGGAGACTCCGGTGACGGAATGCAGTTGGCCGGCAACATCTTCTCTACTGTTTCGGCTACGGTCGGAAACAGTATCAGTACCTTCCCCGACTATCCTGCCGATATCCGCGCCCCGCAAGGCTCTCTTACCGGTGTATCGGGTTTCCAGGTACACATCGGCGCAGGCAAGGTTTACACCCCGGGTGATCAGTGTGATGTTCTGGTAGCAATGAACGCTGCCGCTCTCAAGACACAGCTCAAGTACGCCAAGCCCAACGCAACTATTATCATTGACACAGACGCTTTCAAGAAGGCAGACCTTGAGAAAGCCGCTTTCCAGACAGAGGATCCGCTCGCAGAGCTGGGCGTTGATCCGGACCGCGTAATCGCATGCCCCCTTACCCAGATGGTAAAGGACGCTCTTGCTGACAGCGGTATGGAGGCAAAGGCAGTTCTCAAGTGCCGCAATATGTTCGCTCTCGGTCTGGTATGCTGGCTCTTCAGCCGCGACCTCGAGATCGCTTTCAACTATCTGCGTGACAAGTTCGCCAAGAAGCCTGAGCTGGCCGAGGCCAACATCAAGGTTATCCAGGCCGGTTATGACTACGGTCACAACACTCACAGCAGTGCCATGAACGTTTATCGCATTGAATCAAAGCAGAAGGAGCCCGGCCGTTACATGGACATCACCGGTAACAAGGCTACCGCATACGGCTTCATCGCCGCTGCCGAGAAGGCTGGCCTCAAGCTCTATCTGGGTTCATATCCTATCACTCCTGCAACCGATGTTCTGCATGAGCTCTCCAAGCACAAGTCACTCGGTGTTACCACCGTTCAGTGCGAGGATGAGATTGCAGGCTGCTCATCGGCCGTAGGTGCATCTTTCGCAGGCGCTCTTGCTGTAACTTCAACATCAGGTCCCGGTATCTGCCTTAAGTCAGAGGCAATGAACCTGGCTGTCATCATGGAACTTCCGCTTGTTGTTCTGGATGTTCAGCGCGGCGGTCCCGCCACCGGACTTCCCACCAAGTCAGAGCAGACAGACCTCCTGCAGGTTCTCTTTGGCCGTAACGGTGAGAGCCCCATGCCTGTAATTGCAGCCACATCACCTGTTGACTGCTTTGATGCAGCATATCAGGCAAGTAAGATGGCTCTGGAGCACATGACTCCGGTTGTCCTTCTGACCGATGCTTTCGTAGCCAACGGTTCAGCAGCTTTCAAGCTTCCCAACCTGGCCGAGTATCCCGCCATCAACCCTCCCTACGTTCCCGAGGAACTCAAGGGTACATGGACTCCTTACATGCGTGCTGAGAACGGCACCCGTTACTGGGCTGTTCCCGGTCGTGAGGGATTCACACACATCCTGGGTGGCCTGGAGAAGGATAACAAGACCGGCGCTATCAGCACCAATCCTGAGAACCATGACCTGATGACACGTCTGCGTCAGCAGAAGATCAATAACATTGAGGTTCCTGATCTGGAGGTTATAGGTGACGTTGATGATGCTGACCTGCTCATTGTAGGATTCGGCGGAACATACGGACATCTGCGTGCCGCTATGGATGAGCTCCGTGCTCAGGGCAAGAAGGTTGCTCACGCACACTTCAAGTTCATCAACCCGCTGCCCAAGAACGCCGCTCAGATACTCACCAAATACAAGAAGGTAGTAGTTGCCGAGCAGAACATGGGTCAGCTTGCAGCATTCCTCCGCATGAAGGTTGACGGACTGGTTCCCTATCAGTTCAATCAGGTAAAGGGTCAGCCGTTCGTTGTAAACGAGCTGGTAAGTGCCTTTAATGAAATCCTTAACAAGTAAAAAGTAATGACTATGGAATATACAGCACAAGATTTCAAGAAGGGACAGCCCCGTTGGTGCCCCGGATGCGGTGACCACTTCTTCCTGGCATCGCTGCACAAGGCTATGGCCGAAATCGGAGTCGCTCCATACAATACCGCAGTTATATCAGGTATCGGTTGCTCAAGCCGTCTGCCTCACTACATGGCAACTTACGGCATGAACACCATCCACGGCCGTGCAGCTGCAATCGCTACCGGTTGCAAGGTTGCCAACCCCAACCTGACCGTATGGCAGGTTTCAGGTGACGGTGACGGTCTGGCTATCGGCGGTAACCACTTCATTCACGCCAACCGCCGTAACATCAACCTCAATATGATTCTGCTCAACAACCGTATCTACGGTCTTACCAAGGGTCAGTACTCACCTACTTCACCCCGTGGTTTCGTGAGCAAGTCAAGCCCTTACGGCACCGTTGAGGATCCGTTCCGTCCCGCAGAGCTCTGCTTCGGCGCACGCGGTCACTTCTTTGCCCGCGCCGTTGCCACCGATGCCGCAGGTACAGTTGATATCCTCAAGGCCGCTTACAACCACAAGGGTGCATCCGTATGCGAGATCCTGCAGAACTGCGTTATATTCAACAACGGAACACACGATGCAGTATACAACAAGGAGGGTCGCGCCAAGAACGCCATCTACGTTAAGCACGGTGAGCCCCTGGTATTCGGCGAGAACAATGAGTTCGGACTCATGCAGGAGGGATTCGGCCTTAAGGTCGTAAAGATCGGCGAGAACGGCATCACTCTCAAGGATATCCTTGTACACGACGCTCATTGCCAGGACAACACCCTGCAGCTCAAGCTTGCCCTGATGGGTGACGGCGACGGATTCCCCGTAGCACTGGGCGTTATCCGTGACGTTGAGGCTCCCACCTATGACGATGCAGTAACCGCTCAGATTGAGGAGGTAAAGGCAGCAAAGAAGTATCACAACTTCGCCGAACTCCTGGAAACCAACGACATCTGGGAAGTAAAATAGTACAAAAGGGGACAGACCCCTTTTGTATCATTTTGAAGGTCGGATTTTGATCCGGCCTTCTTTTTTTGTGATTAACATCAATTATACGGTGTTTCATCCTTTTTTGCAGATAACTGCCCTATATTCGCATTGTTACTAAACCTATTAAACGATGAACAATCTTAAAAGAAACTTCTTGTTTGCATCGGCCGTACTGCTTACAGCGTTTGCATCGGCCCAGGAGAATGAAGAAACATTCGCTACTTTCAAGGAAGGCGGTCATTACTTTATCACCGCAAGTATCAACGGAAAGCCCGAGACTCCCATAATGCTTGAATCGGGAACCCCGGCCCTGTTCGTGGATTCGGCTTTTGCCGTCAGCAGCGGGTGCGTTGACATTTCTGATTACCCTCCATCCAAGAAAAACCTCTCCCTTAACGGCGTTAAGTTCAGGATTACCAATGAGGGTGACGGAAAGGTCCGCATTGGCAAACATACCATATTTGAAGGGCCCGTATTCATTCTGGCCGATTATGAAAACCCGTACCATGTGACTGTTCCCATTCATCTGCTTCACAATGAGGCCGATGGAGGCAGCCGTATTGTAAAGGTCGATCTGGCCGATGACCGTCTGCAGATGATGTCCAGAGCCAGTCTGAAAGAGGCTGGACTTAAGGATCTCAGCAGTTACCGGATTACCTATAAGACCTATATGCACATGCCGGCAGTGAAAACTCTCCTTAAGATAGAGGAGGGCGGTAAGGAGCGTACCCTGAAGGGAAAGTATTACATTGACCTGGGTAATGCCGAGGTCCTGTTCCTGGTTGAAAAGAACAAGAATACCGCCAAGTTCCTGGAATCCAATTCCGATATGTCACTACACGAAGCAGTCGCCCCTAACGGATATGTTGTGGGCCGATACATATGGGCCGATAAGTGCACCATATGTGATATGGAGTTCCAGGACGCCCTGATAGTGGTTTCACCCCATTTCCCGCCCACACAGCCCGAAGGAGCCATCGGCCTCAAGTTCCTCAAGGAGCATCCCGCCATCATGGACTTTGACAAAAAGCGCCTATATTTAAAATAGTACAATTGGGGACAGACCCCTTTTGTATCATTTTGAGGGTCGGACTGGTTCCGGCCTTCTTTTTTTATGCTTTCCAGCCCACTCTGGAGGGTATTTGGGCAGAAAACTAAAAATTTTTTTGAAAAAATAGTTGAACTATAGTTGATTTATAAAATTATTGTTGTATGTTTGCATCGTCAACTATGAGTGAACTATAGTTTATTGCAATAAATAATATGAAAAAGTTAAGTAAGAAAGAACTGGAAATCATGGAGTTGTTCTGGAAGAACGGAGCAATGACCACGAATGAGGTCCGGGAACTCATGCCGGAACCCAAGCCGCACATCAACACCATCTCCACCCAGGTGCGTATGCTGGAAAGCAACGGATTCCTGGATCACCGTAAGGAGGGAACCGGTTACCGCTACTTCTATAAGATAGAGTGGCAGGATTACAATGAGACTTTCAACGGTAATCCCGAGACCAAGTGCCTGGACAACTCGTACATCAAGCACGTATCGGCCCTGGTCAAGGATGACAAGATTACGGTAGATGAATTACGTGAACTGATTAACCTGATTGATTCTGAAAACTAACTAATAACAGTCCTTAGCAATGATAGCATTTCTCTTATATCAGCTAAAGGTGGCCGTGGTTGCGGCTGTATTTTACCTAATATACAGACTAACCTTAAGCAAGCAGACATTTCTCGGCTTTAACCGCGTCATGCTGCTTCTGATAGTAGCACTTGCCTTCATTCTCCCTGTTTGCCACATACAAAACGCATCTTTGGTTAATAATGTAAGGAGTATGCTCCATATTACTCCTGTAAGTACCATGATCTCAAACACCACAGCCTTGCAGTCTCTCTCCGATGAGACAGTTACAGCAGGAGGATCAGTGGCCGGTCAAGAGGCATCGGCCCTGATTCCCGCTGAAGAGAATCCCGTACCGGACGTAGTGGAAAAAGAGCCTATGAGCACAGCCCGCCTTATTTCCATTATCCTGTTTGCCGTCTGGTGTGCCGGATTCCTCTATCTGACAATCCAGAAAATCATATCACTGCGCGCAGTACGCAAAGTGATCAAGAGCGGCCGATACGCGGACCGTCAGGACGAATGTGATGTGATCGAGAATGACTACATCGCACAGCCCATGAACTGGATGAGTTATATCATGATGCCGCACGAGTGGCTCCAGAAGGAAAACGCCGCCGTATGGAAACACGAGATGTCACATGCGCACAAGGCGCATTCGCTGGACCTGCTGCTTTTAGACCTGATGCAGGTATTCCAGTGGTTCAATCCTGTAATGTTCCTGTTGCAGAAGGAACTTGAAATGATCCATGAATACCAGGCTGACCGCGCTGTACTGGAATCAGGGGCCGATGCCCGCCAGTACAAGCTCATGCTGGTCCAGGCCGTGGCCGAGAGCCGCGGATATGCCATGACAAGCTGGCTCAGACAGACCAACCTTAAAAAACGTATAGATATGATGCAAAGAAAAGAATCTAACAGATGGAACAGACTCAGAGCTCTGTTCATCCCTTTGTTTGCAACCCTGTTTGCAGTAGCCAACACCGCCATGAGTGTTGCACAAGACAAGAACTTCCATTGGCCTGTCTTTGAGGACGGCAAGACATGGATTTACCCTGACGGATCGGCAAAAGTTCAGACTTTTGACGGTGTTACGGCCAACATGAAGGCCGATGAAGTACCTGATTATCTTGCCAAGTACAAGAAGGTCAAGACAACCCGCATGACACTCAGGTACATGGAACCTGTAAAGGACCTTGGTGAAATCTACCCGCTTGCCCGCAAGCTTGCCGACAAGGGCATCCACATCAATGTTGCCAACAACGACGAGATGCTCACCCGTATGACCATGCCCGAGTTCCGATGCCCGGCCATCTATGATCTTGGCGGTGGACAGTTCAAATTTGAAATGAACTGCGAGAGTGAGGATAACACATCTTTGCAGACATTGGTCAGAATGTTGGCCACGGCATTTTCAGAGATGATACCTGACTCACTGAAAGATATGATGCCGGAGAGCAACAACCCCTCAGTTACCGGCGACCTGAAACTCATGCTGGACTGGGTGGATGTATTTGACGGCCACGGTATTGCCATCTTTGCAAAGGATATGACAACCTCCCAGGTTGACAAGATCTCAAAGGCAGCATTCAAACGCGGAATAGACCAGGTATCACTTGTGACGGACACCGTAAATCTGATGTATAACATAGTTACCATCATCCCTAAAAACTACAGTTTTGAAAAGAATTTCGGCAATATAGATGCCATTGAAGCTGTACACAAACTGCAGGACAGACAAATCACTGATTACGAAAGCAAGGGCCTGGTTATTGAGAGCCCCAAGATTTTCTATGATCCGCTTGAGTCCGGCCACAGCATAAGAGAGGTCATCAACACTCCCGATGAGCTTGTTCTGGTGGCATCATATAACCGTCCCAAATACCAGTGGGTAATAGGATACAAGGATGCCGAGATAGAGGTGAACGGCGTACGTTACAAGGCCACCAAGACTGAAGGCATGGAAGGATTTGAGGACAACTATTTCTGGAGTCCCACCATGGGTATCTTCCTCCAGACACTTCATTTCCCGCCCATTCCCAAGGATGTCAAGACAATTGATTTCTATGACTGCAGCCCCACCAACACAAAGAAGATGATCCAGGTAACCGAGGATGACTCATTCATGAACGATGTCCGTTCCATCAAACTCGATGTCCAGGAGAATCTTAAGACCACTCATATCAATGACGATGTCAAGGATTATTTACGTGCAGACCGTGTTGATTTCTTTAAGGACAAGACCGTGGTCAACTGCCTGATGCATACTCATGCGGCACATTCAGTACCCGGTCATGTAGGCAGCGACTTTACTCTCACTATAGGAAACGGTAAGGTAGTCAAGGCGCTTGGTATCGAAGGCATTCCTGCAGACCAGGATTTCGACCGTCACGGCGACTGGATCAGGACACCGTTCCAGGTAGTGTTCCCGGTAATAAATGAAGATGAGTGGAACTCAACCGATGACGGCAAGATTCAGCTCCGCGGATCCATCCTTCACGAGCCCATGACCCTTACGTTAAATGCTCCCGCCACGGCAAAAAACCCGATACCGATGTTGCCTGTCACATCTCTTGAAAAGGGTAGTTATAAAGCAGCGTTGACAAAAAGGGAGAAGATGAAATTGGGAGATGTGGATCTGGGATGGATGCCTAAAGAGCAAATTGAATTGACCAAATTCGATGTTGCCGCCAACGGCAGAATAACCATTGAGGGTGATACTTCAGGACATCTCGCAGACGGAGTTTATACTCTGAAAGTGATTGCAGGAACCAAGGAAGGATCAGATTATATGTCTTTGGTTGAACTGGCATCATCTAATGCCAGCATAGAGTTTGAAGCATACAAACTGACCTTGGGAGCAGCCGACATCTACACCTTCAATACTCCGACAGAGATCAACGGTGTCCCCGTCGATGACAATGCCGATGTCTGGACTCTGTCACTAACCTCGGCAGAAACAACCGTAACAGACTTGTTCAAATAAAGAACAATACATAAAAAAGGCGGTCCCGATGACCGCCTTTTTTTGTACCCTCGCTGGGAATCGAACCCGTTTGCGAAAGCAAACTAAAACAATTTATAAATGGCGAAGCCATCCCGCCTGGAAGGCGGCCTTTCGCGTTAGCGAAATAAAAAAAGGTCCAGTTTCCTGAACTTTAAATTTGGGTTTCACTAAAAATAAAATGAGTGATAAAGTCAGCCTTATCACTCATTCTTCCTGTACCCTCGCTGGGAATCGAACCCAAATTTAAAGTTTAGGAAACTTCCGTTCTATCCATTGAACTACAAGGGCAAACAGGTTTCAACCTATTCGGCCGCGAAGATACTGCTTTTTTGCGTAAGTTTGCAATAACTAAACCAATTGCATATGAAAAGATTTATTCTGTTTGCAGCATCGCTGCTATTCATTCTGACATCCGGAGCCCAGGAACCCACCATAGTAATCAACATGTGGCCTGACGGCGCTCCCACCAGCAACGGACTTACCGGCCCCGAGAGGGTCATGGATATGCATGTATCGAACGTAACACAGCCCACACTTACCATCTGGGCTGCTCCCAACCCCAACGGCCTGGCAGTAATAGCCTGCCCCGGCGGCGGATATACAGATGTATGGAACGGATCCGAGGGCAACAACATGGCCCAGTGGTATATGGATCAGGGCATAACCCTGGCAGTACTCAAATACCGTCTGCCCAACGGCCATTATGAGGTGCCGCTGGATGACGTACATGAGGCAATGCGTCTGCTTAAGGCCGATGCCGATAAATACGGAATCAAGAAGATAGGAGTACAGGGATGCTCAGCCGGCGGTCATCTGGCTGCAACTGCCGCCACCCATTATTCAAGCCCCGAGCAGCGTCCCGATTTCCAGATACTGTTCTACCCGGTAATCACCATGGACAAGAGTTTCACCCACATGGGTTCACACAACAACCTGCTGGGCAGGAACGCATCGCAGGAACTTATAGACCTCTACTCAAATGAGAAGCAGGTTACCCGTGAGACCCCGCCTGCATTCATTATGGCCAACTCCGATGACAACCTGGTGCCTGTCAAGAACAGCATCGAGTATTACAATGCGCTTCAGGCTAACAGAGTACGTTCAGCACTTCACGTCTATCCGTCAGGCGGACACGGCTGGTGTGCCAATGAAAACTTCGTTTACCGCGAACAATGGATGAGCGACCTCAAGCAGTGGCTCTCACAGATAGCTAAATAAAAAAAGGCGGTCGTCTGACCGCCTTTTTTGTTATGCATTGGGGATTTATTTCTCACCGAAGCAGAGGTCACCGGCATCACCCAGGCCCGGAATGATGTAGGCGTGGCTGTTGAGTTCGGGATCCACAGCGGCGCACCACAGGGTGGTGATGTCCTGCGGGAACATCTTGCATACGTAGTCAACGCCGGCCTGAGCTGCAATGACTGAGCACAGGTGAATACGGGCGGGAGTTCCCTTGAGCAGCAGTGCGCGGTAAGCCAGATACATACTGTTACCGGTTGCAAGCATGGGGTCAACCAGAATCAGGGTCTTACCGTCCAGTTTGGGTGAAGCCATGTACTCGATGTGCACGTCAAAGTTAACCTCATCCAGATATTTACGGTAGGCCGATACGAACGCGTTCTCGCAGTGGTCAAAGTAGTTGTGGAAGCCCTGGTGCAGGGGCAGGCCGGCGCGGAATACGGTACCGAGCACGATATCCTCCTCAGGGACATTGATGGTTGATACTCCAAGCGGGGTCTGGACATCCTTGGTCACGTAATTAAGTTTCTTACTTACCTCAAGTGCCATGATCTCACCGATACGCTCCAGGTTACGGCGGAAACGGAGCTGGTCCTTCTGAATGTTCACGTCACGTATCTCGGCGATGAACTGGTTCAGAATGCTGTTCTGTTTGTTAAAATCAATAACTTCCATATTGTTTTATACTAATTGTAGTCCAAAATCGGGGTGCTCAAACTGGGCAAAAGTACATATTTTGCGTAAAAAACAATCATTATTCTGATTTTAATGGGTAACTTCAAACCCCGAAAAATCATAAACAACACCAATATAAATTATGAGAATCAAGAATCTGACTCTTCTCCTTCTGGCTACAGTCATGACAGGAGCAATCAGTGCCCAGCAGGGCGCATGGTGGCAGCAGGCCCCGTCTACCGTTATCAATCCCGATAACACAGTGACTTTCAACTATCGCAACGCTAACGCCAAGTCCGTAAAGGTATGGACTCAGTTCAGCGAGAGCGTTGACATGACCAAGGGTGCCGGCGGCGTATGGACCGCAACCATCGGCCCCGCAGAGCCCGATATCTACCCCTATCATTTTGAGGTTGACGGCATCAGCGTAATGGATCCCCAGTGCGCCGAGTGGTTCCCGAACGAGACCTTCAAGAACAGCCTTCTGGACATGCGCGCCGACAAACTGAGCGCACTCAAGGATGTTCCCCACGGCAGCGTGGATTACCTGAACTACTGGTCACCCGGACTGAACTTGTTCATCCCGGTAATCGTCTACACCCCGCCTTTCTATGACGATCCCAAGAACAAGGACAAGCAGTACCCCGTAATGTACCTCATCAGCGGTACAACTGATACTGAAGAGGTATATTTCAAGGTTGGTAAGATGAACCTTATCCTTGACAACCTGATTGCCGAGGGCAAAGCCAAGGAGATGATCCTGGTACTCCCCTACGGAAATGCCACACTGCTCAAGACCGAGCGTGAGCCCCAGCGTCAGGGCGGCCGCGGCGGTATGGGCGGCATGGGTGGATTCGGCGGAATGGGCGGAGGCTACAACTTCAATGCCGATTTCACCGATGTACTGATGCCTTTCGTAGAGAGCAACTACCGCACCATTAACGATGCCGATCACCGCGGTATCGGAGGTTTCTCACGCGGCGGCAACCAGGGTATGGCCATCGGACTTGCCAACCTGGACAAGTTCTCATACCTGTGCTCATACAGCTCATTCACTCAGGTTCGCGACAGCCAGTTTGAGGATTCAGAGGCTTTCAACAAGAAGGTACATCTGTTCTGGCTGGGTATCGGCACCGATGATTTCCTGTACGGAAACTCCAAGGACCTGATGCAGATGCTTGACCGTCATAACATCAAGAACGTAAAAGTATTTACACATGACAAGTACGGCCACACCTGGATGAACGCCCGCTACTGGCTCGAGAAGTCATTCCCCCTGCTCTTCCAGGATCAGGCTGTCATCGACGCAGCAGTTGCTGAGAGCATGAGCCTTGAGGAGGCCGAGAAGGTACGTCTGGAGAAGCTGGGCGGCGCAGAGCCCTCACGTCTTACCGGATCACTCATGACCAGCCTCTTCCCCGCCGGCGTAAAGTCACCCGAGTACAATGCTGACGGTACAGTAACATTCCGTTGCCAGGCCGCCGATGCACAGAGAGTTGAGCTTGACTGCCAGATGTGCGGCCGCAAGCCCATGCAGAAGGATGACCGCGGAGTTTGGAGCATAACCGTTACTCCTCCCGCACCGGATATCTACCCCTACTCATTCATCATTGACGGCACACAGACCGCCGATCCCAACAACATGCACCTGTTCCCCAATGAGAACTTCAAGAACAGCCTTGTTGACGTACGCGGTGCCGAGCCCAGCGTTCAGGACATCCAGGATGTTCCCCACGGCAAGGTATCATACCGCTACTACTTCTCAAAGGCCTGCGGTGTAGAGCGTCCCATGTGCGTTTACACTCCCGCCGGATATGATCCCAAGGGCACTGAGAAACTCCCCGTTCTCTATCTGATCCACGGTATGACCGATACCTACGAGACCTGGTTCAAGGTAGGTCAGATGAACAACATCCTGGACAACATGATTGCCAAGGGTGAGGCCAAGCGCATGATCGTAGTAATGCCTTACGCAAACCCCTATCCCGAGATGATCGCCCAGGGTAAGGCCGAGGCATATGACCCCATGGACACCAAGCTCACCACCAAGGAGTTCATCGAGGAGGTAATCCCGTTCATCGAGTCAAATTACAATGTTATAAAGAATGCCGATAACCGCGCAATCGCCGGATTCTCTCTGGGCGGACGTCAGACACTGGCTGCAGGTTTCGGTAACCCCGACAAGTTCCACTACGTAGCAGCCTTTGCACCTGCCATCGGCATGCAGGACAAGGAGGAGCATCTTACCAACTTCAAGAACGGTACATACAAGCCTGTCAAGAAGCTCAAGAAACAGCTCAAGTTCATGTTCATCGGCACAGGTAAGGAGGACGGTCTGGTAACCATATCAGAGGCTCTTGACCAGTATCTGACCGAGAACGGTCTCAAGCACACCTTCTACAACCCCGAGGGTGGCCACACCTGGATGAACTGCCGCGACTATCTGGAACTCACAGTCAAGGAACTGTTCAAGTAATGAAACGCTCACTATTCCTTTCAACATTGTTGCTGGCCGCTCTGCCCCTGATGGCACAGCAGTCAAGAGTGAACATACAGTATGACCCTCAGCGCACCGAGCCTGAGGGCATACTTCCTTATAATGCCCGGGTACTGTCACCCGAGGTGCATGATGACCATACCGTGACATTCCGCGTCAACGCTCCCAACGCCACGACCGTTCAGCTGACCGGTTCAATGTTTGTGGGTAACAACCGCCAGCGCCCCAACTTTACCAAGGGCGACAACGGTGTCTGGGAACTGACCATCGGCCCCCTTGCTCCTGAGATCTATCTCTACTACATCATCATTGACGGAGTTCAGAACATCGATGCCAACAACCAGTTCACCGGACATGCAGCCATGCCTTCATTCAGCATGCTCTTTGTACACGGCGACGAACCCGCATGGTATGATCCCAAGCCCGATGTACCGCACGGTTCATGGACCACACATTACTATTATTCAAATGTGACAAACGGTCTGAGAGACCTGATTGTCTATACACCGGCAAACTACAACCCCAAGAAAAAGTACCCCGTACTCTATCTTATGGGCGGATCGGGTGACCTGACCGAGACATGGATCATGCACGGACGCGCCAACTGGATCCTGGACAACGTGATTGCAGAGGGTAAGGCCAAGGAGATGATCGTGGTATTCCCCAATGACCAGATGGTAACCCGCAGCCATCCGCAGCACACCGAGCTTGCATTCCCCATGATTGAGAGGGACCTGATTGACAACATCATTCCGTTCGTGGAGTCACACTACAGCTGCATCAAGGATAAGCACGCACGTGCTCTGAGCGGTCTATCGATGGGGGGCCGTATGACCCAGTACGTTGCACTGCGCAACCTTGACGTGTTCGGATCGGCCGGTATCCTTAGTGCCGCCATCGAACTCGATGAGACTCCCGCTATCAAGGAGCCCGATGTCAACAAGAAGATTGACTACCTCTTTGTAGGAGGCGGTCAGTACGAGACAGGATTCATGGGCCGTCACACCACCCTGCACAACCAGCTCGACGAGCTTGGCGTAAAGCATGAGTATGACGATGACGCTCCCGGAGCACACGATCTGGTAACCTGGCGCCATCTGCTCTACTACCACTTCCTGCCCGGCCTCTGGCGCAACAACTACAAGTGGAAATAAGCGGTTGATTCATCAGCTAAATGGAGGGTCGGAACATTCCGGCCCTCTTTTTTTGCTATCTGCGGAAAGCACTTATGTTACAAAATATTAAATATTGTGCGCGTGCGAGCAAAAACGCATTTTGGATTTTCCCATCCCTTAAAAAGGAGTTACTTTTGTAGCCGGTTTACAAGTGAGCATTCCCAAACAGAAAGTTTAATAACAATCTAACTGATATAAAACAATGGCAAAAATCGATTTAAGCGTGTACGGAATCAACGGTTCAACCGTGATTGCACACAATCCTTCTTATGAGGAACTGTTCAAAGAGGAGACCAAGGCTGGTCTGACCGGTTATGACAAGGGTCAGGAGACAGAGCTTGGCGCAGTTAACGTAATGACTGGCGTATTCACAGGTCGTTCTCCTAAGGACAAGTACATTGTTGACAACGACGAGAGTCACAACAACGTATGGTGGACATCCGATGAGTACAAGAACGATAACCACCCCATGAGTGAGGAGGTTTGGGCAAAGGTTAAGGAGATTGCCATCAAGGAGCTCTCAGGTAAGGATCTCTATGTAGTTGACGCTTTCTGCGGTGCCAATGAGGCTACCCGTCTTGCAGTACGCTTTATCGTTGAGGTTGCATGGCAGGCTCACTTCATCAAGAACATGTTCATCCAGCCCACAGCCGATGAGCTTGAGAAGTTCCAGCCCAACTTCGTAATCTTCAACGCCAGCAAGGCTAAGGTTGAGAACTACAAGGAGCTGGGTCTGAACTCAGACACTTGCGTTGCTTTCAACACCAAGTCACGTCAGCAGGTTATCATCAACACCTGGTACGGCGGTGAGATGAAGAAGGGTATGTTCTCAATGCAGAACTACTATCTGCCTCTGCAGGGTATCGCTTCAATGCACTGCTCAGCCAACACCGATATGGAGGGTAAGAACACCGCTATATTCTTCGGTCTGTCCGGTACAGGTAAGACCACCCTTTCAACCGATCCCAAGCGCCTGCTCATAGGTGATGACGAGCACGGATGGGACGATGAGGGCGTATTCAACCTGGAGGGCGGCTGCTATGCCAAGGTTATCAACCTGGACAAGGAGTCAGAACCCGATATCTACAACGCTATCCGCAGGAACGCCCTGCTTGAGAACGTAACAGTTGACAAGGACGGCAAGATTGACTTTGCCGACAAGAGCGTTACCGAGAACACCCGTGTTTCATATCCTATCGACCACATCGAGAAGATTGCCCAGAAGGTAAACGGCAAGAGCGCCGGTCCCGATGCCAAGAACGTAATATTCCTGAGTGCCGATGCATTCGGCGTACTGCCTCCCGTATCAATCCTGACTCCCGAGCAGACCAAGTACTACTTCCTGTCAGGTTTCACAGCTAAGCTGGCCGGTACAGAGCGCGGTATCACCGAGCCTACTCCCACATTCTCAGCTTGCTTCGGCCAGGCATTCCTGGAGCTGCATCCTACCAAGTATGCCGAGGAGCTGGTCAAGAAGATGGAGAAGAGCGGTGCCAAGGCTTATCTGGTCAACACCGGTTGGAACGGAACAGGAAAGCGTATCTCTATCCGCGACACCCGTGGTATCATAGACGCTATCCTGGGCGGTGACATCCTGAACGCTCCTACCAAGAAGATCCCGTACTTTGATCTGGAGGTTCCCACACAGCTCAACGGTGTGGCATGGGGCATCCTTGATCCTCGCGATACCTATCAGAACCGCTCCGAGTGGGAAGAGAAGGCTAAGGATCTGGCTGCACGCTTCATCAAGAACTTCAAGAAGTACGAGGGTAACGAGGCCGGCAAGGCACTGGTTGCTGCAGGACCCAAACTCTGATGTCTGACAACAGATAATCATATCAAGATGCTCTTTCCGGTAAGCTATCGGAAAGAGTATCTTTGTTTAACTTTATACTCTCAACACGATATTAATTACAGCCAAATATTTTAAGGACAAAACGATGAAAAAACTAATCTTTACAATTGCTGCATGCCTTGTTGCTGTGGCAGCATCAGCACAAATGGGTGGTCGCCCCATGGGCGGAGGCCGTCCTATGGGTGGTGGTCGTCCTATGGGTGCCATGGGTGCTCCTATGGGTGGAATGCAAAAGCCTTTCTATGAGCAGGAATCTGATTCAATAGCAAATGCCCGCATTATCGATGTAGCCGGCCGTCTGGACCTGAGTGAAAAACAGCTGGACAAAATGATCAAGCTGTATGCACAGGAGTTTGAAGAACTGTGCCGTAACCTTCAGATGTCAGTCAGGGAGTTTCAGATGATGCAGAACGGAGGGTTCCGCGGACGTAACAACATGGCGGCCGCACAGACTCCCGCAAACGTCCAGTTTGACACCGAGTCAGCCAGAAAGACATATGACCAGATCATAAAGAAATTCGACAAACGCTACAAGAAGGCGCTTGACGACAAACAGTATGCAATCTGGAAAGAGCTGGCCGGAACTACCATGGACAACAAGTTCAGCAGCATACTGCAGCACGTTCAGCAGAACACCCAGAGTATGTTCTAATAAACCATTAACATGAAGATAGCGCTGATAGGATATGGCAAGATGGGCCACGAGATAGAGAAGATTGCTCTGTCACGCGGTCATGAAGTGATTTGCAGGATTGATATAGACAATCCGCAGGATTTTGACAGCCCGCAGTTCAGGAACGCCGATGTTGCCATAGAGTTCACGGCTCCCACGCAGGCCTACAACAATATCCTGAAATGCTTCAGGGCAGGAGTCAAGGTTGTAAGCGGCAGCACCGGCTGGATGGAACAGCATCGCGATGAGATGAAGAATCTCTGTAAGGACGGTTCCAATACACTGCTCTGGTCAAGCAACTTCAGCATAGGCGTTGCCCTGTTCTCAAAGGTCAACACATATCTTGCCAGGCTTATGAACAGCTACCCCATGTATGATGTGACCATGTCCGAGACGCATCACATCCACAAGCTGGACGCTCCAAGCGGAACTGCAATCACTCTGGCCGAGGGAATAATAGGCCAGCTGGACCGCAAGAGCGGCTGGAGCAAGGGAACACTGCTCAATCCCGACGGAAGCATGACGGGAACATCCGAATGCGCACCATCGGATATTCGCATAGACTCCGTTCGCGAAGGTGAGATAGCCGGCATACATGAGATTACGTATGATTCAAGCGCAGATTTCATAAAGATAACACACTTTGCAAAAGACCGCAGCGGTCTGGCACTTGGCGCAGTCCTGGCAGCTGAATATACGATAAAGAATAAGGGATTCCTAACCATGGATGACCTTATGGATTCACTCTCATAATCCTTGCAGCCCCAAAAGCAGATGAAGAAGTTTGGAGAAATAACAAAGAAGCAGTGGATCAAGGCTGCAATATACCTGGTATTATACATACTCTTTCTGGTTTGGGTAAAGAGCTGGATGGGTATAATTGCAATACCTTTCATTATTGATGCCTGTACAACCCGTATAATCAGATGGGACTGGTGGAAACAGCTCAAGAACAAGTCCCTGTATCAGATTATGGGTTGGGTGGATGCCATCGTATTTGCTCTGGTGGCAGTCTATTTCGTAAACCTGTACCTGTTCCAGAACTATGCCATACCATCCTCCTCACTCGAAAAATCACTGCTTATAGGTGACCATCTGTATGTTAGCAAGGTGGCGTACGGACCTCGCAAGCCCATGACCCCTCTCACTATGCCGCTCACGCAGAACCAGTTCCCGGGTGGAGGCAAAAGCTATTTTGAAAAGCCACAGTGGCCCTACGAGCGTATCAAGGGATTCGGCAAGATAAAGCAGAATGAGATTGTGGTTTTCAACTACCCTGCCGGTGATACCCTTGTCACCAATCCTGAATATTCCAGTGCCGACTACTACAGCATGATAGTATATCCCATTGGAAAGAGCAAGTGCAAGGAGGTAAACCTTGACAGCCTTACCACTCTTGAGCAACGCCGTGTCTATGACTTTTATTATAAAATCGGACGCCAGTTCGTAGAACAGAATGAGCAACTGTTCGGAAAGATAATAACCAGGCCTGTTGACCGCCGCGAGAACTATGTGAAGCGTTGCGTAGGTCTGCCCGGCCAGACTCTGGAGATAAATGACGGCATAATCTACATAGACGGTGTAGCCAGCAAGCAGCCGGATGCAGTCCAGACCAACTACATAGTTACACTGGAGAGACCCATTCCTGAGTCACTCAGAGAGAAGATGCACTTGAGTTATGATGACCTTAAAGCCAAGGACAACAAACCCGGACGCTACTTGATTCCTCTCACACAGGAGGCTAAGGATTTGCTGGCCAGCCAGACCGGGATAGCATCCGAAATAGAACATTATGAATGTTCCATAGCCGAATCGGAATGGCTGTACCCCCAGAACATGAACACGCACTGGACTCTGGATGACTATGGCCCCATATGGATTCCGGCCAAAGGGGCATCGGTGGAGCTCACAATCGAGAACCTCCCGCTATACGAGCGTGTTATAAAGGTGTACGAGGGTAATGACCTTAAGGTAGAGCGTGACGGTACCATACTAATAAACGGGGAGAAGGCCCACAGCTACACATTCCGCATGGACTACTACTGGATGATGGGCGACAACCGCCAGAACAGCGCCGACTCACGTTACTGGGGCTTTGTGCCCGAAGACCATATAGTAGGCCGCCCGGTATTCATCTGGCTGTCACTGGACAAGGACAAGAAGTGGGGCCAGAAGGGCAAGATACGCTGGAACCGCCTGTTCCGTGCCGTCAAGAATTACAATTGATGGAAACAACCCTGCTCTGCTCGGCATACCTGCCGCCTGTCAGTTTCTTCACCGCCATCAAAAACGGCGGTGATGTTGTTATAGAGCAGTATGACAACTACTGCAAGCAGACATACCGTAACCGTTGTGTTATAGCCACTGCCGGCGGCAAGCAGACACTGACAATACCGGTAGTCAAAACGGACGGCCCCAAACAACTTATGAAAGACGTGCGCATAAGTGACCACGGGGATTGGCGACATCAGCACTGGAACGCCCTGGAATCGGCCTACATGAACAGCCCTTTTTTCATGTACTACCAGGATGATTTCCTGCCTTTCTATGAAAAGAAGTATGAGTTCCTGCTGGACTTCAATATGGAGCTTACCATGCGGATAATGGAACTGGCTGGCATAAATAAGCTACTGAGACTGACCGAATCATACAAAAAAAAGGATCCGAATGTTCTGGATCTGAGGGATATGATAGAGCCCGGCATAAATGAGCCGGAGAATCCCCGTCCTTATTGGCAGGTATTCAGACAAAAGTACGGATTCCAAGCTAACCTGAGTGCAGTGGACCTTCTCTTCAACATGGGACCTGAATTAACCCTGTATCTTTAAAGGTAACTCTTTACTTTGTTGAAGACGATGTCAGGATCGATGCCGGTAAGGCAGCGGTAATCACCGTATATGCACTCTTTTTTGCCGTAGATGGAGCACGGACGGCAGGGCAGGTCCAGTTGGATGCAATCGTCAGGTTTCTGGCCCCAACCCATGAACCCGGCAGCCGGATGAGTGGCACCCCATATTGAAACCACCGGTGTTCCGGTGAGCGATGCCAGATGCATGTTTGAAGAATCCATAGCCAGCATCACCTGCATGTGACTCATGAGCACAAGTTCGCCGGCCATACCCAGACGGGTATCTATTATCTCCACAGAGCGGTATTTATCGGCCCACTCCTGCACCAGAGCCCGTTCCCTACCGTAAGCGAAAACAAACTGACGGCACACACCGGCCGAGTCTATCTGTGCCACAACCTCCTCCATCAGATAGAGAGGATATATCTTACCTTCATGGGCGGCAAACGGCGCAATACCAATCCACGGACAATCCTTGTCACCCACAAGACCTTTTATGGATGACAAATCACCCTTACCCTCACCGAATATGGAACGGAAACTGATATCAAACCTGAATCCCAGTCTCTGCAACACCAGGCGGTAACGGTCAAACGATGTAATTCGGGGTGTCAGGTCCTTGTTCCTACGACGGGTAAGGCGCTTTCTTGAGCGACGGTCCTTTTTGATCCGGCATACCCTTCTGAAACTCAACCTGAAGAAGATTGAAAGTGCCGTAGTACGTAAAACCCCATGCAAATCAGCAACAGCATCAAAATGTTTCCTGCGCATCTGACGGAAAAGCCTGAACATGGCCCCGAACCCGTGATAATCCTTCTTAAGGTCCACCCCCATGAAACTTACGTTGCCCGGCATCTGACTGAAGAACGGGGCAAACCTCACGCTTGAGAGCATGGTGAAATGCACATCCGGATATGCCTCAGCAAGAGACTGGATTACCGGCACGGTCATTGCCACGTCTCCTATTGCGGAGAAGCGTATCAGAAGAACATTTTTGTATTTAGGAGGTTTATTTTGAGCCATTCTGTCCGTATAGAACAGGGTTAAGAGTAGGGTCGTTGTACATCTTCATCTGCTTATAGACCTTCATGTACTTGCGCCCGGCAGACATATCGTCAAGCAGCATGTCTATAGCATTGGAGAGATCTTTCTTCTGCTCCATGAGCACGGCAAGTTTATCCCGGCAACGTTGCTGCTGGCTGGCAGAGGTATCGGTACGCTCCGCCTCAATCCTCATGTGGAAAATCTTGAGCGCCAGGATAGACAGACGGTCAACAGCCCACGCAGGGCTCTCGGTGTTAATGGTGGCGCCAGGCAATGTAGTCACGCCACTGAACTTTTCCAGGAAATAGCTGTCTATGAGCTCCACTATATCGGTACGGTCCTGATTGGAACGGTCAATCCTGCGCTTAATGGCAAGGGCCTTTATGGGATCGATCTCAGGGTCGCGGATAATGTCCTCCAGATGCCACTGTACGGTATCAATCCAGTTCTTGAGATAGAGCCAAGACTCTATGCTCTTGTCCTTATACGGATTAGCTATGGGAGTATCCACATTATCAAGTTTGTGATAGTCCGATATGGCACGTTCAAAAACCGCGAAACTTTCCTGGCTGAATGTCATTATAGCAGTCTGTTCTTTTAGTGTTGCAAAAATAGCGGTATTTTTCTGAATAGACAACCATTACGGCCCAAATCACATTACACACATTAGCGGTATTTGTGCACACAAGCTCCGTTTTGGTTTTGCATTATTTGTGACGCTTGGCTAAAATGGGTTTCTTTGCACCCAAATTCATTATCTAATTTTAAAATTACAATTATGGCAGATTCACAGATTGCAGAGAGAGTTCAGGCTATCATCGTTGACAAACTTGGTGTAGAGGCATCAGAGGTTACCCCCGAGGCTAGTTTCGCAGCAGACCTGGGTGCAGATTCACTGGACACCGTAGAGCTCATCATGGAGTTCGAGAAGGAGTTCGGCATCTCAATTCCCGATGACCAGGCCGAGAAGATCACAACCGTAGGTGAGGCTATCGAACTCATAAGCCAGGCAGCTACAAAGTAATACAGCAATCTTCTTCCATACATCATGGATCTTAAAAGAGTTGTCGTAACCGGACTGGGAACCGTCAACCCTCTGGGTAATTCTATCCCTGAATTTTGGGAAAATGCCCTGGCGGGAGTGAGCGGAGCCGGTCTCATTACCAATTTCGACACCAACACCATACAGACCAAGGTCAAGATAGGTTGTCAGGTCAAGGACTTTGACATAAGCGCATACATGGACCGCAAGGAGGCACGCAAACTTGACAAATACAGCCAGTTTGCCGTAGCTTCGGCAGTCCAGGCCATAAATGACTCGGCCCTTGAGCTTGATAAAGAGGACCTTAACCGCATAGGCGTGATTCTGGGATTCGGTATGGGTGGAGTTGACTCCTTTGAGGAGGGTATAGATACCATCCATGAACAGAAGAAACTTGGTCAGGAACTCAAAGTCACCCCGTTCTTTGTACCGCGCATACTTGGCTCCATAGCATCAGGACTCATATCCATCATGTACAAGTTCAAAGGACCCAACTATGCCACATCATCGGCCTGCGCATCAAGCACCCACGCCATCATCGATGCCGTGAACATGATACGCCTGGGAAAAGCCAACGTAATTGTTACGGGTGGTTCCGAGGCAGCTTTAGGTGATTGCGGAATAGTGGGTTTCGGAGTAATGCATGCACTCTCCACACGTAATGACACTCCCCTAACGGCATCGCGCCCCATGAGCGCCAGCCGTGACGGATTCGTACTGGGTGAGGGCGGAGGCATACTCATACTTGAAGAGTACGGACATGCAGTGGCCCGAGGCGCAAAGATCTACGCCGAGGTAGCAGGATGGGGAGCCACCGCCGATGCATACCACATGACAGCCCCCGATCCTGAGGGTGCCGGAGCTATCCGTGTCATGCAGGAGGCACTGGACGATGCAGGTATGAAACCGGAGGACATAGACTATATCAATATGCACGGAACCTCCACGCCGCTTGGCGACATTGCGGAATGCAAGGCCATCAAGGCTGTGTTCGGAGACCATGTGTATGACATGAACCTGAGTTCCACCAAATCAATGACCGGTCATCTGTTGGGTGGTGCCGGAGTTATTGAGGCAATTGCCACAGTGCTGGCCGTCAAGAACAATATCATCCCGCCCACAATCAATCATGAGGATGGCGATGAGGACGAGCAGATAGACTACCGCATGAACTTTACCTTTAACCATGCGCAAAAGAGAGAAGTTCGCGCCGGACTGTCCAATACATTCGGATTCGGCGGACACAACTCGTGCGTCATATTCAAGAAGTTCAATAACTGACTTGAGCAGTCCAAGCCACATAACCCGTATGATACACAATGCGGCATTGGCCATAATGGCCTTTGCCGCATTGTCGGGTTGTGCATCCATAGGTAATCCCGACGGAGGCGGCTATGACGAAACCCCTCCGCGTATAACCGGCAGCAGTCCAAAAAATGGTGCCACGGGAGTCAAGACAAAAAAGGTCACCATAGACTTCAATGAGTTCATAAAGCTTGAGAACGCCAACGAGAAGGTGGTTATATCGCCACCACAGACAGAGCAACCTGAGATAAAGGTCACGGGCAAGAAGATCCAGGTGGAACTCTTTGACTCACTCAAGCCCAACACCACCTATTCCATAGACTTTTCTGACGGCATTGTAGATAACAATGAAGGCAACCCGTTAGGTGACTTCTGTTTCCGGTTCAGCACCGGCGATGCCATAGACACTCTTGAGGTATCGGGTTACGTGCTCAATGCCCAGGACCTGGAGCCTTTGAAAGGCATCACCGTAGGCCTGCACAGCGACCTGGCAGACTCAGCTTTCACCACAAAACAGTTTGAAAGGGTATCACGTACCGATGCGGACGGACACTTTACCGTACGCGGAATCGCCCCCGGTACATACCGGATCTATGCCGTAAAAGACATGGACCAGACATTCAGCTACTCTCAGCGTAACGAGATGATAGCCTGGATGGACTCCGTGATAGTACCCAGCCAGGAGATACGTTACAGGGAGGACACCATTTTAAACGCTCAGGGCGGTGTTGACACCACCATGCTTGTGGCTTATACGCAGTATCTGCCTAATGACATAACGCTTTTGGCTTTCACCCCACAGCCTGTACAGCAGTACATGACCGGAGCCGAACGCCAGACACATGAAAAGTTCACTCTCAGGTTTGCACTCCCGCTGGACTCCATGCCAAAGATAAAAGGCCTGAATTTTGACGAGTCCGACGCTTACATAATACAGCATACCGCCAGATATGACACCCTTACGTTCTGGATGAAGGATACCATGACCTATTACATGGATACCCTGAGCCTGAGCGTGACATATCTTGGCACTGACACCACAAATACGCTGTCACTCAAGACCGACACCCTGAACCTTGTACCCAAGAAGACCAGGGAGCGCATACTGAAAGAGCAGGCCCGAAAGGCCGAGGATGACCAGAAAGAACTGGACAAACAGATACGCCGCCTGGAACGTGCCGGTGACTCAGTGGGCATAGCACGTCTGCTGGAGCCCAAGACCAAGTTCCTGAGCTCCAAACTGACATCGGGCAATTCAATGAGCTTATATGCAGATGTAAAGCTGACATTCCAGGAGCCTGTCACGTTCCTCTCTGATTCCGCCATACACATTTATCTCAAGAATGATACCGTATGGGAGCCTGTACCCTTTGAGATAGAACATGATACCATTGACATACTCAAATATGACATCTATGCCGAATGGAAACCAGAACAGTCATTCAAGATAGAAATAGACTCGGCCAGTGTAAGGGGACTTTACGGACTGCATAATGACCATATTGAATCCACTCTCAAATTCAATGCACTGGATCTGTACAGCACACTCACAGTCAATGTGGCAAACCCCAAGCCAAGCTATGTTGTACGCCTGCATGACAACAAGGGAAAGACTGTAAGGAGCGGCCGGCTGGAAGGCTCAAGCGTGGATTTCTTCCTTCTGCAGCCTTCAACATATTACATATCCATGTTTGACGATGCCAACGGCAACGGTAAATGGGATATAGGTGAATATGACGAGAAACGGCAGCCTGAGAGCGTTTGGTTTGTAAAGAGGAGTATGGCACTCAAGCAGGACTGGACTCATGAGACTGAAGCCTGGAACGTACGGGAACTGCCCATCTACCAGCAGAAACCTGACGAACTTATCAAGCAGAAGAGCCAGAAGAAAAAGGCCGACGTCCACAAGAAGAACGTGGAACGCCTGGAGAAGAAGGCCAAGCAGATAGAATCAGAAAAGAAAAAGAAAGAGAGCAAGCGTCAGGAACGCAAGGAACGCCGGGAGAAAAACAAGGAGAAATACCGCGCCATCAGAGAGAAGGCAAAGGCTAGTAAGAAAGCCTCAGACGCCGATGTTAGCGCTCCAGACATTCAGGAAGTTCCTACCCCAGACGAGTGACAGTTCCATGTCACTCAAGCCCTGAGCCATAAGCCGCTCGGTCAGGCTCACAAACCATGACGCATCTTCCAGACCGGGCAGTCCGCCTCCGCCGTCAAAATCAGAGCCTATACCCACATGCTCCACGCCCATCACGTCTATCATATGCATTATGTGACGTACGGCATCATCTACCGTAGCGGCGCCGCCTTTCTTAAGGAAACCGCTGTACAGGCATACCTGAGCCACACCTCCACTTGCCGCAAGGGCACGCATCTGCTCATCGGTAAGGTTACGGGTATGGTCACACAGCGCACGGCTTGATGAATGCGAGCAGATTATAGGCTTACTGCTGCACTCCAGAGCATCCCAGAAACTCTTTTCAGATGCATGTGACACGTCAACCATCATCCCCACCCTGTTCATGCGCTCCACCACGCGTTTTCCGAATGCCGAAAGACCGTTATGCTCATTATTGCCCTTGTGTGAGTCACATATATCGTTGTCGCCGTTATGGCAAAGCGTCATGTATGCCACACCGCGGCTACGGAAACGGTCCACATTATCTATGTCAAGCCCTACGGCATAACCGTTCTCAATACCCTTTACCACAGACTTCACGCCCATGAACTTGTTGCGCCACAGCTCATCGGGGGTGGTTGCTATGGCCGCGTAGCCCGCACATTCACCTATCCGATCGTCTATGAGAGTGAGCAGACGGTCTGCCTTAGCCGTTGCTGCCTTCAGAGACTCCGCATCACGCTCATGCTGCTTAAGGTATGCCACCATGAAACTGGCGTCCAGACGGCCGGCAGTCATCTTGTGCAGATCCACCAGCGGGTTATAGCTGAACGTGGGGCTGCCATCGGGCGACGGTTCACCCACATAGTCATACTCAACGGTAACACCGGGATTCTTAATATTGAAATGAGCCCCTTTGTCAAAGAACATGGGACTGTCACAATGGCTGTCCAGTATTAAAGTCCTGCGGTGCAGATTCCTGGCCCTACGGAACAATGCAGCCTGCTCTATCAGCCAGTTGAATATAGGCATCATTGTACGGTCATTCTCCAGCAGGAAACACTCCGGATGCCACTGTACGCCCAGAATGGTCCGGAACGCGGTAGATTCCACACCCTCAATTATGCCGTCGGGAGCCGTAGCCGTAACGCGGAACCCAGCAGGGACCTCCTTTACTGCCTGGTGGTGGAAAGAGTTCACCGCCAGAGTCTCCCGGCCGAATAACCTGTACAGCAAAGAATCCTTCACCAGCCTGACATCATGTGACGGCAGACCTAGGGCTATGGTCTGGCTATGCTCTATGCACTCTGTATCATGCTGAGTCTTTATATCCTGATAAAGCCTGCCTCCCAGAGCAGCCGCAAGTACCTGTATTCCTCGGCAAATACCCAGTACAGGTATCTGACGGTCAACAGCCAGACGTATTAGCGTCAGCTCCTGTGCATCGCGACGAGGGTTGACGGAGATACAATCCAGCGGCTCTTCGCCCAGATAGTCAGGGTCTATATCTGCACCACCCGACAGCACAATACCATCCAGGGTGTCAAGCAATGACACTAACGCTTTCTCATCATCGTATGACGGTATCACCACCGGCGTACCTCCGGCCTCCACAACAGACATGTAATACGCCTGCGCCAGCGTGCAGTCACCGTCCCTGAAATTTCCGCTTATACCTATTACAGGAGCATTGAAACCCAACACCTCCATGCCGGAATCCATTCTGCGGAGCCCGGATTCAAGCTTATCAGCCTTTGTCATACTCATTCAATGGGAACCTCTTTCTTGATGCTCTCATCAAGAGATATAAGAGTCTCTGTGGCTGTAACACCCTTTATCTCCTGAATACGGCCGTTAATCAGCTCCATCAGGTGTGAGTTGTCACGGGCGTAAAGCTTTATCATCATGGTGTAGCGACCGGTCGTGAAGTGGCTCTCAACCACCTCAGGGATCTGGTCCAGCTCTGATACCACCTGATGATACATGGAACCCTTTTCAAGCGTAAGGCCCACGTACGTGCAGGTGTTGTAACCTATGCTGCGCGGATTAACATGATAGCCTGAACCCGTAATCACACCGTCATCAAACATCTTCTGCACACGCTGATGTATGGCAGCACGCGATACTCCACACTGTGCAGCCACATCACGGAACGGGATACGGGCGTTCTGTGATATTATACCCAGAATTTTCCTGTCAAGTGAATCCATCCTGTCTGTAGCCTGGACCGGCTTTTTTGTATTCATATTGTAAGCATTTAATAGTTAGCAAACGTAATTATTAGTCAAAAGTAGGGATTATTTCATTACATTGTCACTTTTATGCTTACAAAATGACAAAAACGAAAGAAGGGACGGAATTACCGCCCCTTCCTGTTCAATCTATAATCAGTTCTTACTTGATGCTTACAAGCTCAACATCAAAAATAAGAGTTGAGTAAGGCTTGATACCCTGGGTGCCCTGCTCACCGTAAGCCAGGTCATAAGGGATAAAGAACCTGTACTTGTCGCCCACGCTCATAAGCTGCAGACCCTCGGTCCAACCCTTGATAACGCGTCCCAGGTTAAGGGTGATGGGTGTGGTTGACTCATCAAACATAGTGCCGTCTATCAGCTCGCCATGATAACGAACCTCAACATCGCTCTCTGCTGTGGGCTTGGGACCACCGTCACCCAGCTTAACCACCTGATACAGCAGGCCGCTGGCAGTCTTAACAACATTGTCCTCCTTAGCCTTTTTCTCCAGGAAAGCGGCGTTCTCTTCCTTAACCTTGTCATACTGACGCTGGCTCAGGTACTCATACAGACGGTTTGAAGTCTCATCGGCCTCCTCAAAAGTCATGATCTTCCAGTTATCCAGCATACCGTCGCGGAAACCGCTAATGTAATTGTTCTTGTTGAATGACTCACCGGCGCCAAACAGGTTCTCGGCCAGACCTACGTAAGCCTGACTCATCTCCTGGCAACCAATCTCAAAACCAAGGGCGTAAGCCAGTTGCTCCTTGTTCTCAGGATTGGCGGCAGCCTCCATAAAACCTTTCATGAAAGCCTTCATTGTTGTAGAATCAACTATGTCATAAGGAAGCTGCTCCTTATAAACGCGTACGGCACGTCCCATACCTATTGAGTATGAGATTGTGTCCTTAACATTATTCATAACAACCTTACCTGTACCTGCACCGCCGCATGAAGCGAGCACTGCAACGACCATACCGGCCATCAAAACATTAAGTCTTTTCATTTCCTTTTTTATTTGTTAAATATCTGTTTCCTAGAAATTTTGCGCAAAAATAGTGTATTTTTCCATAGGTTGTGCCATATACCTTCCAAACAAAGCCATTTTTAAAAACTAAATTTTCTTATTCAGATAAAATCACTACTTTTGGTGTAACCTTCAGCATAAGCTTTATGGCAAGAAACTCCATAAAAGGATTCATTACAGCACAACTCATTGCCGTTATCACACTTATGGCTACGGTATGCTCTTGCAGTGACTCCCGCCTGGCTCAAGCCGAGGCGCTACTGGAGACAGACCCTGCAGCGGCCGATTCCATACTCTCCAGCATACCAGAGCTCCGTTCCCGCCGTGACCGCGCCCTCTATGCCATACTCAAAACCCAGGCCGACTACAAGCAGTACAAGCCCTTAACAACCGATAGCCTTATCCTTACAGCAACGGATTACTATGGGACCAGAATACGTGGCTTCAGGAACAGACGCTATCACTCCGCCTTAGCATGGTACTCGCAAGGCTGCGTATATACAGAACTAAACAATGACCTGGCTGCAATAGACGCATATCTAAAAGCCGAAGGCCTGTTCCCCGATACTTTAGTACGTTATTATGCACTAACAGAAAACAAATTGGGAGTTCTTCTTATTAACCGCATGATGCTGGATGAAGCAAAACAACAGTTCAAATGCTGCCAGATAAACGCAAAGAGATTACAGGACACCAAAATGCAGAACCATGCATATTTTTACACAGGCCAATGTGCATTATTCAGTAAAGATTTTATTGTAGCCGACAGCATATTCAGTGAAATTATTAACAATAGCACATATTCGCGCAGCCAAAAGAGTGTTGCCACAAAACAATTAGCTAAAATAAACCTATACTATCACGAAAATAACACAGAAGCATTGAACCTGATAAACCGTTATCTGGAAATGACAAAAGACAGTGATTATGGCCAAGGATTAAGTGTAAAAGCTGATGTATTCTATAGAATGAACAAATATGATTCAGCATTCCGTTATTACAATGAATCCATGAAATATTATGACGAATTATACACAAGATGCTCAAACGCCGACATATTAACAGAATTATCTATCTCTAAAGGAAATACAGAAAAAACTTTATACTATCATAATCTATACGGACAGTTACGAGACTCAATAAATGAAATAGAACGCGCCCGTGAAATTGAAGAACTTAAATTCAGACATAATGAGGAACTGACCCAAGAAACCATAGCACACAAACATAGACGCTTTACAATAATAGGCATCTCCGCTCTTTTGCTACTTGCCCTATTCTTTTTCCAAACTTATATCTTATATAAGAGTAAGGAGAGAAAAAGAATTATGGAAAAACAGGACCAGCTTCTGCGCCAGGAAGAAGAGATACGCCAAAGCAGCATTCAGGTATTACAAGCCAGAGTTAATGAACTATCGGCCAATGACCAGGAAGCCAGAACCGCCCTGCTGGAACTGTATAAGAGCAGACTGAATATCTGCCGTAACCGCTTTTGTAATACAGACTCTTTCAATAAGCTATTGTCATTTAAGCAGAACGTTGAATCTTGTAACATGAACAAAAAAGAGAAAGATGAACTGTTTGAACAACTTAAACTGTCATACGCCGAATCTATGACAGATATTGCGTCAGAGATACCGGATATTAAGGAAAAAGAAATCTTAACAATACTGCTTAGGCATCTTGATTTAAACAGCAGCCAGATAGCAGACCTATTCTCCATAACAGTAGTTGCAGTAAAGCAACGCATTGCCAGACTAACACAGAGGGCACCATCCGATTTTGTGAGTCTGTTTTCAAGACGCAGCTAAAAACGCTGTTTTCATCGGCAGAAAAGCCCTTTTCCCATTTTGCTCCAAATAAGGCTTAACAAGCACAGAAGAGTAAAATGTATACTTTTTTGTATACCTATTTTTTTTGTCTTTCCTTTTATTACACTTTATATTTGGGGCGTAACCAAAACCTTTTATTTATGAGAAAGACTATCTTTTTTCTTTTTGCTGTTCTCATAGGACAGCTTGTGATGGCAGACAACAACATTCATTTAGTAAAGGAATATAGTTAATGTCAATTATAGGAATAATGTGATAATTGATGGGGAATTTTTTATAGATATCAACAGTACTTTAAGAATAAATCATTTTTATTGATAGCAAAAAAGGAACGGATTCTTTGTTTATTTAATTGTGAACAAGTACTTTTGAAACAATCATTTGACATTGAGTTGGTTCTTTATATAGTTTACAAACCTAATTGAAATGCTTATGAAACAAATTCTACCAACTCTTAAGGCTGCAATGACAACTTCATTGCTTGCATTGCCCCTGTGTTTGATGGGGCAGGATCTTCCATCCTCTACCGGATTGGAAGATGTATATTTCTACTCTACTTCTTTCTCTTCGGGTAACATATATAATCAAGGTCCTGTAGGGAAAGTGATGTTAAGCGCGGTTCCAGATGAGTTCATCATAATGAAGAAAACCGATGTTACACAGCAGAAGATTGAAAACGCCGTTTTAGGCCTTATTCCTACAGCACAAATAAGCTGGGTAAAGAATGACATATGTGCAGTAATTGCCGATGAGCAGACTCTTGAAGCCAACAGAAACGACTTGTTGGCTATGGATGATATAGTCAGCTTAAGGCCCGCATACATCAGGACAATATATAAGGACCTGATAAACTTATATCCTGTTAAACAGGTTGCATTATACTGCTTCCATGATCTGATACCTGTTGTCATAAAGGAGAATAGTGTTGATAAAGCCGAAGAACTGATTGCGTCATTGGGACTTAAGGCTGAGATACCCAATGAATCGGACCCGTTGCAACGTTTAATATATGTGTCAAAAGAGTCCGACATTATAGGTATTGCCAACCGTCTGTATGAGAGCGGCTATTTTGATGCTTCACGCCCCAGATCGTATAATACCGTAAGGACTCTGGATACAGAGCCGTTAAATAAGTCCGGTCTGGACTATTATTATGATGACAAGGGTAATAAAAATTATCTTTATAAATCGCCGGGCCGCTTTATGATTAAGAAAGACAACGCCACAGATAAAAGCATAATTGAAACTATTATAGACAAGTATCTGGATGAGCCATCAGTTGTCTGGCAAACCGACAACCTGTGTAAGGTTGAAACAGAAGAGTCCTTGGTGGATGAGGCGATAGGCAAGATAAGGACCGAAGGGGCTGTTGTCAGTGTAAGCCGTAGCTTCATTTTCCTGTCAGAATATGAGAACACTCTTGTTGAAGGAACCAATTATCCTGCCGACAAGAATTTTGACGAAAGCGTTATTGTCATGTTCAAGGACGGGCTGTCAGATTATTCTAAAGACAGCCTGATGAGTGCTTACGGTTTAACTTTAGTTGATGACCAGGTTTTTTATTCCAGCTGGGCTGCTCCAAAAACATCTGATATCCTGCAAATATGCAACTCCATTTACGAAAGTGGATTGGTTAAATATGTTGAGCCCAATTGGGTATCAGGATTCCAGATAATATATCATTCAGGAGGAACAACGGATATTGTAAAGCCTTATGCAGCAGCAACCAAAACGGCAGAAAGCTACTATGACCTGCTTGGACGCCGAATGGACTCACCCGCTGGCCTTACAATAGTAGTGACCCGCTACAGCGACGGCTTCGTCCGCACGGAAAAGAAGCTGTTCAAAGCCGAAAACTAACTGCAACGCTGCAACGCGCAACGCCTTTTGTCTTTTCCTGATTTTGGTGTTTCTTCCGCAATTTAGTTGAAAAGACAAGTCTTTGTTTGAGTTACTTCAGTTAAGTCATATTATCTTGTTATCAACTTCGTTTTACTCTCACTCTACCCATACTCTAGGCATACCCTTGGCATACCCTTGGCATACCGTTGGCATACCCTTGGCATACCCTACCCATACTCTACCCATACCCTACCCATACTCATTGAGTAAGCTTAGAGCGAGCCTAGAGTATGCCTAGAGTATGGCTAGACTATGGCTAAGAGCTGCCTGGACTATGGCTAAGAGTAGCCTGGAAGCAGAGTGATTGCTGCCTATAAGCAGCATAAGGGCAGCCTTTTCAACTAAATTGCTGAAGAACCACCAGAATCAGGAAAAGACACAGGAAAAGACATTGTCCTACAAAAAGTTATGTGTAATTTTTGTTGTTCATAAACAAAACTCTATCTTTATGGGCAAGTTCAAAATAAAGCGGTTATGAAGACAAAATTATTACTTGTGACTCTTTTGGGGATACTGATGGTGTCTTGCCAAAAGAATGAAAGCAACGCTGTTGTTGAAGAACAGGAGAACTTTAATAACAACGGGAACCAGAACAACACTGAACCCAAGGATAGTGTTGTTATTGTTACTGAGGGTAATGTTGTGGAACACGCTTTCACCCGCGCCGATGCGGCTCCGCTGGTGGTTACTCTTACGGACCGGGAGAAGGCCATGTTTGAATCGGGCTATCCGTTTGCCATAAGCATGTTTGAGAAACAGATTGCTAATGCAGGCGCAGAGAATGTATGCATATCGCCACTGAGCGTACAGATACTGCTGGGCATTCTTACCAACGGATTGAATGACACTACTGCCGCCAGAATGATGGACATTATGTTTGGACCGGACGTTACGGTACAGGACATGAACTCCGGTTACGGCAAGCTTAACGCATCTCTTGAGGCTACAAACTGCGCCAGGTTGTCTAACGCCCTGTGGATGCAGAAGGGGCAAACATTTAATGATGATTTCCTTTCTGTAGGGCAAGGCATCTATCAATCTACAGTGAGATACCTTGATTTTGAAAGAGCTACCCAGAGCGCTATGGATTCTATCTGCCAATGGGCATACGACAACTCATACGGGCGCGTTAAGAATCTGGATGTGGGCGACTTAAATACCAACACGATAATGGTAGTGGGCAATCTTACGTGGTTTGCATCAGCCTGGGCGTATGCTTTCAGCACATCAAACACAACTAAGGGTAAGTTTACTCTTGCCGATGGCAGCGTTAAGGAGGTGGATATGATGTGCATGGAAACCAGAAGGGGGGTCAAATATAAGGTTCTTGACAAATACAAGGTTTTGTCAATGCCTTTTGTAAACAACGCTTTCAGGATGGATTTCTATGTACCTAACAGTGAATACACTCTTGATGAAGTGATTCCGGAGTTTGACTGGTCTGTTAAACCTTCAGGTGGTACAGTAAAGATCCAGATGCCCAAATTCACGATGGAATGTAAAAACGATATCCGCCAACTGCTGGAGAGTTGCGGAATGAAGGAAATGTTTAATGTAGGTGTGTTTGACAGGATGACAAGCAAGGATAATGACGCAAATATTCAAAACATTAAGCAGGATGTCAAGATTAAAGTTGAGGAAAGCGGTGTTGAGGCTGTGGCTGTAACGCTTGGCTTCCTTGACACAAGGAGCGGCCCCTATAACTTTGATATTGACCGCCCGTTTGTATTTGCCATACGTGACAACGCCAGCGGATCTTTCCTGTTCATGGGTAGGGTGAACGATATAAATTAACTGTCACACCGTCACTACTGTCACAGGCGGAATCCGGATGTAAGGATTTTTTAACAGGAGCCCAAGTATCTCCATAAATTTGTCCATACTAAGGTTTTTACGCCCCTTAAGGAGAAAAATTACGCTCCTTAAGGGGCGCAAATTTTTCCTAACTGGGAAGTTTGTTTTTCTTTTTGCCTAAAGGGCTTTAGGGATAGCAAAAAATGCAGTAATTTTGAAACTCTAAAATAAAAAAGGTATGGAGATTTACTGCATAAACAACAAGAAGACCCAGAGTTTTAATCCCGGAGTGACTTTTACGGAAGTGTTCTGCCAGATGGATGTGGAGCTAAAGAGCAGCGCGGTATGCGTTACAGCCAACGGCAGGATTACCGATATTAATGCCCGCGTGTATGAGGACTGCGATGTGGAGTTTCTGGACGCTACATCAAGCATTGGCGCCCGCAGCTACTCACAGGGGCTGGTGTTTGTACTGGCCAAGGCTGTGGCCGAGCTCTTTCCGGGCGGACAGATTAGGGTATCAAACGCCGTGTCCAAGGGTTTCTACTGCCCGGTTGAGATAGGACGTGAACTGACCGAGGATGATGTGACAACCATAAGCGAGCGCATGGGCAGCATCATAGGCCGCAGCATTCCTTTTGTGAAGCATACCGCCCATACTACCGATGTGGCCGATATCATGGCTAAGGCCGGACGTGAGGATACGGCGCGTCTGCTGCGCAGCATTGGTTCCATATACACTTATTACTACACTCTGGATGATATGCCCGACTGGTTCTTTGGCATTCTGCCGCCGCACACAGGATGCCTCAAGGTGTTTGGGCTGGAGCTGATGCCCGGCGGCGTTCTGGTGCGCGTGCCTAACCGTACTCACCCCGACCAGCTGGAGCCTATGGTACGCCAGGACAAGATGTTTGATATGTTCAAGGAGCATCATGAATGGATGGGGATATTGGGATTCTCTACCCTGGGCGAGCTGAACGAAGCTATCAGGAAAGGGGGCAGCAACATGATTATCAACGTGGCCGAGGCCCTTCAGTCACAGAAGATTGTGCATATTGCCGACCAGATTGTGGCCCGCCGCAATGAGAACAAGGGGTTGAAGCTGGTTATGGTGTCCGGACCGTCTTCATCGGGCAAGACCACTTTCAGCAAACGTCTTATGGTGCAGCTTATGGCCCACGGGCTTACACCCAAGGTCATATCGCTGGACGACTATTTCCTGGACCGTGACCACACTCCGCTGGATGAGAACGGCGAGCATGATTTTGAATCGCTCTACGCCATAGACCTGCCCTATTTCAATGAGCAGCTCAAGGACCTGCTGGCAGGCAAGACCATACAGCCGCCTACATTCAATTTCAAGAAGGGCGGCATACGTGAGTTCACCTACCCTCCCATAACGCTGGGCGAGAATGACATACTGCTGATAGAGGGCATACACGCGCTCAACCCCGACCTTATGCCCGATATTCCGGCCGACAGCCGTTTCCTGATTTACGTATCGGCTCTGACCAGCATACGTATAGACCAGCACAACTACATACCCACTACCGATAACCGCCTGCTACGCCGCATTACGCGTGACCACAAGTACCGCAGCTACTCGGCTGTGGATACCATAGGCCGCTGGCCGTCAGTCCGTGCCGGCGAGGAGAAATGGATATTCCCCTATCAGGAGAATGCCGATGCCATGTTCAATTCCGCCATGATGTTTGAGATTGCGGTCATAAAGGATATGGTGGCTCCGCTGTTGGAGGAGGTGCCGGAGAACAGCCCTGAATATGCTAAGGCCTGCCAGCTTAAGGATTTCCTCAAGCTGTTCCGTACCATCCCCAGCCAGAACCTTCCGCCTACATCGCTGGTGCGCGAGTTTATAGGAGGCAGCAGTTTCCACTATTGATTATTCCACGATGGCTGATTACGGCAACATACAGACCCAGGTCCAGACGCAGACGCAGGTTCAGACCCTATCGCCCCAGCAGGTGCTGGAGGCAAGGATACTTGCGCTCAACACTCTGGAACTGGAAGAGCACGTGCGTTCCGAGCTGGGCGATAACCCCGCTCTGGAGGACGACCCTGCCGACGTATCGGCCGCAGACAACGATAATGAAGATACTATCCAGGACGATGAGCTACAGTACGGTGAAGATGATTATTCTGGCCCGACTGACAGCCGTGATGACTGGGATGATGACGATGACTGGTATGACCGCCAGCAGGGAGGTTCCGGTGGTGCTGTAGCCGAAATCCCACTGGCCGATACCCGCTCATTCTACGACATTCTGTATGAGCAGCTGCGCGAGCAGGACCTGACCCCGCGTCAGATGAAGATTGCGCTCTACATCATAGGCTCCATAGACAATGACGGCATTCTGGACAAGGATCTGCAGGCCATATCCGATGACCTGGCCTTCTACCATGACACCGACGCATCCACACAGGAGATTGAGCAGGTGCTTAAGGTAATACAGGAGTTTGATCCTGCCGGAATAGGCGCACGTAACCTGCAGGAGTGCCTGCTTATACAGATACGCCGTAAGGAGGATTCTCCCTCCAAGGAACTTCAGGAGCGCATAATTTCCACCATGTTTGATGAGTTCACCCATAAGCGTTGGGACAAGATAGCTGCACGGCTGGAACTGACCAAGGAACAGACCGATGCCGTGATAGCCGAACTCATTAAGCTGAATCCCCGTCCGGGCAGTTCACTGGGTGAGACCGTGGGTCACAGCCGCCAGCACATAGTACCTGATTTTCTCCTTGACAACTATGACGGCGATATTCATTTTACGCTCAACAACGGTAACATACCACAGCTGCACGTAAGCCGTGAGTACTCCGACATGCTGGAAAACCAGATTAAGGAGGGTACGAGCAGCCAGCGTGCCGCAGCAGTCTATATAAAGAGCAAGCTGGATTCAGCACGCGGATTCATACAGGCGCTCCGCCAGCGTGAGCAGACTATGACACGTACCATGCAGGCCATAATAGAGATGCAGAGGCCTTTCTTTATGGAAGGCGATGAAACCATGCTCAAGCCCATGATACTTAAGGATGTGGCCGAGAAGACGGGATATGACATTTCAACCATTTCCAGGGTAACCAGCGGAAAGTATGTACAGACTCCTTTCGGCACATTCCCGCTCAAGGCCTTCTTTACCGATGGTGTAAAGACTGAAAGCGGCCAGGAGGTATCGGTCAAGGAGATTCACCGCATACTGCGTGAGGTGACAGCTGCTGAAGACCACAGCAATCCGCTTACCGATGAGCAGCTGTCTGACATACTGGCTGAACGCGGATTCAAGGTGGCCCGCCGCACGGTGGCCAAATACCGCGAACAAATAGGCCTGCCGGTAGCAAGGATGCGCAAGAACTAAAAGACAAAGTAAAACAGATATGAAACCAACAGTAAGCATCATCATGGGCAGCACATCTGATCTGCCCGTCATGGAGAAAGCAGCAGCGTTCCTGGACAGCATCCAGGTTCCGTTTGAGATGAACGCCCTGTCAGCACACCGCACTCCTGCGGCTGTAGAGGAATTTGCCAAGGGTGCGGCAGAACGCGGCATAAAGGTCATCATTGCTGCTGCCGGAATGGCCGCCGCACTGCCCGGCGTGATTGCAGCCAACACAAACGTTCCTGTGATAGGTGTGCCCATAAAGGGTATGCTGGACGGTCTGGACGCTATGCTGTCTATCATACAGATGCCTCCAGGAATACCTGTGGCTACCGTAGGCGTTAACGGGGCGCAGAACGCAGCCATACTGGCCGCCCAGATCCTGGCTGTGGCCGATACTGAGCTGGCTGCCCGTCTGGCCGCGCACAAGGAGAGACTGAAGGATAAGATTGAGAAGGCCAACGCTGAACTGAGTCAGGTTAAGTATAACTTCAAGACCAACTGATGAGCATATACAACCGCAGGAAAACCATAAGCGTACGTGTGGGCAACACCGCGATAGGTGGCAGCAACCCCATTCGCCTGCAGTCTATGACCACCACCGCCACGATGGATACAGAAGGCTGCATAGAGCAGGCTATCCGCATAATCCAGGCTGGCGGCGAACTGGTGCGCATGACCACGCAGGGCACACGCGAGGCCCAGAACATGCGGCTTATCCGCGAGGGCCTTACCGCACGCGGCTACAACACCCCGCTGGTGGCCGATGTACACTTTAACCCCGCAGTGGCCGATGTGGCCGCACAATATGTGGAGAAGGTACGCATAAACCCGGGCAACTACGTGGATCCGGCCCGGACCTTCAGGCATCTGGAATATACTGAAGCTGAATATGCGCAGGAGATACAGCGCATACGTGACCGCTTTATCCCCTTCCTGGACATATGCCGCAAGCACGGCACCGCCATACGCATAGGCGTGAACCACGGATCGCTTTCCGACCGCATCATGAGCCGCTACGGAAACACTCCCGCCGGAATGGTGGAGAGCTGCATGGAGTTTCTGCGTATATGCGTAGAGCAGGATTTCCTGAACGTGGTGATATCAATCAAGGCCAGCAACACGGTGGTGATGATTGAGACCGTACGCTTGCTGGTCAAGGAGATGGACCGCGAAGGTATGGCGTTCCCAATTCATCTGGGCGTTACCGAGGCCGGCGAGGGTGAGGACGGACGCATAAAAAGCGCCATAGGCATAGGCGCGCTGCTGGCCGAAGGCATAGGTGACACCATCCGCGTATCGCTGTCTGAAGCCCCCGAGCGCGAGATTCCGGTAGCCCGCAAACTTGTGGATTATGCAGCAACGAGTGCAGAGGTACGTGCATCGGCACAGATAAAGGATGGCGTTCTGTACCTGAGCTACAACGACACTGCTCTTGAGGATTTCCAGCTGCACGCAGCAATGGACGCAGGAGCGTTGCTCATAGACGGAAAAGCTAATGACCTGAAACTTACAGACCCCAATATATCGGCAGAACAGATACGCTCCACCGAGGATGCAATCCTGCAGGGCGCACGTATCAGGTTCAGCAAGCCGGAGTATATTTCCTGTCCGGGTTGCGGACGGACACTTTACAATCTTGAAGAGACAATAGCACGCATAAAAGCCGCAACCGCTCACCTGAAAGGGGTAAAGATAGCCATAATGGGCTGCATTGTGAACGGCCCGGGCGAGATGGCCGACGCCGATTTCGGATATGTGGGTGCAGGACGCGGCAAGATAAGCCTGTATCGCGGCAAGGAGTGCATAGAGAAGAATATCCCGGAGCAGAACGCAGTAGAACGGCTACTCCAACTTATAGAAAACACATTACACAATTGATTATGGAACACAAGCTGACAATCTACAACACTCTTACCAGAAAGAAAGAGCTGTTTGAACCTATAAACCCGCCGCACGTAGGTATGTACGTGTGCGGCCCCACGGTATATGGTGACCCGCATCTGGGTCACGCCCGCCCTGCTATAACCTTTGATATACTGTTCCGCTACCTGCAGCACTTAGGTTACAAGGTGCGCTACGTGCGTAACATAACCGATGTAGGGCATCTGGAGCACGATGCCGATGAGGGTGAGGACAAGATAGCCAAGAAAGCCCGCCTGGAGCAGCTGGAGCCTATGGAAGTTGTGCAGTACTACACCCTGCGCTATCACAAGGCAATGGAGATGCTTAACGTGCTGCCGCCCAGCATAGAGCCGCACGCATCGGGCCATATCATAGAGCAGATAGAATTGGTAAAGCAGATTCTGGACAACGGCTACGCATATGAGAGCCAGGGCAGCATCTACTTTGACGTGAACAAATACAACAAGGATCATCACTACGGCATACTTTCAGGCCGTAACCTGGATGACGTGCTCAACACCACCCGTGAGCTTGACGGTCAGGAGGAGAAACACAACCCCGCTGACTTTGCACTCTGGAAGAAAGCCCAGCCCGAGCACATAATGCGCTGGCCTTCACCCTGGAGCAACGGATTCCCCGGCTGGCACTGCGAGTGCACCGCCATGGGACGCAAGTACTTAGGTGAGCGTTTTGACATACACGGAGGCGGTATGGACCTTATATTCCCGCACCACGAGTGCGAGATTGCACAGGCCGTAGCCAGCCAGGGTCATGATATTGTCCACTACTGGATGCACAACAACATGATAACCATCAACGGACAGAAGATGGGCAAGTCACTGGGCAACTTCATTACCCTGAACGAGTTCTTTACCGGTCAGAACAAGAACCTTAAGCAGGCCTACAGCCCCATGACCATACGCTTCTTCATCCTGATGGCCCACTACCGCGGCACGGTTGACTTCAGCAACGATGCTCTGATAGCCGCCGAAAAAGCCATGAACCGCCTTATGGAGGCCTACAACGCCATTGACCGCATACAGCCTGCCGGTGAGAGCTGCGTAAGCGTTCAAGAGTTCAAGGCCAAGTGCTATGAGGCTATGGACGATGACCTTAACACCCCTATCGTGATAAGCCATCTGTTCGATGCCGCCAAGACAATCAACCAGGCTGTTGACGGCAATGCCAGACTCACTGCTGCCGATGTGGCTGAACTGAAATCACTGTTTGACACGTTCCTGTTCGATATATTAGGTATCAAGGCCGAGGAAGGTGGCGGAAGCGGACGCGAGGAGGCTTTCGGCAAGGTTGTGGATATGCTTCTGGAGCAGCGTGCCATAGCCAAGGCCAACAAGGACTGGGCTACAAGTGACAAGATACGTAATGAACTAACCGCACTTGGATTCGAGATAAAGGATACCAAGGACGGTGCAACCTGGAAACTAAACCGCTGATCATGAATAATCATGCCTTAACAGTACTGTTGCTTTTCCTGGCTGTCTCATGCGGAAGCCGGAAGGCTGCAAACGTGAGCACAGCAAGTACTCAGGACAAATCTGTGCCCGAATTCTGTGCCGACAGTGCATTCAGTTACATAAAGAAGCAAACTGATTTCGGCCCGCGCGTGCCTAACACCGACGCACAGCTGAACTGTTCCGTATGGCTCATGAAGAAACTGAATGAATTCGGAGCCGATACATTCCTGCAGGGATTTGAGTCAGTAACCTTTGACAAGACCAAGATACGCTGCTACAACATCATAGGCACTTTCAATCCGGATTGTCCTACGCGCGTAATACTGTGCTCACACTGGGACAGCCGTCCATGGGCTGACAATGACCCCGATCCGGCCAACTGGAAGAAGCCGGTTGATGCAGCCAATGACGGCGCAAGCGGAGTAGGCGTAATTCTGGAGATAGCCCGTCATCTTAAGGCACAGGCTCCTGAAATAGGAGTGGATTGCATTTTTCTTGATGCCGAGGACTGGGGTCCGGGCAATGACTTCAAAGGAGAACATCTGGAGACCTATTGGGGACTGGGTACACAGTTCTGGGCCAAGCATCCCCATAAGCAGGGTTACCGCGCACGCTACGCCATCCTGCTGGATATGGTGGGCGGCAAAGGCGCTACGTTCTACCGTGAGATGTATTCTGTCATGTTCGGCAAGAATGTGGTTGACAAGGTATGGGGTGCAGCAGAACGGCTGGGCTACAGTTCACTCTTCCTGCCTATCGACGGCGGATATGTGACTGATGACCATTTCTTCATCAACACGATAGCACGGATACCGGCCATTGACATAGTGCCTTATCTGCCCAACTGCAAGGAGAGTTCATTCGGCCCCACCTGGCACACCACGCATGACAACATAGATAATATTGACAAGAACGTTCTGGAGGCTGTCGGCAAGACGCTTATGGAGGTTATTTACAACGAAAAACCATGACAATAGACCAGATTCAGGAAGAGGTCATAGAGGAGTTCAGCGCGTTTGACGACTGGATGGACAAGTATCAGATGATAATAGACCTGGGCAATGAACAGCCGCCGTTGGATCCGGCTTACAAGACCGAGGACAATCTGATTGATGGATGCCAGAGCCGGGTATGGCTCCATGCCCGGATGCAGGACGGTATGGTACACTTTGAGGCCGACAGCGACGCCATCATAACCAAGGGACTGATTGCACTGCTGATAAGAGTGCTTTCAGACCATACTCCGCAGGAGATACTTGAGAGCGACGTGCATTTCATAGACGCAATAGGTCTGACACAACATCTTTCGCCTACACGCAGCAACGGTCTGCTGTCCATGTTGAAACAGATCAAGACCTATGCCCTGGCATACTCCGGACAATGAAGAAGATTCTGATAATTCTCCTGGCAGCTGCCACACTTGCAGGCTGCAGCAAGGTAGGCAACGGATTAAGATTCCGGATCCGGGACAACAGTGTTTCCTGGACTAACGGGACCGTAATGTTCCAGACGGATTTGGACTCCAAAGGCAAGAAGGATGACAATCTGGGATTTCAGGCATATATTAAAACGGAGCGCGGCCGCACAGTCAGTATGCCGGAATCGGACATACTGGGCTACGGGGCATCATGCCCCATGGGTACCACAGGATTGTACAAGAACATTTACGGATACAGCCTGGCGGAGGTACTGACCCAGTCAGATGACAGGATGGTAATACATCTGCATCATGACCCGTGGGAAATGTTCGATGAGGAAATCTTCTTTGACAAACAGATAACCCTGTTCCGTGACAGCCCCATCATGTCTGTAATAGACTATTATGGCGGCATTTTTGAGCTGCTTAACGTAGCGGCGGGACTCAATACTACCGATGCCGATACGGTAAAGGAACTGGAAAAAGGCTATGCCATTGAATATTCCAACGGCGTGACCGCCATCCTGATCATGCCGGATATGGAAAAGAAGAGTAACAAGCCCCTCATGAACAGTGTGTTTGTCACAAAAGGGGTTACAAGCAATGAACCTCTGCGTTACTATGTAGGACTTAGTGACAAAGGTATGGATTATCTGCTTGAAGAACTGGACAAAATTTTATAAATTTGCAACCCGATAAAAGAATAACGTATAAAGATACAGATATGAACAGCAAGTACTGGAATGAAGAGATTGAGACAATGCCCCGCAAGAAACTGGAGCAGTTACAGGTGGAGCGTCTCAAGAAAACCGTGGAGATTGCAATGGGAAGCAAGTTCTACGCGCCCAAATTCAAGGAACTGGGCATCACCCCTGAGAGTATAAAATCAGTGGAGGACATAAAGCGTTTCCCGTTCACCACCAAGAATGACCTTCGCGCCACCTATCCGTTCGGCATCAAATCGGTTCCGCTGGAAAAGGTTGTACGTCTGCACTCTTCGAGCGGTACCACCGGTAATCCCACAGTAATTCTTCATACACAGAAAGACCTTGATGAATGGGCCGATGCAATGGCACGCTCCATGTACTGCATAGGTCTGCGTAATACCGACATCATACAGAACACATCAGGATACGGAATGTTCACCGGCGGATTGGGAATACAGTATGCCGCTGAGCGTCTGGGTGCCCTGACCGTTCCTGCAGGCGCCGGTAACAGCAAGCGTCACGTAAAGTTCATCACTGACTTTGGCACAACCGCCCTGCACTGCATACCCAGCTACGCCACTCGTCTGGCTGCAGCTTTCCAGGAGGAGGGCATTAACCCGCGTAATACCACCGTACACACTCTTATCATAGGTGCCGAACCCCACTCTGAGGCACAGCGCAAGCGTATTGAGGAGATTTGGGGAGCCAAGGCATACAACAACTTCGGAATGAGTGAGATGTGCGGTCCCGGCGTGGCAATCGAGTGCCAGGAGCAGAACGGAATGCACATCTGGGAAGACAATTATATCGTAGAGATACTTGATCCGGAAACCCTGGAGCCTGTTCCGGAAGGTGAACTGGGCGAACTGGTACTCACCACACTCAACCGCGAGGCTATGCCGCTGTTCCGTTACCGCACACGTGACCTTACCCGCATCCTGCCGGGTGACTGCCCTTGCGGACGTACACATGTCCGTCTGGCACGTTTCCAGGGACGCAGCGACGATATGCTGATAGTCAAGGGCGTGAACCTCTATCCCATACAGATTGAGAAGATCCTGATGCAGTTCCCCGAGCTGGCCAGCGACTACCTCATTACAATCGAAACCATCGGTGACAACGATGAGATGACCATAGAGGCTGAACTTGCACAGGCTACCGATGACTTTGGAATGCTCCAGAACCTGACCAAGGAGATTACCCGCCGCCTTAAGGATGAGCTTCTGTTCACACCTAAGGTAAAGCTGGTGGGCAAGGGCGTAATTCCGCAGTCTGACGGCAAGGCCAAGAGAGTTAATGATTTGCGTAACAACCATTAAAAAAAGACATTATGAAGACCATAAAGCAGATTTCCATATTTCTTGAGAACCAGCGCGGCAAACTGAGTGACATATTCACCGCTCTCAAAAACCAGAACATAGAGATCCAAGCCGCATCAGTAGCCGATACCACCGAGTACGGCATTCTGCGCCTTATTACATCAGACCAAAAAAAAGCTGCCCAATTGCTCACAGCCAACGGTCATCTTGTAAACCTGAATGAGGTACTGGCTATCCAGGTGGAGCCCGATACCGCCGCCTTTGCCGATGCCATCGATGCCCTTACATCGGGAGGCTGCTCCATCAACTACCTCTACACTTTCCATAAGGACAGTAAACTGGTGCTCATTATACGTCCGGCAAATCTGGAGATTGCGGAACGTGTGGCTACAGAGAAAGGTCTTACGTTAATTCAAGGTTGGGAATGAGTCATTCATTCCCTTCTTTTTTATAAATATAAGATTATTATACCCTAATATTAAATAACCATGTTTTTAAAGATTCTCATTCTGATTCTGTTCTTCGCCGTGATGATAGGCGTAGGTATTTATTGCCGTAAAACTGCAAACAATGTACAGGGATTTGTACTTGGCGACCGCAAGGTAGGTTCATGGCTTACCGCATTTGCATTCGGTACATCATACTTTTCGGCGGTTATATTTGTAGGATACGCCGGCCAGTTCGGTTGGAAATACGGATTGGCTTCAACTTGGATCGGCCTGGGCAATGCCTTGATAGGCTCTTTGCTTGCATGGAGAATCCTGGGTCGCCGTACCCGTCTTATGACCCAGTATCTGCACAGCGCAACCATGCCCGACTTCTTTGGACAGCGCTTCAACTCCGAGGCTCTCAAGGTGGCTGCATCAGTAATCGTATTCGTGTTCCTTATCCCCTATACCGCATCCCTTTACAACGGTCTGTCACGTCTGTTCGGACTCTCATTCGGCATTGACTACAGCTGGTGCGTACTGGGAATGGCCGTTCTCACCGGTATTTATGTGCTGGTAGGCGGATATATGGCAACAGCGGTAAACGACTTCATCCAAGGCATGATTATGCTGATAGGTATTGTCGCCGTCATTATATCAGTACTTAACGGAAACGGCGGATTCACCGCAGCTATTGAGAAACTGTCACAGATTCCAAGTGAGGCTGCTCCCACGTTGAACGGAGCATTCACGTCATTCTTCGGACCTCAGCCCATATGGTTGCTGGGAGTAGTGCTGCTCACATCACTGGGTACATGGGGCCTGCCTCAGATGGTAGGTAAGTTTTACGCCATACGTGACGAGGCCGCTATCCGCAAGGGAACTTTCATATCCACTTTCTTTGCCATCATTGTGGCAGGCGGTTGCTACTTCCTGGGCGGTTTTGGCCGTCTGTACGGTAATGTGATTGATTTTGCTCCCAACGGAACACCTATATATGACAGCATTGTTCCTTCAATGCTTCAGACGCTGCCTGACCTGATGATCGGCGTGGTCATAATTCTGGTTCTCTCTGCATCAATGTCAACGCTTTCATCGCTTGTTCTTACATCGGGCTCAACACTTACTCTTGATATCATCAAACCTGCTCTGGCTAAGGGAGGCAAAAGTATGAGTGAAAAATCACAGCTATTGTCAATCCGTCTGCTGGTTGTTTTCTTCATTGCAGTATCATCAGTACTGGCTATCATCCAGGCCAAGAGTTCCGTTACCTTCATAGCCCAACTTATGGGTATATCCTGGGGCGCACTGGCAGGTGCATTCCTGGCCCCGTTCCTTTACGGTCTCTATTGGAAGAAGACTACCAAAGCATCTGTTTGGGCAAGCTTCATTGTAGGTGTGGCTATCATGTGCGGCTGCATGTACGGAACATTCACCAAGACCACTTTCATCAGTCCGTTCTTCAGCTCGCCCATCAACGCAGGTGTGCTCTCAATGGTGGCCGGCCTGGTTATTGTTCCTATTGTAAGCCTGTTCTCAAGCGTAAAGCATAAAGAAGAGGTTGACAAGATGTTCAGCTGCTACAACCGTGAGGTTACAGTACGTGCATCGACCTCACTTATGGATGCCGATGAAGTGAAATAATAAGTACTTTTGTGTTCTTGAAAATTGAAGACACTTTTTATATGAAGAAACTTTTACTTGGCGATGAAGCCATAGCACAGGGTGCAATTGATGCCGGACTGAGCGGAGTATATGCTTATCCTGGTACACCCTCAACCGAAATCACGGAATACATACAGGGTTACTGCAAAAAGAGCCCTGACCAGAAGATACATAACCGCTGGTGCACCAACGAGAAGACAGCCATGGAGGCTGCCCTGGGTATGTCATTTGCCGGCAAGCGTGCATTGGTATGTATGAAACACGTAGGTATGAACGTGGCAGCAGACCCGTTTGTGAACTCATCCATTACCGGAGTAAACGGCGGTCTGATAGTACTCGTGGCCGATGACCCTTCGATGCACTCCTCACAGGATGAACAGGATACCCGTTTCTACGGCAAATTTGCCTTGATTCCGGTACTTGAGCCCTCATCACAGCAGGAGGCATACGATATGATGTCATACGCATATGACCTGTCAGAGTCTCTCAAACTGCCGGTTCTGATGCGTACCGTAACCCGTCTGGCCCACTCACGTGCAGTTGTAACTCTTAAAGAGAAGCGTAACCAGAACGCACTCAGCCCCGTAAGCGGAGTCCGTGACTGGGTATTGCTGCCCGCCATTGCCAAGCGCCGTTACGCCTCACTGCTGGAGCGTCAGCCTGAGATTATGCGCCTATCGGTAGAATCTCCTTTCAACAGTTTCAAGGCTCAGGCCAAGCGTTTCAAGATGGGTGCCATTGCATGCGGCAATGCATATAACTATCTTTCAGAATGCTACCCTGATGGCATACCCTTCCCTGTACTCAAGATTTCACAGTATCCCATACCCGCAGAGACTGTACGCACACTTGCCGAGCAATGTGACTCAATCATGGTGATAGAGGACGGCCAGCCATTTGTAGAAGAGCAGGTAGCAGGCATACTTCCGTCAGACTGCAAGATTATCGGCCGATTGACCGGTGAATTGCCCCGCCAGGGAGAACTCAATCCTGATATCGTAAAGGCTGCTTTGGGTCTGACTCCCCTGCCGCATCCCGAGATAGCCAGGAACGTTGTGGCACGTCCACCCGCCCTCTGTCAGGGTTGCGGTCACCGTAGCGTATATGAGGCCATCAACATCGTACTCAAAGATTACAAGGATGCCAAGGTATTTGGTGACATAGGTTGCTACACCTTGGGGGCCCTGCCTCCTTTCCAGGCACTGGACAGCACCGTCGATATGGGTGCCAGCATCACCATGGCAAAGGGTGCCGCCGATGCAGGCGTATTCCCCGCAGTTGCAATCATCGGCGACAGCACATTCACCCACTCCGGCATGACCGGTCTGCTGGATGCAGTAAATGAGAACTCGCCCATCACAATCATAATCTCCGATAACCTTACCACTGGTATGACCGGCGGACAGGATTCGGCCGGCACCAACAAGTTCGAGGCTATCTGCCGTGGAATAGGTGTTGACCCCGACCACCTGAAGGTTGTGGTTCCCCTGCCCCAGAACATGGAAGAGATAACCCGCACCCTGCGTGAGGAGATTGAGTATCAGGGCCTCTCGGTTATCATACCGCGCCGTGAATGTATCCAGACACTTGCCCGTAAGGCAAAAGCAAAAGCAGCACAGAAATGAAGACAGATATCATACTTGCAGGCGTAGGAGGACAAGGTATCCTCTCTATCGCAACAGTAATAGGCCAGGCCGCCCTTGAGGAGGACCTCTACATCAAGCAGGCCGAGGTTCACGGAATGAGCCAGCGCGGCGGTGACGTACAGTCAAACCTGCGCATATCGGATCAGCCCATAGCAAGTGACCTTATTTCCTTAGGTCAGGCTGATATCATCATAGCTATGGAGCCCATGGAGGCCCTGCGTTACAAGCAGTACCTGAGCAAAGACGGTTGGGTTATCACATCATCTAACCCGTTCGCGAACATAGGCAATTATCCCGATCAAAACGCAATCATTGCCGAACTAAAGGAGTTGGGTAACGTTATCCTTATTGACACCGATGAACTGGGCAAGGAGCACAAGATGCCCAAGGCAGTGAACATGATACTGCTGGGTGCAGCATCAAAGGCCCTTAAGAGCATAAGCTTTGACAAGCTCTGCCAGAGCATACGTACCATATTCGGCGCCAAAGGCAATGCAATAGTAGAAATGAACATAAAGGCCCTTGAGATTGGCCGTAACTGTGAATAAAGAACCGATGAAAACGCTGATTCCTGCAAACGTCATTGACGATTATCTTGAGAGTATAGAGGTACGTGACCTCAACAAGGCCTCCATCCGCCAGGTGCTGGCTTGTGAGCTTAATGCCGAGAAAGTTACCGGTCAGGAGTTCATCCATTTTGAGATGGGTGTTCCCGGCATACCGCCATCGGCTGTAGGCATCAAGGCGCAAAAAGAGGCACTGGACCGCGGTGTAGCTTCAAAGTATCCCAACATAGAAGGTATCCCCGAACTCAAGGAGCAGGCAGCCCGTTTTGTAAAGGCATTCATCAACACCGACATACTGCCCGGTCACTGTACCCCCACATGCGGTGCCATGCAGGGAACATTTGCCGCATTCCTTCTCTGCTCACAGGTAGACCCCAAGAAGGACACCATCCTCTATGTGGATCCGGGATTCCCCGTACAGAAGATGCAGGCTCAGGTAATGGGTGTCAAGACAGCCCAGTTTGACGTGGCCGATTACCGCGCAGAGAAACTAGGTCCCAAACTGGAAAGTTACCTCAAGCAGGGCAACATATGCTGCATTGTTTACAGCAACCCCAACAACCCCAGTTGGATGTGTCTTACCGAGAGTGAGATAAAAACAATCGGTGAATTGGCTACAAAATATGATACCATCATACTGGAGGACCTTGCTTACATGACCATGGATTTCCGCCGCGAGGGCCTGGGTATTCCCTTCAAGGCTCCCTACCAGGTGAGCGTATCACACTACACCGACAATTACATCATGATGCTCAGCGGCAGCAAGATATTCAGCTACGCAGGTGAACGTATTGCCGTGGCCTGCATATCGGACAAGCTTTATGAACGTCATTTTGAAACTCTGCAGAAGCGTTACAACATCTCACGCTTTGGAGCAGTCTATGCATACGATATGCTTTACGCAATGTCATCGGGCGTAACCCATTCCGTACAGTGTGCAATGGCAGCTATGCTCAAGGCAGCATGTGACGGTACCTATCAGTTCCGCGAGGATATCCGCGAGTATGCACGCCGCACCGAGAAGATCAAGGCCGCCCTGCTGCGCAACGGATTCAACATCACCTATGACAAGGATCTTGAGGAGCCTGTAAGTGACGGATTCTTCTTTACTTTCGGATACAACCTGCCTGACGGCACACCCATGGAGGGAGGCCAACTACTGCATGAGTTGTTATACTTTGGTATCAGCGGAATAGTGCTCTCATCCACAGGCAGTACCCGTCAAGGCATCCGTGGCTGCGCATCAAACATCCGCGACGACCAGTTCCCCATCCTTGAGGAACGACTGCGCCTCTTCAACGCCGCACACAAAAAATGAGCAATTCAATCGCTCATTTTTTTTTGCTTATAAGACGTATTTGGAGTATCTTGCCGTTCTATAACCGGATCAGCTGAAAGTAGGATGAGAACCGAGCAGGAACTGGCCCGCTTGTGTACTGCAGGCAATAGGGAGGCGCAAGGCGAACTCTACGCGCAGTATGCGTCCCGCCTGTATGCGCTCTGCTACCGATACGTTGCAGACCGTGACGAGGCTCAGGACCTGATGCATGATGCTATGATAAAGGCCATGGACAGTTTCAAGTCATTCAGTTATTCCGGTGACGGATCCCTTTACGCATGGCTGCGCCGCCTTACAGTCAACGTTGTCATTGACAGGCTCAGGCAGATGAGCAGGCTGCGTCTGGTACCACTCGATTCAGCAATGGAACCTGGCAATCAGGAGACCGATGACGATGTTGCAGACGACATACCGGCACAGGCTCTGCTGGATATGGTGGCAGCACTGCCATCCGTTAGACGTACGGTATTCAACATGTACTGCATAGACGGTTTCAGCCATAAGGATATAGCTGCAGCTATAGGCATCACAGAGAAAGGCTCGGCATCCATTCTGGCCAAAGCCCGCACTCAACTTAAGAGTGCCGTTAACGATTATCTTAAAAGGACAGGAAGATGAAACAGTTTGAAGACATATTCAAGGAGCGTTTGGATGGTTATGAAATGAAACTCCCCACAATGGACCAGCAATCATTCTGGAGCACTAAAGCCGTCCGTGAACGTGCCGCCAGGCGCCGCCGCTCCATCCTGGCAGTAGCAGTAGGACTGCCCGCTGTAGCCGCTGTCCTTATGGCAGTGATAATGAGCATCAACCTGCTGACACAAAAGAACAGCAGTCCCGAAAAACAAACTACCACGACAACGGAACAGACAGATACTCTGACTGAACAAAAATTAGTCTCTCCTGAATAAATCGCGGGTATAGACCTTGTCCTGGACATCATCCAGACAGGAGTCATAGCGGTTGGCTATGATAGAATCGCAACGGCGCTTGAACTCGTCCAGATTATTTACCACCTCACTGCCAAAGAATGTATCGCCGTCCTTAAGGGTAGGCTCGTAGATGATAACCTTAGCACCCTTGGCCTTGACACGTTTCATCACACCCTGAATGGAACTCTGACGGAAATTATCGGAGTTGGACTTCATGGTAAGACGGTAAACACCAACGGTTATTACCTTTTCTGATGCCTCGTTCCATGTGCTGTTGGCGGTATAATAACCAGCCTTCTCCAATACACGGTCTGCAATGAAATCCTTGCGGGTGCGGTTACTGTCAACGATTGCCTGGATAAGGTTCTCTGGTACGTCATTGTAGTTGGCAAGAAGCTGCTTAGTGTCCTTAGGCAGACAGTAGCCGCCGTAACCGAACGACGGGTTGTTGTAGTGGCTGCCGATACGTGGATCCAGGCCCACGCCGTCTATGATGGCACGGGTGTCAAGGCCCTTCATCTCGGCATATGTATCCAATTCATTGAAGAAACTCACACGCAGTGCCAGATAGGTGTTGGCGAACAGCTTGACAGCCTCAGCCTCAGTTGTACCCATATAGAGGGTATCAATGTTCTCCTTAATGGCTCCCTCCTGCAGCAAACGTGCAAAAGTATGGGCAGCCTCCTCCAGACGCGGAACACTCCTGTCATATCCCACTATGATTCTGGAAGGATAAAGGTTATCATAAAGAGCCTTGCTTTCACGAAGGAACTCAGGTGCGAATATGATATTGGGCACTACTACCTTCATGGTGCCGTCCTGCAGGCGCTCGCGATAGGAGAACTTTTCACGTACGCTCTCAGTATATCCTACCGGAATGGTTGATTTTATTACCATTATGGCATCGGGATTTACCTTGAGCACAAGGTCAATGACCTCCTCCACATGACTTGTATCAAAGAAATTCTTCTTGCTGTCATAATTGGTTGGTGCGGCTATAATCACGAAATCAGCATCGGAATACGCCTTTTCACCGTCCAATGTGGCGGTAAGGTCCAACTCTTTCTCTGCCAAATACTGCTCTATGTAATCATCCTGTATGGGCGATTTGCCGCTGTTGATAAGGTCAACTTTCTCCTTTACCACATCAACTGCCGTAACGTGATTCTTCTGAGCCAGCAATGTGGCCAGGGATAGTCCAACGTAACCTGTTCCTGCTACTGCTATTTTCATATCAAAAAGTTTTAATTGCAAAGTCACCGCAAAGATAGCCCATTTGCGACAAAAATGGCTAACTTTGCGCATAATAAAGCAATTTCAGACAATGAAATACAAACTTATAGCAATACTTCTGATGGCAACAACAATCAATTCCTGCGGTGCAGGTTCTTCACAGAACGCCAAAGCCCAATCTACAGAGAATGAGACAAAGGTCCTCATAAAGACCACTGAGGGCGACATTACGATCAAGCTCTACAACGAGACTCCCCTGCACAGGGACAATTTCATAAAACTGGTACAGGAACATTATTACGACAGCATCCTGTTCCACCGTGTAATCAAGGAATTCATGGTCCAGGCAGGCGATCCGGATTCAAAGAATGCCGAAAAATATGCACAGCTGGGTGCAGGTGGTCCTGACTACACCTTACCGGCAGAGTTCATATATCCCAAATACTTCCATAAACGCGGTGCCCTCAGTGCCGCCCGCCAGGCTGATCAGGTCAACCCCGAACGTAGATCCTCCGGTTCGCAGTTCTACATTGTTACCGGCAAGAAATACCGCAAATATGACCTTCAGGAGATAGAACAGCAGCTTGCAGAGCAGCAGGGCGACAAAATCTTTGAGAATCTCTGCATGCAGAACCGCGACAGCATACTTAGCATGCAGAATTCCGGTGACGTTGACGGTATAAGGAAACTGCAGCAGGAACTGATTACGGCAACGCGCAAAAAGATTCAGGAGGATGGCCCGTTCAAGTTTACTCAAGAACAGGTTACCGCTTATATGAATGAGGGTGGAACTCCCTTCCTTGACGATAACTATACCGTATTCGGTGAGGTGATTGACGGAATGAAAGTGGTGGAGAAGATAGAAAACGCCGGAACCGATTCACGTGACCGTCCACGCAAGGACATACGAATTTTGACAATGGAAATAATAAAATAATCAACCCTACAATTACTGACCTATGCGAAAAAGGATTACAATTATTATGGCCATGATGCTGATTGTATTTACAGCATCGGCCAAGAAAGGACCCAAGTATGTATTTTACTTTATCGGTGACGGTATGGGCGTGAACCAGGTCATGGCTACCCAATACTATCTTTCCGATGTTGGAGGCAAACTGGGATACAAGCCACTCTTGTTTGCAGGATTCCCTTATTCAGGATATGTCATTACCCATTCCGCCAATTCATACGTGACCGACAGTTCAGCGGCAGGCACGGCACTCGCCTCCGGCCAGAAGACTGACAACAACGTTCTTGGCATGCTGCCCGACAAGGAGACTCCCTGCAAATCAATCGCTGAAATGGCACATGACAAAGGCGTTCGCGTGGCCATTGGCACTACCGTATGTATTGACCATGCCACTCCTGGAGTATTCTATGCTCATCAGGCCAGCCGTAACAATTACCACGAGATAGGTATTCAGCTTACGGAATCCGGCTTTGAATTTTTTGGAGGAGCTGATTTCCACACACCCTTCACCAAAGACAATTCCGATGAAGGCAACTATATCCAGGCGGAAAAAGCCGGCTACACCATAGCACGCGGATATTCAGACTATAAATCCAAGGCATCAGGCTCAAACAAGATGCTTCTGCTGGAAAAGAATCCCAACAGTGACCATTATCTGTCATACGCTATTGACCGCAAGGAAGGCGAGATGACACTCTCCGAGATAACTGCTGCTGCAATAGACTTTATGATGAAAGACCCCAAGAAAGGCTTCTTCATGATGATGGAGGGCGGCAAGATTGATATGGCCTGCCACGGCAACGATGCAGCGACCACCATTCAGGAGACCATAGACTTTGACAATGCCATAAAGATTGCATATGACTTCTATCTCAAGCACAAGAAAGAGACACTCATTATTGTTACTGCCGACCATGAAACGGGCGCTATGGGTCTGAGCAACGGTGCATACCGTTTGAACAGCCAGGTTCTCCAGTATCAGGACATGAGTGAGGGTGAGTTCTCAACTTACCTGGAGAAAAAAGGCCGTGAGATAGGTGACATCCTGACCTGGGATGAGGTTCAGGAGGAACTGAAACAACACTTCGGATTCTGGGACAAGGTAAAACTAAGCGACCGCCAGACTGACAAACTGCGCAGCACATACGTTGAGACTTTCGGAATGGGACCGGGAGAACTTAAGGAAGAAGAGTACTACAAGGTGGACAAGATGTCCGATGAGGCAACCAGAATCATATCGGAGGTAGCTCAGATAAGCTGGGGTACAGGAACTCATTCCGGTGGATACGTCCCAGTATTTGCCATTGGCGCAGGTGCTGAGCAGTTTACAGGCCAGATGGACAACACAGAGATCCCCATGAAGATAAAGAAACTGGCCGGATACTGATTATAGTTATTATCTGAAATCCAGATAGGGTTTGAGCCTTTCAATGTCCTGAGCGGTAAACTCCTCAAGAAGGGAGAGTTGCTCGGGACTTTTTATGTTACCGCGTTCCCTGCGTAGTTCAACTATTGCCCTTGCCTGATAGAAATTTATGTAAGGATGCCGTCTAAGCTCATTTAGCGTTCCTTTGTTAACCTCTATCTTTTCAAGCGGAATGGTATCTGATATGATGAACCATTTCATCAGTGAATCCGGCAAACCATTTATCTCCGTAAGCTGCATAGTTGAGGCGAATCCTCCCAACTGTTCCCTGTATCTGACTATCCTTGATGCAAAAACAGGACCTATTCCAGGAAGCAGGACCAGTTGCGCACTGTCCAACGCATTCAGGTCAAGAGGTGAGGACGGACTTTGCTTGGAAGAGTAACGGTTTACATTTAAATTGTCCTGTACATAAAGATATTTCCGCACAGTGTCATTTACGTATTCTCTCTTTCGGACCGTATCCTTGTAATCAGAAGACGAACGTGACCTGTATCCTGCGGTGGAACGGGAAGAAACAGTACGACTGCTGCCGGACCTGACGCTGTCTGCAGATGGCCTGCTCCTTGAAGCGTTACGTTTAGGTGCAGGTTCCTCTTTACGGATCTGTATCACGGAATCGGCCTTTGACTCAGTATCCGGAACCGCATCATGACCGCGCATTCGGATTAGATTGAGAATAACAATAACCGCTATCAGAACCAACGCCACTATGCGGTCATTACGGCTGAAATAGAAATGGTCTTTAGACATTGTGTTACGGTATAATTGGTTAATTTTGCGCCATGAAAAGATTCATCAGGAAATATCCGTTCTCACTGCTGGTCATAGCTGCCATTGTGTTCCTGTCACTGTTCAATCCTCCCGAGACGAAACTGGACACGGTCTCTTTCATAGACAAGATAGCTCATGTCTGTATGTATGGAGGACTGGAACTTGTAATCTGGATTGAATACCTGCGTCACCACGCAAGTCTGGACAGAGTCAGGATAATAACGTTGGGTATTATTGCTCCCATTGCACTGGGTGGGGTTATGGAACTGGCCCAGGCCTTCCTGACCCAAAACCGCAGCGGTGACTGGATTGACCTTGTGGCCGATACTATAGGCGTATTGGCCGGAGCAGCCATAGGCTACTTCCTGCTCCGCCGCATCATTTCCCGAAAAGAATAATCAATCCTTGTTCCAGGTCTTGTAGGGATTAGCTGCCAGATAAGCGTTGTAATAACGGTGGTCGCCCGTAACCTCCTTACCTATGAAATCAGGCTTGATGAATGTCTCGCCTTCTGAACTCAACTCAACCTCCGCCATTACAAGACCCTCGTTTTCACCGTGGAATTCATCCACCTCAAATACATGAGGACCGCTGTGTACAAGATAACGGCGTTTCTCAATTGCACCGCTCTGGTGCAGTTCAAAAAGCTCACGGGCATCTTCTACCGGAATAAGATGGTTCCACTCGTAACGGCTCATGCCCTTGCCGTCCGATGGACCTTTGATGGTCAGGATAGCCTCCTTGTCAGTAATGCGCACACGTACGGAACGACCGTTCTCATGGGCGATATAACCCTGCAGAATGTCATAATAACTGAATGCCTGTGTACGATAGGATTCATTCTTGACCAGAAACTTACGTTCAATCTCTATGGACATAGTATTAGTGATTGGATTTATTGGAAATTACTGTTGATTCTGTGATTCGGCAAACGACATAAGGTAAGATTTGATGAATCCGTCTATGTGACCGTCCATGACACCGTTCACATCGGATGTCTGGTAACCCGTGCGATGATCCTTTACACGACGGTCATCAAACACGTATGAGCGTATCTGTGATCCCCATTCTATCTTTTTCTTACCTGCCTCTATCTTCTCCTGCTCGGCCATGCGGTGCTGCAGCTCCTTGTCATACAGGATGGAACGCAGGTGCTGCAGGGCACGCTCCTTGTTCTTGGGCTGGTCACGGGTCTCGGTGTTCTCTATGAGAATCTCCTCCTCGGCACCGGTATATGGATCCTTGAACTGATAGCGCAGACGTACTCCGGATTCAACCTTGTTCACATTCTGACCGCCGGCACCGCCGCTGCGGAATGTATCCCAACTCATAAGCGCCGGATTTATGTCAACCTCTATGGAGTCATCAATAAGCGGAGTGACAAATACACTGGCAAATGATGTCATGCGCTTGCCCTGCGCATTGTAAGGCGAAACACGTACCAAACGGTGAACTCCGTTCTCACCCTTCAGGTAACCGTATGCAAACGGTCCCTCTATCTCCATGGTCACCTGCTTGATTCCGGCTTCATCACCATCCTGAAGGTTGGCAACCGTAACCTTGTATTTGTTCTCCTCACCCCAACGCATATACATGCGCATGAGCATCTGGGCCCAGTCCTGACTTTCCGTACCACCGGCACCGGAATTGATCTTAAGCACGCAGTCCATCTGGTCAGCCTCCTCACGAAGCATGTTCTTGAGCTCCAATGACTCCACGGCTTCAAGGGCTTTGGCATAATTCTCATCAACCTCCTGTTCTGTCACCAGTTCCTCCTTATAGAAATCCATGGCCAGCTGCAACTCATCAGTCAACGCCTTTACTTGCTTGTACCCGTCAATCCAACCCTGAAGGTCTTTTACCTTCTTCATCTGGATCTCTGCCTTCTTGGGATCATCCCAGAATCCTGGAGCCTGGGTGCGCAACTGTTCCTCCTCAACCTGAATAAGCTTGGAGTCAATGTTCAGATAGCGTTTAAGGGCCTCGGTGCGGTCAAGTACGTCTTTGAGTTGTTCAGCTGTAATCATAAGGATTGGTTTTGTGGGCCCAAAGTTAGTCAAAAAACCTGATACTTCATCGGCGAATCCAGTCTGTAGGATTGAGTCGGGTACTTTCCTTGTGCAACTGGAAATGCAGTACGGGATTGCCATTCTCCGAAACCTGGATATTACCCACTATATCAGATGTCTTGACACTGTCCCCGTTCTTAAGACGTGTCTCGCTGAGATTGCAATATACGGACATGTAAGAACCATGACGGATTATCACGCCGATCATTCCCTTTCCGTGCTGGAAGATAGATGATACAGTTCCGTCAAACACAGCCCTTGCCTGAGCACCCTCGCGTCCCTGTATGTCTATACCCAGATTCTTCTGCTTGACATCCTTCATGCCGGCAACATTCTGCACACCGTATTCACCAACAACAAGATACGCACCGGTTATAGGCATCGGAAGTTTTCCTTTGTTGCTCTCAAAACTGCCGGACAACTTGACATCATCCTGGGGCTTGGCTGTTATGACCGCAGGCGTATTGGCAGTTGTGCCCGTCTGGCTGCTCTTTTCCTTCTCCTTACTGATGGCAAGCTGAATCTGACGGTCTATCTCTTTGGAGAGTTCATCCATTTTTTTCTGATGGGCCGCGATCTCCTTCTTAAGATTGGAACGCTTGTTCTTAAGCTGGTTTACCAGGGCCTTCTGCTGTTGCTCCTCCTTGCGGGCCTCCTCCTCATTCTGCTGCTGAACTTTCTGCAATTCCTGCTTCTCTGTCTTGAGCATCTCTATCTGCGCTTTCCTGTCCTCAAGGGTATCTCTCTTTTGGCTGATTTCATCGGCCATTTCCTGCAGTGAATTGGAGTACTCGCTCACATATCTGGCCCTACGGTTCATCTCACGGAACGATTCGGTAGCCAGTATGAATGTGAGCGGATTGAAACTGGAATTCTGGCTCTGATAGAACCTGCAAGCATCGGCATAACGCTCACGACATTGCTCGTGTTCCTTTTCAAGCTGGGCAATCTCCTTTTCGATCCTGCCCGATTCACGGTCAAGAGCACGTATCTCACTCCTGGTCTTGTCAAGCAATCTGGTGCGTTCCTTCAACCTGGCGGTTATGACATTAAGATTTGACACCTGACTTGTGATGCTCGATTCCGTGCTGACCAGAATCTGCTCCTGACGTGCAATCTGCTCTTCAATTTCGGCACGCTCACGTCGCATCCGCTCCACTACACTGTTCTCCTGTCCCAAAGCCATTACCGGAACAGATATCAGAAACAATAGGATATAAAACCTTTTCATCATATATTCATATTGTCCAGCAGTTCGTCAAGTGTTACTTGTCTCATGCGACGGCTTACCTGTGTCCTGTCTTGCCAGTTCTTCTTTTCGGTTGAAAGAGATGACAGTTTTATGTCCAGCTGGCCCAATACAGACGTTTTGTCAGGCAGACTTACCGACAGTTCAGCGGGAAATTCCGATATGCCCGGAATCCTGCTGAAATCAGCATATCCTATACTGAACATGTCACCGTTCACGGATTTGCTCACAGATGCAAGCCTTCCTTTGACATCAGTGGTGAATGTATATCCGCACTCCATATCCTTTATGGATAAAATCCCCTTTTCATCGGCACTCTGTACCAACAAACGGGTGGCGGCATCAGCCGGATTTGCGCTTCCGGGTGAGAACAGCCTGTTCCACAAGAGAGCCTGGACCACCTCAAAATCAAGTCCCAGTTCATTGCGGTAAGGAATGTCGGCATAATGGCATACAGAATACAGATTATGATAACGGTCAATTACCACCACCATTTCGGGCAGGAACTCTATTCGCGCCACCTCCATAAGCCCCAGGACACTGGCACTTATCTGGATACTTTTGCCACGTCGCATCCTGAGTTGTCCCGTTATCCTGGTTCCCTGCACGTTTACAGACAAGCTTGCCGTAAGTTCATCAGCCTCAGGAGCGGCCAGGAGAGAATGGATCAGACGTGAGTCCTCCAACTGACCGGCCTCCTTGTTCTTTCTAATTGAAGATGATGAACGGCAGCCGCTCAGCAGCAACCCCGCAAACAACAAAGGAAACAATATGTAACGAAACGCTCTCATTCCATGTATCTCTCCTCACGGATTTTCCTGTCCAGCATTTCCGATGCTCCATTCATCTGAACCGCTTTATGCCAGTTCTCAAGAGCCTTCTCTTTCTCACCGCACATGTACAGCACATCGCCGTAATGCTCATATATTTCCGGGTTGTCTGCATCCAGATAACGCAAAGCCTTTTCCATATAGCCCAAAGCATCATTGTATCTCTTCATCTTGAACAGTATCCATGCATATGTATCAAGATAAGTTGCATTAAAAGGCTCTGCCTTAAGCGTCATGGCACTCATCTCCAATGCCCTGTTCAGGTCACGGCTCTCTGTTGAAAGATAGTAGGCATAGTTGTTGAGTACTGCAATGTTCTCGGGGTCATACATCAGCGTGGAGTCATATTCCGCATACATACGGTCCTTGTCTCCAAGGGTGTGATAGAAATCTCCCTTCAGGTTATGCAGTGCAGCCTTGTCCTTGTCGGTCTTTACCTGTCGCAGGCCTTTGTCAAGCATACCAAGAGCATCATCATTCTGTCCCAACCAGAAATATGCTATTGACTTCTGGCTGTATGGGGCCACAAGTTCCGGCTCATGCCTGGAAACCACATCGCAAAAATTCATGGAAACGTCCAGAAGCGAGCGGCTGCGCATCCTGTCCATCTGAGTCTCAGTATGCTCCAGCATATCCCGGGTGGTATTCATGAGCAGCTCTATTATCTCTGTTGGATTGTCTGACTCGTAATAGGCTGAATCCAACTCATTCATCTGCAGATAGCATACAAAACGCTGGAACTTGAGTTCGTCGGCCACATCCTCCAAGGTACCGTAACGCTTTAGTGCACGCAATTCCTTTTCATAGTCACCTGCTTCGTCATACAGGCTTGCCAAAGTCATGAGCACATCAGTCCTGCCCGGGAAGCGGCGTAGGATTTCCTCATACTGCTCTATGGCATCGGCCTGACGGTTGTCACGCAGATAATTCATTGCCAGCAGGCGACGATACCAATAGTTGTCGGGCTCCAGGCGGACGGCACGTTCCAGAAGAGCCTGTGCAGTTCCGTTATATTTTTCCAACAGAGCCCTTTCACGCATGGACATGTAGTACTGTGCAAGGCTGTAACAGGTAGCTGCCGATGCTGTGTCATAATACAGACTTTGGGCCATAAGGTCCATAGCGGAATCGTAATGCCCCTCATTGTACATCCTTACGCCTTCCATATAGAGATGGTCACGTGCATAGCCGTTCAGGTCCTTTTCAGACAACGGATCGGATGCGGTATGTTGCAACGATCCGCACGAAACCGTTACTACCATGCAGGCAAAAAGGAAAACAATATGTAAAAGGCCCCTTTTCATCGGCATTTGTCAATATCAGACACCACTATGACCAAAACCACCGGCACCGCGCTCCGTTTCATCAAGCGTCTCCACCGGTACCCATTCTGCCTGCTCATGACGCGCTATTACCATCTGTGCTATACGCTCACCGTCATTCACGACAAACTCTTCCTGTGACAGGTTGATAAGAATGACGCCTATCTCGCCACGGTAATCGGCATCGATTGTACCGGGTGTGTTCAATACCGTTATGCCTTTCTTTATGGCAAGTCCGCTACGGGGACGAACCTGCGCTTCGAATCCTGCTGGAAGTGAAATGAACAGTCCGGTAGGTATAAGTCGACGCTCCATGGGCTTCATCACCACCGGCTCTTCCAAATTGGCTCTCAGATCCACTCCTGCCGACTGTACGGTTGCATATTCAGGCAGGGAATGATGTGAACGGTTTATTATTTTTACCCTCATAGACGGTTTGTTTGTTTTATTCAGCGAAAATAACAAATATACTGCCAACTAAAGCAGAAATAATCTGAAAAACCGCTAATTTTGAAACAAAGAGATTCTTATGATGGATTGGGAGAGACTTATTTCGTCCAAGCGCCTGGGAATGGAGGGGATAGAAAGCCTGCACAAGGATGACCGCTCGGCATTCCTCCGCGACTATGACAGGCTAATTTTCTCAGCACCGTTCCGCAGACTGCAGAACAAGACACAGGTATTTCCACTGCCTGGCAGCGTGTTTGTCCACAACCGTCTTACTCACAGTCTTGAGGTGGCGTGCGTAGGACGCTCGCTCGGCAACAACGTGTCAAGAGCACTGATAAAAAAACGCCCCAAACTGACAGAAACCAATATTCAGGAGATAGGCAATATCGTGTCGGCTGCCTGCCTGGCACATGATATGGGCAATCCCCCGTTCGGCCATTCAGGTGAGAAAGCCATCTCGGCCTACTTTACTGATGGTAAGGGGCAGAAACTTAAAGAACAGTTTACCGATAATCCAGCCCAGTGGACCGATATAATCAACTTTGAAGGTAACGCCAACGCTTTCCGTCTGCTGGCACACCAGTTCATTGGCCGACGCAAGGGAGGTTTTGCCATGACATACGCCACTCTTGCATCAATAGTGAAATATCCCTATTCATCATACGTAGCCAACGGCAGACACAAGTTCGGGTTCTTTGACAGCGAAGCTCCTATTTTTGCCAAAATAGCCGATGAATTGGGAATAATCCGTCTGTCAGCACCTGGCCAGCCTCTCAAATATGTACGTTATCCGCTGGTCTGGCTGGTAGAGGCTGCCGATGATATCTGCTACCTTCTGATGGACCTTGAGGATGCTCACAAACTGAAGATCTTCTCAACCGAGAAGACCATCGGGCTCATGATGGAATTCCTTAAACCTGAAGAGCAGGCCCATGCACATGACATCATTGACATGGTAACTGATGTGAATGAGCAGGTTTCATATCTGCGTTCAAAACTGGTGGGTTTGCTGGTAGAGGAGTGTACAAAGGTATTCCTGCAGAATGAGCAGGCAATTCTGGACGGCACATTCAGCGGTTCACTGATAAAACATATAAGTGATACTCCCAGACAGGCATATATCAAGTGCGCAGAGCTCTCAAAAGAAAAGATTTACCGCTCGCGTGATGTATTGGAGGTGGAACTGGCCGGTTTCCGCATCATAAGCACGCTGCTTGACCTTATGGTTGAGGCCGTTCAGAATCCTGAACGTGAGTACTCCAAACTGCTCATAGACCGCGTATCAAGCCAATATGACATCAACGCAAAGGACATTTACAACCGTATCCTTGCTGTCCTTGACTACATCAGCGGCATGACTGATGTCTATGCCCTTGACATCTACCGCAAGATAAACGGCAACAGCCTTCCTGCAGTATAAAATAGTACAATTGGGGTCAGACCCCTTTTGTACTATTTTAAAAACAGAGAGGGGTGATTGGACAAGCCAATCACCCCTCTCCTCTATCAAGTATAATCAATTTTCTCTTGTAGGGAGATTCATGTCAAGAAAACTGCTGCGGGAAGCCTGAAGGCGTTCATACTCCTCCTTGTCACCCACAATAATCTTCTCGAACTCACGCAGACCGGTACCGGCAGGAATCAGGTGACCGCAGATTACGTTCTCCTTCATACCCAGCAGGCTGTCGCTCTTACCGTTGATAGCAGCCTCATTCAGAACCTTGGTGGTCTCCTGGAATGATGCAGCCGACATAAAGCTCTGAGTAGCCAGAGCGGCGCGTGTGATACCCTGTAGTATCTGAGTTGATGTAGCAGGACGTGCCTCCTGAGCCTGAACCAGCTTGAGGTCCTTGCGCTTGAGCTGTGAGTTCTCGTCACGGAGCTTACGTGCGGTCACCATCTGACCGGCAAAGAGGTTCTCACTGTCACCCGGGTCAGTTACGACGTACTTGCCCCAGATGCGGTCATTCTCCTCCATGAACTCCAGCTTGTCAACCACCTGCTGTGCCAGGAAGCGGGTATCGCCCGGCTCGTCAATCTCAACCTTACGCATCATCTGACGAACGATTATCTCAAAGTGCTTGTCGTTAATCTTCACACCCTGCAGACGATATACATCCTGAACCTCATTCACTATATACTCCTGTACGGCTGTGGGACCCTTGATGGCAAGAATGTCACTCGGAGTGATGGCACCGTCAGACAGCGGTGTTCCGGCGCGTACATAGTCACCCTCCTGAACAAGGATCTGCTTGGACAGTGCAACCAGGTACTTCTTCTCATCATCAGTACGTGACACGACTGAGATCTCACGGTTACCGCGCTTGATCTTACCCATGTGAACGGTACCGTCAATTTCAGATACCACAGCGGGGTTAGACGGGTTACGGGCCTCAAACAGCTCGGTAACACGGGGCAGACCACCGGTGATATCACCAGCCTTACCCTGAACACGCGGAATCTTGACAAGAATGTCACCGGCAGCAAGTTCCTGACCATCCTTAATGACCACATGACCGCCTACAGGCAGGTTGTAAGAACGGAGAACCTCTCCATTTGAACCGATGATATCGGCTGATGGAATCTTGGTTCTGTCCTTGGTCTCGGTAATGATTATCTCCTCAAGGCCGGTAGCCTCATCAGACTCTATCTTGTATGTTACGTTAGCAATGACATCAGTAAGCTTGACCTTACCGGCCACCTCAGTGATGATCAGAGCATTGAACGGATCCCATGTTGCAATCATGTCACCCTTCTTGACTACTGCACCGCTCTTGACATAAAGTTTTGAGCCATAAGGCAGGTTATGGGTTGACAGGGCGATACCTGTATTCTCGTCAATGAACTTGACTTCACCCAGACGTCCTACTACAATCTGGACTTTCTTTCCGTCATCACCTGTAGCATCGACAGTACGTACCTCTTCAAACTCAATGCGGCAGTCATACTTGGCTGTCAGGCTTGAGTTGGCAGCAATGTTCGATGCGGTACCACCGGCGTGGAAAGTACGAAGTGTAAGCTGTGTACCAGGCTCACCGATTGACTGGGCTGCTATAACGCCAACGGCCTCACCCTTCTCAACCAGACGGCCTGTTGCCAGGTTACGTCCGTAGCACTTGGCGCATACACCGCGCTTGCTCTCGCAGGTGAGCACTGAACGTATCTCAACGCTCTCAATAGGTGACTCGTCAATCTTCTTGGCTATCTCCTCGGTAATCATCTCACCGTCGGCAACCAGAAGCTCACCGGTGGTAGGATGGATTACATCGTGTACTGATACACGACCCAAGATACGCTCATATAGTGAAGCAACGACTTCCTCATTCTCCTTAAGGGCGGTGCAGACAAGACCACGCAGTGTACCGCAGTCCTCCTCGGTGATGATCACGTCATGTGATACGTCAACAAGACGACGTGTCAGATAACCGGCATCGGCTGTCTTAAGAGCGGTATCGGCCAGACCCTTACGGGCACCGTGTGTGGAGATGAAGTACTCCAGCACTGACAGACCCTCCTTAAAGTTAGAAAGAATAGGGTTCTCAATAATCTGTGCACCCTCGGCACCGGCTTTCTGCGGCTTGGCCATCAGACCACGCATACCGGACAGCTGACGGATCTGCTCCTTAGAACCACGGGCACCGGAGTCAAGCATCATATATACTGAGTTGAAGCCCTGATCATCCGATGAAATGGTCTTCATCAGAACCTTTGACAGGTCCTCGTTAACGTGTGTCCAAACATCGATAACCTTGTTGTAACGCTCGTTATCGGTGATAAGACCCATGTTATACTCGGCCATGATACCTTCAACCTCCTCATTACCCTTGGCTACAAGTTCCTGCTTCTCCTTAGGAATGATGATATCGTTAAGGTTGAATGACAGACCGCCCTGGAAGGCCATCTTGTAACCCAGGTTCTTGATTCCGTCCAGGAATTCGCAGGCACGGGCAACACCCACCTTCTTGATAACGTCTGATATCAGGTCACGAAGTGTCTTCTTTGATATGATGTAGTTGATATAACCAACCTCATCAGGTACAAGCTCGTTAACGATGACACGACCTACCGATGTCTCTACCAGATGAGTGATAGGACTACCCTGCTCGTCAACGTCATTGACCATAACCTTGACAACTGCGTGGATATCAACCTTACCCTCATTGTAGGCAATAAGAGCCTCTTCCGGTCCGTAGAATGTCAGACCCTCACCCTTAACCTTCTCTATATAGTTGCCATCAGCATCCTTGACTGAACGACGCAGCTTGGTGATGTAGTACAAACCAAGTACCATATCCTGTGCGGGCACTGTGATTGGAGCACCGTTGGCAGGGTTCAGGATGTTGTGGGACTGAAGCATGAGCATCTGAGCCTCAAGGATAGCCTCGTTGCTGAGCGGGAGGTGTACAGCCATCTGGTCACCGTCAAAGTCGGCGTTGAAAGCGGTACATGCCAGCGGGTGAAGCTGAATGGCCTTACCCTCGATCATCTTGGGCTGGAATGCCTGGATACCCAGACGGTGCAGTGTAGGAGCACGGTTCAACAGAACGGGGTGACCCTTCATTACATATTCCAGGATATCCCATACTATAGGATCCTTGCGGTCAACAATCTTCTTTGCCGACTTTACGGTCTTTACAATACCGCGCTCTATAAGCTTACGGATAATGAAAGGCTTGTAAAGCTCGGCAGCCATCAGTTTGGGAATACCACACTCACCCATCTTAAGCTCAGGACCTACCACGATAACTGAACGTGCCGAGTAGTCTACACGCTTACCGAGCAAGTTCTGACGGAAACGACCCTGCTTACCCTTGAGTGAGTCAGATAGTGACTTAAGAGGACGATTGGCCTCGCTCTTTACGGCGCTGGCCTTACGGCTGTTGTCAAACAGGCTGTCAACGGCCTCCTGCAGCATTCGTTTCTCGTTGCGAAGAATTACCTCAGGAGCCTTTATCTCTATAAGTCTCTTAAGACGGTTGTTACGTATGATAACCCTACGATACAATTCATTCAGGTCAGATGTAGCAAAACGGCCGCCATCCAGAGGAACCAAAGGACGCAGCTCAGGAGGAGTAACCGGAACCACCTTGAGGATCATCCACTCGGGACGGTTTATCTCACGTGAAGAACGGAATGACTCCACAATCTGAAGGCGCTTGAGAGCCTCAGTTTTGCGCTGCATGGTGGTCTTCTCATCATTTGCCTTCTCGCGGAGCTGATATGAGAGCTTGTCCATATCCAGCTTGCAAAGCAAATCATAGATTGCCTCAGCACCCATCTTGGCTACGAACTTCTGGGGATCATTGTCATCGAGCATCTGGTTCTCCTTGGGGAGTCTGTCAATGATATCCAGATATTCATCCTCGGTCAGCAGAATAGGCTCGTCCGGCTTGCGGGAATCCTTAAGAGGATCGTCCCACGCACCCTTGTTGATGACTATATAACGCTCGTAGTAGATGATTGAGTCAAGCAGCTTGGTAGGGATACCCAACAGATAACCAATCTTGTTGGGAAGTGAACGGAAGTACCATATATGAGCTACCGGAACCACAAGCTGTATGTGGCCCATACGTTCACGACGTACCTTCTTTTCGGTAACCTCGACACCGCAACGCTCGCAGACGATACCCTTGTAACGGATTCTCTTGTACTTTCCGCAATGGCACTCATAATCCTTTACGGGACCGAATATGCGCTCGCAGAACAGACCGTCACGTTCAGGCTTGTATGTGCGGTAGTTGATGGTCTCAGGCTTGAGCACTTCACCGCTGGAGTTTGTCAGAATCTCCTCAGGTGATGCCAGACTGATGGTTATCTTCGAGAAATTATTCTTGATCTTTGTATCTTTTTTGAAAGGCATAGCTTCTTACTTTAAATGATGATTACTCAAGATTGATGCGAAGACCCAAACCACGCAACTCATGCAACAGCACATTGAGAGATTCGGGGATGCCGGGTGTCGGCATCGGATCACCTTTCACAATAGCCTCGTATGCCTTTGAACGCCCGGTAACGTCATCAGATTTGATGGTCAGGATCTCCTGCAGAACATGGCTTGCACCGAATGCCTCAAGAGCCCAAACCTCCATCTCACCGAAACGCTGACCACCGAACTGGGCCTTACCGCCAAGCGGCTGCTGAGTGATAAGAGAGTACGGACCGATTGAACGGGCGTGCATCTTGTCCTCGACCATGTGACCCAGCTTAAGCATATAGGTAACACCTACCGTTGCGCACTGGTCAAACGGCTCACCTGTGCCGCCGTCATAAAGCTGAGTCTTACCGTAGCGCGGCAGACCTGCCTTATCAGTCCATTCATTAAGATCATCTATTGTAGCACCGTCAAATATCGGGGTTGCGAACTTGACACCCAGCTCACGGCCGGCATGACCAAGTACGGTCTCGAATATCTGACCTATGTTCATACGTGAAGGCACACCCAGAGGGTTCAGGACGATATCGACGGGAGTACCATCGGCCAGGAAAGGCATATCCTCCTGCTTAACAACGCGGGATACAATACCCTTGTTACCGTGACGACCGGCCATCTTGTCACCTACACCTATCTTACGCTTCTTGGCTACATATACCTTGGCCATCTGTATGATACCTGAAGGCAGTTCATCGCCGATGGTAAGAGCAAACTTCTTGCGCTTGTTCTCAGCATCATATTCCTTGTACTTGCGCAGGAAATTTACAATCAGCTTGGATATGAGCTCATTGGTATGAGCATCGGATGTCCAGTTGTCAGACTGTACCGATGAATAGTCAACTGCCTCCAGAATCTGCTTGCTGAAACGCTGGCCTTTGGCTATCACCTCGGTACCGAGCAGGTCAAACACACCCTGTGAGTTCTTGTTGGTGGTCAGAGTCACAAGTTTCTTGACCAGAATGCCCTTGAGCTCGTTAACCTTATCCTCAAACTCCACGTCGATCATAGGCAGACGGGCCTTGTCGGCCTGACGTGAACTGCGGGTCTTGATGGCGCGTGAGAATAGTTTCTTGTCAATGACAACACCCTTGAGTGAGGGAGAAGCCTTAAGAGAGGCATCCTTAACGTCACCGGCCTTGTCACCGAATATGGCGCGCAGTAATTTCTCTTCTGGCGAAGGATCGGACTCACCCTTAGGAGTGATCTTACCGATCAAAATATCGCCCGGCTGGATGTAGGCACCGATACGAACTATACCGTTCTCATCCAAATCCTTGGTGGCGTCATCGCTGACGTTAGGTATATCATTGGTGAGTTCCTCCATACCACGCTTTGTCTCGCGGACCTCAAGGATGAACTCCTCAACATGTACTGATGTAAGTATATCCTCACGAACCACACGCTCGTTAAGCACGATGGCATCCTCATAGTTGTAACCCTTCCAAGGCATGTAGGCAACCAGCAGGTTCTTACCAAGTGCAAGCTCACCGTTCTGGGTTGAGTAACCCTCGGTAAGGATGTCGCCGGCCTTGACACGCTGACCTACCTCACAGATAGGACGAAGGTCAATGGTCATGTTCTGATTGGTACGACGGAACTTGGGCAGCTTGTACTCCTTCTCGGCGGGCTCGAAGCTTACAAACTCCTCATCCTCGGTGCGATCATAAAGGATACGGATATAAGCTGCATCAACATATGTTACGGTACCGTCACCTTCGGCTGTAATCTGTGTACGTGAATCCTCGGCCAGCTGCTTCTCGATACCGGTACCTACGATAGGAGCTTCGGTACGCATCAAAGGAACGGCCTGGCGCATCATGTTAGATCCCATCAGGGCACGGTTGGCATCATCGTGCTCCAGGAACGGAATCAGAGCGGCAGCGATTGAAGCGATCTGCTGGGGCGATACGTCCATGAGTTCAACCTCTTCAGGGGGAACAACAGGGAAGTCAGCGTCACGGCGTGCCTTTACGCGGGTACGGATGAATTTTCCGTTCTCATCGTAAGGAGCATTACCCTGACCTATGATTACACCCTCCTCCTCCTCGGCTGTAAGGTACTGAACCTCATCATTGTTCAGGTTCACATGGCAGTCCTTAACCTTACGGTACGGAGTCTCGATGAATCCCAAATCATTGATCTTGGCATAGATGCAAAGTGATGAGATAAGACCGATGTTAGGTCCTTCAGGAGTCTCGATCGGGCAGAGACGGCCATAGTGTGTATAGTGTACGTCACGGACCTCGAATCCGGCACGCTCACGGGACAGACCGCCAGGTCCAAGGGCGGACATACGGCGCTTGTGAGTGATTTCGGCCAGAGGATTGGTCTGGTCCATGAACTGTGACAGTGCGTTGGTACCGAAGAACGAGTTG
>JAEEGG010001236.1_pt1 | contig 69845 bp, 52 predicted proteins | sample 9134161 | NCBI WGS metagenome assembly JAEEGG01 (sample SAMN16246543, study PRJNA631951) | gut metagenome | biome: gut microbiome; feature: rumen; material: CR-attached | host: Bos | place: Iran: Karaj | collected 2018-10
GTGCTGGCGGCGGCAACAACCGTACCGGCGGCGGCTTCGGCGGCGGCAATGCCGGCGGCGGTGGCCGTGCCGGTGGCGGCGGCGGCTTCGGCGGCGGTGGCCGCGGCGGCAGATAATCCGACACCCAACCCACAGATACCGAACAACCAACTTACCTGATTCAGAAACAAACAAAAAAGCCGGCCCGGCCGGTAACAATTACATAAGAAACGGAACCTCAAAGATGAAGAGACAGATTTGCACAACCCTCACCGGTGCGGCATTCGCTTCCTTCCTGCTCGTTTTGCCCCAGATCACGAGCGCGGCGGACGAGGCGGAAAACACAGCCTCCGCTCAGGCGGACGGCGCGGCGACCCCCGCAATCGAACAGATCAGCGAAGGCAAGATCCTGGAGGACAAGGATAACGGCAAGGTCGTAATCCTGGAAGACCCCAACGCCGACGGGATCACGGTCGAAAAGACATCGATCGTCACGCCCGGCGAGAACGGCGAAGTCGAGGTCAGAAACGTCTTGGTCGTGAACGCTCCCTCCGATGAGGTCGAGGGCGTCGAGGCCGCCGCGGAAGAAGAGATCGAAGCCGCCGAAAAAGGCGACTCCACCTGGCTCGGCCGTTTCTTCGCGGCCATCGGCATGGGCGATGATCCCGGCGACGGCGAACCTAACAAGACCGATCCGGCCCGCAAGTTCCGTTTCCTCTACCATGACAAGTACGAGGGAGATGACATCACGCTTCTCCCGCAGTCCATTCAGGAAGAGATGATCGTCACCGATCGCGAGGCGTCCCGCGACCTGGCGACACCCGAACAGATCGATAATGTCGAGACCCCGGTCAAGTTCGAGAAAGAGGACAAGGATGCCGACAAGAAGCCGGTCCCCTTCTATGAGGCCATCCTGATCGACGAGGAGATCGAAGGCGGCGGCGGCGGCGACGAGGAAATCGCCGTGAACATCGTGTTCAACAGCGCTCCGATCATGGACGTGATCCCCGCGTTCGCCGATGCCCTCGGATTCAACTTCGTGATCGACACCGATATCCGCAGTTTCGTGACCCTGAACCTGAACTCCACGATGACCAAACGCGATCTGTGGGCCGCGTTCGTCTCCCTGACTGAAAACGCCGGCGTCAAGATCGCCGTCGAAAACTCCGGTCTGCTCCGCATTCTCCCGCCCAGCAAACTCGGTTCCCGTGCCAACCTCGACGAAGCTGAAATCTGCTTCTATCCGCTGAAGTTCGCCAGCGCCCAGGAAGTCATCAACCAGATCCGTCCGTTCCTCAGCAGCACCGCCACCTGCATCCAGGTGCAGCGCCCGAACGCTGTGCTCCTCGTCGACGACAAGGACAACATCCGCAAGATCTCCGATCTGCTCGACATCCTCGACGAAAACCCGCGCACCAAGTGGTCCCGCGTGGTCGTCCCCTGCGAGAACATCCTCCCGAGCAAGATCGCCGAAGAACTCCGTGAAGTCCTCCCGACCCTCGGATTCGTGGTGAAGCAGCTCAATGAAAACAACGAGCAGCCCGGCTCCGTGAAGATCACGTCCATCGACCGTCTCCAGCTCATCATCGCCAGCGCCGCCACCAAGGAGGCCGCGCAGGAGATCCGCAACTGGATCGAGATTCTCGACGGCACGATCTCCCTCGACCAGGAACGCATCTTCGTCCACAAGGTCATGTACACCAAGTCCGAGCAGCTCATGCAGGCCCTTTCCGTGCTCTACAACATGAGCGGCACATCCCTGACGATCGACGACGACGGCGGCAACCGTACGCAGACCGTGAACGGCACCAGCACCACGCGTACCAATACCAACAACCGCAACAGTTCGTATTCCGAATACAGCTCGACCACGACGGACCAGAAGTCCAACGTCTTCGAGACGCCCGTGAAGATCTTCTCCGACGGCGCCCTGAACCGCCTGGTCATCCGTACCACGCCGAGAACCTACGCCTCCATCAAGGCGCTCCTCGACCGCCTCGACGTCGTGCCCGCGCAGGTCCTCCTGCAGGTCACCGTCGCCGAAGTCACGCTCGGCGACAATATACAGTACGGTCTCGAGCTCGCGGCGGCCAGCAGCTGGGGCGGCAATATCATGTCGATGGGAACGAAATGGGGCGATCTCGACCCGGATACCGCGGAGACGGGCATCGATGCGCGCCAGACCGGCTACTCCTTCATGCTCGCCGATCCGAGCGATCCGAACAACAAGCTGGGCTATCTCCGCGCTTATGCCGGCGATAACATGTTCAAAGTCGTCGCCAGCCCGCAGGTCCTGGTCTCCAGCAACACGGAAGCCATGATCAACGTCGGTAAATCGACCCCGTATATCGGCAGCACCGTGACCGACACCAGCAGCTCCGGCTCCCTCCTCACCAGCACTTCCTTCAAGGATTCCGGTGTCACGCTGACCGTGACCCCGCAGGTTACCAGTACCGACCTCATCACCCTGAAGATCGATCAGAAACTCTCCGCCGCGCAGATGATAACGCTTAACGCTACCACGCAGGCGCCGGAAACCACCGAACGTGAAGTGAAGACTTACATGACGATCCACAACGGCCAGACAATGATTATTGGCGGCCTGATCCAGGAAGAGGGCACCGACCAGCTCGAATCCCTGCCTTTCATCAACGAGATCCCGTTCCTCCGCCGTCTTCTCGGCCACACCAGCAGCGAGCTGACGCGCACCGAGATCCTGATCATGATCACCGGCCACATCATCAACGAGAAGAGCCGTGTGGAAGATATGATCCGCCGTTACAACGACGCCCTCGAAGCCATCAACGATTTCGAGGACAACCTGGGCAGCTCCGCCGACGGCACGCACAAAAAAGCCAGCTCCCGCATGTTCACTCTTGACTTCTGAGGTCCTTAGCCATGTCGAATGAAATCAACTCGTTCCCCGATATGCGGGCCAAACTCCGCGAGCGCCTCGCCGCGCTCTCGGAGGAGTATCCCTCCGCAGACGCCTCCGCGGCCGATCTGCGCGATGCGGACTCCAATCTGGTCAGGGCGGGGACCATCAGCGAACAGCAGCTGACGGAGATCTATTCCGAGTGCTACGGCATCCCGGCCCCGGACGAGAACGATCTCCGGATGCCCGATCCATACCCGAACGCGCCGCAGGAATTCCTGAACGCCAACCTGTGCGTCCCGTACGAGTGGTCCGACGAAAACAAGACCATGGTCTTCCTCGTCGCCGACCCGTATTCCATTGAGCACATCACGTTCCTGGTCAGCAAGAGCTGGCGCATGACCGTCAGCTTCCAGTTCGTCCGCCGGACGTATCTGGAACGCATGCTCTCCCGCCTTCAGAACATCGATGAGGAGGAGCAGTTCCACGAGTCCGACGACGAAGCCTCCCTGCGCAGCATGGCCGGCGAGGCGAAGATCGTCCGTCTGGTCAACGACATTTTCACGCGTGCCCTGGAAGACGGCGCGTCCGATATTCACGTGGAACCCGGCGAAGACGCCGTGGTCGTGCGCTGCCGAATCGACGGCGTTCTCCGCGAGATCATGAGCTGTCCGCTCAACCAGTTCCCCGCCATCGCATCCCGTATCAAGCTGATCGGCGGCCTGAACATCGCAGAAAGCCGTCTCCCCCAGGACGGCCGTACCAACGTGAAGCTCGGCCACGAGGAACTGGACATGCGTATCAGTACGCTGCCGATCCTCACCGGCGAATCCATCGTGCTCCGACTCCTCAACCAGGACGCCCTGACCTTCGACCTGAAGACGCTCGGCATGTCGGAAGCCAACCTCCGCGACTTCGAGAAGCTCATCAGCATCCCGTACGGCATCATCCTGGTCGTGGGGCCCACCGGAAGCGGCAAGACGACCACGCTCTACAGCGTGATCAACCAGCTGAACGACAACAAGAAAAAGATCATCACCATCGAAGACCCCGTCGAATACAAGACGGCCGGCCTCTGCCAGATGCAGGTGAACGAAAAGATCGGCGTGACGTTCGGCGCGGGACTCCGCTCCATCGTGCGTCAGGACCCCGACATCATCCTCGTCGGCGAAATCCGTGACCGCGAAACCGCCGACATCGCCATCAACGCCGCCCTCACCGGCCACCTTGTGCTGAGCACGCTGCACACCAACGACGCCGTCGGCGCAGTGACCCGACTCCTCGATATGGGCGTCGAGCCCTTCCTCGTGTCCTCCGCGCTTTACGGCGTGCTGTCCCAGCGACTCGTCCGCAAGATCTGCACGGTCTGCGGCGGCTCCGGCTACATCGGCGTCCCGATGGGCCAGAAGGGCGACGTCACGAACCGCTGCAAGCGCTGCGGCGGCACGGGATTCAAGGGACGCTCCGGCGTCTTCGAACTCCTGACCGTGACCGACGACCTGCGCGCCGCCGTCATCCGCGAAGAGGACAGCAGCGTCCTGCAGGCGATCGCCGTCAAGCACGGCATGCGCACGCTCCGTCAGGATGCGGACGAAAAGGTCCGCCTCGGCATCACGACGAAGGAAGAAGCCAACCGGTCCGTAGCGGACATGTAATCACAGGAGAGAAGCCGCATGGGTCTGTATAAATATCTGGCGTCCTCGGGCCGCGACAAGCCGACCGAGGTGCTGATCGAAGCCGACAACCAGAACGAGGCGCTGAGCAAGCTCCGTTCCCGCCGCCTGATCCCGGTCCAGTACCTGGGCGAGGCGTCCATGAACGCCGGCGGAAAGATGAAGCTGTTCGGAAAAGGCGGCATCGACACGTTCGCATTCACGCGGCAGCTCTCTCCGCTGCTGAGTTCGTACATCCCGCTGGAACGCGCCCTCGCGATCATCGCCGAAGGCGCGGAAGACCCGCGGCAGAAATCTTTCGTGAACAACATGCGCCAGGGCCTTCACGAAGGCAAGAAGTTCTCCGAACTCATCCGTTCGCAGGGCACGCTTTTCCCCGACTACTACGCGAACCTGATCGAATCCGGCGAAGAGTCCGGCTGCCTTCCGGAAGTGCTGGTCCAGCTCTATAAGTTCATGGGCGAGTCGCGCGACCTGAAAGGGTTCATCGTGTCGAACTCGATCTACCCGTCCGTGATCCTCGGCATCGTGCTGATCGTCGTGATCCTGCTGTTCACCGTGTTCGTGCCGAAGTTCGCGACCATCTTCGCGGACATGGGACGCGAGACGCCGCCGTCGCTGAACCGTCTGCTGGCGTTCAGCGCGTTCGCGAAATGGGCGTGGTGGATCATCCCGCTGCTGATCGTCGGCGGCTGCTTTGCCTACATTCAGATTTTCGGCAAGCAGCAGTTCGACTACGTGACCAGCAAGATGAAGCTGAGAATCCCGCTGATCGGCCGCATCATCTCCGACCTGGAGATGTGCCGCTACATCCGCACGCTCTCGATCATGACCATGAACCACGTCGAAATCATCCGTACGGTGAAAATCGCCGGCCGCATCATCCACAACCCGGTCGTGGCCGAACCCTTCCAGCCTATCGCCGACAAACTGAAATCCGGCCAGAAACTCTCCGCGACGCTTCAGGGCAACCCGTTTGTGCCGCGCGAGACCGTCCCGATGCTCCGCGTCGGCGAGGAATCCGGCAACGTGGGCGACATGCTGGTGCGCATCGCGGACAACCTGGAAAGCGACACCCGCGCGAAGATCAAGCGTCTGCTGAGCCTCTTCGAACCCGCCGTGATCCTGCTTCTGGCCTCCGTCGTGCTCATCGTCGTGGTCTCGATCTTCCAGGCCATGATGGACCTGAACGCGGTCGAATGATAAAACGGATATGACAACAAAGTTTTGAAATCAATTTCATCCCAATCCTAAAGGAGATACCCTTATGAAAACGCAAAAACAACGCCGCAGAGTTACACCGTTCACCCTCATCGAAGTCGTGGTCGTGATCGTGATCCTCGTCACGCTGGCGTCCGTCGCCACCCCGATGTACATGAACTACATCAAGAAGAGCAAGATCGCGACGGCCAAGACGCAGATCAAGCTCCTCGACGATGCGTTGCAGCAGTACAAGCTCGACGTCGGAACCTATCCCTCCGACCTGCAGGGCCTCATGGAGAACATCGACCAGTCCGAAAAGTGGGACGGTCCGTACATCAAGCCGAGAGTCCCCCTGGATCCCTGGGGCGCCGAGTATAACTACGTCTTCCCCGGCGACCACGGTGAATTCGACATCTACTCCTTCGGCGCCGACGGGCAGGAAGGCGGCGACGGCGAATACGCCGACCAGACCAACTGGGAACTCTAATCTCCTGAAATACATCAACGCCCCCGCATAACGGGAGTTCAAGTACGAAAATGTCGAGACGGAAGCCATTTACACTTGTCGAAGTCGTGGTCGTGATCGTGATCATGGTTTTGACCGGGGCGGTCGCCGTCTCGGCGATGCGTACGGACTCAACCTCCCGCCTCATCAAACGCACCACGAGCGAATTCCGCTCCCTCTGTTCCCGTGTCCGCTACAAAGCCATGGAAATGGGCGAGGACCGCATGGTCGTGTACGACCCGGAAACGCATGTGTTCTCCATGGCGCGTCCTACTCAGAATTGGGAAGAGGAAATGGAATATGAGGACGGATTCGTGCCCCTGGACGGCGCGAAATGGGAGCTGCCGGAGGAATTCGAGCTGACGACCGATGAAAACCGTCCGCTTGAGGTCTTCCGGTTCTATCCGGATGGCGGCGCTTCCGGCAAATGGAATCTGACCCTCGCCGTCGCGGGCAAGGATATCGCAATGGAAATCGGCGTCGCGAAGCTGACCGGCGCGGTCGTTGCGCGAGAGAAAGGGCGGGGTGAATGATGATTCACCGTCAATTCATACGCGGCGTGAAGAGCTTCACGCTCATTGAAGTCATTATCGCCATCGGCATCCTGGCGATCTCGCTGGCTTCGCTGTTCCAGATCATCGCCTCCTCGCGTGCCCGCATCGCGAAAGCCGAGGAAAGCTGGCGCAACATGCACATGCTGACGCAGGCGGCGGAATACGTGCTGCTGCACAGCGGAAACTCGGGCGTGGACGGCATCGACCGGGATTTCTTCCCCTACCAGGATTACCAGATCAACGTCATCTACGAAGGAGAAGTCACCGACGAGCAGATCGCCGACGACTTCAGGTCCATCGACGGGCAGCTGCCGCTGGAACTCTGTGTCATCGAACTTGTCAACCTGAAGACGTCCGGCAAGGAAGTTGTCGGCACGCTCGAACTCGAGAGGATCATCTACGACGATGAAGGTCTGGAACCGGAATAAGAAGGGCCGGACCCGCCGTAGCAACTTCACTCTGATGGAGCTTGTCGCGGCGGCAGGCATCATGATGGCGATCGCGGGCATCATCGCGTTCGCCTCGCGGTCGTTTTTCCGCGCGCTCGCGTCCGCCGAACGCGTCTCCGCCCAGCTTCAGGTGTACCTGAACATCGATCAGGTCATGGACGGCTGTTTCCGCAACATGATCCCGTTCAACTGGGAGACGACCGACGAGAACGACGACACGTTCCAGGTCTTCGCCGGGTATCCCGACATGATCCATTTTACGACGCTGCGGCGTTCCTACGACGACGCTGGCGGCAACCTGTTCTTCATGCGCGTCTACGTGGACGACAAGACGGACGAGCTTGTGGCGGAATACAGCAAGTTCCCGCGCCTGCCGTGGTACGAGGACAACGACGATGAATTTCCCTACGACCGCGAAGTTCTCGCGACGGACGTGGACCACGTGGAGTTCCTCTACGCAGGCCAGCAGGACAGCGTCGTAATCTGGGTCGAGGAATGGGACCGCGATAACTACGACTTCATTCCGCTGGCCGTGCAGATGACCGTGGAATGGAAAAACGGCACGACCGAGCAGTGGCTCCGCAGGACCGCCGCGTCCGGCGGCAACAGCGTCTACGGCGCGGTGCATGAGGTGGACGAATGATGAACCGCAAAACAGCTGAAAGAATCCTCCGCCGCGGGGAATCCGGCATCGCTCTGATCTCCGTGCTGCTTCTGATCGCCACCGGCTCCCTCCTGGCGCTCATGGTGATGTCCATCTCCAAGACCACGTCGTTTACCGTCATGCCGTTCGTCCAGCTTCAGCGCAGCTACTATGTGCTGGAGGGCATGGCGCAGCGCATCCAGTTCCTGATCTCCGCGGACCGCCAGCTCTACGGCAATCCGCAGCAGATCAACGTCGACAACTACAGCGAGTACGACACCGACCGGTATCTCCCGGACGCCGTGCCGCATTACATGGACTACTACGGTACGCCGGTCGTCTTCACGATCAAGGACGCCGCCGGCCCGGTAAATCTGCAGGGGACGAACTTCCAGCAGGCGATCCAGCAGTTCCGGAACTTCGTCGACGAGGAAAACGACTTCACCGATCTGCTGGAAGACCTCAACTACATCATCACGGACTACATCGACACGGACGATTCGCCGACCGACCCCAACAGCTGGGAGGCGGATGAATACTACGAGGCCGGTATGTCGCCGCTGCCTCGCAACGGCGCGATCACCGACCGCAACGAATTCGCCTACATCCCCGGGATGACCGATCTTTTCCCCATCGACCAGGACGGCCGTCTGTCCTACATTCGCCTCATCCCGCCCGCGGACGCCGGCGTCACCATCGACGGCAATCCGGACATCTTCGGCGTGACCGACGACTGGCTCGTTCTCGCATGCGACCTGGAGGAAGACGAACTGGAAGACCTGCATGAGGCCATCGCGGAGTTCCATTCGATTGAACGCGTCCCGCTTTCCGAAAACCTCACTTCCGATTCCACCGTGATGACGAAGATCAACAACTACGTGCGCTGGAACTCATCCGGCGTCTATACGGTCATCATCCGGCCCGCCGTGACCGACGAATATGGCGAAGAGCTGGAAAAGAAGGTTCCCGGACGCCGCCTCGTCTTCACCTACACGCCGTCGCCCGTCGCCGGCGACGCCGACGGCTTCGTGCCGTTCTACGAGTGGATGTTCTTCTGAGCGGGAATCGCCGGTTTCGTGCCGGAGCGTCGTAGCCCGGCACAGCCGCAGAGGAGGACTTGTCCTCCTCAATATTTCGACAGGAGATTCAGCAGGAATTTGCGGGCGGCATCTTCCTTGCCGTCATAAACTTCCGTTACGATCTGGTAGGAATACCATTGTTTGGACGGCGACCATTTGCGACGGAATGCGTAGAAACTCCCGATCGTTTCCTCGGGGCCGGTGTACCACACGAACGTGAGGATCGGAATTCCGCGGAGTTTGGAACGGATTTCGGTTACGGGCAGACCGCGTCCGTCCGGCATGGTGTACATGACGACCGATTCGGAGAGGATTTCCGCGCCGCCGGAACGCAGACAATGGCTCGCGGGATGGATTTTGTGAATGTCGTCGCCGCATTTTACCTCCAGGATGCTGACATGGAAAACGCCGTCCGAAACCGCGTACTGATGCACAGTGGCTCCCTCGAAAAAGCGGATGCTGTCTTCCGAAAGCGGAGATTCTGTTGTTTTGAACCCCTCCAAACTTTTGGTAAAATCCGGCTTGAACACCGCCGCGGTCTTTCCCGCTCCGCGCGAGACAAGCGTCCCGGTCAGGATCGTCCCCGCCGCCAGCAGGAACCAGAAGACTTCGCGTTTCATGACGTAGTCGGTGAGCATGAGGACGGCGCAGACAGCCGCGCAGGCGACCGCCGCCCCGAGCTTCAGGAAGAGCGCCGTCTGCGGCTGGATCAGAAGATGCCTGCATATCAGGAACGTCGTGCTCGTGCATCCGAGCGAAAGCGTCCCGAACGCGGGGATCATCGCCCAGGCGGCCTTCCATCCGCAGAAAAACCATATCCCCGTCCACCAGAACCAGGTCCCTGCCAGGATTCGGATCATGTGAATCTGCTTCATGACACCTGTTGCGTACAGGGCCGCCGTTGCCGCCATCGCCAGCAAAGCATACCAGTCATATTTGCGTTGTTTTACGGAATCGGCGACTGCGGGCACGGAGCATGCGGCGACCAGCAGAAAGGCCAGGAAGAAGATCCAGTTCGTGCGGTCCATCGGGGACGCCTTCCAGGAATACACCATATACGGCAGGGTGCAGAAGAAAGGGATTCCTGTCAGGAAAGCCCCTGCAAGGCGATTCCGGAGCAGGGAAGGCGCGGAAACGCTCTCCTGTGCAGGTTCCTGTGCTGGCGTGCCTTTGACGGGCTTATCCATGCTTCTTGCCTCCTTTCCCGCCTTTCTTCTTCGCTGCGTCCTTCCCGTTTTCTTTCGTCTTGCCGGACGAAGATGCACTTCCGCCGTCTTCCGGCAGAAGACATCCCACGAGGAAGAACAGCGCGACCGTGAGGACGATCTGCGCGTAGCCCAGCCCCTCGTGCCAGATGTTGTTCAGCACGACTTCGCCGATGGTCTTGTACAGGACGATGGTCAGGACGATGCGAATGGCGTTGGCGATGATGATGGACGGGATCAGGAACGCGTAATGGACGCAGCGCCAGACGAACGGCCGTTTCCAGATCATCACCAGCCAGAACGCCACCAGGATCATCGCCTCGAACTGCTGGATGCCGCTGCAGGCGTCCGTGATGGCGATGTCCAGCCCTTCGATCCGGATCGTCGTGTTGTCGTTTTCGATGTGCATCCCGAATATCCGGAGGAATCCGACCGAAAGCACAGTCGAGACCATGCGGAACGGATAGCTCAGGTACAGCACGATGGATTCTCGGAACGGCACGGCGAGGAAGCATCCGAGCAGCGGCACGAAGCCGTACAGCATCGTCCGTACGCCGCAGAAGAAACAGACCGCCCCGAGCGAGAGGAAGAACCACGCGCCGAACTTGAATCCCGGCGCATCCTGATTCGACCACGGAAGGAAAAGCAGCCCCAGGGCGATCAGGACGGGCGGCCAGGCCAGGAGCTTGTTCCACGGGAATCCGCCTTTTTTCTGTGTTCCCGCGGAGACTTTCAGCGCCTGGTAAAGCAGGCACGCCAGAAGAATCAGCAGCGCCGCCGCGCCGCCCAATTCGGACCGGATCTGATACGCGGACTGCCAGCAGGCGAACGCGAACGCAACCGCGAAGAGTACGGTGCATTTCCAATCCTTTTTCAGTGGCGCGAGAGTCTTTTTGAGATCGATCATGTTGTTTCCTCCGTTGCGATCAGGTCGATCATCCTGTGCGCGCGGAGCTGACGGCGCTGGCGTCCGCTCAGACCTTTGATTTCAATTGGAGCATCTGCGGACGCGTATGTGTCGAGAATCGTTTGAAGCGCTTCCGGCGAGAAGCGTCCGCGTCCGGTCGTCGTGAGCTCACCGGGCTTGTCCGGGCTTGCGGTCACGTTCGCGCCGCCCTTTCGCGGCCTGTTCAAAAAGGCGAATAACGCCATAGTATTGAACACCAGCAGTCCGAATCCGTAGCGTTTCCACAGACGGCCCGGCTCCTGGATGATGCGGAAGATCCATTCCGTGCCGGTATGCCGCATCCAGTCCGGGGCGCGTTTGACCGCGCCCGCGATGAAGTTGAACGTGCCGCCGATGCCGACCGCGATGCCGCATTTCAGGTTGGCGCGGTTTCGTTCCGCCCAGATCTCCTGTTTCGGGTTGCCGAACCCGATGAGCAGGATGTCCGCGCCGGATTCATTGATCTTCCGGCAGATTTCGAGGTCCTTCTGTACTGCGTCCGGATCGTCCAGCTTCACGAACGGCGTGTCGATCCCGACGATTTCCAGTCCGGGATAGCGTTTCGTCAGGATATCCGCCGCGCTGCGTGTATACTCTTCTTTCCCGCCGAGGAAATACAGCTTCACGTGGTCGCGCGCGGCGCGTTCGGCGATCAGCGGCACCATGTCCGCGCCGGTCACGCGTTCCGGCAGGGGCGTGCCGATCAGGCGGCTGAGCCAGACCAGCGGCATGCCGTCGGCGATGACGAGTTCCGCCCGGCGCAGGACGCGGGCAAGAGGCGGGTTGCGCGGCGTGCTTTTCGTGGCGCGGTAGGTGTTCACGATGAAGTCGACGTTCACGGTCGCGGCGATGCGGCATCCGCGCGGTCCCCGCGGCATGGTTGCAAGCTCGAAGAAACGGTCGAGCGCCTGCTGTACGGTCACCGCGTCGAAATGCATCCCGAGCACGACCGGGCGAGGCTTTTCTTCAGGAACGGGAGGATTCGACTGCATGGATGATCCTTTCGACATGTTTGGTCCAGGTGAATTCCGCTGCGCGGCGGAGTCCGGCTTCCTTCAGTTCCGCGCGGAGTTCCGGGTCGCCAAGCAGCTGCGTCAGGGCATCCGCGATGGCGTCCGGGTCTTCGGGATCGAAGAGCAGCGCAGCATCTTTTCCGATTTCGCCGAGAGACGATGTCTCCGAGCAGGCGCACGGCACGCCGTAGTGCATTGCCTCGATCAGCGACAGCCCGAACCCCTCGAACAGCGACGGGAAGACATACGCGGCCGATCCTCGGTACGCCTCCTCCACGTCTTCGTTCGAGACGAATCCGGTCAGGACGATTCGCTCCCGCAGGGGCGACTGTTCCGCGCGGGCGTGGATGACGTCCGCTCCGTGCCAGTCCGCGCCGCAGAGCACGAGCTTGTATCGGGCGGTGATCTCCCGCGGAAGCTTTTCGTAGGCTTCGATCAGGCGGTACTGGTTTTTCGCGGGGTGCTCCAGGCGGGAGATGTACAGCAGGTATTCGCCCGGTTCCAGACCGTAGCGTTTCATCCAGCCGCCCGCCGGCTTCACATTGGGAAGCGACAGCCCGTTCCAGCTCACCGTGATACGCTCGCGCGGCAGATTCATGAATTCCACCATGTCCTTCGCAGTCGACTCGCTGATCGCTACAGGGAACTCCGCCCGCTTTGTAAAGAATGGCAGGATGCCCGTCTGGTAGAGCGTGCGGAATTTGTCGTATTTCTCCCTCATGCGGTGCGCCGCCAGGTCATGCACGATGGCGACCGTCGGGACGGGCCGGAACAGCACCGCGCGGCGGTTCGCGGCGGCGATGAAGAAGAGGTCGTATTTGCGTTTGCTGATCCGGAACGGCAGGAAGAAGAGGTGCCAGAGCATGCTCAGAATGGGACGGCGGATCCAGCCGGGTGCGACGATCCGCGGATACGGAGCGAATTCCGGGACATCGGCGGCCTCCTGCTCCACGATCAGGGTAAGTTCATGGCCCGCAGCCGCCAGCGCCGCCACAGTGTTGCGCATATAGACGGAAATGCCGGACCGTCCGTGATCGAACGGGACGCAGCTGACGAGGATTCTCATGAAGCGCTCCTTTCCGGGCTGTATGCGAGTTCAGTTTGCAGGGTTATCATGTTTATGCATCCTGTTTTTTGTTCAAAAATGCCTGCCAGCCATGCAGCAGAACGTCGTCCGTGAACCGGGCGGAAACGAGTTCGCGGCCACGCAGTCCCATGGCACGCGCTTCGTCCGGGGCGTTCAGCAGACGGTCGATCGCCTGTGCCAGAGCATCCGTGTCCCCGGGCGGGACAAGAATGCCGGTCTGACCGTCGATGAGATAATCGCGGACCGCGCCGACGTCGAATCCGGCGAGCGGGACGCCGTGCGCAAGCGCCTCGGGTCCGACCAGGCCGAACGGCTCCTGCCAGCGCCAGGGGAGCACGACCGCGCGAATCCCCCGGAACGCATCGTCCGGGTTCGGCGAGTAACCGTGGAACACGACTTTTTTGCCGAGCGGTTCCGCCAGCTGTTTCAGGTATGCTTCGTCGTTGCCTGTGCCGATCACGTCCAGCACACAGGGCGTCTTCACGCTGTGCATGGCGGCCAGAAGCTGGTCGACGCCTTTGCCCCGGATGAGCTGGCCGATCGCCAGAATGTGCGGCACACCGTCCGTTTCGGCGGAAAAAACCTCGTCCGGAATCGTGATCGCGGGGGGGATCAACGTGATCTTCTCCGCCGGGATGCCCTGCCGGACCAGGATGTTCCGCATGAACCCGGACAGCACGATGAACTCGCCGCATGCGCGGATTTCCCGCCAGAGTTCGGCAAATCCGCTGAAATTGGCGCGGAAGGTGTTGTCCGGCGCGGGCCGCCGCAGCATCGCGCAGCATCCGCAGATAAACTCGCAGTAGGCGCGGGAACAATTCTTCCGCGTGACCGGGTAGTAATACGCCCGCCGCGGACAGTAGTATTCGTGGTCGTGGATGAAGACCGCCGTCCGGCCCGCATTCCGCAGTGCGCGGACAGCTTCGGCATCCCGGACCTTGTGCAGGACCGTGAGGTCGTATTCGTTTCCGCTCCGCCTGATTGCCTCGGCTATTGTTTCCGCCTGGTCGAACGCGGCGAGGAAACGTTCGGAGTCCTGCGTTTTCTCCGCATAACAGCAGTCGACCGTGAAGCCGTTCCGCCGCAGGAGCAGAGCCGTGCGCTCCATGTAGCGTTCGATGCCGCCGATAATCCCGGCGTACTGGTTGACGAAACGAATGCGGGGCATAGCTGAAGACGCGGTTGAAAGGACATTGAAAACGAAAAAGATTTTGCTTTAATATATTCGCAAACAGCCTCAATTCAACTTCATTTTACAAAAATGCGCGAAAAAGACGTTTTTTTTGAAGAAAACCGTTTGAAAGCTGACGTTTCGCAGTATATATTATGGCAAATTCTATTCCTTTGAACTTCCTTGAACACAAACAGCCCCGCGCTGAATTTTCCTTGGAGTTAATATGAGCGATGTGATCAAAGTCCTGGCCGTAGATGACGTTGAGGCGAACCTGATGATCATTCGCGGCTGCCTGAAAGGCGGCGGCTTCGAAATCGTGACCTGCACAAACGCCGTCGACGCTCTCCAGAAGTTCAAGGAACAGTATTTCGACATCCTTCTGCTCGACGTCATCATGCCCGGCATCGACGGGTTCGAGTTGCGCAAGCTCATTCGCGCCACGGATCCCGAGCGTCCCATCATCTTCCTCACCAGCATGGTCGAGGACAAGAACATGACCATGCTGAACCAGATCACCTGGGACGCCAACACGTATTACCTGAACAAGGCGGTCGGAAAAAAGACGCTGATCCAGAAGATCACCGAGGTCGTCACCACCTACCGCCAGAAACTCATGGCGCATAAGTACAGCGACCAGCTCGAGGAGGAACGCGCGCTCGCCGGCGAACTTCAGAAAGTCCTGCTCCCGAACTGGTGCATCTGCAACGACGAGGTGCTGTTCTCCTCGATCTACGTCCCGTACATGCATGTCTCCGGCGACCTCTACGAAATGATTCCGTTCGGCGATTCCAAGTATCTTTTCTTCATCGGCGACATCTCCGGACACGGCCTGTCCGCCGCGCTCTACATGGCGGCCGTGCAGTCCTGGCTGAAAATGACCCTGCGCGACAACGACATCAAGATCCACGAGCTGATGACCCGCCTCAACAAGTTCTTCTGCGAGGATCTCCAGAGCAAGAACTACATGACCGCGCTCGCCGCCATCATCGACTTCAAGAACAACCACATCTCCCTGCATTCCTCCGGGCATCCCGCCATGATCTTCGCCTCTCCGGGCAAAAAGACCGTGACCGTCAGCGACACGAACAAGGGCAGCATGCCCCTCGGCTGGATGGCCGATGCCGAGTTCCCCGAATCCGAGAACTACGACTGCGATTTCGACGACGACACCATATTCGTCGCCATGACCGACGGCGTGCTGGATATGAACAACGAGGACGGCCAGACCATGGACGAGGAGGACCTGTACTCCATCATCCAGTCCCAGCTCGACAACCCGAACGTCGTGGCGCTGCCGTACCGCATCAAGGGCATGATGGCGAAGATGGGCTTCGACAAGGCCCCGGACGACTTCACCATCGTCGCGTTCCAGAAGCGTTCCGCCCGCAAGGGCTTCATCGAACGCGTCATCCCCGCCACGCTTCCCGAGGTCGACAAGCTCGCGCGCGAGTTCTCCGCCATCACCGACGACGTGCGCCAGAGCACCGAGATCGACCTCTGCGTCCACGAATACCTCAACAACGTCGTCATCCACGGCAACCACGACAAGAAGAAGGCCCCCGACCTCATCTATGCCAGCATCGGCATGGAGAACGGCGACCTGGTCCTTCAGGGCGCCGAGCGCGGCGGCAAGTGGGACATCACCGGGACCCGCGAGACCAACGATCCCCAGCTTTTCACCGCGGAGAACACGGAGGAAAAGAAGCCCGAGGAAGAGGAAAACCTCTTCGCCACCAGCGGACGCGGGATCCAGATCATCAAGGCGATCACGCAATACGTGTCGTACGAGACCAACTGCGGATTAAACGAAACGAAATTCGTATTCAATAAGAGGACACCCGAATCATGAAAGCCGATATCGCTGCCCATTTGAAGGAGCTTCTTGAGCTCGAAGACGACGAAATCAAAGAATTCTACGATGCGTTCATCAAGGAATTCGACAAATCCTGCGTCGACCTGCAGGAGCCCGGCGTCGACTCCGATTTCCAGAAACTCAGGATCATCACGCACACCATGTTCGGCTACTGCGAGAACATGGGGGCCATGGACCTCTTCGCGCTGGCCAAAGAGCTGAATGCCGCGGCCAAGGCCGAGGATATCCCCACGTGTCAGGCGTCGATTCAGAAGATCTTTCAGATGCACGAAGCCTACCTCGCCGAAGGCTGAGGCTGACGGTTCATTCTTCCGATCTGTTTTTTGCGGCGTTGAATGAGCTCCGTTTCCGTTGTTCTCCCCACGTTCAAGGAGAAAGACAGCATCCCTCCGATGCTTCGCGCCCTTGATGCTCTGAACCTGCCCGAGCTCGAGATCGTCGTCGCCGACGACCATTCCCCGGACGGGACGGAGGCCGCCGCGCTCGAAATCGCGAAAACGCTGCATACACCCGTCCGCGTGGAACAGAATCCCGGCGTCCGCGGGCTTGCGCCCAGCGTGGTTTACGGATTCTCGAAAGCGAAAGGCGAAATCCTCGTCTGTATGGATGCCGACGGTCAGCACAGGCCGGAGGATCTGCCCGGACTGCTCGCGGAATTTGACCGCGATCCGGCGTTGTCCATGGTGATCGGTTCCCGGCATGTGCCCGGCGGCGGCTTCACCGAAAAATGGAATCTCTTCCGCGTGATGTGCAGTGACGGCGCGGCATTCGCGGCGCGTCTCGTGCTCGGGATCACGCTGAAGGACCCGATGTCCGGGGTCTTCGCCATCCGCCGCGACGCCTTCGACCGCGTGAAATCCTGTCTCTCGCCTGAGGGCTTCAAGATCATGCTCGAACTCGCCTTCCTGCTCTCCCTCACCGGACGCGACAAAGTCCTGGAGCATCCCATCACGTTCGCCATGCGCAAGCACGGCGAAAGCAAGCTTTCCGGCCGCGTGATCGTGCAGTATCTGGCGATGCTTATGCGGTTTGTCCGGGTGAAAGGAAGCCTCCGGCGCAAGCTCGCCGCGCAGTCCTGACAACCCGTTTACTGCGGCAGAAGATTTGAGGGGATGTCGCTCCAGCCTTTGCCGTATTTCAGCACTTCCGGCTTGTCCGCCGGACCACGCACGATCAGCACGCGCAGCCCGGGGATTTTCTTTGTCCAGCCCGCCACGGCGTCCGGTCCCGCGATGAAGATCGAGGTGGAAATGGCGTCGCTGGCGACGCCGGTCGGCGCGATCACGGTCACGGAGTCCATGCCGGATACCGGCAGCCCGGTCGCGGGATCAATGATGTGCGTGTACTGCTTTCCGTCGATGACCACGTATCGCTCGTAGTTGCCGCTGGTGCTGATCGCGGCGTCGCTGAGCGGCGTCTTGCCGAGCAGGTCGTCCTTGTGGAACGGATTTTTGATGCCCGCCGCGTACTTGCCGCCGCCGGATTTCTTCGGCAGCGCCAGAATGTTTCCGCCGATCTCAATCCAGCCGGTCTTCACGCCGTGCTTGCGGACGGCGTCGGCGGCGCGGTCGAGCGCGTAGCCTTTTGCGATGCCGCCGAGATTGATCGACGTGCCGGGCACAGTGAACTTCACGGTGTGCTTTTCGTCGTCGAACACCACCTTGTCAAGCCCGGTGAGGCGTTTTGCCTCCTCAATCTCTTCTGCGGACGGCAGCGTCTCGCGTTTGCTGTGGAATCCCCAGAGTTTCATCAGCGGGTCGATCGTCACGTCGAAAACGCTCCCCGAATCCATCCAGAACGTCCGCGCCTGCGTGAGTACGTCCCACAATAAATCACTGCATGCGAACGGTTCGTCCGCCGCGGTCGCGTTGAGTTTGGAAAGCTCGCTTTCCGGGTCGAAGATGTTGCAGGTCTTCTCTACCTCGCGGATTGCCTCGTGCGCCGCCGCCAGCGCGTTTTTCACCACGATCTTCTCCTTATGGCTCAGCGTGACCGAGCCCATCGTGCTCATGGTGGAGAACATGATGGTCTCGCCGTACATGCGGCGCGAATCGTGCAGCATTACGAACAACAGGCAGATGCCGACCACGAGCGCCAGCGCGATGTTACGCGCGATCATACGGCGGATGGGAGTATTGAGGTATTCTTTCAGGTTCATAAAAAGGTCAGGCTCTCGGGTGGAATCTGTTGAATACGCCGAGCAGACGATTTTCGTCGACGTGCGTGTAGATTTGCGTGGTGCTGATGTCGGCGTGCCCGAGCATTTCCTGAATCACGCGCAGGTCCGCGCCGTTTTCGAGCAGATGGCTCGCGAAGGAATGCCGGAGCGTGTGAGGGTGGATGTTCTTCGTGATCCCGGCGAGGCGCGCGGCCTCCTTCACGATCATCCAGATGCGTTCACGGTCGAGCTTTTTGCCATGGTTGGACAGGAATAGCTGGGGCGCGCCGCCGTCTCCGGCGAGTTCGGGACGCGCCTTTTCCAAATAACGTTTCAGCTGGTGGATCGCCGCGTCGCCCATCGGCACGATGCGTTCCTTGGAGCCTTTTCCGAGCACGCGGATGGTGCGTTCGTCGAAACGGACCGCGCCGAACCGGAGATTCACGCATTCGCTCACGCGGAGCCCGCAGGAATACAGCAGCTCCAGGATGCAGCGGTTGCGGATGACGAGCGGGTCCTGCGCCCGCAGCGGAAACGCGTTGAGCAGGGCGTCGACCTCTGCCACGCTCAGGAAATCGGGCAGGATGCGCCAGAATTTCGGCGAATCCATCACGTCTGTCACGTCCGCCGCGATCAGACGTTCGCGGAAAAGGTACCTGTAGAGAATCTTGATCGCGACCAGACGCCGTGCGATGCTGACCGTCTCCAGATTGCGTTCGTCGCGGCAGTATTCGAGGTAGTCGATGATGGCGTCGCGTCCGGCATCGTCGAACGACTCGATACCCTGCGCTTTGAGCCAGTGGACATAGTCTTCGAGGTCGCATGAATAGGCGGAGGTGGAATTCCGGGCAAGGCCGCGTTCGGCAGTCAGGTAGCCGATGAAATGTTGAAGAATCTTTTCCATGCGCCCCCCGGAGGACAAGTCCTCCACTGCGGTTGTGCCGTGCTCCGCGACGGCACGGATTCAAGACATAAAAAAACGCCATTTTGTACTCTGTAGATACAAAAATGGCGAGAGCGACGGGATTCGAACCCGCAACATCCACCGTGACAGGGTGGCACTCTAACCAGTTGAGCTACGCCCCCGCAATTTCTTGCATGAAACTTAATATACACCCCGGATTCGGAAAAAGCAAACTGAAACTCGAAAAAAGTACGAAAAATCTTTTCTTCATCCGTAAGCTCGCGGCGGGGAGGAAATGGGGAAAAAACCCGGAATCCGGGCATAAAAAATGGCGGAGAGAGGGGGATTCGAACCCCCGAACGGGAAAAACCCGTTAACGGTTTTCGAGACCGCCGCCTTCGACCGCTCAGCCATCTCTCCGGTTTTCAAAAAAGCAGAGAATAATATAGCCTGCAATCGCGAAAAAGCAAGCGGCACAATGTATTTTTACGCGCGGAATCCGCGCGAAAAACAAAAACACCGTCTCACCCGGAGGAAAGACGGTGCGGATCGTTGTGAAAATGCGGATCAGCCGCGGCCGGATTCGAGCGCGGCGTAGTCCGCCATCATGCCGTCGTAGAGGCCGCGCAGGGAGGCGTCGGGCTCGATGACGGATGCGGAGGCGCAGAACATCGCGTAGAGGTCCTCGAACGGCGTATTGTCGATGCCGTTGGCGGCGCGGATGGCGGCGCCGAGGGACGCGGAGTTCGCGATGGAGACGGTCTCGATCTTCGCCTGGAAGACGTCGGCGAGGATCTGACGGAACGTGGCGCTCTTGGACGCGCCGCCGGTCACGCGGATGCGCTTGAAGCTGCCGTCGCCCTGCCATGCGGAATGGCGGCGCATGGTGAGCGCCTGGGATTCGAGCAGGCAGCGGATCTGTTCGGCCTTGGACGCCGCGGCGGGGTCGAAATTGCGGACGACGCCGGCGGGGACCGCGGGCGTGTTTTCGGCTTCGTAGTAGGGGAGCATCAGTTTGCCGCCGTTGCCGGGCTTGGTCTCGGCGCACGCGGTGACGTCGAAGAATTTCCAGTCCACGCCGAGTTCGTCGCGGAGGTGTTCGCGGGCGAACGAGCCGTTGGTGAAACAGATAAGGCTCATGAAGCCGCCCGCCGGATTGCCGAATACATGGCCGCATCCGTCCGGATCGGTCACGAAATTCTGCATGGTGGCGAAGAACGTGTCGCTGGTGCCGAGGCTGATGACCGCGGTGCCGAAGGAGCCGCCGCCGACGCCGATCAGGCTGCACGGATTGTCGCCGGACCAGACCACGACCGGGATGCCCGCGGTCAGGCCGTACTTCGTGAAGTAGGCGGAGAGCTTGCCCGCGATCGTGTTCGAGGGTTTCACGGGCGGGAGTTTGCTCATGAGGTCGGGAGCGGTGGCCGCCGTGATCTCGGGATCCCACTCGAGCTTGTGGAGGTTCAGCAGGTTCATGCCCGCGCCGTCGCCGTAGTCGATCGGGGTGTCCTTGCCGCAGAGCACGGAGCAGAGGAACGAGCTCACGAGGTGCACGGTCTTCGTCTTCGCCCAGGCTTCCGGCTCGTTCATGGCGAACTTGCGGATCTGCGGACCGGTGAAGCGCACGATCGCCGGGCTGCCAGTGTCCCTGCGGAGGCGTTCGCCGAACTGTTCGGTCAGCCACGCGCATTCCTTATCGGTGGACTTGTCCATCCAGATCGGGGCGACCGCGCGGGAAAGAATCGGCGCGAGCTGGTCGGCGAGAGTTTTCGCGGGATCCCAGTCGGGGATCGGGGCGCTCAGGTACACGGACCCGTGCTGCTGGCCGGACCCGGAGATGCCGGCGATCTTCTCCATCGGGAAATCGGCCTTTTTCATGCGGTCGAACAGCATGTCCATGGCGGCGACCCACATGCGCGGATCTGCGCAGCGGACGTTTTCGTCGTCGTTGGGAAGGTATCCGCTCGGGGATTTGTATTCCGGCAGATCGTTCTTGAAATTGACCGCGAAGGAGCCGACGACTTTGCCGGCGACGGTGTCGATGACCTCGGCTTTGAGGCCCTGCGTGCTGGAGTCAAGACCCAGATAGTAACTCATGGCTGCATCCTGTTCTGATGTTTGTTGGTTGGTGAAGCGAAAATATACTACATAACAATAGCCTTGAAAGACGTTTTTTCAAGAGAACGCCTTGATTTTCTCCTTTTTTTCTTGAGAAAACGTTTCTTCCGAAAAACGAAATGCCCGGCCCCACGGATGGAGCCGGGCGAGTGTCGAATTGTCCCTTGAGACCTGTCGGAGGCGCGACGTGCGCGGATTCCCCTGAGTTCAACGGCCTTTGCGCGGGACGCCGTGCTGGCTCGGCGCGACCGGAATGCCGCCGCCTTTCTTTGCCGGAGCGGGCGTGGCTTTGGCCTCGGGACGGACGACCACCGTGCGCGCCGGTTCACGGCGCGGTTCCACACGGTGCGCCACAGGCGCGGGAGCCGGGCCGTGGCCAGAACGCGGTTCCGGACGGACGACCACCGTGCGCGGCGGAGGGGCATGTCGGCGCGGCGGGGGCGCCCATCTCGGCGGTGCCGGGGGACGCAGACCGATCCCGCCCCAGATCCATGCGTCGGCATAGTAGAACCAGCCTTCGTAGTACGGGACGTACTCGCCGCAGTAGTAGCCGTAGCTGTACTCCGGGATCGTCGTTATGACCTCCTCCGTCACGACCGTGGTTGCCGGGGCGGTCGTGACGACGGTCGGCGCGGTAACGACTGGTGTGGTGGTAACGACAGTCGGTGTGGTCGTGACGACGGGGGTTGTCGTGACGACTTTGGTTTCCACGACGCGCGGCTGCGGTGTTACGATGACCGGGGCGGGGCGCGGCTCGAAAACCGCGCGCACCAGATTCACGATGTCGGCCGCGAGCTGGATGCCGTTGCTCGGCCGCGGCGGGGGCGGCGGGCCGTGACGACCCTGCGCGAAAGCTGCCGGGGCAAGGATTACCGCCGCAGTGACTGCGGCGCCGATAGCGAGCGTCTTGTTGAGAGTCTTCATAGTCGGATCTCCTCTGTTGAAAGGTTAAAACTAATTCGACAACCGAATGTTCTTATCGAACGAATAAAATATAATTCGAATAATTCGTATTGTCAAATGGATCTTTAAACTTTTTTCGAATTTTTTTGGAAATCCGAATAAATTGACCTCAACTACATCGCGGCATCCTCCCCGGATTCGTCCTTATCAAGATGATGAACGTCCGTCAGAACGCCGTCCAGACTATTCAGGATGGATGCGATAAACGGTTCCCGTTCGGTCTCACGGCGCAGGGCTTCCGCATCCTCTTTCTGCTTGCGCTGTGCGGGCGTGACCAGTCCGGGACGGCGTTCGATGCTCAGATACGCGCCCGGACGCTCCGCGATGGCCGCGAGCCGCATGTCAAGCAGGGGCTTCTCGCGAGAGATCAGGATGGATTCGCCTGCGGAATATACGGAGTCGAACGCGACCTGGAGGCACGGGCCGGTGAACGAGATCACCTTTCCCGCGAGCATGGCCTGGGCGAGCGTCTTCTTGCAGAGCGTTTCGCGGACGTCGAAGATCAGTTTTTCCCAGACGACCGGCCCGGGGATTTCTTCAACCTCGGGGTCGGCGTCTTTTTGAGCGGGCACAGCCTCGGCGCGACGGCGTGTGCGCGGCGTTTTGACCCGGACAGTGTTTTCCTCCTCGGGCGGACGTTCGATGACCGGTTCGGAAATGACCTCGATTTGAGGCTCTTCTTTTAGTTCGGCGACCGGCTCGGAAATGACCTCGACCTGAGGCTCGGGATCGGGTTCCCGGACCGGTTCCGGCTTCGCCTCGTCCTGAGTAGCAGCCTTTGTTTCCTGAACAGGCTCCTGTTTTTCCTCGGCCTGCTGTTCCGGCTTCACCTCAACTTGAGGCTTCGGTGCGGATTCTACGGCTGGGGCGGAGAGAGCGCTGTCAACGGGCGTTTTTTTTTCCGGTTCGGGCGCGACCTGAGCTTGTGCAGCCTGCGGTTCCGGGTGTTTCCCGATCTCGCCCACAGGGACGGCCGGAATGGACGGCACGGCGAACCGCGAACCGGGGGCGGTGAACGCCTGTCCGGCAGGGAGTTCGTACAGCGGGACGACGGATTCGAGGGGCGCGAGTTCGCCCTTCGAGCGGATCTGATTCAGGCGTGCGATGAGGTCGGCGATCTGGGGGGCGTGCGCGATGCGCATGGCCTTCAGGAGGATGGATTCGAGGAAGACCTGTTTGTTGATGGCGTCGCGGAGGAGATAGCCCGCGCCGGAGATGCTTTCGAGGAGCCGTTGCACCGAGGCGGGCGCGACCGTGTCGGCGATGCGCCGGAACGCTTCGATCTTCTCCGGCGTTTCGTCGAGCACGGAGGCCGTGTTGTCGCCGAGGATGCGGCTGAGGAGAATCCCGCGGAGCCAGGAGATGATTTCCTCGAAGAGCGTTTCGAGGTTTTTTCCCTGGTCGGCGAAATCGTGGATGTCGCGGATCACGGCGGCGCGGTCGTTATGCGTGATGGAGTTCAGGAGTGCTTCCATTTCCCTGGGCGCGGTGAGACCGAAGAGGTTGAGCGCCTGATCCTCGGTGATGCCGGATTCGTCGCCCCCGAAGAAGGAAATGAGCTGATCAAGCAGGGACTGGGCGTCGCGCATGCCGCCGTCGGCCGCCTGGGCGATGACGTTGATGGCGTCGTTGGAGATTTTGACGTTTTCGGCATCGGCGATCATGCGGAGGCGTCCGGCGATGGCTGTAGTCTGGATGCGGCGGAGGTCGAACCGCTGACAGCGGGAAATGACCGTGGGAAGGACCTTGTTGACCTCGGTCGTGGCGAAAATGAACTTGGCGTGGGCGGGCGGCTCCTCAATGGTCTTGAGGAGGGCGTTCCATGCGCTCTTCGAGAGCATGTGGACTTCGTCGATGATGTAGATCTTGTACTTGGACCGGATGGGCAGGTGCTGGACGTCCTCGCAGAGTTCGCGCGCCTTTTCGACCTGGGTGTGCGTGGCGGCGTCGATCTCGATCACGTCCACGTTGGTCTCGTCGGCGATGGAACGGCAGGATTCGCATTCGCAGCACGGTTCGCCGTCCTGCGGGTTTTCACAGTTCAGCGCCTTGGCGAAGATACGCGCCGTGGTGGTCTTTCCGATGCCGCGCGGCCCGACGAAGAGGTACGCGTGGGCGATCCGGCCGGATTTCACGGCATTTTTGAGCGTGCGCGCGATATGTTCCTGCCCGACCATGTCGGAGAAGCGCTGCGGACGCCACTTTCTGGCGATTACCTGGTATGACATAGCTTAGGTTTCCTTCCGTTTGGCGCGCAGGGATCACATGTGCCAGGTGTTGAGGCGGACGGCCTGCCACAGGGAGCCGACCGGATCAATCTTCTTGCGTTCCTTCACGGCCATGGGGATCGGCACGTGCGTGAAGGATTCGCTCCAGTGGCCGATGACGACGTCGGTGCGGCCGGCCATGGCGGCGTGGACGGCGTTCTGGGCGAGCATGAGGCAGAACACGGCATCGGTGCCGTTGGCCGCGCCGGCGCGAATCTGATAGGTGGGGTCGAAATACTTTATGTTGACTTCAATCCCGGCTTCCTTCGCCTGCTTCTTGATCTCGTCCTTGAGGAAGAGGCCGATATTCTTGTTGAGCAGGTTGCCGGACTTGTCGTATTCGCGTTCGCCGGGGATGAGCTCCTGCCCCGCGCCCTCGGCCACGATGATGACGGCGTGGTGGCGGCGTTTGATGCGTTCGAAGAGATGCGGCATGAACGAGTTCTGGCCGTCGTTGAGCGTGAACTTCACCTCGGGGACGAGGCAGAAGTTGATGTGTGTGTTGGCGAGCGTGGCGTAGGCGGCGATGAATCCGCTGTCGCGGCCCATCACGTGGATCAGGCCGATGCCGTTGTACGCGCCTTTCGCCTCGTTGTGGGCGGCGGTGATGATCGGGTTCGTGGCGTACACGGCGGTCTCGAACCCGAACGTGCGGTCCATGAAGCAGATGTCGTTGTCGATCGTCTTCGGGATGCCGATCACGCTGATCTTCAGGTTGCGTTTCTTCGCGGCCTCGGCGATGGCGTGGGCGCTGCGGAGCGTGCCGTCGCCGCCGATGCAGAACAGCATGTTGATGTCCATGCGGACGAGCGTTTCGAGCATCTTTTCCGGGTCCTGCGCGCCGCGCGAGGAGCCGAGGATGGTGCCGCCGGTCTCGTGGATGTTGTCGACCGTGTCTTCGTTGAGGATGATGGGCTGGTATCCCAGGTCGGAATTGAGGCCCGCGTAGCCGTAGGGGATGCCGTAGACCAGCGGCACGCCGTAGGTCTGGCGCAGGGTCAGCGTGAGCCCCTTGATCACGTCGTTCAGGCCGGGGCAGAGTCCGCCCGCTGTGAGGATGGCGGCCTTGCTCCAGCGCGGATCGTGGAAGATCATCTCACGGATGCCGGCTCGTTCAAAGACCGGCACGCAGCCGTTCATAGCCTTTGTATGTTCGAGCAGGAATGTGTAGTCGCGGTCGAGCAGGATCGCTTCGTCGTCGGAATGGAAATGGACCGGGCTGTTGACGAGCGGAGATTTGATCTGGCATTCGCCAAGTTTGCTGACTTCAAAAAAACTGGGGCTGACTTGCGCTGGCATGGGGTAGGATCCTTCCTTGATGCTGGTATCGGTACGGTTTTAAGCTTAATTGAAGAATATATACCCGTTTTGAATGCTTTTCAAGGCGCTTTCCCGAAAAAAACATGTTTTGACGTTCCGGTTCCGAACCTCTTTTCCGGGATAATTGCGGACACGGTTTGATTTCTTACAAAACTGGTAGTACATTATACGGTACTACGGTGATTATTTCGTTTATTAAGAAAGGTGAAACCATGTCCGAATCCCGCACCGCGATGCTGGCCGCATATCTTCTGCTTTCCGCCGTTCTCCTCTCCGCGCTCCCCGGATGCTCCAAGCGCATTGATACCTCGAACGAGGATAAATACTACAAGTCGCTGACCGAGGTCATGGCTTCCCTGCCGGCTTCGAAACACCGCGAGTTCGACGAAGGCATGGCCATGATCTGGTTCTATTCTGAATCCGACGCCGCCACCAACGCCATGATCGACGGCAAATCCGGCAAGGAAATGCTGGCGCTCATGGAAGAGATGAAAGCGTCCCTTCCGAAACTCGACGCTTCCTCAAAAGAAGCGTACGAGAGCTCCCTCGCCAAAATGAAGGCCGGACTTCCCGCGTCCAAGGTCACCACGTTTAATGACTGGCTGAGGGAAATGCCCTCGTACCGCAAGGGCAATCCGAAGATCGAATCCCTCGACGGCATGACCTTCCAGAAGATCGTCGAGAACCGCGATTTTGTCAACAGCCAGAATCCCGGCGTCCAGCGGCAGTAAGACCGTTTGGCCCGAAAGATGTGACGGCATCATTGGGGCTCCCGCTTTCCGTCAGGATTCCGCTCTTGTTTGCTCACAAGAAATCCCGAACAATCTTGTAGTCTTATCTTGATTTCATCCTGTAAAGGATGTATATTATTCCATTCGTTTTTCCCGGCGGCGTACAAGCCGCTTCAACAAGCCAATTCTGGAAAGGCCGAAAACTCTTATGGAAAGAAAGCTATTTGGAACCGACGGAATTCGTGGACAGGCTAACTCCCACCCCGTGACCCCGGAAATCGCCCTTAACCTCGGCAAAGCCCTTGGTAAGATATACGTGAACAGCCAACACGTCGCGACCGCCGTCATCGGCAAGGATACGCGCCTCTCCGGGTATATGCTCGAAACCGCGCTCACCGCCGGTATGGTCAGCACCGGGATGAAGGTTTTCCAGACGGGCCCCATGCCCACCCCGGCCATCGCCCACCTCGTCAAATCCATGAACGCTTCCTGCGGCGTCATGATCACGGCCTCCCACAACCCCGCCAGGGACAACGGCATCAAGGTCTTCGGCGGCGACGGATTCAAACTCCCCGATGAAGAAGAAGCCCATATCGAAGAAATCATGTCCGGCACCATCAACGGCGTCGCCGGCGACAAGATCGGCAAGGCGTTCCGCCTCGACGACGCCCGCGGCCGTTATATCGAATTCGCCAAGCAGACCATCGGCAACGTCAGCCTCCGCGGCCTCCGCGTGGTGCTCGACTGCGCCAACGGCGCTTCCTACGAGATAGCACCGACCATCCTGCGCGAACTCGGCGCGGAAGTCATCGCCGACTCCGTCTCCCCCGACGGCATCAACATCAACTACAACTGCGGCGCCACCCATCCCGAACGCATCTGCCGTCTCGTGCGCGAATACCGCGCCGACATCGGCATTACGCTCGACGGCGACGCCGACCGCGTGATTTTCAGCGACTGCCACGGCAACGAAGTGAACGGCGACCGCATCATCGGTCTCTGCGCCCTCGACATGAAGGCGCGCAAACACCTCCCGAACGATACCATCGCCGTTACCTGCATGAGCAACCTCGGCCTCGTGGATGCCATGAAGAAGGCCGGCATCAAGACTGAAATCACGGCTGTCGGCGACCGCTACGTCATCGAACGGATGCAGGAAAAGGGCATTTACCTGGGCGGCGAACAGTCCGGCCACCTGATTTTCTTCGACTACGCCACCACTGGCGACGGCATTGTTTCCGCCCTCCACGTCCTCAAGCTCATGAAACAGCAGAACAAGCAGCTCCACGAGCTCACCGGATTCATGGAGGAATACCCGCAGAAGCTCGGCGGACTCAACGTCAAGCAGAAACCCCCGCTGGCCGAGATCCCCGGCTACACCGACCTTGTCGCGAAGGCCGACAAGGAATTCGCCGGTACCGGCCGCACCGTGATCCGCTACTCCGGCACCGAGAACAAGGTCCGCATTCTCGTCGAGGCCAAGGACGAAGCCCTCGCCCAGAAGTGGTACGACGAGTTCAGCGACTTCCTGAAGAAGGCGCTCTGCTGACCGTCACCCCGCACCGAATGCGGCTTCCGGAGGCGGTCCGCTTCCCGCCGCATTCCGGGGAATTCTTCGTGTCGTTTCCCGTCAGTTTTCCCCGGTTTCCCGTCTCCACGGGCCGCATTCTCCACCGCAAATCTGCATGAACCACGGAGAAACCATATTATGTGCGGAATTGTAGGATACACCGGGCCGAAGCCCGCGTTCGCTTTTCTCATCGACGGCCTCAAACGTCTGGAATACCGCGGATACGATTCCGCCGGGATCAGTCTCCTGAACGGCGATTCCGTCCTGACCGTCAAATCCATCGGCAAGGTCGTCAACCTCGAGGCGAAACGCCCCGCGGGCGAGAAGAAAATGCATACCGGGATCGCCCATACCCGCTGGGCCACGCACGGCATCCCCAGCGAACGCAACGCCCATCCCCACACCGATGAAAAGGGCCAGTTTGCCGTTGTCCATAACGGCATCATCGAAAACCACGCCGACCTGCGGAAACGCCTTGAGGCCGCCGGACACAAGTTCGCGTCCGACACGGACAGCGAAGTCATCCCGCACCTGATCGAGGAGTTCTACAACGGCGATCTGGCCGAGGCCGTCGCCGCCGCCCTCCGCCAGATCTCCGGCACCTACGGCATCGCGGTCATTTCCTCCAAGCATCCGGATACCATCATCACCGCCCGCCTCGGCAGCCCCATCGTGGTCGGACTCGGCAAGGACGCCAACATGGTCGCCAGCGACGTCACCGCGCTCGTGACCTACACCCGCGACGTCATCTACCTGAACGACGGCGAAATGGCGATCCTCACGCCGTCCAAGGTCGAACTCCGCACCCTCGCGAACGTCCCGGTCCAGCGCCAGGCGTCGCAGGTCTCCTGGGAAATTTCCGCTGACGGCAAGGGATCCTACGATCACTACATGCTCAAAGAGATCTACGAGCAGCCCGAATCCGTCGAAAATTCCATCCGCGGCCGCCTGAACTTCAAGGCGGCGAACGCCGTTCTCTCCGGCCTCAACCTCACCCCGCGCGAAATGGCGCAGATCAACCGCATTGTCGTCGCCGCCTGCGGCAGCAGCTTCCACGCCGGACTCGTCGGGTCCTATTACTTTGAAGATATTTCCGGTATCCCGGCGTCCGTCGAACAGGCCGCCGAGTTCCGCTACCGCAACCCGATCATTGAGCCGAACACACTCGTCCTGCCGATCAGTCAGTCCGGCGAGACCGCCGACACGCTGGCCGCTGTGCGTGAGGCCGTGAACAAAGGCGCGATCGTCGCCTCGCTCTGCAATGTCGTCGGATCCACCATCGCCCGCGAGAGCGGACGCGGCATCTATCTGCACGCCGGTCCCGAAATCAGCGTCGCGTCCACCAAGGCGTTCACCTGTCAGGTAACCGTGTTGCTCATGCTCGCGCTGCTGCTCGGACGCAACCGCCGTCTCAACCACGAGTGGGGCGAGATTCTTGTCAAAGAGATCGAAGCCATTCCGGACCATCTTCGTGAAGTACTGAAGCAGGCTCCGCGCATCGAACAGATCGCCAAGGCCACGGCGCATGCCAACGACCTGTTCTACATCGGACGCGGCTGTCTCTATCCCGCCGCCCTCGAAGGCGCGCTCAAGCTCAAGGAGATCAGCTACGTTCATGCCGAAGGCTACCACGCTGCCGAGCTCAAGCACGGTCCCATCGCTCTGCTCGAACCCTCCGTCCCCGTCGTCGCACTCTGCAACGACATCCCCGGCAAGGACAAGATGCTCGGCAACATCCAGGAATGCTGTGCACGCAAGGCCCCGATCATCGCTGTCGTTTCCGGCGATGACGACTGCTGCGATAAGTTCACCGACAGCATCATCCGCGTCCCGGAAAGCTCGCGCTTCGTCGCCCCGATCACCACGGTCGTCGCGCTCCAGATATTCGCCTACTACTTTGCCCGCGAACGCGGCTGCGAGATCGACCAGCCCCGCAACCTCGCGAAGAGCGTTACGGTCGAGTGACGGCTATGAGTGCCGCCGGGGATTCCGCATTGCGCGTCAAACCGGGTTCTCCGCCGCCTTCTCTGGCGGGGATCCGGTGCGTGATGATGGACCTCGACGGCACGATTTATGAAGGCGACACGCTGTATCCGACGTCTCTGCCGTTCTTCAATGCGCTCACCCGCCACGGCATCGCCTGGGGCTTCGTCACCAACAACACCTCGCGCAGCATTGATTCTTACGTCGAACGTCTCCGCGGCATGGGCGTTCCGCTCTCCGGACGAGATCAGATCGTGACTCCGGTCCTGAGCGTTATTGATGCCCTTCGAACGGAGTTCCCCTCGTTCAAGCGTTTTTTTCTGCTCGGTACGGAGGATTTCCGGAATGAAATGCGGTCCTTCGGTCTGGAGGAGACCGCCGATTCTCCGGACGACCGTCCCGACGCCGTTATCACGGCCTTCGACAGGTCGCTGAACTATGACCGTCTCTGCCGCGCCGCCTGGTGGATCAGAAACGGCGTCCCGTGGTTCGCCACGCATCCCGATGTGTTCTGTCCCACCACGGAACAAACCTGGCTCGTGGACTGCGGCGCGATCACTGCGTGCCTGGAGACGGCCACCGGCGTCCGCTGTCAGCGCGTCTTCGGCAAGCCCAATCCCGACATGCTCCGGGTGATGATGAACCGCCTGGGGCTGCGCCCCTCGGAACTCCTCATGGCGGGTGACCGCGAGCACACCGACATCGAATCCGGCATCCGCGCCGGAGCCCGCACCCTGCGCATTTCCACGGGCGTCGGCGGCGGCACGGCGGAAACCCGCGCGGACTACTGCTGCGCCGACCTCGGTATTTTTCATCGGGCACTCTTCCCCGAAGATGCCGTCTGATTCCGTCCTGGTCGTATCCTTTCCTCATAGTTCCGCCGCCGTTTCACTGTCGTTTGTCAGATGGTGTAAAACAGTACTTGAATGATTTGTCCTGTCGCCTTTTTCCTGTCATTTGGATAAAAATGAAACTTTTTAATATGATTATGACTATATTTTCTTTGTCAAAACCATCGTATTTGATGAAAGCGTTTTTAGAACCGGAAATGCCGTTTTGGAACATTTTTTTATGAAAAATGCTTTAAAGACGAAAGGAAATGTCAAAAAACAGGACTATTTTTCTCAAAAAGTAACGTTTTGCGCTTGAAAACGGGAAAATGAGTGCTATGTTTTAGAACTACCGATGCGGTCCTGTGTCCCGACGGGACGCTTGTCATCGACTTTTAACTCAAAAATGATAAAGGTATAAAACATGTCGACACTTGCGACAATTCTCAACACGCTCGTCGTGATTCTGGCGGTGCTTCTGATCGCCCTCATTCTTGTACAGCCGTCCAAGAGCGGCGGCGGTTTCGGTTCCGCGTTCGGCGGCCTCGGAGAAAGCGTTTTCGGCGCACAGGCAATGAGCCATCTTTCCAAGCTCACTGTCTGGTGCATTTCCATTTTCTTCGTCCTCACGCTCGCCTCCGCGATCATCGCCGGCCACATGAAGTCGGCCGACACGAGCGTGGTCGAGGAATCCTCCCTCGTAATGGGCGCTGTCGAGACGGAAAAGCCCGCGGCTGAGACTGCTGCGAAACCCGCTGAAACGGCGGTTGAAACGCCTGCCGCCGCGGGGGAAGCAACCGCCCCGGAGGCGCAGAACTGAACCTGAACGGACAAAAAAGTTCCGGGATTAACAAAAATAATTTGAAATTTTGGAGAAACACACTTGAAAGAATCGGAAAACAATAGTATTTTCTATTCATGGACGTGTGTATTCTCATTAAGCAACAAACCACGAAGAGGTCTGGAATTATGAAAAAACTTCTCATCGCACTTTTCGCGGCCGCGGCATTTACCGTTTCCGCTCAGACCGCCCGCTCCGGCAGCTGGGCGATCGAGTTCCCGAAAGACGGGAAAGCTGTCAATATTTCCCAGACCTTCACCCCGTTCTTCAAGATAGAGAACGAGGAGCGCGTGATCGACATGCGCCTCAATGAACGCGACATGAACAGCGCCAAGCACTGGCTTGCGATCGACGTCGTGTTCTCTACGAACAAGCCGAAATCCGCCGCCCAGTGGCCGAAATGGCTTGACAATGTCGAGGTTGAGATCAATATGTTCCTTCCTACCTCCGATGACCGCGGCAACATCAGCTGGACCGTGATCGGCGGCAAGCAGACGCTTGCTTCGCTCCAGGCCAATGACGGGCGTCATTTCGTCCGCATGATGGTTCCCCCCGAGGTCATCTACCGGCATTTCGTGTTTGACGGCGCGTCCGGTGACCTCTCGAAAGACTACAGCAAGATCACGAGCGACCTGAAGAAATACGCAAGCGACCTGCCCGTGATGGCCGCCATTTCCTACGGCGGACGCACCGTGTACGGTTTCCAGACCTGCGGCAAGGAAATCTTCAACCGCCTGGACAAGAACCAGAGCAACCAGCGCACAAAGCTGTTCTACACGCTCGTGAAAGGCGAAGGCGAAGGAGGCAATCCCACCGCCGCTTCCACGGCCAAGCTTTTCGATTACATCATCAAGAACAAATTCAACCCCCAGACTTTCAAATATATGCCTGATGAGCTGCTTCCCGTCTCGAAAACCCCGTTCGCATGGGTCCTCTTCGACCGGTTTGAAGCGATCAAGGAAACCTCAGGGAAATAACCGATGGCACAGCAAAACTTAATCCTCTGCATCGACATTGGCGGCGACAGCATCAAGGCCGCCGAATTCTCGTATGTTCCCGGGCAGAGCCTGACCCTGGAGCGTTTTGCGTATACGGAATACGAGTTCTCCTCCGACGAACCCCCGGAGGACGTAATCCTCAAGACGCTTGCCGACGTCATCAGGACGAACGGCTTCACCGCCAGCGACGTCTACATCTCCCTTTCCGGTAAAAACGCGTTCGTCCGGTTTGTCAAGATTCCGGCGATGACCACGGACAAGGACAAGATACAGGAGATCATCTCCTACGAAGCGCAGCAGGCCATCCCGTTCTCCTCCGACGAGGTCGTGTGGGATTCCCAGCTCCTTCAGCCCATGGCGGATTCCGACGGCAGCGAAATCGACGCCATGATCGTCATCGTGAAGAAGCAGGAAGTCTCCCGCATCTCCGAACTCGTGGAAAAACTCGGCAAGCGCATCGTCCTGATCGAAGTCGCCGGCACTTCCTGCTATAACAGCGCACGCGCGAACAACGTCGGCGCCAACGAATGCCAGATGATCCTTGACATCGGCGGACGCTGCTCCACGCTCATCTTCCTCGACGGCTCCCGTTTCTTCGTCCGCACGATTACGATCGCGGGCGACACCATCACCCAGCAGATTGCCAAGGAGTTCAACATCTCCTACGCCGACGCGGAGGAAATGAAGCGCAAACACGGTTATGTTTCCCTCGGCGGCGCCTACGAGGAATCCGACTCGGAAGTCGCCTCTGCCGTCTCCAAGATCGTCCGCAACGTCATGACGCGCCTGCACGGCGAGATCAACCGTTCCATCAACGTCTACCGCGCCACCCAGAAGGGGCGCAAGCCGGAAAAACTCTTCCTCGCAGGCGGCACCTCCATTCTCCCGTATGCTCCGCGGTTCTTCTCCGAAAAGCTCCGGATTCCGGTCGAATACCTGAACCCGTTCCAGGTCGTCGGCATCGGTCCGGCGGTCGACCAGCAGGTTCTTTCCGAGGTCGCGCACCTGTACGCGGAAACGATCGGTCTGGCGCTCCGCCGCCTCGGCACGTCGCCCGTCGAAATCTCCCTGATTCCCGACTACATCCGCAAACAGAACGAATTCCGCTCGAAACGCCCGTTCTTCTTCGCGTCGGCGGCCGTCGTGCTGCTCTTCTTCGGCATTACGCTCTGGACCATGTCGCAGCAGGCGGACAACATTGCCCGCGAGAGCGACAAGTTCAGCACCTACGTCTCCCAGCGCGAAGCGATCCAGAAACGCGTGAAAGACGCCGGCAGCAAGCTTACCTCGGCCAACGGCGAATTCGAAGAGGCCGTCGATCTTCTGAAGAAACGCAACAATCTCATCGCGTTCTATTCGCTCATCCGCAGCTGCATCCCGGACAACGTCTGGCTTACCGATTTCTCGATCTCGACCGCCCCCAGCGCCCAGATCAAAAGCGCCACAGCCGTCACGAATGCGGCCAACAACAATCCGGAAAGAGCTCAGAACAACGGCGGACTGTCGATGAACATGCCGGAGAACGGCAACGAGACTGCGAACAGTTCTGACGGAACCAGCAATGGTCTGACCTGGATCAACATGGTCGCATACGTCATCTGCGAAAAGAACGACACCTGGCTGAACGACCGCAGCGCCGCCATCAACAACATCACTTCGAAAATGAAGGAAAACAGCAGTATTTTCAAGGCGAAGGACGAAGAGATCATGATCGTGTACGATGAAGGCCGCGACATCTGCGACCGTCTCACCATCCGCAAATTCCTGCTCGCCGTCGAACTGACGGAACCCATCGACTCGCCGGAATTTGAAAAGGCTCTCGCCAAAAAGCTTTCACCTATTCCGTCCGAAGACGATGACGAGGAGGAGGAAGAAGAATGAAACAGTTTATCCTGAAAAATATTGTCCTCGCGGTCATTCTGGTCCTTACGCTCATCGGCAGCATTGTCCTTATGATCTTCTGCGAGGGTAAGAGGCGGACGATCGCCGAGTCCATGGCGACCATTGAGGAAAACGCCCGGACCATTGAGTCCATCGACTCCGCACGCAAGCCCAACAGCGTCGCGGAGAGCGAAACAAGGATCAAGGCCGATACCGAGACGCTGGCGAAGAAAAACATCCAGATATACCGTCATTTCGGCAAGCCCTACCGTCCGGCTCTGCTCAAGCTTCTGAAGAACATCGCGTCTCCGGCCGAACTCAAGACCGAACTTCCGGTCGATCCGAGTCTCGTCGCCAAACCCAAACCGGTTCCCGCAAAGGAAGAAGGCGATGAAGGGGAAGAAGAGAGCAAAGAAGAAGTCGCGGAGACCAAGCCCGCAACGCCCGAACCCCCGACCGACGAGGAAAAAGCGGTCTTCAATCCCGAGAAGAATCTTGTTGTTCTCGCCTTTGACGAAGACTCTCTCCGCGCCAAACTTGCAGAGATTTACGCAGAAGTCCATCAGGATTCGGAATCCTCCGACGATACGTTCGTGATCCCCGACACGATCCAGTCCGAACGCGCCCGGCTTTTCGAGAAGCTTTTCGACGCGATCATCGAAGCGCCGGAAGCGGTCGATCCCGCCCGTGCCGAAGCTTTCCGCACGGCCGCCGCCGCGAAGTTCGCCCAGGCTTTTGCCATCTTCCGCGACGACGTTCAGGATCTCACGCTTGAGAACGTGACCGACAGAGTCGCGCACGAGCTTTTCCTCGACGCCCTCGGACTTCCGCGCCTGATGCGCCAGCGCGACTGCAAGAACTACATCGACTACCTTTACGAAAAATATCTTTCCTCCGACATCATCCCCGGTCTTCCCGAAGACGATCCGATCGAAAAGGAAGGCCGCGTGGTGGATTTCATCTACGGCAAGAACCTCAACCGTCAGGCGCTCCCCGTGCCTGAAATGGTCATCCCGATCATCCGCAACTTCCAGATCAAGGAAGACCTCTTCCGCAGAATGAAGGACGCCGGAATCGGACGTCTGCTCACCATGACCGCCGGCGCATTCTACGGATCCACGCTGGACAACGACGCCGAAGGTCCCATCCTCGCCTTCACCTATACGCTGGAGATGACGGGGACCATGGACTCGTTTGACAAATTCATCAATTCCCTGCAGAGCGCGTACAAAACCGACCGCGTGTATGTCATCAAGGACATCAAGTTCTCCGCTCCCTTCGAAGACCTGATCAATGCGAACGCGGTCGTGGGCTCCCACATGGATTCCGGCACAAACACCGCTGCGGTGGTCCGCCGCAACACAACAGCCGGGCAGGCGATCCCCGGAGCGCCTCCGGCCGGAGCCAATGCGGCCCAGCAGCCCGCCGCCGACCAGACCGCCGCGACGCTGGTCGCGACATACGAACTTACCGACCCGCACCATCCCGAATACGGCCAGCCCCTGATCGGTGAAAAACGGGACGAGATCAAATGCACGATTGTGGTGAATTATCTGTTCTATCGTGCGGACAATATCACCCCCCAATGACGGAGCAGCCCTGACATGAAAAAGTTTCTTCTTGCACATTACGAAAAACTCATTTTAGCGGCCCTGCTCATCATTTTTACGGCTTTGCTCTACTATCAGCTGATGTTTATCCAGCAGGCCCAGAACCAGAAGGTTACCACGACGGTCAATCGCGAACAGCCGCCCTCGGACTACGAACCCGTCGATTTTACATCCGGTCCCAAGTACAAAATGGAGACGATTTTCTCCGACTGGAATACGGTCGAGCCTGCCGTCGCGTCCCTCGACAAGACCCAGCTGATGTCGCCGTATCCCATGGCCGAATGCGTGTTCTGCCATGCCATGATCCCCGCCAGTTCCTATCCGGCCGTCGGCGAGACGAAGAACGGCAAATGCCCTGCCTGCGGCAAGGCCCTCGCGCCCCGCATCAAGGTCGATGAGGACGAACTCGCCGGCAAGGCCGACCTGAACGGCAACAACATCCCCGACGAATGGGAGAAGGAAAACAATATTTCAGCCGAATTCGTGCTTGCCGATTCGGACGAGGACAGCGACGGTTTCACGCTCATTCAGGAATATCGTGCCAAGACCGATCCCACCGATCCGCTCAGCCATCCGAAATATATCACGCAGGTCTATGTCGATGCGGTCAGCCAGCAGCGTTTCACCGGTCTGGAACTGGTTTCCGTCGACAGGACGAAGAGCGACAAGAAGGATTGGCAGGCCACGTTCAACGTCGTCCGCAACAACAGAAAGAGAACCGAATTCGTCCAGATCGGCGTCAGTACGTTCAAGAACAACAACGTCGACTTCAGCGTCGTGGACATTGAGATCGATGACAAGACGCAGGAACCGGTCGTCTATATCCAGCGCGTCGGCAAGACGGAGCGCATCCCCTGCCGTCCCAAGCAGAACGTCTATGATCCCGCGCCTCGCGTGAGATTCCTGAACGCCCTGTTCAACCGTACGTTCATTTCCTCGGTCGGAGCCGAATTCAAGCTCGGTACCGAAAAGACCGGCGAAGAGCTTTACAAAGTCGTTTCCGCCAATCCGTCCAGGAAGGAAGCCGTCGTCGAATCCTCCGGCGAGAATCCCGAGACTTACACCCTCAAGCTCGCCCCGAAGGAGAACTCCGCCGAAACCGGCAGAACGCTCCCGCCCGGTACGCCGACCACGACGAACGGCAGGACGCTTCCGCCCGGTACGCCCGTGTCGAGAGACGATTCTCCTTTCCTCCAGAGACAGAGATAACCCTTTTAACCCGTTGATACATAATCAATATTTCAAAATAAAACAACCAAGGATGAGACAATGAAGATGAGACCCCATTGTTTTCTTCGCCCGTTCCTCCGGCCCGCGGCCGTCTTTGCGCTCGCGTTCGGCGTGACGTCCCTGATGCTCTCCGCTCAGGATGAGAGCGTGTCGGCGGACGTCGACGCGGCGGTAACGGAAACCGCGGAGGAAACGGCTTCCGAGGCCGAAGAACCGGTCGTCGAGGCCGAGGCCGAAGAACCGGTCGTCGAGGCCGAGCCCGAAACAGAAGAACCCGTGCTTTCCGGCGACGAACTGGAAGTCACGACCGCGGCGGAAGCGGATATGCTTGAGAACGAAGCCCTGTTCAACGAGCTTCTTGCCAAGGCTATCACCCGCACGAACGAAAAACAGTTCGAGGAAGCGTTCAAGCTCTTCGACGACGCGAAGACCGAACTGGAAAAGTGCGAGGTCTCCACGACCAGGGCCGCTTTTGCGGACCGTCTTTCCTCCGAACGCAGGAAAGCCCAGATCCTCTACGGCAACGCGCTTCTGGAACAGTGCGAGAAAGACTTCAACAAGCTTCTCCTCATCGCCGACACCAGCCGGAACGACGAAATCCTTGAAATCGGTCCGAAACTCATCACGGACCTCACCTACGCCAAGGTCGTCTATTACCTCGGCATCCTCCCCGGCGAGTCCTACGACAACGCCGCGCTTCAGGTCGAGATCGCCAAGGATCCCGTGAAGAAGAAAGAACAGTTCGCCACTGCCGCCGACTCCATGATCAAGACGACGCAGGAACTCATCGACAGCCAGAATTTCTGGGACGAGACCAGCCTCAAAGCCGTCGATCCGCGCTACGATGAACGCCAGCGCGAGATCACTCTCCTGTTCCGTGCCGGCCAGTTCCTCTATCAGAACGACGAGTGGGATGCGGCCCGCGACAAAATGGAACAGATCCTGGTGAAGGACCCCTACAACGAGAACGCCATTACCCTGCTCGAAAAGATTTATCGCAGACTCTACGCCATCGCGGACGTCCGCACCTATAACGAACTTCTCCGCGAACAGGCCCAGTCCGACTGGAGCTGGGTTGAGAGCATCCCCGATGTCCGCAACATCGTGATCACCGGCGGCGCCGAGACCTACGAAGCGGCCGGCAACGAGCTTTACAACCGCCTGAACGAGCTGATGATCGACCATATCGAATTCGACGGCTCCGACATTACCTCTGCGATCTCGCATCTCCGTCAGCGCAGCAAGGACCTCGACCCGCAGGGCGAAGGATTCAACATCATCGTCCCGCAGTCCGAAAAATACGCGGACAAGACCATCACCCTCAATCTTGACCAGATTCCGCTGTATGAAGTCATCCGCTACATCTGCAAGATGACCGGCCTCAACTTCCGCATCGACGAAACCGACAAGATCATCACGATCGGCTCCGGTTCCGACGTCAGCGACATGGTCACGCGCTACATCCCGATCCGTCAGGCCACCATCCTGCGCATCGTCGGCAACATGCGCGCCGAAGGCATCGGCGACGGCATCACGCAGGAAGACACGCTCGGCGCCGGCGACACAGTCGGCAGCCTCATCACCCTGAGCGGCGCCGAGTCCGATCCGGACAGCCAGCGCGTTACCTCCATTGCGCCCGAAACGCTCCGCACCTACTTCGCCGAAAGCGGCATTCCGTTCGAGGAAGGTTCCTCCATTGCTTACGACGCCCGCGCCAACAAGCTCACCGTCGTGAACACGCCCGAAAACATCCGCCAGCTTGAATTCGCCATCCGCGACATGGACATGCAGGATCCGCTGATTCTCATTGAGTCCAAGATGGTCGAAATCAAGATGAACGACCTGGAAGAACTCGGTTTCGACTGGACCCTGTCCCACGGCAACGGCGAGGAAGACCACTGGAACTTCACGTTCACCTCTCCGTCCATCGGCTCCGGCTGGTCCGATAATACGCTTGTGAACAACCTGAACCTGATCCCGAACTTCGGTCCCGGCGGCAGCTGGAGTCTTTTCCTCACAATCAATGCCATCGACCGCACCGACCGTTCGGAAATCCTCTCCACGCCGAAGGTCGTGACGGTTTCCGGACGTCAGGCCCAGGTGCAGATGGTCCGCCAGATGTACTTCCCTGAAAGCTGGACCGAGCCTGAGATCAACACCAGTTGCGGTTCCAGCGTTTCGTTCGAGCCGTCCTATCCGGAATTCGGCGGCCCGCGCGACATCGGCACCAGCCTGACCGTCACGCCGACCCTCCAGCCCAACAACTACACGGTCCGTCTGGAGCTGAATCCCTCGGTCACCGACCTTACCGGCTGGTCCGACTACAGCTACAACTACGTGATCGGCGATTTCTCGTCCGGCGACGAATATCCCATGACCCTCAAGATGCCGGAAATCTCCAACCGTGAGGTCCAGACCACGATCAAGGTCTACGACGGCCAGACCGTGGTCCTCGGCGGTATCCTCAGCGACAGCCATGGCCAGCTCAGCGACAGATGGCCCATCTACGCGGATATCCCGCTCATCGGCCGCCTGTTCACCGAGTCCGCCTCCCAGGCCCACAAGGACAACCTCATCATCTCGGTGTCGACCCGCCTGATCAGCGGCGACGGCATCCCCGTCCGGACAAACACGCAAAACGGTCTGCCGGACTTCAGACGGTAAGGAGAAGCTGAAATGAAGAAGATTAAAGATTTGAAATATTTCATGGAGGCTCCCATGCACGCATTCCCCCGCTATTCCGCCATCCTTCTGGCGCTTGCTTTCTCTGTTCCCGCGCTCGCGCAGGAGGTCGAGGACATCCCCGTCGAGGAAGAAACCGTCGCCGTCGAGACGGCCGAAGCACAGCCTGAGGCCGAACTCACCGACGAAGAAAAAGAAGCGCTCCGGGATCAGACCGCCGCATCCATCGAGGAGCTTATCGCCCGCGATGCGATGAACAAGAATGCCGATGAACTCATGAAAAAGGCTTCCTCCGCGTTCGAGCACGAGGAATACGACGTCGCGGTCGACGCGTACGTCGACGTCCTGAAGCTTCTTGAATCCGACGTCGTCGACGGCGAAGTGCCGGAAACGAACCAGAGGAAGATCGCCGAAGTCCAGAAGATGATTTCCAACTCCTACTACTATTGGGCGAGGAAGATCTTCAACGAGGCGGAAAAGACGGCGCAGCTCGGACTCTACGACGAGGCCATCGAAAAGTGCGAGGAAGGCATCAAGATATATCCGCTTTCCGAGCCCATCATGCGCAAAACCATCGACGAGTACACCCTCATGAAGGCGTCCGCCCAGTACAAGAAGGATACCTCCGAGGATGAGCTTCTCCCCGAGGCGAAGAACCGTGAAAAGCGCATTTCCGTCCTGATCCGTCAGGGCCAGACCTTCTACAATACCCAGCAGTGGAACAAGGCGCAGGAGAAGTTCAACCAGGTCATCATCCTCGACCCGTACAACATCACGGCCATCGACTACCTCCGCCGCATCTATCTCCATGAGTCCGCGGTCGGGCAGCGCCGCCAGGGCGCCGTCTTCCTCGAACGCGAGGCGGAAGCCGTCTGGAAGATGATCTCCCCGATCCCGACCGGTTCCGAGACCTCCGACGACGTCGTGACCGAAAGCATCAAGGTGAAGGAAGACAACATTGGAACCATCCAGAAGAAGCTCAACGACATCATCATTCCGCGCGTTGACTTCGACGATGTCTCCATCACCTCCGTGGTCCAGTACCTGAAGAGCACCAGCAAGGACAAGGATCCCGACCGCATCGGCGTCAACTTCATCCTCCGTTTCAACACCGACGAAACCAAATCCTCCGCGCGTCCTTCCGACGACATTGACGACGAATTCGGCGACGACGACGGTTTCGGCGATGAGGACGAGGAAACCGGGGAAGAGGAGCCCGAGGACGAAGGCGATTTCTACTCCTATGACGATCCCATCGACAGCCCCGACGGATCCGAACCCGTGCAGACCATCGAAAACACCACGGTCAGCCTCGTGGTCGAAAACGTCTCCCTGATCGACGCCATCCGCTACATCTGCAAGGCGGCCAACCTCCACTTCCGCGTTGAGAACTACGCGGTCGTGATCGCGGCCAAGGACGTCCCGCTCGACGAGTTCGTCCGCAAGACGTTCCCGATCGACAAGGAAATCCTCGCCAGCGGCATCATCGGCGGCGACCTCACCAACGAAAGCGTCAAGCAGTACCTGATCGACCGCGGCATCCCGTTCCCGACCGGCGCGTCCGTCCGCTACGACGAGATGAGCAGCCGCCTGACAGTCTACAACACGACGGAAGCCATCGACCGCGTGGAAGACCTCATCGACGAAATGGACGTCTCCGACCCGCAGGTCCTGATCCAGGTCAAGTTCGTGGAAATCGAAATGAACGACCTCCAGGAACTCTCCTTCGACTACACGTTCTCCCGTGTCGCCCCGACCTGGGACGAAGTCAAGGCCAGCGGCATCAATCCGCTTCCGGCCACTCCGGAAAACGGAACCGTCGCCGACCACTCGTTCATCATGTATTACCAGAACGGTTCGGACACCCGCAACACCACACTCGCGAACGCCTGGAGAACGGAATCCATCACCGAGCTGAACACGCAGGCGATGCAGTCCATGAACGTTTCCAAGGGCGACACCTTCTATGTTCCCGAAAACCTGGAACCCGGTGAAGGCTACTATCAGGGCGTCCTCCAGAACGAAGCCGCGAAGAACTACGGCCACCACATCACCTGGGGCCCGAACAGCCACTTCAACCGCAACGCCCAGACCAGCCCCGGCGTTTTCGGCGCCACCACCGGCTCCTACAACGACACGGTCTTCAACTGGTCCACCTACAACGCGGACGGCTACCAGTTCGCCGGCGGCATCCACGCCCTCGACAACGCCGACTCCACGGAAATCCTCTCCGCGCCGCGCCTGACGACCATGAACAACCAGAACGCCGTCATCCGCATGGTCACCGAGAAGTACTACCCGACCGACTGGGACGAGGCCGAACTCGAAACCATCTCCACCAACGGCTCCAACGTGCCCGTCTTCACGCCGTCCATCCCGCAGTTCGGCGGCGCCACCGAAGAAGGCATCGCGCTCCAGGTCCGCCCGCGCGTGGAAGAGGACAACTACACGATCTTCCTTGAAATGACCCCGGTCATCCAGGAATTCATCGGCTGGACCGACTACTCCTACTCCATCCCGCTGGGAGACAACGGCGAGCTCTATCCCAACACCCTGAAGATGCCGATCATCGAGGCGCGTTACCTGAACACGAACGTCATGAGCTACGACGGCGAGACCGTCGTCCTCGGCGGCGTGATCCGCGACGAACTCTCCATGATCGAAGACCAGTACCCGATCCTCGGCGACCTCCCGCTGATCGGACGCTTCTTCCAGGGCAAGGGCAAAGGCTCCAAGAAGACCAACCTCCTGATCTTCCTCACCAGCCGCCTCATCAAGCCCGACGGATCTCCGTTCCGCGAAGACCAGAGCGGACGCGGCGTGCCCGCGATCTGATCGCACTGAGCGAATCCTCCCGACCCGGTTCCGGTTTTCGGTTCCGGGTCTTTTTTTCGCCTGATAAATAAGGAATTCCGCTTGCTTTTCGGAAAAGAAACAGTACATTATTGTTATGATAGTCTATTCCAGCGTGTGCGTTCGCGAGGGGGAAGCCCGCCGCGATTTTTGAGCTGAGGAGAATTCGACAATGGAAATCGTTTCATCCGGCATCATCGCCGTTTCCGCCGGCGTTTCCTCGACCGGGCTGTATGTCATTCAGGAAGGCGTCCTGCAGGTGCTGGACGAGGGCAAGGCGCAGGACATCGGCCTCGCCGAAGGAGGCCGCGCTGTCGTGTCCGGCGGCGGCACCCTGTACGTCTGCGCCGTCTCCTCCGGCGGGACCGCGACGGTCATGAAGAGCGGTTTCGCGCAGGACGTTACGGTGGAGGATGGCGGCCTGTATCTGGTTTCCAGCGGCGGCACCGCGCATCAGAGCCTCATTCAGTCCGGCGGCGCGGTCATGGTCTCCGCGGGCGCTTTCGCGAGCAATACCACCGTCAATTCCGGCGGCTCCCTCATCGTCTCCTCCGGCGCGACCGCGACCAAAATCAAAGAAAACGGCGACGGGATATTCGTGGACGACGAGTACACCGATTTGCCGGAAGGGATCGAAGGGCAGCAGGCGCGCATCGCGCGGATCGACGAGATTCGGGCGGGCGCGGGCGACGACATCGTGGACATGACCAGCAACCGCATCGAATACACCGGCGACGGCCTGATCATCCGAGGCGGCGCCGGAAACGATGTCATCTGGGCGAACAAGGGCGACAATCTGCTGTTCGGCGATGCCGGGGACGACCGCATCGCGGGGGCGTCCGGATGCGACGTGATCGCGGGCGGCATCGGAAACGACCGCATGCACGGCGGCGGCGGAACCGATACCTTCGTCTTCTGTGACAGCTTCGGGACAGACACGATCGAACAGCTCGCGGACGGTTTTGTCCTCCTCTGGTTCGCTTCCGGCAGCGAGGAGAACTGGGACGAATCCACGCTGACCTACACGCAGAATGAAAACAACCGCGTCACGGTCTCCGGCGTGAGCGCCGATCAGATTACGCTCAAGTTCGACGACGACGGGTCCGACATGTTCGACGACCTCGTGTCCGCCGGCGCGTTCCTCGGCTTCTCCTCGGAAAAGATATTCGAGGAAAATGACAAGGGCATCCTCGCCTGATGGTAAGGTAAGCAGCTATGAACCCGTCCGGCAGAACGAACAGGAAAAGACTGGTCCGGCTTTTGTTTCTTGTCGTTGCCGGACTCATTGCGATTCTTTTTGCGCGGAGCTATATTCGCGATCTGTCAAAAGCCGTGTCAAATGATGATGCGGAAGACATCATAAAACTTGACAGGGCGATCATGAATGAAAAAGGGACGGTCGTGGAGGGGGAGATCATGGAGCGTTCCTCTCTGCCCGATCCTGCTGATATGGAGTATCCGGATTGCCGTTATACGGTCCATTTCAGGGGGAACGCCATTCTGTCCGGGAAACCGTGCCCCAAAGAGATCTCCCTTGTCGTCGACGGGATTAAAAACTACAAAACGACACGGCTGGACGAGCTGAAACGGGGAGACCGGGTGGAATGTCTTGTCATCCCGTTCGATTCTTTGCCTCCGGAAGCCCAGTCAACGCAGACGGCGGATAATCTGAACTTGTTCATGCTCAACAGTTATTATGCCGTAAGCATTAGACGGATCAGATACTTTAAGGAAATGGAACACATGCCGACCTCGGAGATTGTCTTCTCGGACAGAGCCGGAGAATACGTCTCCATTTTTGACCGGCATGTCAACCCGGCGATTTCCCCGGAGGTCAAACAGGCCCAGGACGATGCGATCAGGCAGGATTTGGGAAAAATGAATTGGCTGCTGTCCGGATATGACGATGCGCGTATCCGGGAAATCAATGAACGGTTCGACACCGCCTGGGAAAAGGAGAAAGCAAAGGATCCTCCGGGGTACAACAGGGTCGTCGATCAGGATAAACGTCTGGTCTGGAGGAACATCAGTCGCTCCTTCTGGAGCCTGCCGGAAGAGTATGCTTTCTTGTCGAAGCCGGATATGCTCACCCCGGAGACGCTGGAGAGTTTCTCCTCGTTGAAAGATGCGTTTGAAACAAACGGCATCCAGTTCATCGTTCTGCTTGTGCCGGATCTCTACGTCATATCCTCCCGTGTGATGAATCCGGAATTCCGGGATGTTCCCGACCTGCAGAGTGCGATGTATGTGAAACAGCTTTCCGAAATCGGAGTTGAGACGATCTATTCCTCCGATGCCGTGATCCGGAACTGGAACAGGTATCCCATCGCGTTCTGGTATCCTTCGGATCCGCATCCGGGAGATGTGGCGCAGGAGGTTATGGCGGAGCTTGCGGCGGAAAGACTCAAACGCTATCAACTCAAACAGGAATTGAATCCGTCGTCTTTTTCGATCCGGACAATTGCCGTGGATAACAAAAAGATCGTTTTCCCGGACAATTGCGATATTGACGGGAATCAGCCCGGAGCGCGTTTTTCCGGCAATAAAATACTGTATGAAAATATGCCGGTTCCCAGGACAGGCGGCTCACCCGTTCTGATTATCGGGAATTCTTTTCTTCAGACGCCCGTATCCTCTTCGGATTCCTTCCCGTCTTATGTCTCATGGAAAACGCTTTCTCCCGTCGACTGGTATGTCTCCTACCGGTTTGGTTCCATCACGGATATTCCTTTGCGGTTTTTGTCCGACGCACGTCCGTTTTTCAGCGGGAAAAAGGTCCTGATCATGATGCTGGGGACCTCGCACCTGCGTTCAGTGAATCAGGCATCCCTCATGCTGAACCTGAGGAAATATGACTCCGATCTTCTTCTCCTGAACAAAAAACAATGCAGGGGGCGTTATCGGCTCCCGGGCACAGATGAGAAGGATTTGTCCGAAGCGAAAGAGAAAATGCCTTCCATTGAGAACAACAATCTGTTCAAGATCGGAAAAGAGGGCGGGATCGAACATTCATTTGATATTCAGTTCTCCTCAAAGGAAGTTGATGATTCAAAGCCCCTCGTATGCGTGATCCCGTCTCTTTCCGCAAAGGGAATGACTGTCAGTGTTTCCGTCAACGGACAGAAAAAACAAATGAATTCCGACAGCCTTTCGCTCTATTCCAAGTATTTCAACCTGCTGTATGAACTGCCTGCCGGAACAAGGGACATCGCGGTAAAGTTCGAGGGGGAACCCGGTTCCGTCTTTGCTGTCAAGGATATTCAGATCTGGCAGTAGTATCATGGATATCGTTTCTCCTCGGAAAATATCTTCGAGGAAAACGACAAGGCATCCTCGCCCGACTGTAAGCGCAAACATTGTTTCCTGATGCCGTGACGGAGAAATCCGCCGCGGTGTTTTTTATTAGATATCCTTGCAAAAAAAAGAAAAAGGGGTATATTGTGAAGGTACGAGATGAATAACAATTTCCGCAATTACCGGTTCAAACGCCTGAATGGATCAAAATATATGACAAATGTTAGAACATGTTTTGTGCTTTCCGGAGAATTCCTCTCCGATTTGTCGCGTATCCGTTCGCGCCTTTTTACGTTTCCGTTTTGTCGGGAGACAGAATTTGTTCAGCAAGCAAGCAAGCAAGCAAGCAAGCAAGCAAGCAAGCAAGCAAGCAAGCAAGCCTTTATTATTTTTAACATAATAAAGGCTTATTTAAACCGGACAAGAGTTTTCCGCATCGTTTCCTATTCCCCGCCGGTTTGTCCGCATTCACATCCCTCCTGCCGAAAGGCCGGTTTGTTTCCGCATTTGTTTCACAAGCATTAAACAAAACGTTACGAGCAGCGCAATGAGTAAGCAAGAACCAACGCCCGAAGATCGCGAACAGGAGCAGAGAGCTCTTGAAGAACGCGAAGCACGCCGGATGGAGATGATGCATGCCAATCTGAACTATGGAGATATAAAAGGGATTGGCGGCATTATCATCTGGGGCATCATCGTCGCGGTTATTTTCGGCCTGATGTATTACCTCTCGAAAACCTGAAGAGTTTTTTGCGGAAAAATGATAATCCGGTGTTAGATTTTACGCCTGAACCGCGCTATATATAATAAACCGGAAAGAGTACCCCGTCGTGCTTCCCTGAAATGTGACGGTCCGTCAGTCGCAAAAAACATTGTTCCCCTCAACGTCATGTCTGAATATAACATTCCTCCGATCGACAAACAGACAGCTAAAGAAGCCTGGACGAAGCTGTTTCTGATATCCGACATTCTGAGGAATACGTCGTGCAGCGTCATTGAACTGGAATATGTCAACTTCGCCCGGCTTCCGGTCATTCAGTTCTTCTTGGAATGCCCGGACGCCACACCCGTGATGAAGGAGCTGATCGGAGTTTCGGGGTTGTCCTCCGGCGCATTGTCCCAGGCTGTGAATGCCCTGGTCGAAAACGGATATCTGGAACGAGTGTCGTCCAAAACGGATTCCCGGTTAAGAATGGTGCGTGCAACGGAGAAACTGAAAACTCTCAGGGAAAAACCGGTCCGCTATTTCGGAAAAATGCAGGATGATTTCCGGCGCGTCTGCGGCGTGACGCCGGAAGAGATGCGCAAGGTGAAGTCGATGTTCGTCCGTCTCGCGGAAAGCCGGACCGGCGGCGAGCTTGCCGCGATGAAACTGCCTTCCGACCTGGAAAAACCGGGGTTTGTTTCCGTTCCTTTGAGAAAACTGGGCAGGCTTCCCGTATGGATGCTCCTTCTTCATTTCACCACAAAACTGAAGATGCCGATCTTGATGTATTATTACGGGAACTCAGAGCGGATTTCGCTCGGCAAACTCCGGATACTGAATTATCTTTTCTTCCTGTCGGAACGGAAAAAGACGAGCCCGACGATCGCGGACCTGGCGGCGAGATTCCGCTGCAAAACCGGACTTGTTTTCCAGACGGTTCGTGCGTTGAACAGGGACGACATGGTGGAGCAGGTGGTCTTTCCGGTGATTCATGAAGGCCTGGTGAAGCTGACGCGGAAGGGGCTGTCCGTGCGGCGGATGAGTTCGGAGTCATACACGCGGTTCATGATGAATTTCTTCCGCGGGATCGAGCCGGAAAAGATTGCGCTCTTCATGCGCTTCCTCGATCTGATGCTGGATTATCTTAAAACCGACGGGAAAGCATTTCTCGGTCCGGGCGAAAACTTCGACATCTTCGAATAAAGAATTCGCTGTGTCTGCGAATGAAAAAAATCTTATTGTATTTCATTCGTTGTCGTTCCTCTTTTTGAGACAAGACGCGTCTTCCGGACATTTTTGGATGTTGCCGCTCGATTGCGCATTCCGTTCCTTATGAATGGTTTTCTTTTTGTTTCCGCATGAATTTATCTCAATTTGTGGAAATCACAAAAGAATTTTGAAAAATGACTTAAAAATCGGTTGCTTTCTTGCATTTTGGTGCTATATTAATGCATTCGCCCCGCAAAGAATCCATCACCCGAGCATGTAAGGAGATTTCCCATGGCTACCTTGAAAGACATTGCCGATCGCGCAGGGGTCAACATCGCCACCGTCTCGCGGTTCTTCAACAACCGCAAACTCGTCAAAGCCTCGACCGCCGACAAGATCGACGCCATCGTCAGGGAGTTCGGCTACCGCCAGCGCGCCAGACGCCAGGGGCCTCGCACGCCGGACCGCGTCGGCATCCGCCATTTCCGCGTCATGATCGTCATAAACTCGATCTCGTCCATCGAACAGTATTTCCACTGGGGATCCACCACGCGTTTCATCTCCGCCGTGTTCGAAGAACTTCAGAAACTCGACATCTCCATGGAATTCTGCATCATCGGCGAGGACGGCACGATCCCGGAACGCCTGAATCCAGATTACTGTGACGGCGCAATCATCTGCAGCGAACCGGAAGACCCTGAAGTGCGCGCCCGTCTGCATCAGCGCCTGCGGAGCATCTCCACGGTCAACACCTTCCTCAACGCCAACAGCGACGACAACGATTTCGACGCCGTTATATTCGACGGCGCCGAGATCTCCCGCCAGAGCATGCGCTTCTTCTTCGAGAACGGCGTGAAGGAAGTCGTGATTTTCCCCGAGTACAAAAACCGTTTCATGCACAGGGAGCTCGTCGACTCCCTGAAGGCCGAATGCGAACGGATCGGCATCCGCTGCGGCGAACTTCCCGAGGTCGGACGGGAAGGTGTTCCGATGAACGAATTCTACAAGAAGCTCGCGGACGAGTTCCTGAAGCTCAAAACCGCCACCGGCATGGCGTTCGTCACCAGCGCCGACATGCTGGGCGTCATGAACGAACTCCGGGCGCGCGGCATCGACATCTCCGCCTACGAGTACATCGCCGCGTTCACCTGCGAGCATACGCTCCGTTATTTCGAGAAAGTCCCGCCGTTCATCGACATCAAGCACCGGCAGCTCGGCGTCATGACCGCGAAACGCCTCCTCGACAGGATGCACTCGTTCAACACGCTCCCGCGCACCGACATCGTGATCGCGCCCGAGCTTGTTGTGCTCGACTGATCCTGACGAAAACAGCATTCGTTTTGTTTCTATTCGGCTCCGCTTCCCGGCGGAGTCTTTTTTTTGCGTCCGTTCAAAGTCCATACGTGTGTACAAAAAGTCTATGTTTTTGAGCAAATAAGCGATAGTTTTTTTGTTGTTCCGGAGTATTTTATACATTGAAAACGTTTGCGCGGGGTGACGGCATCCCGTGCAGCACACCACCATTCCACCTCAAGCTCTATGGAGGCCGCAGCATGGATTCCACCTCAACCGCCGTTTGTCCCGTCTACACGAAATCCGCAACCCGCGACCGCATCGGCCTGTGCGGCATCTGGAAGCACCAGATCAACACCTCCGCCGAACGCCCCGACGACAGTATCGCATGGGAGGATTACGAAGTGCCGGGCTGGAAGAGCGCCGTAAGAAAAGACGTGCCGTATTTCCTGTGGTTCCGGCGCGAAATCGAGGTTCCGGCGGCCTGGCAGGGCAAACGCGTCGTGCTGAACCTGCGCGGCGCGCGGAATACCCCGAAAGTCTTCCTCGACGGCAAGCTCGCCGGGAGCAAGTTCGACGGCTGGACGCCGTTCGAGCTCGACATCACGGATTTCGTGCGGCCGGGCAATTGCCACACGCTCGACCTGTGCTGCGGCGACCGGAGCGCGGTCGAGGACCTCACGAAGAGCCCGGACGAGATCGCGCACACGATCGCCCCGGTCGGCGGATTCCACGACAACTGCGGCCCGTTTCTGCCGGTCTGCCTCGACGCGTACGAACCGCTTCATGTTGAGGATTCCCGCCTCGCGATCGTGACTTCGGTAAGAAAAATGACCATAGGCGTGACCGGTGCGGTCGTGCAGGCCGCGGGCGCGCTTCCGGATGCGGCTGAGCTCAAGATCGAATGTGCCGTGCTGGACGGGGAGACGCCCGTGCTGACCTTCGGCGGCGTTCCGCAATTCGGCGAGGTCAAACTCTCGGACGAAGCGGACGATACGGCGTTCAATCCCGGCGCGTGGCGCTTTGAGACGGCGTTCCCGGACGCGAAACTCTGGACGCCCGAGACCCCGAACCTCTACCGCCTCAGAATCCGCCTTTATTCGAACGGAAATCTCTGCGACGAATCCTTCATGCGCTTCGGATTCCGCGAGGTCTGGTGCGACGGCCCCGATTTCTTCCTGAACGGCGTGAAGCGCCGTCTGTTGGCTTCAAGCACATGGCCCGCCTACGGCTACATCCCGCGCGAAGAGGTCTTCCGCCGCGTCCGCCAGTGGAAGGAAGACGGCATCCTCGCATTCCGGTTCCACAACCAGCCGTGGCAGGAAGAATACCTGGAGGCATGCGACGAGTTCGGTATCATGACGATCGACGAGTCGCCCGTGTACACCGACGGCAACGCCATGTACGCGTACAACGAGGATTGTTTCTGGAACAACTTTGCCGACGTGCTGCGCGGCATGATCCGGCGCGACCGCAACCACGCCTCGCTTGTGATGTGGAGCGTCGGCAACGAGATCCTGTTCATGGGCTCGGTCAAGTTCTGTCCCGACCTCAACCGCCGTCTCGGCGAGATGGGCACGCTCACGAAGCGGTTCGACCCGACCCGCGCCACGATGTTCGAGGCGGACCGCGACCCGGACGGCAAGTACGACATGATCGGGCTGCACTATCCGCACGAAATGCCCGCGCTGTACGCGTACCCCGACGCCGCCGAATGGCTCGGACGCCGCATCGAGGCGGAAGCCGCGGGCGGAATGCTCGGCAAACAGTCCGGCACGTTCTTCTGGGATCGGAAGAAGCCGCTGTACATCGGCGAATACCTGTGGTGTCCGCAGACCGACTACTCTGTCGGTTCCATCTGGTTCGGCGAGGAAGTCTACCTCAACCGCCAGAGATGCAACCGCGACGCGAAATACCTGGGCTGGATCGACCAGACCGAGGCATTCCGCATGGCGAACGTCACCGGCATGTGCCCCTGGACCGCCTACGGGTTCGGCGGCACGTCCGTCCCCGGCGCGGCCGAAGCGGAAAAGATATTCTACCGGCGGATCGCGTGTTTCCGCCGTGACCGCTCATCGCGTGTGTTCGCCAAGACGAAGAAAAACGTCGCGTTCGACGTGCTCAACGACTCGCCGGAGACGCAGGATTTGAAGCTGACGATCTCCGTTGACGGTGCCGATACGGATTCCGTTGCTTTCACGCTCGAACCGGGCGGCGCGCGCACGGTTTCGCTCGGTTTCATGGCGAAGAACGTTTCAGGGAAAGCTCTGCCTGATTACGAGACTTCCACGCTCGAATTCCGTCTGACCGCCAACGGAAACGAGGTCCAGCGCGAGAGCTTCCAGTACAAGGTTTATCCTGCGTCCGCCGGAGACGATACGGAAAACATGCATATCTGCCGTGCGCCCGGCGATGTGGTTTTTTCCTCGCTGAATCCGGCGGAGGATATAGTAATCATCGATGAAAACGTACTTGGCACACCAGAAAGTCCCGCTCAGTTCGATACGGAAGGCTTCCGGCGTTTCCTCTCGGCGGGCGGACGCGCGCTCGTGCTGGCGCAGGGCACGCTTGATCCGCTCGGGCTCGGCGTGAACCTCACCGACCACGCGTCGACCATGGCGTTCCCGCTCGCGCCGAACCATCCTCTGCTCGCAGGGCTCGAACCCACTGATTTCAAATGGTGGGCGGACGGACATTACATCTCCCGCCGCGAGGTCATCCGCGAAGGGCGCAATGGCCTGGAATTACACCTCGTGACAGGCGGGTTCAACGCCCTCGCGCAGGGGCCGTTCGCCGACCTGCCGTTCGGGGACGGCCACGTGGTGCTGATGCAGCTGCTCGCCGGGAGCAAGCGCGTCGCTGAGCCCGCCGCGGAGATCCTGTACAAAAATGCCGTTTCCTACCTCAAAAATCTCCCGCGCAAGCCCGCCGTCCCGGTCAAAGTGCTCGCATCCGATCCCGACGTCCTCCGCGTACTGCGGACCGTCGGTGTGAACGATTCCGGCGCGGACGATGCGCGGTTCATCGCGGCCGACGGCGCGTGCCCCGGCCTGAATATGACGCCGGATCGGCTCGCTGCGTGGATCCGCGACGGCGGCGTCTTCTGCTGGCACACGCCCGATGCTCAGACGTTCGAACGCCTGAAACACGCCATTGGCGCGGACGGGATCGCCTGCGTGAAGGGCGATTGCTCCGGCTTCGTCTCCGGCCGCGAATCGCCGCTCCTCTTCGGCGTCTCCCACGAGGACCTCACGCACTGCCGCATCTACGACTGGGACAGCAAGCTCGATATTCAGCCCGACGCCGTTTCCATGCGGTTTGTGCCGGAGGCGTTCGCGCAGCCCGGTCCGGTCTCCGGCGCGGTCAAGCTCGACGGCGGCCCCGTTCCGATGAACACGCCGCCCGTCGGCATGCCCGGATTCGTGGATCCCGCTCCGCATTCGGTCTTCACCGCCGTCCGCGAAAAGGCCGGCCTCGTCTGCCTCACGCTCCGCGTCGACGCTCCCGAACCGCTGCCGGACATCGTCGACATGGGCGTGAACGGCGGACATTACGTGTTCAAGTTTGCCGAAAAACCGCTCTGCCGCATCGCGGTCGGCGACACGGAACAGGTCTGGTTTGTTCCGGACAGCCCGGGCGAATACCGTACCGTCATCCATCTCCCCGCCGGGACCTCGAAGATTGATGTTCGCGGCGCAGGCCGTGCCGGAGTCGGCGCGGGCGTGTTCGCCGAAGCGTATCTCTCCGAAGCGGAATATCCCGCCGGAACCGAAGTTCCCGCCGTGCCGGGTTCGCTCGTGAGCTGGAAACTCGGCGAAGGACGCGTGGTGCTGGACGGCGCGAACTGGACGTGCGTCCGCGACAACAACGGTCCGCGCGGCGAACGCTATCTGAGCGGGCTTCTGCGCAATCTGGGCGCGGGATTCTATACGGAACGCCGGGACGCGGGCGAAGCCGACGATCCGCACAACCTGATTTCCCAGACGCGCATCGCAGGCGGGCTCGTCCAGGTGTTGTCCAACAACACGCTCGTCGAGCTGGAAACGGACTTCGAAACAACGCAGTCCGGAGTTCATGTCGTGCATATCGACGCCGTCTGCTATCCCTACCAGCGCATCTATTCCCAGGTCACGATCGAGATCGATGGCAAGCCCGCCGCAGAACGCGAAGTCCCGTCCGACGTCACCGCCGGGTATGACCTCGCCGAAGTCACGCTCGACGCAGGAAGGCACCACATCCGCATGACCTACGGCAACGACGGATTCGGCGACGGCGGCGACCGCGCGCTCTTCATCCGCAAGCTGAAAGTCCTGCCGAAATGATCCGTTTTGCCTGAGCTCGATTCTCAAGTGTGTTTCTACCTGCCGCCGCTTCCGTTTCCGCAACGGGCGGCGGCTTTTCCGTCTTCCTCTCCACCGTTTTTTTTGAAAAATAAACCATTAAATCTATGAAAAAAATCAAATAGTGCATTGATTTTCTTGTAGGTGTACTGTATAGTTTAAACGAAAAAATGTAGTTTTCCGCCTGCCTTCCGGTTTTGTAAGCTCAAAGCGGGCGGTCTGAACCGCATGTGATTCCGAACCCAAAGTTCAAGGAGCAAGTTCATGAAAAAACAAACGGCAGTTTCCCCCGCAAAGAAGAATGAAACCCGCGTCATCGAATCCGACCTCTCGCAGCTCAAAGGGCCGCGTTCCATGGTCTGGAGCGACTGCGTCGGCGCCGGCCGCATCGGCGAAGGGCTCCGCGAATCCTGGCGCAAACAGCTGGAACACTGCCACAAGGAATTCGGATTCCGTTACCTCCGGGCGCACGGCCTGCTCCACGACGAAATGCGCGTGTATACCGAGGACAAAAAGGGCAACCCCGTCTACAACTTCATGTACATCGACGACGTGTACGATTTCCTGCTCTCCATCGGCATGAAGCCGTTCGTCGAGCTCGGATTCATGCCCGAAAAGCTCGCGTCCGACAGCTTCAAGGATGAACGCCCCAATTTCAACGAAGACACCGTCTTCTGGTGGAAGGCGAACGTGACTCCGCCGAAGAAATACGAGAAGTGGGACGCCCTCATCAAGACGCTCGTCCAGCACTGGACCGACCGCTACGGCGCGGATGAGGTCAAGACCTGGCGTTTCGAGGTCTGGAACGAGCCGAATCTCAACATCTTCTGGCGTCTCGCCGAAAAAGACCGTCTCCCCGAATACCTCAAGCTCTACGAGCACACCGCCAAGGCCGTGAAGTCCGTCAACAAGGACTACCCCGTCGGCGGCCCCTCCGGCGCGGGTCCGGTCTTCATTGAGGAACTGATCGACTACTGCAACAGGAAGAAAGTCCCCCTGGACTTCATCACCTACCACACCTACGGCCTCGGCGACGGCCCCAGCGGCCTCGACCAGTACGGCAACCGCAAGCTCTTCCTGCATCCCAGCCTCCACTACGTCTGCGACAGCGCGAACCAGCCGCTCCCCGCCATCGTGAAGAAGGGCAAAAAGAAACTCCCCGTTTACATCACCGAGTGGAACTCCTCCTATTCGCCCGTCGACCCGGTACATGATTCTTTCTTCGCCGGTCCGTTTATCCTGGAACAGCTCCGCAACACCGAGGCGCTCGACTCCATGAGCTTCTGGACGTTCACCGACATCTTCGAGGAAAACGGCCCCGCGCCGCGTCCGTTCCACGGAGGTTTCGGCCTCATGTCCTACCAGGGCATCCCGAAGGCGGCCTACTGGGCGTACAAGTATCTTTCCCTCCTCGGCAGTACCGAGCTCGTTTCCTCCGACAAGTCCTCCTACGTCTGCCGCGATGAAAAGGGCGGCGTGCAGGTCCTGTTCTGGGATCTCTCCCACCCCACCGACGGCGGCAAGGTCAGCAACCAGGACTTCTTCTTCAAGACCGTACCCGCCACGGACAAGGGCGAAGCGTCCGTCGTCCTGCATCATCTCCCCGCGGGCGAATACGATGTCAAGGTCCACATGATCGGCTTCCAGCAGAACGACCCGTACACGCTCTGGCTGAACGCCGGCGCCCCGGCCGACCTCACCCGCGAGGATGTTGAGGAGATCAAGAAGAATTCCGCCATGGAACCTGTGTTCCAGTCCAATATCAAGGTCGACGGCATGGTCACGCTCACGATGCCGCTCCAGGCGAACAGCGTGTATTTCATCAGCCTCACCCCGATCAAGCTCGCTCCGGTGAAAGCCGCTCCCGCGAAGAAGGCCGAGGCGAAGTCCGCCGCGAAACCTGCTGAAAAGCCGGATCCTGCGAAGAAGGCGGAAGTTAAGAAGGCGGAAGCCAAGCCTGCCGAAAAAGCTCCGGCAAAGGCCGCTGTTCCCGCGAAGAAAGCTGAAGTCAAGCCCGTTGCGAAACCTGCCGCGAAAGCCGCCGCTCCTGCGAAGAAAGCTGAAGCCAAGCCCGCCGCGAAGGCTGTCGAAAAGCCCGTCCCCGCGAAGAAAGCGGAAGCCAAACCCATCGTGAAGACACCTGCAAAGAAAGCGGAAGTGAAGCCCGTCGCGAAACCTGTGGCGAAAGCTCCGGCAAAGGCCGCCGCTCCTGCGAAAAAAGCCGCGCCCGCTCCGGCCCCGGCAAAGAAAGCCGCTCCTGTGAAACCTGCCGCGAAGCCTGCTCCTGCAAAAGCCGCTTCCAAGCCTGTTTCCAAACCTGCGACGAAGGCTCCGGCAAAGCCCGTCGCGAAACCTGTAGCAAAGTCTCCGGCGAAAAAGGTTGCCCCTGCCCCGGCAAAGAAAGCTCCGGCAAAGCCTGCCGCGAAGCCTGCGTCAAAAGCTCCGGCAAAGCCTGCCGCTAAAGCTCCGGCGAAAAAGGTTGCTCCCGCCCCGGCAAAGAAAGCTCCGGCAAAACCCGCCGCGAAACCCGCGGCGAAGGCTCCGGCGAAAAAGCCCGCGAAGAAAAAATAAGCGGTCCATTTCAGACTGACTTGCCCGGCATCGGAATCCAGTTTCCCTTGCCGGGCTTTTTTTGATCCAGAAGATAGTCCGGGAATCTGATATACTGTAAACACCAAATCCACCCGAAACGGCAAATTTAATTTATTCTCGAAAATACTGTACACGGGATGTCAAAAAGTGAATGTTTATTGATAAAAAGTACATGCTATCTGCCGCAAACACCATTTAAATTTCGATTTGACGTGCTATAGTAAATAGAGTTGAATCAGCCTCAGCCGGAGACTGTGTTTGCAATTTTAACCGGGGCCGTTTTTTCCTTTTTACGGTTCTATAAGGAGTTATACAAATGGAATTCAATCAGTACTGCGTCACCCGCCGTTCAATGCCCTTCTGGTGCGTTGGCAACCCGCTGTCCGACCCGTTCGGAGGCTCCGTCCTCGACAAGATCAGCTCGATCGAAGTCGCCAAAATCCTCGCCTGGGCCGCCGGTGAAGGCCTCATCGAAGCCACCAGCGCGCATGACGACGACCTCGTCCCGTGGGATCCCGCGAATCCGGACGACGACCTGGATCCGAACAGCGAGACCAGCAAGATCCTCCGCGAGATCAAATCCATCCTCGACGGCGCAGGCATCAAGTTCAACACGATGACCTGCAGCCTCCACGGCAACAAGATCTTCCGCGACGGCGGACTCTGCAATCCTGATCCCGAACTCCGTAAGCTCGCCGCGAAGAAGGTCGAACGCACCCTCCGCATCGGCGCGTACCTCGGCGCAGACTACTACACCTACTGGGTCGCCCGTGACGGCTTCGAAGTCCCCGCCATCACGAAGTGGGGCGAAGTCTACACCTGGCTGGCCGACGGCCTCAACCACGTGACTGACTACATCGAATCTCAGGGCCTGAAGAACTACAAGGGCGCCACGGTCGAGCCGAAGCCGAACGAGCCCCGCGGCCAGATGTTCCTCCCCTCCAGCGGCCACGCCGTCGGATTCATTTTCGGCATGCTCAAGAAGCCGGATTTCTGGGGCGTCAACCCCGAACTGCTCCAGCACGAGAGCATGGCCCTGCTGAACTCCGTCATGACGGTCAGCTACCTCTGCAGCATGAACAAGCTCAAATTCCTGCATTTCGGCTGCCAGATCAAGGCCCAGTTCGACAATGACTTCCCGCCGCTCATCGGACCGGAAGGACTCAAGGAAACCGTCTTCATGTTCAACGCGCTCCAGCAGATCGGCTGGAAGGGTATCGTGGAATTCGACTGCCACATGCTCCGCGCCGAAGGCGACCTCAACGCCCAGATCGAATGCCGCAAGCAGTTCATCCGCGACTGCATCCGCGCGCTTTCCATCGCCATCACCCTCGCCGCCCGCATCAAGCCCGCCGGCAAGCCCGCGTCCCAGAGCGCCGGCGACCTCGACAGCATCATGCAGATGTGTGGCCTTGACAACGTTCAGGTGAAACGGTAACGCGAGTTGGAGGAATTGCAATGGTCATGATGCCGACGGTGTCATGACCGTACCATTGAGGAGTTATCAATGAGAAACATTTATCCATTCGGAAAAGCCCCGTTTGTCATTCTGATCATTGCAATCGTCTCCGGTATTGTGTTCCTCTGGATGAGATTGGGTGAAAAGAAGGACAGACCTGATCTCATCCTGGCCATCCAGGCCGAAATCCATGTCAAGCCTTACCAGAAGGCCATCGACCAGTTCAACAAGGAGAACAACTGCAACGTCGTTCTCCAGCGCGTCCAGAAGGAAGTCCTGATGAGCCGCCTCCAGTCCGCCATGCAGACCGGATGCGACGTCCCGGACATCGTCGAGATGCTGGAAGGCACCATCGGCTACTTCACGCGCGGCCCGCTTGAGAACGTCGGCTTCGTCGACCTCACGGAGCGCCTGAAGGAAGACGGCTTCATGGATTCCGCGAAGATGGTCCAGACGCGTTATGCCCTCTGGTCCAGCCGCGGACACATTTTCGCCCTTCCGCACGACGTGCACCCGTCCTGCCTCTGCTACCGCGTCGACCTGATCAAGGAACTCGGCATCGACGTGACGAAGCTGAAAACGTGGGACGACTTCGTGAAGAAAGGCCAGGAGATCACGGTCCCCGGGAAGCGCTATATGATCGACATGTCCGACAACAATATGGTCAGTCTGATCATTCTGCTCACCCAGCGCGGATTCGACCTCTTCGACGCCGACGGCAAAGTCGCGTTCGACAAACCCGAGGTCGCGGAGCTGATCGCTTGGTTCGTCCGTCAGACGACTCCGAACACCAAGACCCGCATCGCGTTCCCTGCCGGCGACGGCCAGAACTTCTACCAGGCCATGAACGAAGGCCTCGACCTGTTCTTCTTCACTCCCGACTGGCGCACCGCCCAGTTCATGCTGGACAATCCGCGCCAGAAAGGCAATCTGGCCCTGATGCCGATGCCCATCTGGGCGGACAAGGACGGCAACAAGCTGCCCGGCAGCTACATGACCGGTACCTGGGGCGGTTCCGGACTTGCCATCACCAAGCACTGCAAGAATCAGGAACTCGCCTGGAAGTTCGCGAAGTACCTCTACACGAAGACCGAGGACCTCGGCGAGCGCTTCCTCCTCACGAACATCCTTCCCCCGATCAAGGCGTCCTGGGAGCTTCCCGAGCTCAGGCAGAAGAGCGATTTCTACAAGCACATGTACCACGATCCGGCGACCGGCGATCTCGTGGACGAATTCGTCTCCATCGGCGAAATGTACGCTTCCCAGGCTGACGGCACCCCGCCGCACTACATCACGGCTTACACCAGACAGGCGGAAACGCAGCTCCTTGACGTCTACTACGATGCCCGCCAGTATTATGAGAGCAATCCGAATGCAAGCGATGCCGATCTGCTGGCGCGGATTACGCCGAGACTCAAAACGAACGCCGACAACGTCCGCAAGATGATCGATTTCAACGTCTTCCTCAGAGACTCCGGAAATAAGACAGTTGCTGCCGCCGAACCCGTCGAGCCCGCAACCGGAAGCAAGGAGCAATAACAGAAATGTCTGCCAATATTCAAAAAAAGAAAGGCGGTCCCGACCGCCATCCCGTGGCGCCATGGATGTTCCTTGCGCCGTACCTTCTTTATGCGGCGGTGTTCTTCGTGTATCCGCTGCTCTACGCCGGCTGGCTGGCGTTCCACCAGACCGACGGCCCGCACACCGCGGTCTTCGTCGGACTTGACAACTTCAAGTTTATCTTTACCGACAGCATGTTCTGGAAAGCGATGAGCAACACCACTATCTATGCCATCGCGTCCATCTGTATCCAGCTGCCGATCTCCCTCGGACTCGCCATGCTGCTGAACAACAGCAACAGCCGCATGAAAGGCGCGTTCCGTCTGATGATCTTCAGTCCGAACCTCGTCGGCCAGATCTTCGTCGGCGTGATGTTCGCCGTGATCTTCACCCCGCACTACGGCCTCTTCAACAAAGGCCTCGACGCCCTCGTCGGCTGGGGTCTTGAAAAGCAGTGGCTCGCCGATCCGAACCTGCTCCTCCCCGCCCTGATCATCATCTCCCTGTGGATGTACGTGGGCTACAACATGATCTACTTCCTTGCCGGTTTGCAGTCGGTCGACAAGCAACTGATCGAGGCTGCGCAGATCGACGGCGCCAGCGCCTGGCAGACCTTCCTGCACATCACGCTGCCGCAGATCAAGCCGATCGCCATCTTTGTGGTCATCATGAGCACGATCGGGTCCTACCAGCTGTTCGAACTCCCGTTCGCCTTGATGAAGGGCGAGGGATTCGGCCCGAACAACGCCGCGATGACCGTCGTCGGTTACCTCTATGAGTGGGGCTTCAACAACGGCGACCTGGGCACGGCGGCCGCCATCGGATGGATCCTGGCAGCCATCATCTTCACCATCAGTATCATTCAGCTTAAAGTCACGCACGCGTACGACGTGGATTGACGGAATAGGAGACAGATACAATGCATTTAGTCCATTGGGTATTGATTGTCGCGGCCATCGTCTACGTCGCCCTGCGCATGATTCCGGGCAAGGGCTGGAAGATCGCCCCCGCCTACCTCCGCGTCGTCCTGCTCTGCATCGCCGCTTTCCTCACGCTCACGCCGTTCGCGTGGCTGATCTGCAGCGCGTTCAAAGACAAGACGATCATGATGCAGTACACGTTCCTGCCGCCGGTATCTCACTGGTTCGACGGGTCGCTGAACCTGGACAACTTCCGGCGTCTGCTTACGGAAGAGTACCACTCCCCGCAGGGATCGGTCTATTTCTGGCAGTACATCGTGAACTCGGTCTTCCTGTCCTGCACCATCACGTCCATCAACATCTTCTTCTCGTCGATGGCCGGATACGCGCTCGCGAAGTACAAGTTCAAAGGCAGAAACGCGATCCTCTTCGTCATGCTTGGGTCCATGATGTTCCCGAGCATGCTCTTCCTGGCGCCTCTCTTCGAGATGGTCTACAAATTCGGGTGGATGGATACCTACTACGCCCTGATCATTCCCGGCGCCATCACCGTGTTCGGCATCTTCCTGTTCCGTCAGGCCATGGTCGGCGTTCCGACCAGTCTGCTGGAATCCGCCCGCGTCGACGGCGCCAGCGAGTTCCGCATTTACTGGGAGATCACGCTTCCTCTCGTGCGCCCCGTGACGGCCGCCTACTGCCTCATCACGTTCCTCGGCACCTGGAATGCCTTCCTCCAGCCGCAGATCTTCGTGCAGACGCAGTCCAAGCTGCCGCTGCCGGTCGTGCTGAACCAGTACATCGGCCTGTACGTGCAGGAATACGGCATCTTCCTCGCCGGTACGCTGCTCGCCATCATCCCGCCCGCGATTCTCTTCTTCGTTTTGCAGAAGGAATTCGTGGCCGGTCTGACCAGCGGCGCGACGAAGGGCTGATCCCCTCACACGCCTAAGCGCAATTCGGACGCACCGGGTTTCCGGTGCGTCCTTTTTCATGGACTGAATCGAGCTCGGATCACTTCGTCGGCGTTTTTGCCGCCCATGCCGGGAGTTTCGGCGCAGAGCGTTCGAATGCGGTCCGTGGTTCGTCCGTTCAGGAGCTGGACACCCCTTCCAATAATCGGGAAAAGCCGCGAAACGAGTTCAAAAGGGGGCTTCGCAAAGTGACTGCCGCCTCAAAACCTTTCACAGATTCGCAAATGCGTTTTTGAGGCGGAGACGAGGGGAATGAAGAGAGAAATTGATTACTTTTTGTAATCCTTGTAGGTCTTGCCGTTGGCGTCTTCAGCCTTCGGGTCGGCTCCGGCCTTCAGCAGAGCGTCCATGACCGCCGTATTCCCGGCCTCGGCGGCGTACATGAGCGCGGTCTTGTTCCTTGTGCCTTTGGTGTTTGCGCTGGCACCGATCTTGATCAGCGCCTGAATGACGGCTGGCGTCGTCTTCGCTTTGGACGCGGCGTAAAGCATGGGCGTGAGTTTGGATGTCGGATGCTTTTCCTTCAGGTCGAGCGGAGTCGAGGCATTTTTGCACAGAGCAATAAACTTGTCAAGGTTCCTGTCGATCAGGTTGAAAATGAGCGGGACCTGGTTGTTGACCTTGATCTGGTTCGGATTGCCGCCGAGCTTGAGGACCGCCTCGAAGGCGTGCTCGCGTTCGAGGCTGACCGAAGCGATCATCGCCTGCGCGAGCAATGGCGCGGTCTTGACCTTGCGTGCCGTGGCTTCCTTGAAAAAGCGTTCGATCTCGTCGGGGCGGTCCTGTTTCGCCGCGTCCTCGATCGTTTCGCAGACGGGGAGTTTCGCCCCGGCTTCCTTCAGCATGGCGGCAATCTCGCTCTGTTTCCCGATCTGTGCGTAGACCAGCGGATTGCAGGTGGTTTCGTCGGCCTTGTTCACGTCCGCACCCGCGTCCAGCACCAGGCGCACGGCGGCGGCGCGTTCGAGCACGATCGCGCGGATCAGCGGCGTCTGCTTGAACTTGTTGTCGTCGTCGGGCAGGGGATCGTCGACGTCCTTCATCGCGCCGAGGTGTTTCAGAATCTCGGACGTGTTGTTGGTGAGGACCGCCTTGTCAAATGTGAGCGTCGGTTTCCCTGTGTACGGCGGTTTCTTCGCATTCTTCGCGGCCGCGGCGGCGTTCTTCGCGGCTTCGGCCTCGCGTTCGGCCTTGTACGCATTCAGGAGCAGGACCGCCTCGTCCTCCTTGTGCGTGCGCATGTATTCCGCGAGAACCGGCGACTTGAACTCAACCTTTTTGTAGGAGAGAACGAGCTTCAGGTCATCGATGCGGTCCTGTTCGCCCAGGATCTGCACGGGCGGCTTCCCCTCGAATCCCGGCAGATTGCAGTCCGCTCCGTAGTCGAGCAGGAGCTTGATGATCGCCCGTGCGTCGCGACGCTGCGAACCGGAAAGGACCGGAAGATGGCATGCGTAGGCGAGCGGAGTGCAGGACCCCTTGATCGTCTGCTTGTAGTCGATCTTCCGCGCGGCGCTCTTCTGGAATGTGCGGAACTGGTTGTCCGAGAGCTGGAAATCCACGATGCTGCCGTAGCGGATCAGCAGGTCGCAGTGTTCGAGCTTGGCCTCGGAGATCGCGTGGAAGATAAGCGGCGTTTCGTAGTAGTTGAGCCGCATGTCCAGAAAACGCGGCGTGTGAGCGTAGTTCTGCAGGACGCGTTCCAGCAGCGACGGCGTGCCGCGCCGGACCGCGGCGAGCAGTTCCCCGTAAGCGTCATCCGCTGCATATGGCGTGAGCGGGATGTTTGTCCCGGTGGAGAGGCCGCCGAGGGATGCACCATTGATCGGCCTGCGGACCGCCTGGGCGTGCAGAGCGCACGGCAGGACGGCGGACGCCGAGCCGATGAGGGCGGTGAGGAGGCAGAGATGGAAACGTCTGGTCATAGCGGATTCTCCCGGATAGAACATTACAATAATATGACGCGAAACCGTCGAAAAATCAAGCGGAAAGGGAAAACTTCGAACAAAAAACGTGTGCGGATTGCGGATAACGCTTCAGCCCGCGAGCTTTTCGAGGGAACGCGCGAGGGCGATCTGGGTGCGCGCGCGGTCGAGGTTGTGGCCGGGACGCGCCGTCTTGAAATACCGGTCGCCGTCGAGGTAGTCGGAGAGGAACCGAACGGCGAGCTCGAACGTGATGACGGCTCCGGCGACAGGCATGAGCTTGATCTCCTGTTCGGTGAGGTAGCCGTCGAATCCTGCCAGGAACCCTTCGGCGCAGGCGTCGTACATGTCGCGGCGTGCTTCCAATCCCTTGAGCTTGCCCGCGTCCTCGCGGGCCGGATTCGCCGCCACGCGCACGAGGTCGCCGAAATCGTACAGCGCCAGCCCCGGCATCACGGTGTCGAGGTCCACCACGCAGATCGCCTCGCCCGTGGCGGAGTCGAGCATCACGTTGTTGATCTTCGTGTCGTTGTGCGTGATGCGTTCCGGGATCAGCCCGGCGGCGAACGCGTCCGTGATGAGCGGGGCGAGGTGCCGCAAGGAGTTGAGTTCAGATATCTCCTGAGCGGCGGATGCGGCGCGTCCGAGGCGGTCTTCCGCGGCGATGACGTCCAGCGTGCGCAACCGCGCCGGGGTGTCGTGGAACGCCGGGATGGTCTCCTGAAGGCGGGGCGGCGGCAGGTCGGAGAGGTCGCGGGCGAACCGGGCGAACGCGAACGAAGCAGTCCTTGCCTGGGCTGGCTCCCGCACGGCGTCAATCGTGCCCGCGTCTTCGATCATTCGATAACAGCGCCAGCAAGCGCCGTCCTCGTCGAACCAGCACGGTTTCGCATCCTTCGTGGGAACCACGGTCAGCACGCGCCGTCCGGCGTCCGGCAGAATCGCATATTTCTCCCTCAGATGCCGCGTCACGCGCACGATGTTGTCCATCACGGCGAGCGGATTCGGGAAGACGTGCGGATTGATACGCTGGAGAACAAACCGGACGTATGCGTCGGACGCGGGTTTCTCGACCGTCAGCGCGAAAGTGTCGTTGATGTGCCCGCTGCCGAACGCCGCCGCGGAAAGGGCACGTCCGCCCAGTTCGAAATGAGCGGCGGATTCCAGCGCGGTACGGTCGGAAACGGGCATGGGATTTCTCCGTTGGATTCGAGCTCAGCGAAGCAGCGGCGAGGGGTACACGCCCGATTCGACCAGCGCGGCGATGCCGGCCTGCACGCGCGGCTTGTCCTCGCGGTAGGTCACGCCCAGCCAGGAATCCTGACTTTCGAGGATGCCGACGGATGCCTGTCCCGCGCCGATCATGGATGCGACGGCGGCGGGGAGGTAGAACTCGGATTTGAGCTCGCTGCCGTGTTCGCGCAGGAAGTCTTCGAAAAGCCCGCGCAGACCGTCGAACAGCGACGGCATGAATCCCCAGAAGTTCATGGAGACGATCTCGCCGCCGGTGAACGTAAGCTTCGCGCCGTTCTCGTCGACCGCGACCGCGCCGTTGGCGCCGTCCGGTTCAATCTTCGTGCGCTCGGTGACCTCCTTCAGCGTGCCGTCCGCATTGGCGGTGCAGACGCCGCGCGAGACGGAGCCGAACTTGGAGAGCGTATTGCGGAGCGGATATCCGACCATGAAATGGCGGTTCTGATCGGCATTTTCCGCCAGCGCCTTGCCGAGCTGCACGAATCCGCTGCGCCCGTAGAAATCGTCCGCGTTGATGGCGGCGAACGGCCCGGAGATTTTGTCGGCGGCGCAGAGTACGGCGTGGCCTGTCCCCCACGGTTTCTGGCGGCCTTCGGGGACGCCGTGTCCGGCGGGCAGAGCGTTGAGCTCCTGGAACGCGTATTCCACGGCGACGCGTTTTTCCCACTTCGCGCCGACAGCCTCGCGGAACGCCTGTTCGATGTCGCGCCGGATCACGAACACGACCTTGTTGAATCCGCCCTGCATGGCGTCGTGAATGGAATAGTCAAGGATGATTTCGCCGTTCGGCCCGACCGGGTCGATCTGCTTGAGCCCTCCGTAGCGGCTGCCCATTCCGGCGGCAAGCACCATCAGCGTCATTTCTTTCATGTTGATTCTCCTGTGTATGTGAGGTTGATTTGTGTTGAAATAAGTTCAAGTTTCCGGGAGCGTGGCGGCCGCGACGGCCTGCCCGTGCCGCCGCATGGAGTCGTCCGGCACGGCGACGGTCGTTTTGAGCTCGGGGAAGACGTCGGAGAGGACGCGGTTCGCCTCGTCGCGGATGATGTCGCCGCCGACGCCGCTGGTCACGCGGCCCATGATGACGGCGGTTTCGATGACCGGGTAGAATTCGCAGAAGCCCGCGACCGTGTACCCGAACGCCGTCCCGATGCTGCGGAAGACGTTCAGCGCGCGTTCGTCGCCCTGCTGCGCATAAAATTGAATTCCCAGCAGCACCTGCGGAAGCGGAACGTCCGGGGAGAAGACCAGCCCGGTATTCGCAGCCAGACGCGCCGCGCCCTGCTGGGAGAAGTAGTTCACGCCGCATCCCCGGTCGCCGCTCCATTCGTCGCGCGGCGCCGAATCGGAATAGTCCACCGGCACGAACGCAAGCTCGTTGAGGCGGCCCGTGATGCACCCGGCGCCGTTCACATATCCGCCCGCCATGCTGCTGCCGAACGATACCCCGAGGATGCCGTTGCGTCCGAGCTGGACCGAGGCGGCGAGCGCGGCGGCCTCCCCGTCGTTCACGACCGCGAACGGCACCCCGTTCCAGTCTTGTTTGACAAACTCGAAAACGGGCGCGGCCTCCTGTTCGAAGCGCTCCGGCGGAACACTGCGGAACAGCGAGGCCATCCGCACGCGGTTGTTGATGTACACGCCCGCTGCGCTGCCCCCGATCGCGTCAACGCGCGGCAGATGGGCGGCGGCCCGTCGGATGGAGTCGTTGATGCCTTCGCGGTGCCAGGCGGGATCGGCCTGTTTGGAGGGATCCCATACGACCTCCTCGGAGAAAACGACCTTGCCGTCCTGCACGGCGGCGCATTTGCGGTCGCTCGCGCCGAGGTCGAATCCGATGCGGCAGCCCTCGAAATGCCGTCCGAGACCGTTTTGCGGTTCATTCGCCGCCGGGGCGTCCTCATAGGAAACCGCCTCAACAGTAAGCGGCGTTTCGTAGATTCTCGTCATGCTGGCGTAATCGAACGCGCGTTCGCCGTCCGGCGCATAGATTTTTGCGAGCGCCGCCGCGATTTCGTTCGATCCGGCGATGATGATCCGGCTCCCGCCGCCGATCCACAGCAGGCTTTTCACGAGGCGTTCCGCATGGCATACGTTCGCCTTGAACTCCGCAGTGTCCGGTTTGCCGTACACGACGGTTTCCACGGTCAGGACCTGCCCGGACGGCGTCGCGACCGCGAGCTTCAGAGGTGTTGCGCGTCCCGACTTCCCGACCGAGGCGCGGAAGAGACGGTGTTCCAGCACGGCCGGCCGGAATTCGTGTTCGAGACACGGCATCGGGTATCCGTATTTCCCGCCATTGTGCAGCGATTGATAGTGTCCCATGATGACCTCATTCAAAAATAAACAGCGGATGCCGGGTCGAAGCGAAACCGTTCCGCCTGCGTAACATTGACAAAAAATACAATACACGCGCGCCCTGGTTTTTTCAAGCATCATTTTGATTTTATCCGGGGACGATGCTATATTATTGAGCTGTACAAATCCTGAATCCGCCATCCGCCTAACCCAAGGAGGCCCTATGAACTACTTTTTCGTCGACGATCACTACGGCGTGAACCCCGGCAGGCACATCTTCGAGCTTCTGCCGAAGGATTTCCGCAAAGAAACGATGTTCACGGAGAACGATTGGTCCCTCCTCGAATCCGGCGAATGGGCGAAGGACTGCGAGTTGCTCGTGCTCCACATGATCGCGGGCACCTGCGGCCAGCCGATGCCCGGGGCCGGCGCGGAGAAAGCCGTCCGCGCGTACTGCGAACGCGGCGGCGATCTGCTGCTGCTCCACGGATCCAGCGCGGCGTTCTGGGGCTGGGACTGGTGGCGCGGCATAGTCGGGCTCCGGTGGGTGCGCCCGGAGGATCCGGACGGGATCGCGCCGTCCACGCATCCTGTCGTCCCCTGCACGGTCGAGGTCGCCAAGGTGCGCCATCCGCTCGCCTCGCGTCTCCGCCGCATCGAACTCCCGACCGACGAGGTGTACATCGACCTCGAACAGGTCTCCCCGGTCACGGTCCTGATGGAGACGACCGTAAACGGACGCACGTATCCGCAGGCGTATCTGGCGACCACGCCGTGGGGCGGCCGCATCGCCGCGTTCATCCCCGGCCACAAGCCGGAGTGCACACAAAATCCCGACCTCATCGCCGACGTCACGGAGCTGATTCAATGGCTGAAGCGCAAGTGAAGCCCGAACAACAAAAAAAGATACGGCTGGCGTTTGCTTCCTGCGCCGATTACACGCCGCAGAACTTGCGCCCGGCGCTGGAACACGTCCTGCACCCTCAGATCGAGGCGGCGGGCGGCGTTTCCGGCAAATCCGTGATGCTGAAACCAAATCTGCTCGCCTGGCGCAAAGACAACGATCCGCAGGCCGTGAACCCGCGGTTCATCGTCGAGACGGCGAAAGTCTTTCTGGACGCCGGGGCATCGCGCGTCGCCATCCTGGAGAATCCCGCCGTGCAGACCACGCCGCAGATCCTCCGCGCCATGGGGATCGCCGACGAACTGAAATCGCTCGGCGTCGCGTCCGCCAATTTCAAGAACTACATCAAACAGCCTCCGCTCGATGCCGTTTTCTTCCGTAATCTTGAGATCGCCAATGAGTTTCGCGAATACGATTTCGTCGCCGACCTTGCCAAGGCCAAGACGCACGGCATGATGACCCTGACTTTCTGCGTCAAAAACCTCTTCGGCCTCGTGAACGGCGGCGACCGCCTCGCCTGGCATCTCGCCGTCGGACGCGACTACGACAAATTCGCCGACATGCTCCTCGACCTCTATCTCGTCGTCCGTCCGGCATTCAATCTGCTTGACGCCGTCACCTGCATGGAGGGCAACGGCCCCGGCGCAGGGACTCCGACGGACCGGCATTTCATCGCTGGCGGCACAGATGCACTGGCGCTCGACGCCGTCGCGGCGCGGGTCCTCGGCGTCGATCCTGACACGTTGCACATCGTCAAACGCGCGAAGGCGCGCGGCCTCTTCCCGTCGCCGGAAACGGTCGACAATCCCGACCCTCTGCCCGTCTGCGAGCCGCTGGCGCTCCCGGATCGTCCCGTCATGGACATGGCGCAGATGCATCTCGGCGTCGGGATCCCGAAATGGATGCAGAAGCCGCTTTATAAACTGATGGTCGTGAATCCGGTTCTCGACCCGGCGAAATGTGTCGGCTGCGGCGTCTGCGTGAAGATGTGCCCGCCGAAATCCCTGAAGCTTTCCGGCGGCAAACCCGCTTTCGATCTTCCGCACTGCATCCGGTGTTTCTGCTGTCAGGAACACTGTCCGAAAGGCGCGATCACGCCGCGGATGACGCGGACGATGCGTTTCGTGAAAGCGGTCGACCGGCTGTTCCGCGGACACAGTTCGGCGGAAAGCAAATAAATAATGAATCCGACATTTTCCCATGTTTATCCATCCCGGACTGAAAAAATCGAAAAAAAAGTGCGTTTTTTTTGGAAACGGACTGGAAAATCATGGAATGAGAATGTATAGTATTTACTCTGTTTGCCGCGAAAAAGGCGGCAGCAGCCCAATTCGCTGTTCTAAGCGATCTTTGCCCGGGGACACTCAGCCAAGCTGAAAATGCCCGGTATCAGACGCGGCGGACGGCAGCTCCATTGGAAACCCGTTCCGGGTCTTGCGGTGCATTGTGCCGCGGGGTCCGGGATGCTCAAATACATACAATTCGCTCTATCTTCAACCCAAAACCATAACAACAAAGCGAGAACAACATGGAAGTTCGGGCAGTAACAAGGTATGTCCGCATTGCTCCGTCGAAGGGTATGGATTTCTCCCGGGTCATCCAGGGCAAATCCTACGCCGACGCGCTTGCGATCGCGGAAATTTCCCCGAGAAAAGCCGCCAAGCTGTTCGCCAAGACGCTCAAATGCGCCAGGGCGGCCGCAGTCGAAAGCGGAATGAACGAAGCGTCCCTGATGGTCAAAACCGCAGTCGCGGACCCCGGTCCGATGCTGAAGCGGTTCCGTCCGAAGGCACGCGGCATGGCGGGCAGAATCCGCAAACGCATGAGCCACTTCACGGTGGTTCTTACCGACGACTGAGATTGAAAGGAAATCACAGTGGGACAAAAAATTAATCCGATCGGGCTCAGACTTGCCCTGAACAA
>JAEEGG010001238.1_pt1 | contig 69833 bp, 57 predicted proteins | sample 9134161 | NCBI WGS metagenome assembly JAEEGG01 (sample SAMN16246543, study PRJNA631951) | gut metagenome | biome: gut microbiome; feature: rumen; material: CR-attached | host: Bos | place: Iran: Karaj | collected 2018-10
TGACAAGGCATGACAGTTATTTCTCGATAGACCGGTTGTCCACCAATGCTCCTGCTCAGAGATCTATCCCGAAGGTAAGGCTTGCCGCTGGAGTCAAAGACAATAACCGTTTCCCCAGCGATTTGCCTGTCAGTTATATGGTCCAGTTCGTCAATGACGATTCCGGCGATGCCAATTACGGAAAATATCTTAAGTCCGACTGTTTGTGGAATGCCAACAGCGAAGCAAATGCAACGCCCTGCAAAGTCTCGTGGGAAGATGATGGTTCCAGCCGACACGACCATCAGTTCATCCTTTTCGGCACATACCAGTCAGGAGGACCTATGAAGCGCATCCTCAAAGAGAACAAAAAGGAAGTTCCGCTGACATATATGGCCCGCAACGAGGAGATCAACGTCATAATCAATGTCTACTACTCCGACAAGTCCGGAGAGCTGGACTTCGTTGTGGACAATTCCACCTGGAAGACAGCCACGACATCCACACATACCTTCAAATGATCAAGTAATGAAGAAACACCTTTCTATATTAATCAGTTTGCTCAGTGTGGCCCTTCTTGCATCCGGCTGCGTGATGGAAGACCTCCGTCAGCCCGGCAGCGTGAAGGATGGAGAATTGGTCGACTGCGTCATCTCTTTCGGCTCACCCGAAGGAGCGACAATCGATGTCGGCACCAAAAGCGAGCTCGGAATCGTGCGTGAAAGCAATGTGTTCAACATCTACTTGATGGTATTCGACGGGAATGCGACAGGCAGCAATAAGATATACGGCAGATACTTCGACGGCAGCAACCTGAACGCTACTACCGAATCCAACTTTTGGACTGTAACCAATATGGCCAACAAGGACAGTGCTCCGACTTCCGGCACACTCCATATCAAAGCACCCAGCAAGACCGGCTGCACCATCGTAGCCGTGGCCAATATGAACCCCAATGACCTCGACGTTTCCGCAGGCCTGCTTTCCACCATCCAGACCTTCGGCGAGCTGCAGGGTATCGTCGCCAGCCAGGTCCGCAGCGAAATAGCGGCCAACTCCGGTTTCTTCCTGATGACAGGCCAGATAGACGGAGTCACCATCAGCGACAACAGCTCTGACCCTGGCCACATCAGCACGAAAACCTTGACGCTGAAGCGCCTTTACGCCAAGGTAACCTTCAATGTGCGAGTTGCCAAAAACCCCGGAGGAGGGCCGAATTCCCTGCTTCGCGCTTTCGATCCCTATACCTGGCAGGTCGTCAATGTCCCCACTTGTTCCTATCTGCTGGAAAGGACGGATGAAGATGCTGCTAACACAGCGGCAAAGTTGTTTTCAACCGATGAACTCGGTTTCGAGACCGAGACGCTGACTACAGACGCCAACGACTACTACAACGACGGTGTGACCAAGGTTTCAATCCACAGTTTCTCTTTCTATATGATGGAGAACCGTCACGCTCCCAGATCAGGTATTTCTACCTATGCAGACCGTGAAAAACGGCAGAAAGACGCATCTGGAATAAACGGGGATTATTTGTACACCGATCCCTTGTCGGCATACGTAGTCATCACGGGAAAAATAGTGATGGGCACCACTACTTCCACGAACCCCAATGCCACGTTGGACGCCAATGTCCGATACGAAATACATCTCGGTGATTTCACTTCCGATCCAAAGAATTTCAAGACAGAGAGGAATCACAACTACGTCTACAACATTTTCATAGGGGGAGCCGATGACATCAAGGTTGAAGTGGAGACCGGCAATGAAGCGGAACCGGGAGCTACCGGCCGGGTAGTCGTTGCCCTCGAACAGGTCTTCGACAGCGACTGCCATTATAGCACCCAGGTCATCTCGTTCCACGCCAACTATATGGACCCGGAAAACATCAGCTGGTATGTCGAGACGCCTTTCAACCCGGACGGTGTCGGCGGAACAGACGTCACTGAAGGCAGGGCTGAGATGGGACAGATAGACTACAAATGGGTGGAGTTCTTCGTCAATGAAAAAGACGCGAACGGCAGCTACTATTCCGACAGGCGTGCGGTTTACAAGCCACACGATTACGACTTCAGGGATATCGACGGAAATGTCATTCCCCCGGGAGACAAGCGAAGGACTATGTATGTCGATGAGCTCGTCACGTACCTGAAAACCCAGAAGCAGAAATATGATGCCCACAAACTTGATCCGTCGCAGCCCGAAAGCGATTTCGACACAGACGGCGGCACCGACGGGCCTAAGATATCTGTCACAGCCTTCATAGATGAGTACTACTATACAAAGAACCCTATCTCCAACGAATATGACCCCACTCTGTGGAAAACGGTCGTGAACCACCCGATGAGGAGGATGCACATCCTGGCTTCATCGAAAAGGTCCTCAGACAAGGAGAGCTCGGTGATCGGCTCATCTTTCACCCTGCAGCAACGTTCCATCCAGAGCATTTATGCCGTTCACGAAGTAGCTGGCCTGCAATCAGCCTGGGGAATGGAATTCACCGATGACGAGAGGGAAACAGGTGCTTCCCTCTATTGGAAAAACAAGAATATGGAGGACTGCGGCAATACAAGTGCCTCGAACGGCCGTCTGAACTCTATGAAACTTTGGGGCATCTTGAATCCGGATGGAACCAACAATATGATTGGAGAAAGGTGGGACAAGTATCTTAACCTCCGAGGAACGAATGAAACTGCCCAACTTGTGTCTGAATACAATTACCTTCGTTACAGCTGCCTTTCCCGCAACCGTGACAACAACGGCAATGAAATCATAGATACTGACGAAATCCGCTGGTATATGGCCTCCGACATCCAGCTCATCGGCGTTTTCCTCGGTTCGTATGGCATAGAAGGCGATGCCCGCCTGTATCAGCGAAGTGCAGCCGACCAGGAAGAAAGCAATAAAGACAAATGGCGCCAGCACATCATTGCAAGCAACCGTTTCCCCTATCCTGTTGGTTCACCTGCAGACTGGAACAACAGCAACAAATATCCCCGTATCGTATGGGCGGAAGAAGGAGTAAACGGAAGTAACTATAACTATTCCGGTAATGACCAGACCACCAGGTTCAGCACCCGTTGCCTGCGCAACCTCGGCTATTATCTAGACGGCGGTCAGAGGAAAGACATCACGCTGGCGGAAGATCCGGAGGTTGAGCCCAATCCTTATATGCTTGTAACCAGAAAGCATCTCGAGACAGACGGCTCAGTTACATCTCCCTGGACAGGCGCCTATGACAATCGGACATTCTACGAATTCGATTGCAGCCGCATCAATCAGGCTTCTCTGCGCGAATCGGTAGACCACGAACTCATCGGCCACGACGAGCACAGCAAGATGGCCTGTCTGTCAAAAGGTTTCGTTACTCTGCCTGCTATCAACACAGGCAGTCTTGACAACTACACTAACTACACATTTAATGGTAAGACCTACAATCTGAAGGTAATCAACAAGCTTAACGAATATCTGGATGACAGTTTCCCTGATCTTGATGCCAATTTTGATGTCTGTCCTGACGGATACAGGCTGCCCAATGTAAGGGAGATGTCCATTATGTGGACTATGCTCTCCGCAATGACAACCAACGATTCCAATTATCTTGGTTCCGACGACAACCATGCTGTGCCCAGCAGGACTCACTGGTCCATGGGTGTAGAAGGCACCAAAATCAAGATGAACAGCAAATGGGGTTGGGCAATGAGCAAGGGGCACCTTCTGATGTCCGACAATAACACTCAAAGGCCTACCATCCGCTGCGTAAAAGATGTTGAATAATATGTCTACAAACTCCCACTACCACTTAGACGCTCACTCGCAGGCAATTCTCGATGAGTATCGCGAGAATCTGCCGCTGTTTCAGAAAACATCCGCCGAGGCGGTTGCTAGTATTAAGGAAATGCTGTCGCAGGCGGAACTGCTTGTCGCTGCGGTTGAGAGCCGCGTCAAGACTGAGAAGTCGCTGGCTGGGAAGCTGGAGCTGAAGGGCTCTAAGTATGCGTCGCTGAAGGACATCACGGACATCGTGGGTGTGCGTGTCATCACTTTCTACATCGATGATGTGGACAAGGTGGCGTCGGCGGTGGAGCGTCTGTGGGAGATAGACTGGGAGAACAGCGTGGACAAGCGCAAGCTGCACCAGATCGACAGCTTCGGCTATATGTCGCTGCACTATATATGCAAGGTCGCCGGGTCGCCCTACCGCTTCGAAATCCAGATTCGCACGCTGCTGCAGCACGCCTGGGCGAATATGAACCACGACACGGGCTACAAGTCGGGCGTGGAGATTCCGAAGGAGTACCTGCGCAATATGAACCGTCTGGCAGGTATGTTGGAGCTGGCTGACGAGCAGTTCAGCCGCATCCGCACCGAGCTGACGGATTACCGCCGCCGAGTGCAGGCGCTCGTAGCTTCCGGCAATCTGGACGACGTGCAGCTGGACGGCGATTCTTACCGCAGTTACCTGCAACTGGACCCCTTCGGCCCGCTGAACCGCAGGATTGCGGCCGTGAACCAGGCGGAGATCGAAGAAGTGTCGCTAGTGAACTTCCTCCCCGTCTTCAAGGCGATGGGATTCCAGACTCTCGGCGACATCGCAGCGCTCATCAAGGACTATGCGGACGCTGCCTTCCAGATGGCTACCTACCAGATCGGCCTGACCGACCTGGACATCGTGTCGTCGTCGATCGCGCCGCAGAACCTCTGCATCGTATATATCCTCATCAAGGGCGGCGGCCGTGCCGGTCTGCGCTACCTGCTGGACACCCTCAACGGGGAGTCTGAGAGCAACGATATGATTGCCAATATGCTCATCGAGCAGGCTTCCGACCTTCCCTTTATGAACCAGTAAGCTATGGCAAACAAACACTTGGACACCAGCCTTCTCGACAAGGCTATCATATATGCCGTCAATGCCCACGCCGGCATTGAACGCCGCGGCAAGGGATTTCCTTATATCGTTCATCCTATGGAGGCAGTGGAGATCGTGGCCACGATGACTCCCGACCAGGAGCTGCTGGCCGCCGCCGCACTGCACGACGTTGTGGAGGACACTGACACTACGGTGGATGACCTTCGCGCCGTCTTCGGCGACCGCATCGCCCATCTGGTGGAGGAAGAGAGCGACAAGTTCACGGAGGGAGTGAGCGATCAGGACAGCTGGCACGACCGCAAGCAGGCTGCCATCGACCGTCTGGCCGCCGCTTCGAAGGACGCCAAGATGGTGGCCCTGGGCGACAAGCTGTCGAATATGCGGGCGATATGGAGGGACTGGATGGTGAAAGGAGACGACATCTGGAACATTTTCCACGTCACCGACCGCGCCGAGCACGAGTGGCACTACCGCGGCCTTGCCGACTCGCTGCGCGAGCTGGACGACACGGTCGCATTCAAGGAGTTCGAACATCTCATCAATAAAGTATTTGGCAAGAAATAGCTATGGAAGCAAGACACATCTCCCTCAACGATTTCGTACTGTCAGGCGGAGGATTCAACGGCGAGAGCTACGACCACAAGGGCAACCCCGACCTGATGCTCAAGTTATATTTTCCCGGGAAGATCCAGCAGCCGTTCGACGAGATGCTGATGGCCCGCAAGGTCTTCAACCTCGGCATTCCCAGCCCTGAGCCGGGAGAGTACGTTGTGACTGAGGACGGCCGCTACGGCATCCTTTTCCACCGCATCCACGGCAAGAAGTCTTTCTCACGCGCCTGCGGCGACAACCCTGCCGAAGTAGCCCGCTACGCATCGGAATTTGCGCAGATGTGTCTGCAGCTGCATTCGACACGCGTCGACACCACACAGTTCGAGAACGTCAAGGACCGCTATTACCGGCTGCTGGAGGAGAATCCCTTCTTCACCCCTGCCGAAAAGGACAAGCTGGGCCGCTTCATCGCCGACACTCCTGACGAGGACACTGCCATCCACGGCGACCTGCAGTTCAGCAACGCCATATTCGCCGGCGACAAGCGCTATTTCATCGACCTCGGCGACTTCTGCTACGGCAACCACCTCTTCGACCTGGGAATGGTCTACCTGAGCTGCTGCCTTAGCCAGGAATCGTTCATAACCGAGACCTTCCATATGCCCAAGGCTGTTTCCATCAAGTTCTGGAACAATTTTGTCCCGGCTTATTTCGGCAAGAACGCCGTCAAAGCCGAAATCGACGAGATGATGCTCCCCTACGCCGGGCTCAAGACGCTCATCATAGAACGCGACGCAGGGCAGCCCCAACCTGAGTTCAGAGCCGCCCTGCGCAGTGTCCTGGACTAAACCAGCCGCCTAGAATTCAAAGCCTACCGACAGATAGCCGGTAACTCCGCTCACCTGGCACCACTGGACTGCAAGTTTCAGCGGGCCGAACATTGACTGACGGGCATATTCTGCTCCGAATGCCCAGGTCGGGACCATATGCAGGATTTCTTCTGCAAAAGGAGTATCCATAAACGCACCGGCGCGCACTGTCGCGAAGTTCTTGCGGGCGAAACAGTAGCGCAAGTCTATCTGGCCTATCACGCTGTATTCATTGGCTTCCACATATCCACCGGGGATACCGAAGAAAGGCACCTGGCGCTCGGTGTATCGGGCCGGCATAAAACCGCCGACAGTGACGATGTGCTTGGGATTCATATAGCCGGGATCATCCGACATCCATCCCACATTGACAGAAGGGATGATGGCGAAACTCTTGCCGATGGGGATCACTCCGGTGAAGCTGGCCAGGACTGAGGCGTACAACGGCACGCTGCCATCTTCAGTCAAAACCTGGGACATCTCGTGGATATCATAATCGGGGTCGAGATCTATCGCATAGCCTTTGAAGTTTAACCTTCCGTCGAGACCAAAGCGGAAACCTTTCTTGGGGAAATATCCGTCGTCAAAAGTGTCGAATTTCAATATTGCGAAAGCAGAAAGCCAGTAGCTCTTCCAGTCCCAGTCCATCCATTCGAAATCGGAGCTGAGGTAACGCTCGTAGGGGTCCATCTCGAAGGTGACGCCGGCCTTCATATTTCCGAACCTCATCCTGGAATCTTCGACATAGGCGTCGAGCGCTGTCGTGAATAATTTGTCATCGACGGTCGAATAGTAGCCGTAGGAGGTCCTCATAATGCGGGCACGTGCAGTCAATCCCACGGTGGGCAGCCCTATCTTGGACTTGTAGGCTGCATCCAGAGTCAAGCCAGGGTTGGTGCCCAGCCGGACATCCGCGGTCAGGCGCGGGCCTGCAAGCCTGCGGGTGCCGAGGCCGAGGTGCAAGGCAAGTGACACTGCCTCGTCTGTATCGGCACGAAGGCTGATGGCCGAGTCATTGACCTGGCCTCTCTGGCAGTCGAAGACAAGTACGAACGGCTCTTGCTGACCTTCGAGGTGGTATGTGATGGACTCGAACGCTGCCGTGCCGTAGATGTAGTTGAGCATACGCTCAATGATCGCCCTGTTGTAAAGGCTGTCGGCTGGATAATCGCTCGGGTGAAGGATCTTGCTGCGGTCTTCTTCTGCTATGCCTGTGAACTTGACTTCCTTGACATAGACTTTGGTGTTGGAGAGGTCTATGGCCTGTGGCCGGTGAACCACCGGAGCTTCAGGCTTGCCGGCCACCTGCGCCGCTATGGCTTCAAAGACCTCTTTGTTGGCAAGGGCGTTCTGATAGCCCTGATCGATGATGTCGTCGACACTGGCGTCGTCGAACGAAAGCATATTGTATCCAGGAAGTTCGTGATGCACGTCGAGGTCAGCCATCTTGGTTGCTTTCTCCACAGCCTCTGCGGACAGCAGGACGATGGTCTGGAAAAGGAAGTCGATCGGGTTGTTGAGCTCGTCGATGCGGCGGTGGATGGCCATATCGGAGCCTATGATGATGTCCGCTCCCATTTCCTTGGCAAGGTCGACGGGGAAGTTGTTGCGCATACCGCCGTCGAGGAGGATGCTGCCGTCTTCACGTACCGCACGGAAATAGAACGGGATGGCCATTGTTGAACGCAGGGCGGTGGTGATGCTGCCGCTGGTCCAGTATTTCGGAGTCATCGTGTACATATCGGTGGCCACGCAGGCGAACGGGATGGGAAGGTCTGCGAAGCTGATGCTGTCCTGGTAGCCCACGCTGATGCAGCTGAGCAGGTTTCGCACGTTCAAGCCGTACAGGAAGCCGTCGGGCATTCCGAGTCCCATCTTGTTCAGGGCCTCGTTCGCCATATCGGAGGTATTGTTGCCTGCCTCTTCAGATATCTTTTCAAGCAGGCGCTCCTTGGCAAGACGTTCGGCGAGGTCTTCATCGTCGTATTTGAAAGGCACTCGGAAGAGGAAACGGTCGCGGTATTTGCGGAGTTTATATGTCACATAGTCGTTGTCCACCTTGTCGGACATCATAATCGGCCATTGGATGTCGCGAACGAGGGAATCCAGCTGGTCGTGCTTGTAGCCCATAGCGTAGAGGCCTCCGATGAGGCCTCCCATACTGGTGCCGGTTACAATGTCGACGGGAATGCCCAGCTCTTCGATGAGCTTGATGACGCCCAGGTGGGCAAGACCGCGGGCGCCGCCTCCTGCGAGCACGAGGCCCACGGTGGGACGATACTGGCGGATAGAATCCATCCTCGCACGGACTTTGGCGAAGGCGATGGAGTCAGCTTCGGGGTTTGCACTCGGGAGGATCTGTGCGGCTGCGCCGAGACTGAAGGCGCACGCCAGACATATCATACAAAAGAGTTTCTTCATAATATCTGTAGACAAGTGTTTTCCAAGCCATAAATATAAGCAGATTTTTGTATCTTTACCTATCCAACCATTTAGCAAGATGCTCAAAAACACTCTTTTTCGTATGAAACGCATCGTTTTCACCCTCATTACAGCCCTCCTGCTGACAGCAACGCTGACGGCTGCGGCCCAGGACGCCCCCCGCCGTTACGGCATCAAGTCCGGCATCATCAAGCTGATCTCATCGACTGCAGGAGTCGATACGCCTGAAACCCAGTATTTCGACGACTACGGCGCCAAGGAAAGCATAGTGTATACCACCGACATCCCTGGAGTAGTAAAATACGACAACTGGGTGATCACGATCGGGAACACGATGTACGGCGTCAGCGTCACCGAGGACAAGCGCAACTACGGCAAGCCGTCGGAGAATCCCGTCCCGGACCTGACTTTCAACAATCCTTCTCCTGAAGTCACTGCAAAATACAACATCAAGGAGCTCGGCGAGGAGAAGTTCCTCGACCGCAACTGCAAGATATTCTCCTACGAGACCACCCAGAGGCGCACGACCATCACCCACAAAGTGTGGATCTACAAGGGCGTGATCCTGAAACAGCAGTCCAAGATCCGCAACCGCGACGTGCTTATCTACGCCACCGATTTCCAGGAGAATGTCGCCATTCCCGCCTACGCATTCCAGATAAAAGATTAACCCCGAAATGAAGACACTTCTGCTGCTGGCCCTTCTGGCTACCGTCAATTTCTGCTCATCCACCGCATCGGCCGGCTCAGCCCCCGTCCCCGCCCCTGAAAGGATCAATCCCGACTCGCTGAGAGCCGTCATCAAGGCGGAGCTGATGGAAGAGTTTCTGGACGTTCTGGCCTCCGGGCACCCCGTAGCCCCTGCAGTGCCCGAATCCATCGAGTTCGCGGGCAAGACCTACCGTTTCGACACCGACGCTATGTTCGAGCGTATGGACCGCGAGCTGATCGCCTTCACCTATATGCACACCAACTCGACGCTGATGCTGAAGCGCTCGACGCGCTATTTCCGGATGGTGGAACCCATCCTCAAGGCCAACGGCATCCCGGAGGACCTCAAGTACCTGATGGCCATCGAGAGCAACCTCGATCCCAAGGCAGTGTCGACTTCAGGCGCCGCGGGCCTCTGGCAGTTCCTCAAGAGCACGGCGCCCCAGTACGGCCTGGAGGTGTCTTCGGAGGTTGACGAGCGCTACAACATCGAGAAGGAGACCGAGGCTGCCTGCAAGTATTTCAAGGAAGCCTACGCCAAATACGGCGACTGGCTGACCGTGGCCGCCAGTTACAACGCCGGCCAGGCCGGCATCACCCGCCGCATCAACGACCAGAAGCAGTCTTCTGCCCTCAACCTCTTCCTGCCCGAGGAGACTTCGAGGTATATGTTCCGCATCCTTGTGGCCAAGATGTTCTTCAACGACCCCGCCTCGTTCGGCTTCAACGTGCCCAAGGAGGATTACTACCCCTACCGTGAGCCCCGCAAGGTCATCACAGTCACCACCTCCATCCCTTCGCTGCCGGACTTCGCCGCCGACAACGGCGTCACCTACGCCGACCTGCGCAACGCCAACCTCTGGCTGCTGGGCACCAAGCTCACGGTCCCCGCAGGCAAGTCCTACAAGATAATCATCCCGGCCACCCGCTGATTTTGGGCCGGCACTGTTCCACTTTTGACGAATAATTCTTACCTTTAGGTTAACTAAAACCTTTTAATATGAAGAAATACTTTGCTGAGTGCGTCGGAACCTTCGTTCTGACACTTCTGGGCTGCGGAACAGCTATGTTCCTCGGCTGCAACACACCGGCCGGCGTCGTCGGCACTGCTGTTGCGTTCGGTCTGTCCGTAATCGCTATGGCTTACACCATCGGCGGTGTTTCAGGCTGCCACATCAATCCTGCCATCACTTTCGGCGTAGCCCTTGCAGGCCGTATGAGCTGGAAGGATGCTGTCGGCTACTGGTGCGGCCAGATCATCGGCGCAATCATTGCCGGTGCCGTACTGCTTCTCCTCACCAAAGTCGTTGCCGCTCCTGACCTGACCGGCGGCCTCGGCACCAACGGTGTTGCAAATGCAGGCGGTGTCGGTGGCGCGCTGCTCGTCGAGTGCCTCGCTACCTTCCTGTTCGTCCTCGTAGTTCTCGGAACTACCGACTCAAAGGTAGGTGCAGGTAACCTTGCAGGTCTTGCCATCGGTCTCACACTGATTCTGATCCACCTGGTGTGCATCAACCTCACCGGAACTTCTGTGAACCCTGCCCGTTCTATCGGACCGGCTCTCTTCGCAGGTGGTGAAGCCCTCAAGAATGTATGGGTGTTCATCGTTGCTCCTATGGTCGGCGGCGCTCTTGCAGTTCCTGTATGGAAAGCCATCGCTCCCGCGAAATAACGAAGCACTCCACAATCTCTTATAAACGCAACGGGCTGCAACAGTCCGTTGCGTTTTGTAAGTTTATGTCAATGAAACGCATCCTCACCCTAAACATACTCTTATTGCTGTCTGTCACCGCTCTGGCGCAGGAGTTCGATGCCGGAATCGACAGGCTCTACATCGACACCCGAGGCATCTACCATCTGCAGCACGACGAAGGCAAGGTCAACACCCAGTTTATGGCGGACCACCTGAACCTGAACATCTTCGGCCACATCGGCGACCGCGTCAACTATCGTCTGCGCCAGCGTCTGAACAAAAAAGTGTTCGACGAGAACTACATCTTCAACGCCACCGACTTCCTCTACATAAACTGGAAGGCCACCGACCGCTGGAGTTTCCGTATGGGCAAGGACGCCGTGCTCATCGGCGGCTACGAATACGACGCGGTGCCCATCGACGTGTACTTCTACAGCAAGTTCTGCAACAGCATCAACCAGGGCTTCACCTTCGGCGCGAGCACTTACTTCAAGATGGCCGAAAACCAGAACCTCGCCCTGCAGGTGTGCACCTCTCCCCTTTCATACGGCTACCAGGGCGTCTACGCCTACAACCTTGCCTGGATGGGCAAGATACTTCCCGTATGGAACACCATCTGGACCTTCAATATGGTCCAGGATATGGACGGGCGCTTCATCAATTACATAGCGCTCGGCAACCATTTCCAGTGGGACAATTTCCTTTTCGACGTTGATTATATGAACAGGGCCTCGTTCAGCCAGAAACGTTTCTTCGGAACCGACTTCACGGTGATAGTGAAGACCATCTGGAGCCTCGGCAACTGGAACCTCTGCTTCAAGGGCGGCTACGAGCGCAACGACGCTGACAATGTCGATGCCCAGGGACGGGCCTTCGACGAAGTCCTGGCTCCGGGCACCAAATACCTCTATGCCGGCGCCGGCGTGGAATACTTCCCGATGGGCCGCGACAACGTCAGGCTGCACGCGGTATACTACCGCGACAACTTCGTCAGCAGGGACAATTTCGATCTGGGAATAACCTGGAGGATAGATATTATCCGCCGTTAATAAATCTCCGCAGCCACTATCTGCATAGCTATCTCGAGCATACGGCGGTCGGTGTCGTCGAAAGTGGCGAGGCGGTCGCTGTCTATGTCCAGCACAGCTGCGACCTTGCTTTCACGGTCGAACAGCGGCACAACGATCTCGGAGCGTGAAGCGCTGCTGCAGGCGATGTGCCCCGGGAAGGCCTCAACATCTTCGACCACCACACTCTCAGCCCGCTTCCACGCTGTGCCGCAGACACCCTTGCCATAGCCGATGCTGTAACAGGCCACAGGCCCCTGGAACGGCCCTAGCGCCAGCTTCTCCCCTACAACCCTGTAGAAACCGGTCCAGAAGAAGTGCATAGTCTCGTGCAGCAGAGCGGCGGTGTTGGCCATGACAGCCACTTCGTCCTGCACACCCTCCACCAGGCTGGCAAGCTCCTTCAGCAGGTCGGCGTAGCGCAGAGCCTTGAGGTCTACGTGGCAGTAGCCGTCGGCATGCTTGATCAGATAATCCTGGTGCTCCTCTTCGGCCGGATAGAAATTGCGCAGCGGCTCTACTTCCACAGCCAGGGGACGCCCCTGCCACTCTTCTTCACGGCTGTACGCCTCCTCGATAGCGGCCACGTCGGCAGCGTCTTCCCAGTAGATGCCGGTGCGGTAGCGCGTGCCCTCGTCCTCTCCCTGCCGGTTGACGCTCAGTGGGTCGATGATCACAAAGAAGGCCTCCACCAGCCTACGAAGCGGCATTTTCGAAGGGTCGTATGTCACCTCGACAGTCTCGGCATAGCCGGTAGTGTCGGTATAGACTTCACGGTATGAGGGGGCCGGCGTGCTGCCGTTGGCAAAGCCTACGCGAGTGGCTGTAACTCCCGGAAGCTTGCGGAGAAAATGTTCTCCACCCCAGAAGCAGCCTGCTGCGAAATATATCTTTTTGTAGTCCATAGTCTCTATATTATGGCGTAAAGTTAATGATTTAGCGGTTTTTTAGTATTTTTGCCGTCCCTAAAATGACAAATATCGTATTGTAACAATAATATTATGAAAAGATTATCCCAACTGATCCTTGTCCTGGCGGCAGCTGCGATGCTGTTCTCCTGCTCAGGCAAGTATGAAACCGTCAAGGGCGACCCCCTCAAGACCAAGATCTACACTATGGACAACGGCCTGAAGATCTATATGACCGTCAACAAGGACGAGCCCAGGCTCCAGACTATGATCGCCGTGCGCACAGGCGGCAAGAACGACCCCGCCGACAACACCGGCCTCGCCCACTATCTCGAGCACCTTATGTTCAAGGGCACCGAGAACTTCGGCACCCAGGACTTTGCAGCCGAGAAGCCGCTGCTCGACAAGATCGAAGAGCTCTATGAAGTCTACAGGACCAAGACCGACCCTGCCGAGAGGAGGATGCTCTACCGCCAGATCGACTCTGTCAGCTATCTGGCTTCACAGATCGCCATCCCCAACGAGTATGACAAGCTGATGGCCATCATCGGCTCGCAGGGCACCAACGCCTTCACTTCGGAGGACGTCACCTGCTACGTTGAGGACATTCCGTCCAACCAGATCGACAACTGGGCCAAGGTCCAGGCCGACCGTTTCAAGAATATGGTCATCCGCGGTTTCCACACCGAGCTTGAGGCCGTGTACGAGGAGTACAATATGTACCTCAATGACGATATGGAGAAGGCTATGACTTCCATCGCCAAGGAGCTTTTCAAGAACCACCCTTACGGCACACAGACCGTCATCGGCACCCAGGACCACCTGAAGAATCCGTCAATCTCGACCATCAAGAAGCAGAAAGCCACCTACTACGTTCCTGACAACATCGCCATCTGCGTTTCCGGCGACTTCAATCCTGACGAGTTCGTGAAGACTGTCGAGAAGTACTTCGGCGACTGGCAGCGTTCAGCCGGCGTCCCCGCGCTGAAATATGCAGAGGAGGCTCCCATCACCGCCCCTGTGGAGAAGGATGTTTACGGCACCGAATCTGAGTTCGTGATGATCGGCTGGCGTTTCCCTGGCACCAAGGATGCTGAAGGCGACGTGGCAGAAGTTGTGTCTTCAATTCTTTACAACGGTATGGCCGGCCTCATCGACCTCGACATCAACCAGCAGCAGAAAGTGCTTGACGCCGGTGCATTCGCCTACGGTATGGTTGACTACGGTGAGTTCCTGCTCGAGGGTTATCCGAAGGAAGGTCAGAGCCTCAAGGAAGTCCGCGACCTGCTGCTCGCTGAAGTTGCCAAGCTCCGCAGCGGCGACTTCGACGAGGACCTTGTGGAGGCTTCCGTCGCCAATTACAAGCTCGGCCAGATGCGCAGTTTCGAGAACAACCGCAGCAGGGCTATGGAGTATGTGAATTCTTTCATCACCGGTCGTGACTGGAAAGACCGCGCCCTGCTCCTCGACAGATTAGCAAAAGTGACCAAGAAGGATGTCGTAGACTGGGCCAACAAGTATCTCGGCGCCGACAACCACGTCACTGCCTACAAGCACATCGGCGTCGATCCGGACATCCACAAGATCGAGGCTCCCGCCATCACTCCCATCGCTACCAACCGCGACAAGCAGAGCGCTTACCTGGCTGAGGTAATGAACACCACCGTCGCTCCCATCGAGCCCGTGTTCGTGGATTTCTCAAAGGATATGTCGACATTCAAGGGCCGCTCTGACCTCGACATCGTCTACAAGAACAACGAGAACAACGACATCGCGCAGATGGTCTTCCTCTATGACGAAGGCCTTCTCACGGATCCTGCCCTGAGCATAGCTCTCAACTACGTAAGCTACCTCGGCACGCAGACCCGCAGCGCTGAGGAGATCGCAATGGAGATGTACAAGCTTGCCTGCAGCTTCAATTTCAGCAGCGCCGACGAGCAGACCAGCATTTCTGTAAGCGGCCTCGGCGAGAACATCGGCCAGGCTCTTGAGATTGCCGAAGACCTCATCGCAAATGCGGAGCCTGACGAGGAGATCCTCGCTGCCCTCAAGATGGACCTTCTCAAGTCACGCGAGATGAACAAGTCCAACCAGAGCGCCTGCTCAAGCGCCCTCAACAGGTATGTCATCTACGGTCCCGACAATGTGAAGGCACGCACTCTGACCAACCAGCAGATCGTCGACCTCACTTCCGAGGAGCTGCTGGCCAAGGTGACCAATCTGCTCAGCAAGCAGCACAAGGTGCTCTACTACGGTCCCCAGACTTCGGCTGAGGTCAAGAACCTCATCGCTGAGAGCCACGACGTGGCCGCTGATCTCGAGCCGCTCACCAGGGTTCACTCAGCCAAGCTCACGACTCCTTCACCGAAGGTTTTCGTGGCTCCTTACGACGCCCGTCAGTTCAATTACATCCAGTATACTAACCGCGGTGAGAAGTTCTTCCTCGCCGACGAGCCTGCCATCGCGCTTTACAACGAGTATTTCGGCAGCGGTATGAACACCATCGTGTTCCAGGAGATGCGTGAGGCTAGGGCTCTCGCCTACTCTGCCGGCGCCCGTCTGGCTTCGCCGACCTACAAGAGCGACGACTATTACTTTATGGCAAGGATCGGTTCGCAGAACGACAAGCTGAGGGCTGCAGTCGAGGCTTTCGACGAAATCATCAACAATATGCCGCAGAGCGACCGCGCGTTTGAAATCGCGAAGACTGCTCTCGACGGTGTGCTGCGCACCAACAGGACCAACGGTGCCGCCGTGCTCAACAGTTATCTGGCTGCGCAGGAGCTGGGCATCGACGAGCCTGTCGACAAGCTCGTTTATGAGAAGCTCCAGGGCCTGACTATGGACGATCTGGTGGGCATCCAGCAGAAGTATGTCAAGGACCGCACTTATTTCTACGGCATCCTCGGCGATCCCGCTGATCTGGATATGAACTATCTCAAGACTCTCGGCCCTGTTCAGAACGTTACCCTCGACGAGATCTTCGGATATTAATCCATAGATACATCATAACGCGAAAAGCCGGCTCCTGTCAGCCGGCTTTTTCATTTCAGGCAGGGCGTATGCTGAGGAAAGGAGGCCTTCGGGAAGCTCAGTCGCTTCGCTCCTTCGTACCCCCCTACTGTCTACTTCGTCCTGCTTCGCAGAACTCGTATCCAGCAGGCCACCCCCCTCTTTGTTACTGACTTCGTCAGTTTCCTCCTTCTCGCTCAATAGAGTGAGCAAGTTCCCTCTCTGCTCGCTCGTGCGTCGGTTCCCTGGCCGGGGTGGCCATGTTCCCGAAGGCCTCCTTTTCTTCCTTCGGAAAACTGTTGATGATATCGCGTTATTTTACTGAGAACTGGTACTTCGCGTAGTGAGTGTATTTCTCACCGGGACGGAGCACGATGCTCGGGAAATTGTCGTGATGAGGAGCGTCAGGATAGCACTGAGTCTCGAGAGCCACGCCGCTGAACTTGTGGAAGACACCGCCGCGCTTTCCGACCTCATAACCGTTCATATTGCCGCCTGAATAATACTGCAGGCCCGGACGGTCAGTGAAAAGAGTAAGGCAGATGCCTGTCTCAGGCTCATAGAGAGTAGCGCAGGGCTTCGATGAATCACCCTTGGTGTTCAGCACGAAATTGAGGTCATAACCCGCATCAGTCTTGGAATCAACCCTTGCAGCAGTAGTGAAATCATAGATGGTTCCGGCCACCGGCAGAATCTCCCCGGTCGGATTGGTATTCTCGTCGACGGGAGTGTAATAGTCGGCATCCATCCAGTAGATGTGGCTGTTGCTGCTCTTCTCGGTAGTACCGTGAAGATTGAAGAACGGATGGAAAGTCGGATTGCAGAGGGTAGGGGCGTCAGTAGAAGCCTCATACTCCAGCACGAGCGCATTGTCGTCAGTCAGGGTGAAAGTCACGCTGATGCTGAAATTGCCGGGATAACCCTCCTCCCCGTCAGGAGAGAAATAACTCATCTTAACCACATTGTCAGCCTTCTGCTCGGCATCCCACACGTGCTTGTACATAGCGTTCGGACCGCCGTGGATATGATTGACGCCGCTGTTGATGGGCAACTCGTAATCCTTGCCGTCGAGAGAGAACTTGCCGTAAGCGATACGGTTCACCACGCGGCCGACGATAGAAGCCGAAGACACGCTGGCAGTGTTGAGATAGCTCTGGATGTTGTCGTGTCCCACGATGACATCCACCGGATTGTTGTCCTTGTCAGGAACGATGATCGAAGCAGTCCTGGCGCCGTAGTTGGTGACCTGGACCACCATCCCGTTCTTGTTCGTAAGAGTATAGAGGGCCACAGGCTTGCCTTCGTATTCAGTCACGAAAGCTGCCGGATCGAGCTTGAGCGCGTCAGCGCAGAACTTGTTGCCGCTGCAACTGCAAAGTGCGATCATTGCCATACAGAAAGTTGCAATATATTTTTTCATACCGTTTAGTTGATTGTTACTCTTTGTGGGAGGCCTTGTAAGCCTTGAGGGTGTTGCGCATCAGCGACACGATGGTCATAGGACCTACGCCGCCGGGCACGGGAGTGATGTATGAGCATTTAGGCGCGACAGCGTCGAAATCCACGTCGCCCATAATGCGGTAGCCCTTCTCGGTCGGGGCCGGAACCCTGGTGATGCCGACGTCGATGACGACAGCCCCTTCCTTCACCATATCAGCCTTCAGGAAACCCGGTACGCCCAGGGCGGCGATGATGATGTCGGCGCTGCGGGTGTACTCCTCGATGTTCTGAGTGCGGCTGTGACATATAGTGACGGTGCAGTCGCCGGGCTTGGCTTTGGCCGACAGCAAGTTGGCGATCGGGCGGCCGACGATGTTGCTTCGGCCCAGCACCACGCAGTGCTTTCCCCTTGTCTCGATGCCGTATTCTTCCAGCAGGGTGATGATGCCGTAGGGAGTCGCGCTGACGAAAGTGTCAAGTCCGAGGCAGAGGCGGCCTACGTTCTCGGGGTGGAAACCGTCCACATCCTTCGAAGGGCTCACAGCCTCGATTATTTTCTGCTCGTCGATATGCTTGGGAAGAGGCAGCTGGATGATGAATCCGTCCACGCTGTCGTCGCGGTTGAGCCTCTTGACCTCGGTGAGGAGCTCTTCCTCGGTGGTTGAGGCGGGAAGGCGAAGCACGGTGCTGTCGAAGCCCACCTTCTTGCAGGAGCGCTCCTTGTTGGCGACGTATGTCTGGCTCGCGCCGTCGTCACCGACGAGGATGGCTGTCAGATGGGGTCTGCGCCAACCTTTGTCAACAAAATAATCTACCTCTGCGGCAATCTGGGCCTGGAGGCTGGCCGATGTGGCTTTTCCGTCAAGTAGTATCATAGTTATCTGCGTTTTTTCTTCATCATTCTGGCTGCCGGACCGCCGGCTACGGTCTTCATCATCTTGCGGGTCTGTTCGAACTGCTTCAGCAGGCGGTTGACCTCCTCGATGGAGGTGCCGCTGCCCGCTGCGATCCTGCGGCGGCGGCTTCCGTTGATGATATTGGGATTCTCGCGCTCCAGCACAGTCATCGACTGGATGATGGCCTCTATGCTCTTGAACGACGAATTGTCGATGTCCACGTCCTTGAGCATCTTGCCCATTCCGGGAATCATCGAAGCCAGGTCCTTGATATTGCCCATCTTCTTGATCTGCTGTATCTGCTGGTAGAAGTCGGTGATGGTGAACTGGTCGTGGGCGAGTTTCTTGTGAAGCTTGCGGGCCTCCTCCTCGTCGAACTGCTCCTGGGCCTTCTCCACGAAGGATACGACGTCACCCATACCGAGGATACGGTCGGCGATACGGGCAGGGTAGAATATGTCGAGGGCCTCCATCTTCTCGCCTGAGCTTATGAATTTGATGGGCTTGCCGACGACTGCCTTGATGCTGAGGGCTGCACCGCCGCGGGTGTCACCGTCCATCTTGGTGAGGACGACTCCGTCGAAGTCGAGGCGGTCGTTGAAAGCCTTGGCAGTCTCGACAGCGTCCTGACCGGTCATTGCGTCGACTACGAACAGAGTCTCCGTCGGGTTGACGGCCTTCTTGATGGCGGCGATCTCGTCCATCATCTGCTCATCCACGGCAAGACGGCCGGCGGTATCGACGATGACGAGGGAATAACCTTCCTTGCGGGCGTGTTCAATGGCACGGCGGGCTATACCCACGGGATCCTTGACGCCTTCTTCGGTGTATACAGGCACGCCGATCTGCTCTGCAAGCACCTTCAACTGGTCGATGGCGGCCGGACGGTATACGTCGCCTGCCACCAGCAGCACCTGCTGGCTTCTCTTGCTCTTACAGTTGAGCGCCAGCTTGCCGCAGAACGTGGTCTTACCGGAACCCTGCAGACCGCTGACCAGCACTATGCCGGGATGGCCTTTGATGTTGATATCGCTGTGCTCGCTGCCCATCAGGGCGGCCAGTTCGTCGTGGACTATCTTGACTATCATCTGCTCGGGGCGGACTGCCTTGAGTACATCCTGTCCGAGAGCTTTCTGCTTCACTTCGTCGCAGAAGCTTTTTGCGATCTTGTAGCTGACATCGGCGTCGAGAAGGGCCTTGCGCACATCCTTCATCGTCTCGGAAATGTTTATTTCCGTAATTTTACCCTGTCCCTTGATTAGCTTGAACGACTTCTCCAGTCTGTCAGTTAGATTTTCAAACATAAGCGTGTTTTTCTGTTTACTTTATATCATCCGAATAAACTGCGGGAGCAAGATCTCTCTGCAGATATCTCATATTCATAACCTGTCCGTAGGCGCCGGCGCTGTGGATGGCGAACAAATCGCCGCGGTGCGGAGCCCCTCCCTCGAAATCCTTCGCGAAAGTGTCGCTCGATTCGCAGACGCAGCCCACGACATCGTACTTCTCCAGCGGCTGCCTGCAAGACAGATTCTCCACCAGATGCTTTGCCTGGTACAGTGCCGGACGGATGAGGGTGTGCATTCCGCAGTCGAGTATGGCGAATTTCTTCTTCAGCCCTGACTTGACATAGACCACGCGGCTGATGATGTGCCCGCACTGCGCCACCAGGGCCCTGCCCGGCTCGATATGTACGCTCTGGCCCGGCCTGAGCGGCAGATTCTTCGCAATCGCCCCGGCCAGCCCCTCGATGTCGGGCATCCAGTTGCCCAGAGGGTCGCCATAGTCCACGCCGAGGCCTCCGCCGAGGTTGATCAGGGAGACTTTGTAGCCGTGCTCTTCAAACACGTTTTCGAACTCGAGCACCCTTGCTGCGAGCTGCGCGTAGACGCCCATATCGGTGATCTGCGAGCCTGCGTGCATATGGATGCCGCGGAAATCCAGGTTGCGGCAGCGGGAGAGGGTGGCGAACAGCTGGTCGAAAGCCCAGGAACTGATGCCGAACTTATCTTCCTCTGTGCCGGTGGTGATGTATTTGTGAGTATGTGCGTCAACGTCGGGATTGACCCTTATGGCTATGGCTGCTTTAAGACCCATTCCGCCTGCTATCGCGTCGATGACCTCGAGCTCCTGGATACTCTCGCAGTTGAATATCTCGACTCCGGCTTTCAGGGCGGTGACTATTTCCTTGTCGGTCTTGGCCACGCCGTCGAAGAATATGCCGCCGGGAGCGAAGCCGTTGGCAACAGCGAGGGTGATTTCATTGCCAGTGGCGCACTCGGCCTGAAGGCCTGCGCCGCTGATGGTTTTCAATATCCGGTCGTTGGAGTTCGCTTTGATCGCGTAATGGGCTGTTATGCCGAACTTGCCAAGCGTGGAAGCGAATTTGTCGACAGTGCTGCGGAGAACGTCCATATCATAATAGAAGAACGGGGTCTCGATTCTGTCGAAGGACTGAAGTGCGCGTTGGTTAATCATTCTATGGCATTTTGCCGACAAAAATAGTCATTTAAATGAGAAAAAAACTTAACTTTATGGAATCGGATATGAAATAATGACATATATGGAAGAAAAAGATCTGTTACAACTCGAACGCCTCGGCATTTCGCTGGACAAACTCAATTCACAGTTGGAAGCCTTCAGGACAGGCTTCCCTTTTCTGGACGTAATCAACGCTGCAACTGAAGAGAAAGGCATTACTGTGCTCGACGAAAACGACAGGGCCGCCGCCCTCAAAGCTCTCGAAGAGTCAGGGGCCAAGGTGACGAAGTTCGTCCCTGCCAGCGGCGCTGCTTCCAGGATGTTCAAGGACCTGTTCAACGGCCTGGATATCCTCGAGAAGGGAGGTACGCTGCCGGCCGGTTCTCCGGCTGAACGCTTCTGCCGTCATATCACCGAATTCGCTTTCTACGACAAGGAGAAATTCGACGGCAAGGATGACGAGGGCATACTGGCCGAGACCCTGAAGGAAGAAGGCCTTGGCTATGGCAGCAAATCAAAGGGGCAGGTCAGCTTCCACAGATATCCGGACGGCAGCCGCACCGCCTTCGAGGAGCACCTGGTCGAGGGTGCGCTGTACGCCAGGGATGCCGAGGGCAAGGTTAATCTCATATACTCTGTCTCTCCCGAGCATCTGGACGCATACAAAGCCCTGTATGAGAGCGTGAAGGCTAAATATGAGGCTCTCTTCGGGGTGACCTACGATGTCAAGTTCACCCTCCAGCGCAAGTCTACGGACACCATCGCGGTCAATGAGGACAATACTCCTTTCCGCAAGGCTGACGGCAGCCTTCTGTTCCGTCCGGGAGGCCACGGTGCGCTGATAGAGAATGTCGATGAGATTTCTTCCGACGTCATAGTCATCAAAAATATCGACAATGTCATCCACCAGAGCGGAATAGAGCAGACGGTGCTCTGGAAGAAACTTCTTGCCGGCCGGCTGCTGCAGCTGCGAGGCCGCGTCTTCGACTATCTGCGCCGCATTGACGAAGGCTGCGACGACAGCGAATTCATCTGGGAGATGGTGGATTTCCTCGACAAGGAATTCTGCGTCACATTCCCCGAGAAGGATTTCGACTCGTCCAAGCGCAGGATGCTGGCCCGCATCCACGCCAAGCTGAACCGCCCCATCAGGGTCTGCGGTATGGTCCGCAACCTGGGCGAGCCGGGCGGCGGTCCGTTCATCGTCCGCGACCGCGACGGAGCCTCATCTCTCCAGATCCTCGAAAGTGTCCAGCTCAATGCGAACGATCCCGCCACGGCAGGGCTGTTCGCCGCCGGCACCCATTTCAATCCGGTGGATCTCGTATGCAGCCCTATGAACTACAAGGGCGGCAAGTTCGACCTCAAGCGCTTCGTCGACCCCCAGGCCGGCTTCATATCATCCAAGAGTTATGAAGGCCGCAGCCTGAAGGCTCTGGAGCTGCCCGGTCTGTGGAACGGCGCGATGTCAGACTGGAACACCCAGTTCGTGGATGTCCCGCTGATTACTTTCAATCCTGTGAAGACGGTCCTCGACCTCCTGCGCAAGGAGCATCAGGGCTAGTGCAGGTCACGATAGGACCACTGCTCGATCAGACGCCCGTCGCCGGTGTGGACCACGACGGGGTAGTGGCCGTTCGTTATCCTGAGGAAAGTGTTGGCTGCCAGGGAGTCTATGCGGTTGTAAGGCAGCTGTGAATCCGCAAAGAAGGCTGCTGCGTCGGCAGCGAAGTCGTCGTGTCTGCCAGCCACGACCACATTGACGTCTGCCCCCGGGAAGGCCCCTCGCTGGAGCATCACGCTGAGTTTTTTGGCCGTCATATGGCAGAATTCGCAGCCGAAGCTGAAAAAGCAGGTTATGTCGTCACCTTCGGCAAGCGCCGGGGCGATGAGTCCGTCTTCGACAGCCTTGTCGAAAGCCTCCTGGCTGAAGCCGTCGACAGAGTAGCTGGAGTACCTGAAATTGTCGGGAGGGGAAATTATGAATACCGCCGCCAGTGAGGCTGCGGCTGCCGCTGCGGCGATAAGGTTCCTGCGGGGGATGTTGAAAGGTCTGGCGCGCAGGGACAGCAGGGCGACTGCCAGCAGCACTGCATTCTTGATGAAAGACTGCACCGGGGTGAAATCCACCAGGTCGCCGAAGCAGTGGCAGTTGTCGCGGCTGCCTTTGATTATCATAATGACAAGGAAGGCAGAAAAGCCGGCGAGCATCGCCACGGCCAGCTTGAGGGCTGCCTTCGGGTGTGTGTTCAGCATCAGCCATACGCCGAGGAAAAGCTCCGCGGCGATGACCAGCCTCGCAATTACGAACGAAGCCCCCAGGGGGAACCATCCGAGACTGAAGACGTACAATTCAAAATTATCGGCGCCCGCCAGCTTGGCGACCGCCGATAATATGAAAACGAGTCCCAGGAGTTCCCTGAGGAAAATCTTTAGAGACTCATTGTGCATTTGAATTCAACTGCTTGTCCAAGGACAGTAGCCTTGTAGTTGTAAGTGCTGCAAGCCTTGCCGCTGTCATTGTCTATAGTCTTGCCTGCGAGCTCCTCGCCGTTGAGGGTGGCCTTGCAGTAGCATTTCTTTGTGCAACTGGTCATACCGGCTATGCACGCCAGTACCAATAATGCAAAAATCGCCTTTTTCATTGCTAAAAGTGTTTGTTTGTTTGTTTGTTAATTCACTTATGCAAAAATACAATTTTTGATGAGCAAATTCAATTTTTTTTCAGCAGTCCGGGACGAAGTTTCCTGGTCCTTTCGAGAGCCTGCTCGTCCTGCCACGCCTTGATGAGCTTCGGATTGCCGCTCAGAAGGACGTCAGGCACCTTCCAGCCGTTGAAATCGGCAGGCCGGGTGTAGATGGGAGGGGAGAGCAGTTCGTCCTGGAAAGAGTCGGACAGGGCGGAGGTTTCGTCGCCCAAAGCTCCGGGGATGAGGCGGACCACAGCGTCGGTGATGATTGCGGCGGGCAGTTCTCCTCCGCTGAGGACGTAGTCTCCGGCTGAGATCTCGAGCGTGATGAGATGGTCGCGGATGCGCTGGTCGATGCCCTTGTAATGGCCGCACAGGATGATGATGTTCTCCAGGCAGCTCAGATGGTTGGCGCAGGCCTGGTCCAGGATGTGTCCGTCGGGGGAGGTGTATATGACCTCGTCGTAGTGGCGCTCCTTCTTGAGCTTGTCTATAATATTGAAGATGGGCTCGACCATCATAACCATACCGGCGTCTCCGCCATAGGCGTAGTCGTCGATCTGGCGGTAATTGCCGAGACCGTAGTCACGGATGTTGTGGATGTGGATGTCCACGAGCCCCTTGTCTTTCGCCCGTTTCACAATGGAGTAATTCAGCGGGCTTTCCAGCAATTCCGGAACGGCAGATAGAATATCAATCCTCATATGTGCAAAAATACGCATTTAAATCAGAATTTGATTATATTTGCAAGCTTAATTAACATTTGAACCCCATGAGTGAAGATATGAAACCGATTGCTTCAGAAGTTGCAGAAAACGTGGAGCAACCCGTCGTTATGAACCAGGAAACTGAAGAGATTATTGATTATTCCAACAAAGGACTGAAGGAACTCGTCGACCTTTTCCAGGAACTGCTGGACAAGGGTGACGTGCAGCAGCTTTATAAATATGCCGAAGGCATCAAGGCTGCGTTCTACAAGACCCTCAAGAAGGAAAAGATAGCCGCCGGCTTCCAGCCCGCCGTCACGGCCGTAGCCCAGCAGGCTGAGCAGGCCGCTGAAGCTGCAGCAGACGCAGTCGAGACAGCCGTCGAGGCAGCAGCCGATGCTGAGCAAGCCGCAGCAGCCGAGGTTGTAGCTCCTCAGGAAGGCGAAGAGGTGTCTGCCAATCCTTTTGCAGAGTTGGAAAGGGGGTTCAAGGATCTCTATGGCCAGTATAAGACCGTCAGGGTCAAATACGTCCAGGAGCTCAACCAGAAGAAAGAAGAGAACTACGAAGCCAAGAGCAAGATCATCGAAGAGCTCAAGGTGCTCGTCGAGAATCCCGGCGACCTCGGCACTGCATATCCCGCATTCAGGGAGCTGCAGAACAGATGGCGTGCAGCCGGCGCAGTTCCTCCCACCAAGGCCAAGGACCTTTATGAGACATACAGCCACTATGTAGAGGCTTTCTATGATTACGTAAAGATCAACCGCGAGCTGCGCGACCTCGATTTCAAGAAGAATCTCGAGGCCAAGGAGAAGCTCTGCGAGAGGGCTGAGGCTCTTGCCGACAGCGACAACGCAGTAGCCGCTTTCCGCGAGATCCAGAAGCTCCACGACGAGTGGAAGGAGTTCGGTCCGGTGGACAAGGCTCACCGCGAGTCAATCTGGGAGAGGTTCAAGGCAGCTACTTCAGTCGTAAACAAGAAGCATCAGGCATATTTCGAGTCCCAGAAAGGCAACCAGCAGCAGAATCTCGAAGCCAAGACGGCCCTTTGCGAGAAGGTTGAGGAGATTGCCGCCCGTGAGGTCAAGGATTCCAACACCTGGAACGCCCTTTCAAAGGAGATCGAGAACATCCAGAAGGAGTGGCGCACCATCGGTTTCGCTTCCAAGAAGGAAAACCAGAAGATATACGAACGTTTCCGTGCAGCCTGCGACAAGTTCTATGCTTCCAAGAGGGATTTCTACTCTGGATTCAAGGATCAGATGCAGGAGAATATGGACAAGAAGGTAGCCCTGTGCGAGCAGGCCGAAGCTGTGATCAACAGCACCGAGTGGAAGAAGACTTCCGACTACCTCATCAGCCTCCAGAAGCAGTGGAAGGAGATCGGCCCGGTTTCACGCAAGAAATCAGAGCAGATCTGGAAGCGTTTCCGCGCAGCCTGCGACGCTTTCTTCGAGAACCGCGACAAGCACTTCTCAGACCAGGACAGCAAGTATGACGACAACCTGGCCGCCAAGAACGCAGTCATCGACGAGATCAACGCATACGAACTCGCCGGCACCGACGCCGACAAGGATGCTCTGGCAGCATTCCAGGCCCGCTGGAACGAAATCGGCTTCGTGCCGCTGAAGGACAAGGCAACTGTCCAGAACGCTTACAACAAAGCCCTGAGCGACAAGTTCGGCGCTGTCGCCGAGCCTTCGGACCGCGTATCCCGCTTCAAGAAACGTTATGGCGATCAGCACGCCAAGACTTACAACAAAGTCGTTACCGAGAAAGACCGTCTCATCCAGAAGTTCCTCAAGATGGAGCAGGATATCGCTACCTGGGAGAACAATATGGGATTCTTCGCAAAGAGCAAGAATGCTGACAAACTCCTGGCAGATCTGTCAAGCAAGATAGAAGTGGCCAAACAAGAGCTTGCAGACCTTGAGAAGAAGATAAAATCGATGGACGAAAAGGATAGCGAGCAGGAGAATGGATAAGAAAAGCCTCATCGGATTCGCCCTCATCGGTCTGATCCTTTTTGCGTTCAGCTGGTATAACAACCGTCAATACTCCAAGCAGCAGGCCGCAAGGCTTGAGCAGGAGCGCGTCCAGGACTCGATAGACAGGGCTGAAGCCTTCAGGGCCGCAGCCAAGGCCCATCCCGAGGCTGATTCCCTGGAAATTGCCAGGATCCTCGCTGAAGGTGAGACTTTAGCCGAAACTGACAGCATCGTAGCCGCAGCTGACGACCAGCTCTACAAAAGCGATTTTCTCAACGCAGCAGCCGCCGAGGCCGAAAGCGAAATCTTCTACCTGGAGAATGCCAAGGTCAAGGTGGGCATCGCGACGCGAGGTGCCCAGGTGGCAGACGTGCTCATCAAGGATTACTACAAATATGACAGCACGGCCCTCTATCTGATAGACCAGCGCCGCAACAGCACCTTCGACATTGAGCTCGACGCAGGCCAGTACATCAACACGATGGACTTCAACTACCGCGTCGTCACCACCACTCCGCACAGCGTGGCTATGCGTCTTTATTTCGACGAGAACTCTTACATCGAGAATCTGTACACCCTGTCGGAAGACGACTATTTCGTGAATATGGACCTGCATTTCGTCGGAATGGACGAATACATACCCCGCAGCGCATACGGTTTCAAGATTTCCTGGGCCTGGGACGTGCCCCGTCTCGAGAAAGGCTATGACAACGAGAAGAATTACTCCAGCGTCAACTTCCGCTACGCCGACAACGACAACGTGAAGGAAATCTCGATGCGCAAGGACGGCGGCAGCGAGTCTCTCGCCGGTCAGACGCAGTGGGTGGCCTTCAAGCAGCAGTTCTTCTCGTCAATCCTGGTGGCTGCCGACAATTTCGCATCAGGCGATGTCGGCGGACATACCTACGCTGAGAACAATCCCGACAGATATCTTATGCACGACGCCGCCGTCCTCAATGTGGAATACGGCGACAAGAGCGCGGACTTCGTCAAGAGTTTCCAGTTCTTCTTCGTGCCCAACCACTATCCTGTCCTTAAGAGCTACGATATGAAGTTCGACAAGCTGCTCCCTCTCGGCGGCTGGCTGGTCGGCTCCATCAACAAGTTCATCCTCATCCCCGTATTCAACTGGCTCCACAAGTCCATCAACAGCTATGGTCTGATCATCCTTATCCTGACCATTATGCTCAAGCTTGTGATTTCGCCTTTCACCTATAAGTCATACGCTTCATCTGCCAAGATGAGGGTTCTCAAGCCCGAGGTCGAGAAGATCAACGCGAGGTATCCCAAGGAAGCGGATGCAATGAAACGCCAGCAGGCGACGATGGACCTTTACAGGAAGGCCGGAGTGAGCACTCTGGGCGGCTGTCTGCCGCTGCTCTTCCAGTTCCCGCTCCTGTACGCGATGTTCCGTTTCTTCCCTGCTTCGTTCGAGCTCCGTCAGCAGCCCTTCCTCTGGGCAGAAGACCTGAGCTGCTACGATTCCATCCTCGATTTCGGCTTCAGGATTCCGCTCTACGGCAATCACATCTCGCTGTTCGCATTGCTGATGGGTATTTCGATGTGGGCTTATTCCAAGATGACCTTCGATTCCAACAGTGCGGCTTCATCGCAGCAGATGCCGGGAATGAAGTTTATGTCAGTGTGGTTTATGCCCATCTTTATGGTCTGCCTCTGCAACAACTTCTCGTCAGGTCTGAGCTACTACTACCTGTTGAGCAACTTGTTCACCATCGGCCAGAACTTCGCCATCCGCAAGTGGTTCATCGATGAAGACAAGCTCTATGCGCAGCTGAAGCAGAAGGCCGATTCAAAGGAAGCTCCCAAGAAGTCGCGTTTCCAGCAGCGTCTCGAAGAGGCCTACAAGATGCAGCAGCAACAGCAGAAGTCTCAGCGCAAGTAATGGGCGTAATTGCAGATAGAATAGCATACTTCCGCAGCCAGCTGCCCTGTGGCGTAAAACTGGTGGCCGTGTCCAAGTTCAAACCTGTCGAGGCCATCGAAGAGGCTTACGGGGCAGGGCAGAGGGTCTTTGCCGAAAGCCGTCCCCTCGAGTTCGAGGACAAGGTCCGCAGGCTCCCCGCCGACATCGAGTGGCACTTCATAGGCCATCTGCAGACCAACAAGGTCCGCAACGTCGTGCCCTACGCATCGCTCATACAGTCCATCGACAGCGAGCATCTGCTCAAGGCTGTGGACGCCCAGGCAGCCAAGTCAGCCAAGGTGCAGGACATCCTGCTCGAAGTGTTCGTGGCTACCGAAATGACCAAGCAGGGCTTTTCTGCAGAAGAAGCAGTAGACGTAGCAGCCCGTATCGCGCAATATCCCAACGTGCGCCTGCGCGGCGTGATGGCTATGGCGACCTTCACCGACGATATGGACCAGGTCCGCCGCGAATTTACCAATGCGGCCTCCATCTGCGGCAGGGTTGCAGCAGCAGCCGGCATCGAAGACGCAGAGCTCTCTATGGGGATGACCGCCGACTATCCCGTCGCAATCGACTGCGGCTCCACGATGGTGCGCATCGGCACGGCTATCTTCGGCGCCAGGTAGTTATCCTATTGTTTCAGCTATCAGCCGGCAAGAGCAAGTCGGCAGCAATGCCTAGGGCAACCGACGGGCTTACGCCCGCGCCCCTCCTGACCCCCTTCTTTGCTCGGCAAAAAGGCCGGCCTCGCAAAGCGGGGCACAATGTTGCCTTGCGGCATTCAGCCGACTTGCATTCTCGCCTATATAGCAGATTGAATAATAGAAGGCCTGAAGGAACATGGCCACCCGGCCAGGGAAGGGGAGGGCGCCCGACGACAGCGAGTTATTGCGTAAGCAATGACGATGATGGCGTTGGGAGGGTACGAAGGAGCGCAGCGACTGAGCTTCCTGAAGGCCTTGCTATTTTCAATCTGCATTAAACAGCACTGAATACAACAATAAAAAAAACGGCTCGGGGTTGCCGGGCCGTTTTCTATTTATGTCGCTAAAAAAGATTAGCCGTTAACCTTTGCCATGTGGGCGATGAGGTCGAGGACCTTGTTAGAATAACCGATCTCATTGTCGTACCAAGAGATAACCTTGACGAACTTGTCAGTCAGGTAAACACCGGCGTTGGCATCGAAGATGGAAGTCAGCTTGCAGCCGAGGAAATCTGAAGAAACGACAGCGTCCTCAGTGTAACCGAGAATACCTTTGAGTTCGCCTTCTGAAGCCTCTTTCATAGCCTTGCAGATATCTTCCTTGGTAGCGGGTTTCTCAAGGTTGGCAACCAGGTCCACAACAGAAACGTCGAGGGTCGGAACGCGCATTGAGATACCGGTAAGCTTGCCGTTGAGTTCAGGGATAACTTTACCTACAGCCTTGGCAGCACCAGTTGAAGAAGGGATGATGTTGCCTGAAGCGGCACGGCCACCACGCCAGTCTTTCAGAGACGGACCGTCAACGGTCTTCTGAGTAGCGGTGGTAGAGTGAACGGTGGTCATAAGACCTTCCTTGATACCGAACTTGTCGTTGAGAACCTTGGCGATCGGAGCAAGGCAGTTGGTGGTGCAAGATGCGTTGGAAACGAACTTGGTGCCCTTTACATAGGTCTTCTCGTTAACGCCGCATACGAACATCGGAGTGCTGTCCTTTGCAGGAGCTGACATAACAACATATTTGGCACCTGCGTTGATGTGGGCCTGAGCTTTCTCCTCGGTGAGGAAGAGACCGGTAGACTCAACAACATACTCAGCACCTACCTGATCCCAAGCGAGTTCGTTGGGGTCCTTGCAAGCAGTAACGCGGATTGCCTGGCCATTGACGATGAGTTTGCTGTTTTCTACGTCAACGTCGATAGAGCCTTCGAACTGACCGTGCATAGTGTCATATTTGAGCATATATGCAAGATAGTCTACAGGGCAGAGGTCGTTGATTCCTACGATCTCGATGTCATTTCTTTCTTGTGCAGCACGGAAAACAAAACGTCCGATACGGCCGAATCCGTTGATACCAACTTTAATCTTTTTCATTTGATTGTTAATTTTTGTTTGTATAAAATATTGGACTTTCTCTGTGAATCAGTGGTTTCTGGAAACTTTTTCCGAAAACCGTGCAAATGTAAAAAATAATTATTATATTAAGTAACTTTGCCACTGCAAGTTTTCAACAGAATGACAAGAGAAATTTTATTGACAAACGACGACTCCTATACGTCCAAAGGGCTGAAAACCATAGCTGATTTTCTGAGAGGCTACGGAAACGTCCTGCTTGTGGCTCCGAAGGACCCCCAGTCCGCAAGATCGATGGCCCTGAGCATGGAAGATCCCCTGTATGTGACACGCTATGCGTATTTCGAGGCTGAAGAGGGCAAGGGAAGCCTGTCGTGCTACTATATGAACGGAACGCCGGCCGACTGCGCCAAGATGATGGCGAATATGTGCATCGAGAGGGGCATCCGGCCAGACCTGTTCGTGTCAGGCATCAACCACGGCTCAAACGCCTCTGCAGCGGCACTTTATTCAGGCACTCTCGGCGCCAACAAGGAAGGAAGCCTGTATGACATTCCGTCGATAGGACTTTCGATTGACACCCACGCCGAGGACGCCGATTTCTCGGGAGTTCTCCATTTCCTCCCGAAGATTCTCGACCAGATGTTCGAAATACCTCCGGTGCACCAGACCTATCTCAACGTGAACTTCCCCGACCTGCCGGCGGACCAGATCAAAGGCATCCGCTTCGCCCATCAGGGCAACGGCCGCTGGGAGAAAGAGTTCCAGAGGAGCTGGGACGGCCGTGGCCGGGAGTTCTACTGGATGGTCGGGCAGTTCGTGGACTACGAGATGAAGACAACCGCACAGGAGGCGGACCATATCCTGCTCGCCGACGGTTATATCACTATCGTGCCCCATAAGATCGATACCACAAATTACAACGAGAAAGACAGGCTGTCACATCTCTGGAAGCTATAGTTCCGTGAAGTATTACATCATAGCAGGAGAGGCCTCCGGCGACTTGCACGGAGCCGGTCTGATGCGTGCCCTGCGCAAATGCGACCCGCAGGCCGTCTTCCGCTTCTGGGGCGGGGAAAAGATGGCTTCCGAGGGCGGAACTCCTGCAGGCGACTACCGCGAAGATGCAGTGATGGGGGTGAAGGATGTTCTCGGCAAGGCCGGACACTTCCTCCACAGACTCTCAGTCTGCAAGACCGACATTGCCGCCTGGGCTCCCGATGCTGTCATCCTCATCGACTATCCTGGCTTCAACCTGCGCATCGCCCGTTTTGCATCACGCCTTGGAATCAAGGTGTTCTGGTATATAGCTCCCAAAGTCTGGGCTACCAGGGAAGGACGCGTGCGCAAGCTGCGCCGCTGGGTCGACAGGCTGTTCGTGATATTCCCTTTCGAAAAAGAGTTCTTCAGCCGGCACGGCATCGATGCCAGCTATGTGGGCAATCCGCTCGTTGACGTCATAGCACACGACAGACCCGTCGAAGAAGCCGCATCGCCATATATCGCCCTTCTCCCCGGCAGCCGCAGGATGGAAGTCAGCCGCACTTTGCCAGTCTTCCTGGAACTGGAGAAAAAGATGGCCGTCAGTTCTCTGAAGGATTACCGTCTGGTGGTCGCGGCCGCAGACTCTCTGGATGATGCAGTTTACGAAGAATATCTTGCAGGATCTTCAATCGAGGTGGTTCGCGGCAGGACATATTCCATCCTGAAGAATGCCGCCGCGGCAGTGATAGACTCCGGCACCGCAAGTCTCGAAGCCGCGCTGCTGTCCGTGCCGCAGGTGGTGGTATATGCAATGGATCCCCTGTCGTATCGCCTGGCCAGGCTGATGCTGAAGACGAAGTACATTTCCCTGGCCAACATCATACTCGACAAGCCGGTGTTCGAAGAACTCATCCAGCAAGACTGCAATGCCGCCAGGATACTCGCCGTGCTTGAAAAGCTGGTGAATGACGAGGACTGCCGCTCGGCGATGCTGGAAGATTATGCCAGCCTGAGTAGACAGCTCGGAGATGGAGGTGCGGCTGAGCGTGCCGCGTCCGAAATGGTGTCGTGCCTGAAAGCGACTATTGAGGAATAATTATTACATTTGCGATTACATACATCCGGCTATGAGACGCAAGAAATCCAGAAGAACCATCAAGAGAAAAGTCCGCACGGGATTTGCCATCCTGGGAACCATATTGTTCTTCTCGAGCGTCATAGCGATCTTCGAGTTCGTGAGGATAAACCGTGCGAGCTCCGGAGTGATCAATGACAACATCTTGAGCATCAATGCCGAACGTTCGCTCATCGAATCCAGCGAGCTGTACAATATGGAGCTGCTGGCAATGCTCGGCGAGGAAACTCAGCCGGAGAACTTCAGCAATTCGATCCACGATTCATTCGTCTCTACGCTCGAGAAACTTCCCGACAATTTCACGACAGAGCAGGAAAACCGCTATGCCGACTCCGTTCGCTATGCCTATGCCACATATATGCAGGTCGTGATGGAAGCTCCTGATATTTGGGATCAGGGTGTTGCTGCGCGCCAGGAATGGTACTTCGGCAGGGTCCAGCAGTATTATTCCTATCTGCGCAACTACATCGTCAGCCTCAACTCGATGAGCAACGCAGCACTGCAGGCCAATTCGGAAATGATGGAAAGCACTTTCTTCCGCAGCATGATGCCGGCCGTCGCGGCGCTGATCGTAGGATTGATCGTCATCCTGCTTTTCAATACCTACCTCAACTTCTATGTGATCAAACCTTTGACGAAGATGGGCAAGGGAGTCAAGGATTTCGTCCGTTTCGGCAAGGATTACAACTTGGAATTCGACAACGACGACGAGATTTCCGACCTGAACGACGCGTTGACGGACCTTATCGATGAGCACAAGTTTCTGAAAAAGAAATAAAGATGAACGTCAGGGCCATATCCAGGAATGTGGGTGTAGCGCTGCTTTTCGAGGCGGCGTTCATGTTTGCATCTGCGATAGTGGCAGCCATCAATCACCTGGATTCATCTTTCTACCCGCTGCTGCTGAGCGGTATCCTTACTTTCTGCTGCGGCATATTTCCCATCGTGTTCGTATCTCGCAAGCACGCTGAGATCAACACCCGCGAAGGAGTGGTGATCATCCTGCTGTCGTGGGTTCTCGCCTGTCTTTTCGGAATGATGCCTTTTGCCCTGTGGGGAGGAGAGTTCACCCTCTCCAACGCCTGGTTCGAGAGCGTGTCGGGCATCACCACTTCGGGCGCTACGATCCTTTCGGATATAGAATCGCTGCCGGACGGACTGCTTTTCTGGCGGTCTTCCACCCATTATATCGGCGGTTTGGGAGTCGTGCTCTTCATGGTCATGATACTTCCGTCCATAGGCTCCGTCAGGCTCAAGATGAGCCGTATGGAAGTGTCTGACGTAACGAGGCCCGGCTACAACTACAAGACCGACGAGCTGAAGAAAGTGGTGCTTACGGTGTATGTCGGCCTTACCCTCATAGTGATGGTTCTCTATATGCTGGCCGGTATGAACCTCTTCGATGCAGTCAACCACGCGATGAGCACCGTGGCTACCGGCGGTTTCAGCACGAAGAACGCCTCCATAGGGGCCTTCAACAGCCGTTGGATAGAAGTTATCGCCATAGTCTTCATGACACTGTCGTCCATGCATTTCGGCATGATATACATTTCCATCGCCCGCAGGGATCTCACACTTTTCAAGCATCCCGTGACGAAGTTCTACATTATGTCGATCATCATAAGCGGAGTCGCCATATCCCTCGACCTGCTGCTCACTCATACATATACCAATGCAGGGGATGCATTCCTGGACGGTTTCTTCAATGTGGCCTCACTGGTTTCATCCACGGGTTTCGCCGTGTGTGACACATCCGTCTGGCCGTTGTTCTGCGTGCTTATCCTGATGTATCTTTCAATACAGTGCGGCTGCTCCGGTTCGACTTCCGCAGGTATGAAGGTCGACAGGGTGTGGATTCTTTTCAAGGCAACCTACATCCAGCTCCAGCGCACCTTGCATCCCAACGCCGTCCTTCAGGTGAAATACGGCGACAACGACATAGTCGACAAGGAACTGATCACGTCTGTGGCGCATTTCGCAGTCCTCTATATTTTCATTGCCTTCATCTGCGCAGTGATCTATGCTGCGATAGGAATGGATATGACTGATTCCATTTCAGCGTCAGTTGCGATGATAGGCAACATCGGCCCGGCCTTCGGCCATTTCGGTTCACTTGAGAACTATGCCGCCGTATCGGTGTTCGGCAAGCTGGTGATGACAGCCGAGATGATCATCGGACGTCTCGGACTCTATTCCGTACTCTCAGTATTCCTCCTCTTCAGAAAAGGCGCATAATGGGGGTAGAGCACTTTTTCCGGCAACTGATTGAACGCAGCCTCCCATTCGAACCTACCGGGGATCAGAGCCGCGCAGCCGCGGCCCTTGCGGAGTTCGTCACCCTCAGGGACGACTGTGACATAATGGTCCTGGCCGGCTATGCAGGCACTGGCAAGACCTCACTCGTGGCAGCCTTCGTCAAGGCTCTCAAGTCGCTGGAATACAAGTTCGTGCTGCTGGCTCCCACCGGCCGTTCGGCCAAGGTCCTTTCGGGTTTTACAGGCGAGAAGGCCTTCACGATGCACAAGCATATCTACCGTCAGCAGTCGCTTGCAGCCGGTGGAAAATTCACCCTCGACATAAACAAGGCCAGCGACACTTTCTACATAGTGGACGAGGCTTCCCTCATAACGATCGACAACGGTGCGGGCTCCATCTTCGGTTCGGGTGACCTTCTTGAAGATTTCGTGAGCTATGTGAGGTCCGGCCGTGGCAACAATGTGGTTTTCGTGGGGGACAGGGGACAGCTTCCTCCGATCGGGATGGAAGAGAGTCCCGCCCTCGATATCGATTTCCTGCAAAACTGCTATGGCAATGTGATGGAAGCTTCCCTTTCCCAGGTCGTTCGCCAGACCGGAGAATCCGGCATTCTGCACAATGCGACCCTTGTCCGTCAGCGGATTGAACAGGGAATGGGCGGGGCCGTGGCGATGGAACTGGCGGGATTCGATGACATTGAAAGCATTAACGGCGGTGATCTCATAGAGAAGCTGTCGGACTCCATTGACCATTACGGCCTGGATGAGGTTGTGGTGCTCTGCCGTTCCAACAAGAGGGCTAACCGCTACAATGCCGGCATACGTTCGGCGGTTCTCTATCGTGAAGAGCAGCTGAATAAAGGGGACAAGCTGATGGTGGTCAAGAACTGCTACCAGTTCCTCGAGGATGTGGGTGACCCGACTTTCTTCATCGCGAACGGGGACGTCGCTCAGCTGATGAGGATATCGAAGCACGAAGAGCGTTACGGCCTGCACTTCGCCGAGGCCGTGCTCTGCTTCTCCGACTACAACGACCTGGAGATTACTGCCAAGATCATCCTCGACACGCTGTCGAGCGAAAGCGCCGCCTTGACTGCCGAGCAGCAGAACGAACTGTTCGAAGGGGTGCTTGCAGACTACGCCGAACTTAAGACAAAGAAGAAGCGTTTCGAGGCCGTACGCGAGGATCCGTATTTCAATGCGCTTCAGATTAAGTACGCTTCTGCCGTGACCTGCCATAAGTCGCAGGGAGGACAGTGGAAATGCGTGTTCATTGACAATCCTTTCTGGAGGGACGATGTCCAGTTGGAAGACCTCAAATGGCTGTACACAGCGATAACGAGGGCAACCGAAAAAGTATACCTTGTCAATTTCAAGAATAATTTCATCAAGCAATGAGAAGAACCATAACCGCACTGATCACCATCGCTGTCCTGGCGTTTGCCCAGCAGGCACAGGCCCAGCAGAAAATCCGCCTTACCGACGAACAGCTCACTTCACGCATACCTGCCGGCATCCTGAACACCAGGCCGGTGACGGCCCAGGTTGTGACAGGCCTCGTCCCGGCTCCGGAAATGCCCGAGCTTGTGAAGGGATGGGTCAATCCGACCTACTCGCCGGACCGCACGAGGATAGCCTATACCCTCGACAACGACCTGTATTCCATCAACGTCAGCACACGCGAGATCGTGCGCCACACCTTCGACGGCTCCGACGTCATACTCAACGGCTATGCCTCCTGGGTATATTATGAGGAGATCTTCGGCCGCGCCTCGAGATACAAGGCATTCTGGTGGTCACCCGACAGCCAGGTGCTGGCATACTACCGTTTCGACAATTCCAAGGTTCCGATGTTTCCCATCTATAACTCCACAGGACAGCACGGCAGTCTCAACGAGACCCGCTATCCCAAGGCCGGCGACCCTAACCCGGAGGTGAAGATCGGCTTCGTGAGCGTTCGGGGCGGAGAGACAGTCTGGGCAGACTTCGACAGCAGCCTCGACCAGTACTTCGGCATCCCGTTCTGGAACGGTGACGGCACCCGCTTTATGATTTCGTGGATGGACCGCAGCCAGGACAATCTGGTCCTCTATGCCGTCGATCCCACTTACGGCAACAAGTACAAAATATATGAAGAACACCAGGGGACCTGGATCGACTGGATGGACCAGATGCTGTTCACCGACAACGGAATGTACATAATCCGCGACATGTATATGTGGCAGCAGATTTATTTCCTGAGCTTCGACGGGAAGACTTTCCGCCAGATCACTGACGGCGGCCCCAACTGGGGCGTGCGCCTGCTCAAGGTCACCAAGGACTATCTCTACTATACTGCTAAACGGGAATCTACCGTGCGCAACGACATTTACCGCGTGACCCTGAAGGACAACACCCTGGAGAAGATCAGCAGCGGTCCCTACAACTTCGCCTCGGTGCGTGTAGAGGAGGAGCGAGACGGCACGAAAATCTACGCAAGCATGTCCAACCTGTCCACTCCGACTCAGGAGGTGGTGTTCAACATTCCGCGCAACGGCAACCTGCGCAGGATGAAGATGGAGGTACTCTTCGACTCGAAGGGTCCGGATTTCGACAGGTATGAGATTGCAGTCCCGGAACTTGTCTACATCACCACCCGCGACGGCGTCAGGCTTCCTGCCACTGTCATCTGGCCGATTGGGATGGACCGTTCCGGCGCCGTGAAATATCCGGTGAAGGTCAATATCTACGGCGGCCCCGACAGTCCCCAGGTGCTCGACAGCTGGAAGGGCGTCACTTTCAACAACCAGTGGTGGGCCAACCACGGCGTGATCCAGATCGTGCTCGACACCCGTTCATCCGGACACCTCGGCAAGGCCGGAATGAACCAGGTTTACCGCAAGCTGAGCGTGCTGGAGCTTCAGGATTTCATCGACGGCATCAGCTGGTTCCGCCAGTATCCATACGTGAATGAGAAGAAGGTCGGCATCGAGGGATTCTCTTACGGCGGCACGATGTCGGTGCTCTGCGTCACAGCCGGCAACGATTATTTCCAGTATGCCATCGCGGGTGGCGCCGTGGCTGACTGGAGGCTCTACGACACGCATTATACGGAAAGGTATATGGATACCCCGCAGGATAATCCTGAGGGTTACGCTGCGGCCGCGGTGTTCGACAGGCTGGATAAGTACAAGGGCGACAAGACCAATATGCTGAGGTATACCCACGGCACCGGCGACGACAACGTGCACTTCCAGAACGGCTTGCAGATCATCGACAAGCTGCAGGAGCTGGGCAAGGACTTTGAGCTTATGATATACCCCCAGGGTATGCACGGCTACCGCGGTTACCAGAGTACCCAGAGCAATTTGCAGGACTACCGCTTCTGGTATGAGTACCTCCTCGAGCAGGACCTCCCGGAAATCTTGCGGGAAAGATTCAGGTAAAGAAAAAGACCGGCTGGGAGGCCGGTCTTTTTGTAAGTATAATGGGTATTATTTTAGTCTTCCTTTGAAATAGCACCCATAGGACAAACTGCTGCGCAAGAACCGCATTCTACGCACAGATCAGGGTCGATCATATAGATGTCGCCTTCTGAAATTGCACCTACTGCGCACTCGTCGATGCAAGTGCCGCAAGCTGCACAGTCTTCTGAAATCTTGTAAGCCATCGTTTTTTTTGAATTAAGTGTTAATGCAGCACAAATATAGCATAATTTTTGATTTAGACGTATCTTTGTAAAAAATAAAGGAACTATGAAAAAGTTTGCGATATTGTTTCTTGCAGCATTCCTGTGCGGGACCGTGGCCGCTTTCGCCCAGTCAGGAAAAACCCAGCCGGAAGAAAAGGTGGTCAGTTTCGACAGCAAGACCCACGACTTCGGCGACGTGCTGCTGTCCGATGGTCCGGTGTCCTGCAAGTTCGTGATGACGAACATCAGCGGCAGCCCGATTGTCATCCACAATGTCGTTTCCAGCTGCGGCTGCACCGTTCCGGACTATGACCATAAGCCCATAGAGCCCGGCAAGTCCACTTCCATCGAAGTGACCTATTCCAACGACCAGGGACCCTATCCCTTCAACAAGACGATCACAGTGTATGTGTCCGGCGTCAGCCGTCCCATCGTGTTGAAGATCAAGGGTCAGGTCCACGAGCGCAAGAAATCTCTCGAAGAGCTCTACAAAGTGTCGATGGGTCCGGTGGCCGTGCGTTCCAAGACAATCGATATGGGCTACATCGCCCAGGGCAAGCGCAAGACCGAGGAAGGTGAGATTGCCAATATGACCAACAAGCCCGTGAAAGTGACGACCGTTTCTGACGAGGCTGTCAGCGTCACCATTTCTCCCAACCCCATACCCGCCCGCACTTCCGCAAAGGTCAAGTACGTCATCAACACCAACAACGGTCCCAAGAACTGGGGAAAGACAGCTTACAACGTCAGTTTCGTGACCGACGGCACGCGCCAGAACGGTGGGGTGACCCTCAACACCACAATCAACGACGATTTCGACAACATGACGGTTCGTCAGATAAACAATGCACCTGCGCCCCGTCTCGAAAGCACATACAACGAACTCAGGGAAGTCAAGAAAGGAGAGGTGCTCCGCAAGAACTTCAAGCTGGGCAACTCAGGCAAGAGCGACCTTGTCATCCACAAGATCGATGTGGACGGAGTCAACACCAAGGTGCTTACCAAAATGCCCGTCACCGTCAAGCCCGGCGGAACGGCAACCATCGATTTCTCCTTCGATGCGGCTAAAGGAGAAGAAGGAGAGGTTATCAACGTGCTGACCCTCATTACCAACTCCGCCAGCAAGCCGCAGGTGAATTTCTTCGTTACCGCCAACATCGTCAAATAACCCGTTATGGACCTGAACAAGCAAGGAGATTTCTTCGGGGATTATGAGAATCAGGATTCCGCACTCAATGTGAACGACGGAGTCAAACAGCCGCCCATCATCAACCCATATCTTAAGATCAACAAGAAGCCGGCCATCAAGTCGGTGGATGAATATATGGACGGCATCGTCTCAGGAGACCGTGTGCTCCTCAGCCAGGCTATAACACTCGTGGAAAGCACTCTGCCTTCACACAGGACCGTAGCGACACAGATAATACAGCGCTGCCAGAAAATCTCATCGGGCAAGAGGACGATGCGCATCGGCATCACCGGCGTTCCCGGAGTAGGAAAGAGTACGTTCATCGAGGCCTTCGGTTCGCATATCACCAGCCGCGGCCACAAACTTGCCGTGCTTGCCATCGACCCTTCCAGCGAGAAGACAAAGGGCTCGATACTGGGCGACAAGACCAGGATGGAGACTCTGGTGCACGATCCGCACGCGTTCATACGCCCCAGCCCGAGCGAAGGCTCCCTGGGCGGCGTGGCCCGCAAGACGCGCGAGACCATACTTCTGTGCGAAGCCGCCGGATATGACGTCATCTTCATAGAGACGGTGGGAGTGGGCCAGAGCGAGACAGCCGTCCATTCGATGAGCGACTTCTTCCTGCTGCTGATGCTTTCCGGAGCAGGCGACGACCTGCAGGGCATCAAGCGAGGCATAATGGAGATGTCAGACCTGATAGCGATCACCAAGGCTGACGGCAGCAACGTCGACAAGGCCAATCTGGCGAAGGCACTCTACGCCAACGCACTGCATCTGTTCCCTCCGACCGAGTCGGGATGGGTTCCCACTGCCGTCACTTCTTCGGCTGTCGACGGAACAGGCCTTGACGATATTCTTGCCAAGATCGAGGAATATTTCAAGCTTGTCTGGGACAACGGCTATTACGAACGCCATCGCCGCGAGCAGGCACGTTACTGGATGTATGAGAGCATCAACGAGACTCTCAAGAATATGTTCTACGAAAATCCCCGCGTGGAGGGCCTGCTTCCCGATTATGAGAGGGCAGTCCTCGACGGACAGCTGGAGTCCTTCTCGGCTGCTGAGGAACTGATAGAAAAGTACCAGGGCAAGATATGATCCACATCCTTGCTGAAGTGCTGCGGGACAGCATCCTCATCACCATGCTGGTGATAGTGATGATGTCGTTGATAGAGATAGTCAACGTAGCGTCCCACGGTCATTTCTTCACACGCCTCAATTCAAACCGTTTCACAAGAGTGCTGTTCGGCGCTGCAATGGGTATGATTCCCGGCTGCGTCGGCGGCTTCGCCACAGTGTCGCTCTATTCCCACGGCATGATCACATTCGGAGCACTGGTGGCTATGATGATTGCGTCCAGCGGTGACGAAGCTTTCGTGATGCTGGCGATGTTTCCCGGCAAGGCTCTGCTGCTCTTCGCGATCCTTTTCGTCATCGCCGTAGCCATAGGCCTGCTGGTCGACCTCAGGCCTGCCGGAAAAGAGAAGTCTGTCTGCAGGCAGTCCTACGGCCTGCACGAAGACGACCTTGAGGAGACAGGCCACAACCATCACCACATCCTTGACCGGCATTTCTTCAAGGAGCATCTCTGGCACCACGTGATAAAGGAACACGCCCTGTCGGTCTTCTGCTGGACTTTCGGAGCCCTGCTGCTCATCCATATCGGAATGGAGTACGTCGACCTTGAGGCCTGGATGAAAGAAAACCTTGCGCTGGTTATGCTGCTGGCCGTGCTGATCGGAATAATACCCGATTCAGGGCCGCACCTGATATTCGTGACTATGTTCGCCAGCGGACTGATACCCTTCTCCGTGCTGCTTGCCAGCAGCATCAGCCAGGACGGACACAGTGCCCTGCCGCTGCTCGCAGAAAACAGGATGGGCTTCGTTAAAGCCAAATTGATAAACTGCATTGTCGCCGCCGTCGCGGGATATGCACTTTATTTCTTTGGCATATAAAAATCAATTAACTTTGCACGCTTTCATTTTATAATAAGTACCTATGAACATTTTAAAGAAACTTTTCGGATCGAAGGCAGAAAGGGATGTCAAGGCGATTACCCCCATTCTGAACCAGATCCTCGAAGAATATAAAAGGATAGACGCACTGACCGATGACGAGCTCAGGGCAGAGAGTGCGGCGTTGAAGGCGCAGATAGCCTCACGCACTGCAAGTGAAGAAGAAGAGGCCGCACGGATAAGGGAGCAGCTCGAGGACGTGGAGATAGACGTGCGCACCAAGGAAGAACTTGCCACCAGGCTCGACGAGCTCGTAAAGAAGATAGACGTCGAAATCGAGAAGGCTCTCGACGACGCCCTCCCCAAGGCGTTCGCCATCGTCAAGTCTACAGCCCGCCGTTTCAAGGAGAACGAGACCATCAGGGTACGCGCAACAGATTTCGACCGCGAACTGAGCACGACCAAGGACTTCGTGAAGGTCGAAGGCGACTATGCCATATGGAAGAACAGCTGGATGGCCGGAGGCAATATGATCAAGTGGGACATGGTCCACTATGACGTGCAGCTCATCGGCGGTATCGTCCTTCATCAGGGCAAGATCGCAGAGATGGCAACTGGTGAGGGTAAGACCCTCGTCGCCACCCTTCCCGTGTTCCTTAACGCCATGGGCAAGAAGGGCGTCCACGTGGTTACCGTCAACGACTACCTGGCAAAACGTGACTGCGAATGGATGGGCCCGCTCTATGAGTTCCACGGACTGAGCGTCGACTGCATCGACATGCACGAACCCAACACGGAGGCGCGCAAGCGCGCTTACCGTTGCGACGTCACCTTCGGTACGAACAACGAGTTCGGTTTCGACTACCTGAGGGACAATATGGCCATCAATCCCAACGACCTGGTGCAGCGCAAGCATCACTACGCCATCGTCGATGAGGTCGACTCAGTGCTTATCGATGACGCCCGTACCCCTCTGATCATATCGGGTCCCGTGCAGCGCAGCGGCGACGAGGCCTATATCGAATACAAGCCTTACGTCGAGAGACTCTACAAAGCCCAGCGCGAGGTTGTCAACAAGTTCCTGAACGAAGCCCGCAAGCTCATCTCAGCAGGCAAGATCAAGGACGAAGGAGAAATAATGCTTCTCAAGGCATTCAAGGGCCTGCCCAAATACCAGCCCCTCATCAAATACCTCAGCGAGCCCGGTATCAAGACCATTCTCCAGGAGGCCGAGTCTAAAGTGATCAGGGCGGCCTTTACCGACAAGGACATCGAGCAGCGCGTCATCACCAACGACCTCTACTTCGTCGTTGACGAGCAGAACCGCACCGTGGAACTGACCGACAACGGTAACGAGGAACTTGCCAAGGCTGTCGGCGACGCCGAGTTTTTCCTGATGCCCCAGCTTGCAGAAGAAGTGTCCAAGATCGAGCACGACGCTTCTCTCGACGCCGAGGCCAAGAGGGTGAAGAAGGACGAGCTCTATGCCAACTATTCGCTCAAGGCCGAGCGTATGCACACAGTGGACCAGCTGCTGAAGGCCTACGCTATGTTCGACCGTGACGTGGACTACGTCATCATCGACGGCAAGGTCAAGATCGTCGACGAGCAGACCGGCCGTATTATGGAGGGCCGCCGCTGGAGCGACGGTCTGCACCAGGCCGTGGAAGCCAAGGAAATGGTGAAGGTAGAGGCTGCGACCCAGACCTTTGCGACCATTACTCTCCAGAACTACTTCCGTATGTATCACAAGCTGGCCGGTATGACCGGTACCGCAGAGACGGAAGCAGGCGAGTTCTGGGAGATCTACAAACTCGACGTGGTGGTAATCCCCACCAACCGTCCCGTGATCCGCAAAGATGAGGACGACCTTATCTATCGCACCAAGAAAGAGAAATACAACGCAGTGATAGCGAAGATCCAGGAGCTCGTGGCCCAGGGAAGGCCGGTGCTCGTGGGTACGACTTCAGTCGAGATATCCGAACTCCTCAGCAGGATGCTGAAGATGCGCGGAATCAAGCATCAAGTGCTGAACGCCAAGCAGCACGCGCGTGAGGCCGAAATCGTCGCCCAGGCCGGTAAGGCTGGCACCGTGACCATCGCCACCAATATGGCCGGCCGTGGTACCGACATCAAGCTCGATCCCGACGTAAAGGCGGCCGGAGGCCTGGCCATCATCGGCACCGAGCGCCACGACAGCCGCCGTGTCGACCGCCAGCTTCGCGGTCGTGCCGGACGTCAGGGAGACCCGGGTTCTTCAATTTTCTACGTATCCCTCGAAGATAACCTGATGCGCCTCTTCGGCTCCGAGAAGATAGCAGGAGTAGTCGACAAGATGGGTCTTACCGAAGGTGAAGCCCTCCAGAACTCGATGCTTTCGAAATCTATCGAAAGGGCCCAGAAGAAGGTCGAGGAGAACAACTTCGGTATACGTAAGAACCTCGTGGAATACGACGACGTGATGAACTCGCAGCGCGAGGTGGTATACAGCAAACGCCGCAGCGCCCTCACCGGAGAGCGTATCGACGTGGACGTGATGAATATGGCCAGCGACTACTGCGACATTTTCGTCGACAAGAACGGCGAACTCGACTATGAAGGCTTCTGCGAAGTGCTGATGGAGACCCTCTCCATCGAGCCCGGCTTCGACGAGGCATTCTACGACAAGGCCAAGCCGGCTGAGATTTCAGACAAGCTGAAAGAGACCATCATCGACACCCAGAAGCGCCGCAACGAGACCATCGTCGCTCAGGCCTGGCCCATCATCAATTACGTCTATGAGAAGAAACGTATGTTCTACCAGAACATCGCAATTCCCATCACGGACGGACGCAAGGTGATGAGCGTGCTTGTGGACCTGCGCAAGGCCTACGAAAGCAAAGGCAAGGAGCTGAACCGCGCCATCTCGAAGACCGTCACCCTGAGGGTGATCGACGAATACTGGAAGATCCACCTGCGCGATATGGACGACCTCAAGCAGTCAGTGCAGAACGCTTCATACGAGCAGAAAGACCCGAAGCTCGTCTACAAGACAGAAAGTTTCGACCTCTTCATCAAGTCTCTCGAAGGCATCTACAAAGATGTGCTGACCTTCCTGCTGAGAGCTTCAATCTTCCTGAAGAACGATATGCAGTCGCCTGAGGAAGTGGCTACCGAAGCTCACGAGCGCAAGACCGATATGAGCCGTATGCAGGCTGGCCGTCCCGACCTGCTGAACCATAGCTCTGAACCTAAGAGCAACGCTCCCATAAGGGTGGCCAAGAAAGTGGGCCGCAACGACCCTTGCCCTTGCGGAAGCGGAAAGAAATACAAGAATTGCCATGGCAGAGAACAAGCCGCAGAATAATCTTATCGTCATCGGCTCCGGCCCGGGCGGTTACGTGGCAGCGCTGGAAGCTGCAAAAGCCGGTTTTTCAGTCACTGTAGTCGAGAGCGCGTCGCTCGGCGGCGTATGTCTCAACTGGGGCTGCATCCCCACCAAGGCTCTCCTCAAGAGCGTTCAGGTGATGGGCCACGGCCGCGAAGGCGCAGCCTACGGCTTTTCGGCTGAAAACATCGAGCCCGACGTTGAACGCATTTTCGAGCGCAGCCGCGAGGTGGCAGCCAATATGAGCCGCGGCATCGACTTCCTTTTCAACAAGGCAGGCGTTCAGCTCGTGGCGGGAAGCGGCCGTATCCTCCCCGACAAGCGGGTTGAGGTTACTGCAGCGGACGGTTCTGTCAGCGTGCTGCAGGCAGAGCATATCATCATTGCCACCGGCGCAAGGCCCACCAGCCTCCCGTTCGCCCCGGTGGACGGCGAGAAGATTTGGTGTTCAAGACAGGCCCTTATGCCGCCTTTCATCCCCAAGTCGATGGCTGTCATCGGCTCCGGTGCCGTGGGTACCGAGTTCGCATATTTTTACCGTTGCCTGGGAGTTGAGGTGACCCTGATTGAATTTATGGACAGGGTGCTTCCGCTCGAAGACGACGACGTGTGCGCCCAGGTAGGCCGCAGCCTGCGCAAGATGGGCGTCAAGGTTATGACTTCATCTGCAGTCCAGTCGGTCGCCAAGGGCGACAGCTGCGTCCTCACCGTCAAGACGAAGAAAGGGGAGGAGCGCATCGAGGCCGAGGTGGTGCTTTCAGCCGTCGGAGTGGTTCCGAACACTGAATTCCTCGGCTTGGAGCAGCTTGGTGTGGAGATGAACCGCAGCAAGATCGTCGTCGACTCGTCATACAGGACCAATGTCGAAGGCATCTATGCCATCGGTGACGTCATTTCGACGCCGGCGCTCGCGCACGTTGCCAGCGCAGAGGCGGTGGCTTGCGTGGAAGGCATAGCCGGCCACGAGCACAAACCCGTGAACTACGACACCATACCCGCCTGCACCTACATCAGCCCCGAAGTGGCTTCAGCAGGCCTGCGTGAGCGTGAGGTCGTTGCCAGAGGCATCGATTACCGCGTCGGCAAATGCCAGTTCGCAGCCAACGGAAAGGCTGTGGCGGCAGGTGAGAAGGACGGCTTCGTGAAGGTTATATGCGAGGCCGACAGCGGCAAACTGCTCGGAGTCCATCTGGTCGGCGCGAACGTGAGCGAAATGATCGGCGGCCTGGTGCTCGCGCTTGACAGCGGCGTCACCGCCGACACTCTGTCGCACACCGTCTTCCCTCATCCCACGATGAGCGAGGCTATCTGCGATGCTTGCAAGCAGCTGATGGCTAAATAGCCGTCAGAATCTCTCTTTTATGTTGTAGCTGTTGCGGTTGCTGCTGTTGCGGCTTATCAGCTCGCCGATGAATCCGGTGAGGAACAGCAGCGTGCCTATGACTACCGCCAGAAGGGCGAGGTAGAACAGCGGCTGGTCGGTGACGGCGCGGAACACCTGTCCGTGGCTCTGGAGCACGAGCTTCTTGATGATCAGCCACAGGGTTATCACTATACCGATGAGGAAGGTGATGGTGCCCATCAGTCCGAAAAGGTGCATAGGCTTGCGGCCGAACACCTGCAGGAACCATATTGTCATAAGATCCAGGAATCCGTTGACGAAGCGGCTCAGGCCGAATTTGCTCTTGCCGTATTTGCGCTTGCGGTGATGTACGACTTTTTCTCCTATCTTTCCGAAGCCGGCTTCCTTGGCGAGGTAGGGGATGAAACGGTGCATCTCGCCGTAGACTTCAATGTTCTTGACCACTTCCTTGCGGTAGGCCTTCAGGCCGCAGTTCATATCGTGCAGCTTTATGCCGGTGACCCTGCGGGCAGTGGCGTTGTAGAGTTTCGAGGGCAGATTCTTCGTCAGCTTGTTGTCGTGGCGTATCTTCTTCCAGCCTGACACGAGGTCGTAACCGTCCTCGTTGATCATCCGCATCATCTCCGGAATCTCGGTGGGGTCGTCCTGCAGGTCGGCGTCCATAGTGACCACGATGTCGCCCTGCGCAGCCTCGAAGCCGCAGTAAAGGGCTGCGGATTTGCCGTAGTTGCGGCGGAAGCGGATGCCGTGGATGGTCTTGTCGCCGGCAGCCATTTCCTGGATGACGTCCCACGAGCCGTCGCTGCTGCCGTCGTCCACCATAATAATCTCATAGTCGGACACCTTGCCGGCGAGGGCTTCGTGAATCCAGGAAACGAGTTCCTTAAGAGATTCGCGTTCGTTGAAAAGAGATATGACGACTGACAGTTCCATAGCGGCGAAGTATTAGTCTGCAAATATACAAAAAACTAGAAGAGGCCGAACAAAAGGGCGTCGATGCGGTCGGTGATGTACCGGAAGTCTTCGGGTTTGTTCTCGAAATCCAGATTGTCGGCGTCGATGGTGATGACCTTGCCGGGGTAGGAGGCAATCCATTCCTCATAGCTGTCGTTCAGGCCGCCCAGGTATTCCAGACTCATTCCCTGCTCGTATTCCCTGCCGCGTTTCTGAATCTTGGCCACAAGGCTTGCCACCGACGAGCGGAGGTAAATCAGCAGGTCAGGCAGCTTCACCGTCGATATCATCGTGTTGAAAAGGGTCATATAGGTGTCGTAGTCCCGCTGCGAGATGTTGCCGAGCCTTAGGTTGTTCTTGACGAAGATGTAGACTCCTTCCATAAGAGTGCGGTCCTGGATGATTACCTTGTCGGAATTGCCTATCTCGACGAGGTCCTTGAAACGCTGGGCGAGGAAGTAGATTTCGAGGTTGAAGCTCCAGCGCCGGATGTCCTTGTAATAGTCCTCGAGATAAGGGTTGTAGGTGACAGATTCGTACTGGGGCGTCCAGCCGTAATGCTCTGCCAGCATCCTTGTCAGGGTGGACTTTCCGCTGCCGATATTTCCCGCTATGCCTATGTGCATGATTGATGTCTATACCTTAATACAAAAATACCAAAAAAATGTATATCTTTGCCTGCCTTATAATGAACATATCAACAGACAGATTATGATAAAGATAACTTTTCCGGACGGTAGCGTACGCGAATACGAAAGCGGTATCAGCGCCTATGAAATAGCAATGTCCATCAGCCCGAGGCTCGCTTCGGATGTCCTGGCCGCAACGGTCAACGGTGTGGTGACAGACCTGGAACGCCCCATAACTGAGGATGCAACCCTCAAGCTCCACAAATGGGAGGACGAGGAGGCCAAGAAGGTTTTCTGGCACTCTTCTTCACACCTTATGGCAGAGGCTCTGGAAACTCTTTATCCCGGCATCAAGTTCGGTATCGGTCCCGCCATCGACAACGGTTTCTACTATGACGTAGACCTCGGGGATAAGCAGATCACCGACGCCGACCTGAAGGCAATCGAGGACAAGATGACCGAATTCGCTCGCCAGGGCCAGCACTTCGTGCGCAAGGACGTTCCCAAGGCCGAGGCTATGAAGACCTTCACCGAGAAGGGCGACCAGTACAAGTGCGAGCTCATCGAAGGCCTCGAGGACGGCCACATCAGTTTCTACACCAACGGTTCGTTCACCGACCTTTGCCGCGGTCCTCACCTTCGCGACACATCTGTCATCAAGGCCATCAAACTGACTTCCATCGCCGGTGCCTACTGGCGCGGCGACGAGCATAACAAGATGCTGACCCGCATCTACGGCATAACCTTCCCCAAGAAGAGTATGCTCGACGAATACCTCGTGCTCCTCGAAGAGGCCAAGAAGCGCGACCACCGCAAGCTCGGCAAGGAGCTCGAGCTCTTCACCTTCTCCAACAGGGTGGGACAGGGTCTGCCTCTCTGGCTGCCGAAAGGCGCCGACCTGCGCGACCGTCTGCAGGAATTCCTCAAGAAGGTGCAGAAGAGATACGGCTATCTGCCGGTCATCACTCCGCACATAGGAAGCAAGGAACTCTACGTGACTTCAGGTCACTGGGCTCACTACGGCGCCGATTCGTTCCGCCCCATCACTACTCCGCAGGAAGGGGAGGAGTATCTGCTCAAACCGATGAACTGCCCTCACCACTGCGAGATCTACCGCAGCAAGCCCCGTTCATACAGGGACCTGCCTCTGCGCTTCGCCGAGTTCGGCACAGTGTACAGATATGAGCAGAGCGGTGAGCTGCACGGACTGACACGCGTGCGCGGATTCACTCAGGATGACGCCCACCTCTTCTGCCGTCCCGACCAGATCAAGGAAGAGTTCTGCAAGGTTATCGACATCATCCTCTATGTCTTCAAGACTTTGGACTTCAAGGAGTATGAAGCACAGGTTTCTCTCCGCGACCCGGAAGACAAGGAGAAATATATAGGTACTGACGAGAACTGGGCCAAGGCCGAAAGCGCCATCATCGAGGCGGCTGCTGAAAAAGGCCTGAATACCACCGTGAAGACAGGAGAGGCTGCGTTCTACGGTCCGAAGCTCGACTTTATGGTGAAAGACGCCCTCGGCCGCAAGTGGCAGCTCGGCACCATCCAGGTGGACTACAACCTCCCGGAGCGTTTCGAGCTCGAATATATCGACAAGGACGACAAGCGCAGCCGTCCCGTAATGATCCACCGCGCCCCGTTCGGTTCTATGGAACGTTTCGTGGCTGTGCTCCTCGAGCACACCGCCGGCAAGCTTCCTTTGTGGCTGGCTCCTGACCAAGTGGTAGTTATGTCACTGAGTGAGAAGTACAACGATTTTGCAAAAAAAGTTTGCGAATTGTTTAATAATTCCGATATTCGCGCCTCCGTAGACGACCGTAACGAGACCATTGGCAAGAAGATACGTGAAAATGAGCTGAAGAGGATACCGTATCTGCTGATAGTCGGCGAGAAGGAAGCCGAAGCAGGTACAGTGTCAGTGCGCAAGCAGGGTGGAGTGAACGTCGGTACTATGAAAATTGAAGATTTTGTGAAACTGATAAAGGACGAGATTTACCAACAACTTAATTAACAGGAGGATACCAAAATAGCAACTTCTAATTACCGGCCGCCGCGGCCCAAACCCACACCACAGAAAAAGAATTCCAACCCTCAGAGAACCAACAAGAACGAGGACAGGAATCGCATCAACGAAGAAATCACCGCACAGCAGGTGCGCGTCGTGGGAGACAACGTAGAGCAGGGGATTTACCCGTTGAGGGAAGCTCTTGCTATGGCTGAAGCGCAGGAGTTGGATTTGGTCGAAATAGCGCCCAATTCTGATCCGCCTGTATGTAAGATTATTGATTATCAGAAGTTCCAGTATCAGCAGCGCAAAAAGGCCAAGATGCAGAAGGCTAATGCATCCAAGGTCGTGATCAAAGAGATCAGGTTCGGTCCGCAGACCGATGAGCACGACTTCCAGTTCAAGCTGAAGCACGCCATCAACTTCCTTAAGGAAGGCAGCAAGGTGAAAGCTTACGTGTTCTTCCGCGGCCGTTCGATCCTCTTCTCGGAGCAGGGCGAGAAGCTCCTGCTCAGGTTCGCGATCGAACTTGAAGATTACGGCAAGGTGGAGCAGCTGCCGAAGCTCGAAGGCAAGAGGATGATTATGATGATCGGTCCTGCTACAAAAAAGTAAACATTACGACAAACAAATAAAAACTATCGAAAATGCCTAAAATGAAAACGAATTCCGGTTCAAAGAAGCGTTTCACGCTCACCGGATCCGGTAAAATCAAGAGAAGACACGCTTATCACAGCCACATTCTCACCAAGAAGACCAACAAGCAGAAAAGGAACCTCGGCCACATCGCCATCGTAACCCCTGCAGACAACAAGAGAATCAGAACTCTGCTGGTCAAGTAAATCATTATTATTAACCGAGTGGACAGCTGACAAGTCCGGAACTGGTCCGGCGCTGACATTCAAAAACGCAAAATTATGCCTAGAAGTGTAAATTCGGTTGCTTCAAGAGCACGCCGTAAGAAAGTCCTGAAAGAGACCCGCGGTAATTTCCTGTCAAGAAGGAATGTATGGACCGTTGCAAAGAACACATACGAAAAAGGTCTTACCTACGCATACCGTGACCGCAAAACCAAAAAGCGCAACTTCCGCGCCCTGTGGATCACCCGTATCAACGCTGCTGCACGTCAGCACGGAATGACTTACTCTCAGTTTATGGGTAAGCTCAACGCACAGAACGTCGGTCTCAACCGCAAGGTCCTCGCCGACCTGGCTATGAATGATCCTAAAGCATTCGAAGCAATTGTAAATTCAGTTAAGGAATAAACTTGGCTGAAAAACAATCATACTTGAAGAACAAATGGGTACGGTTCGGTATATGGGCCGTACTCTATGTTCTATGGGTAGTCTGGTTGGGCAACTATTGGTGGCTGCTCGGCCTGGGAGTGATCTTTGACATCTTCATCACCAAGAAGGTCCGCTGGAACTTCTGGAAGAAACGTTATAAAGAAGGTCAGAAGCGCAGTGCGTGGAACGACTGGCTCGACGACATCATCTTCGCCGTGATTCTGGTGACGTTCATCAACATCTTCTTCTTCCAGTCCTTCAAGATTCCTTCGTCTTCGATGGAATCGAGCCTTATGACCGGAGACTTCCTGTTCGTGGACAAGCTCAGCTATGGGCCGAGAGTTCCCGAGCATCCCGTATCGATGCCTTTTATGCACAATGTCTTCCCCGGCAGCCTGAAACCCTGCTATGTCGAAGGCATAAAGGTTAAGTACCGCAGGCTGAAGGGCTTCTCGGGAGTGCAGCGCGACGACTATGTGGTCTTCAATTTCCCTCACGGCGACACGGTGCTGTCAAGGCTTCCGGCCGATGATTACTACACTCACGTGCGTTTCAACGGCAAGGAGTACACCGAAAGGACTTACGGTCCGCTGATCTCCCGCCCGGCCGACAAGACCGACCATTACGTGAAACGCTGCGTGGCAGTGGCAGGAGACAGCCTGCAGGTCATCGACGGAGAAGTCTACGTGAACGGTCTCAAGCAGAAGGATTTCAAAGGTATCCAGTACAGCTACGCAGTTGTCACCGACGGATCGTCCATCAATCCCAAAGTGCTCTCGGACATCGGAGTGAATGCAGCAGAGTCGTGGTTCAACCAGACGATGCCCGGCTATCCTTCGCTGTTCCTCACTGCTGAGGCTCTCGAAAAGGTCAAGGCTCTCAAAAACGTAGTCTCAGTGACTGCGAACATCGAGACCGAATACCAGAGCGGCAGCCAGGAGATGCTGATGCTCTTCCCCTTCACCGAAACAGGCTGGACGAGGGATGAGTACGGTCCCCTCTGGATCCCGAAGAAGGGCGCGACCGTGACCCTCGACAAGGACAACATCGCTCTCTACCGCCGCATCATCGACGTCTATGAGGACAACGACCTTGTGGAGAAGGACGGAAAGTTCTATATCAACGGAACTCCTGCAGACAGCTACACCTTCAAGTATGATTATTATTTTATGATGGGCGACAACCGTCACAACTCTCTTGATTCCCGTTACTGGGGCTTCGTTCCGGAGACTCACATCGTGGGCAAACCCTCTGTGATCTGGCTCTCTACGGACCATAACAAGTCCTTCCCGAGGAATATAAGATGGAACAGGTTGTTAAAGATTGTTTTAAAAGCAAAATAATTTGCTTATTAAAAATTAATTTTTGATATTTGCAGCCCCCAAAAGCAGAAATATATAAAAATCAGTATACTATGTCACGAGTTTGTCAAGTTACAGGAAAGACCAGAATGATTGGAAACCACGTTTCCCATTCAAGAAGGCGTGTAAAACGCGAATTCGCCCCCAACCTGAAGACTAAGAAATTCTGGTCAGAGGAGGAGAAGAGGTTCATCACTCTTAAGGTGTCTTGCAACGGTATGAAGACTATCTACAAGAACGGTCTCGCCGCAACCCTTAAGCGTTCACAGGAAAAAGGTTTAATCGACATCGTTTAAAATTCACAGGCCATGGCAAAGAAAGGTAACAGGGTACAGGTTATTCTGGAATGCACCGAGCAGAAAGAAAGCGGTGTTCCGGGTATCTCAAGATACGTAACCACCAAGAACAAAAAGAACACGACAGAGCGTCTGGAGCGCAAGAAATACAATCCTTATCTGAGGAAGGTAACCCTCCATCGCGAGATTAAATAATTGTTAAAATCCTAGAATTATGGCAAAGAAAGCAGTTGCAGGTTTCCGCGGTGACAAAACCCAGAAAAATGTAGTGAAGTGCATCCGCATGGTCAAATCAGAGCGCACAGGTGCTTATGCTTTTGACGAGGATCTCGTTCCGATAGACAAGGCTAAAGAATTTTTCGCTAAGAAGTAATTTTTTTCTGTCTGATGCTTAAAAGACGGCTCTTGAAGCCGTCTTTTTTTGTACATTAGCGGCGACATCATCGCTATGAAGCTTGCTTTATGCCAACTGGATTCGTGCTGGGAAGACCCTGACGGCAACCGGGAGTCTTTCAGCCGTGCTGTAGACAGCTATGTTGCTGAGCGCGGTGCTCCTGACCTTCTGGTTTTCCCGGAGTTCTTCAATACGGCATTTACGTTCAACCTCGATTACGCAGAGCCTTGCGGCGGCCCCACGCTCTGCGCTATGCTTGACGCTGCTTCCCGCGCTGGTTGTGCCGTGGCTGGCTCCATCCTCGTCAAGGACGGCGGCAAGGCCTTCAACAGGCTTTATTTCGTCACCGAAAAGGGCGAGGTGTTCCAGTACGACAAAAGGCACGCTTTCTCATTCTCGGGCGAGGACAAGGTGATAAGCTGCGGCCGCAGCAAGACTGTGGTTGACTACCGTGGCTGGAACATCGGCCTGTCGGTGTGCTACGACCTCCGCTTCCCCGTGTGGCTGCGCAATGAAGGCAATGCCTACGACCTTTTGCTGAATGTGGCTTCGTGGCCGGCATCCCGCTCGGTCTATGCCACTATGATGGCCAGCTCCCGCGCCATAGAGAATATGTGCTACGTGGCCTTCTGCAACCGTGTCGGCAGCGATCCTGAGTGTGACTACGACGGCCGCTCGAACGTTTGGGATTTCGGCGGTGCGCCGCTAGGACGCGTGCTGGAAATCGATGGCCGCAGCTTCGTCGAAGCCGAGATCGACCGGGCTGCCCTGACGGACTACAGGGAGAAATTCCCTATTTGGAAAGACAATGACAGATTTACTATAGAACTATGATAAGGAAAGTTTTTATCGCTGCACTGGCCGTCCTGACACTTGCCTGCTCCTGCAAGCATAAGGATGGCGAATACAAACTTGACATATACGCCGTTTCTGACGTTCACGGCCGGTATTTCAGCCAGAGCTACACGGGCGGCGCAGACCAGCAGTCGCTGTCCAACGTGTCGGCCTACCTCAAAGAGGCGCGCAAGGCCGATCCCGACCTCATCTTCATCGACAACGGCGACAACCTGCAAGGCGACAATGCGGCCTATTATTACAACTATGTCGCTACTGACGAGCCGCACATCTATACCCGTATTATGGACTATATGAAGTGCGACGCAGTGATTGTGGGCAACCACGACATAGAGCCCGGCCATCCGGTGTACGACCGGCTCAAGAAAGAGTACAAGATGCCTCTGCTGGCCGCCAACGCCGTCTATGAGGACAGCGGCAAGCCTTATTTCAAGGAGTACACGATTCTGAAGAAGAACGGGCTGAAAGTCGCTGTCATAGGTATGATCACCCCCAGGATCAAGAGCTGGCTTCCGGAAGAGAAATACGAAGGGATCGAGTTCCTCGAGGCTGAAGGTTTCGCCCAGAATCTGGTGGACCGCGTCAGGGCCAAGGAGAAGCCGGACGTAGTGATCCTGTCGATCCACGCCGGCAAAGGTACCGGCACGGTGGATGACGTCGAGAATCCTTCTCTCTGGCTTGCTGAGAACCTGCGCGGGGTCGACCTGGTGATTGCCGGGCACGACCACACCCCAGCCGTCGAGGAACCTGCCAACTTCAACCAGCCCACGATGCTTATGAATTCAGCCGACCGCACGAGGAATCTGGCGCATTGCGAAATAGTCCTGACCTTCGAAGGCGGCAGGCCGGTCGACAAGCACATCAGCTGCGAACTCATCCCTATGGCAGGCAAGCCGAGGGATGCGGAGTATGACGCATTATTTGAAAAGGATTTTGAGAAGGTGAGGGACTTCACCAACCGCAAGGTCGGCACTCTCGTCGCGGACATCGACCTGAACGATGTCTTCGACGGGCCGAATCCCTATGTCAGCCTGCTGCACGATGTCCAGCTCACAGCTTCAGGGGCTGAGCTTTCCTTCGCGGCTCCGCTAGGCCGCACCGGAGTGCTCAGGAGCGGCGACCTGCTCTACAATGACCTGTTCTCCATCTATCCTTTCGAGAATACGCTCTACAAGATCCATCTGTCCGGCCGTCAGGTGAAGGATTACCTCGAGTATGTCTACGACAACTGGGTGAACGGTGTCGGACCTACCTACAATTTAGATTCGGCAGCCGGCATCAACTACAAGGTGCACCGCGGCAAACCGAAAGGGGAGAGGATAGAGATAATCTCGCTCGAGAACGGACAGCCTTTCGACCTTGACAAAGAGTATACCGTAGCCGTGACGTCCTACAGGGCGATGGGCGGCGGCGACCTCCTTACCGAAGGTGCCGGTGTCGACACTTCAGACGAAAACAGTTACGTCCTGGACATATACGGTGAAATAAGGGACATCATCTACGAGCGCGTGATTGCCGAGGGAACCATCAATCCTGTTGTTAGAAACAATTGGTGTTTTGTAGAGTGATTATCAGGAATATTTTACTAAATTTGCCAAGGATATACTGGAGGTAATCCTATGGAACAAGCGTTTATCGAAGGACTTAACTCAAAGATAGAGACTCTGATTTCGATGTACGAGGCCTGCAAGGCGGAAAACACGCGTCTGGAGGCTGAGCTTGAAAGCTGTCAGGATAAGCTCCTTGCTAAAAATACAACAATTGAAGAACTAAAAACACAGATAGATCAACTTAAACTCAAGAACAAGAATTTACAACTGGTCGATGCTTTCAATATCTCAGCCAACGACCGTGCCCGTGCGAAGAGGAGTGTGGAGAAGATCATACAGGAGATAGATAATTGTATTGAAATGCTGAATATGTGATGGAGAAACAGACAATAAATATTACTATCGGGGGGAGGAGCTACAAGTTTCAGGTTGCGCCTGAAAACGAGCCGAAGGTGCGTGCGGCCGCCAAGAAGATTGATGCCAAGGTTTCATCGTATCTTCAGAGATATGAAAACAAGGATATGCAGGATATACTGAGCATTGTGCTGCTGGATACGACCCTGAGTCTGATCTCGCTGGAAAACAAGGACGAGATGTCAGACGTGATGCAACAGCTGCATGACCTTGATACGAAATTGGAGAAGTACATTTCTAGCCGTTAGCTTTGCAACTTTGCCAAAATCAACATTTTTAAATTAAACGAGTCAACTCGGAAACCAAAAACAGGCCTAGGTTACCCTTCGGGGGATTCCAATTGCGGGACGGAGGAAGTTTGCGGTGCATATTCCGGAGCTCAAATCTTAATTATTTTAAGATTTTTGGACTTAATTACGCTAGCTAACGGCTTTTTTTCTAAAAGCCCGCGACCGGTTGTTATATGATTAGGAACTAAAACTAAGCTATATAACCAACCAAAATGATTACGACGATAATAATCACCGCCATAGTGGCTGCTGCCATAGGCATCCTGGCCTATATCCTCATCCACAAGATCATCCTCAAGAACCGCGGCGAGCAGATTATCCGCGAAGCCGAGGCCAAGGGTGAGGCCATCAAGAAAGACAAGATTTTCCAGGCCAAGGAGAAATTTATGCAGCTCAAGAGTGAGCACGAGACCTACATCAACGAGAAGAACCTTCAGATCCAGCAGGCAGAGAGCAAGATCAAACAGCGTGAGATGGCTCTCAACCAGCAGAGCAGCGAGCTCGGCCGCAAGCAGAAAGAGACCGAAACCATCAAGGAGAACCTGAAAGTCCAGATGGACATAGTCAGCAAGAAGGCAGAGGAGTATGACAAGCTTCGCGCCGAGGCTATCGTCAAGCTGGAAGAAGTGGCCAAGATGACTGCCGACGAGGCGAAGGCTCAGCTTGTGGAGACTATGAAGGCCGAGGCCAAGACCGAGGCGCAGACCTATATCAACGACGTAATGGACAATGCGCGCCTGACGGCTACCAAGGAAGCCAAGCGCATCGTCATCAACACCATACAGCGTATAGCTCCCGAGACTGCCATCGAAAATGCGGTGACTGTCTTCAACATCGAGAGCGACGAGATCAAGGGCCGCATCATCGGCCGTGAGGGCCGTAACATCCGCGCCCTGGAGTCTGCCGCAGGTGTCGAGCTTGTGGTTGACGACACTCCCGAGGCTATCCTTATCTCTGCATTCGACCCGGTGCGCCGCGAGGTTGCCCGTCTGGCCCTGCACCAGCTTGTGACCGACGGCCGCATCCACCCGGCCCGTATCGAAGAGGTCGTCACAAAGGTGAAGAAGCAGCTTGAGGAGGAGATACTCGAGACCGGCAAGCGCACCTGCATCGACCTTGGCATCCACGGTCTGAACAGTGAGCTGATCCGTCTCATCGGCCGTATGAAGTACCGCAGCTCATACGGACAGAATCTGTTGCAGCACTCCCGCGAGGTGGCCAATCTCTGTGCCACAATGGCCGCAGAGCTTGGCTTGAACGTCAAGGCTGCCAAGAGGGCTGGCTTGCTCCACGATATCGGCAAGGTCTGCGAGGAGGAGCCCGAGCTGCCGCACGCTCTTATGGGTATGAAGATAGCCGAGAAGCTTAAGGAGAAACCCGAAATCTGCAATGCCATCGGCGCTCACCACGAGGAGATCGAGATGACTTCTCTCATCGCCCCGATCGTGATGGTCGGCGACGCTATTTCCGGCGCCCGTCCCGGTGCCCGTCGAGAGGTCATCGAGTCCTATATCCGCAGGCTCAAGGAGATGGAGGGCATCGCTCTCGCCCATCCGGGTGTTACCAAGACTTATGCTATCCAGGCAGGCCGTGAGCTTCGCGTGATTGTCGGTGCCGAACAGGTTTCTGACGCTCAGTGCGAGGAACTCTCTGCATCCATCGCCAAACAGATCCAGGAGGAAATGGTTTATCCCGGCCAGGTCAAGATTACTGTCATCCGCGAGACGCGTTCCGTCGCTATCGCCAAATAATTACAGTCTATGGATACTCCGAAGAAAGAACTCAACATCGAACTTACTCCTGAGATTGCTCAGGGTATCTATACCAATCTCGCCATCATCACTCATTCTCACAGCGAGTTCATAATGGACTACGTGCAGATGATGCCCGGCGTTCCCAAACCCAAGGTGGTAAGCCGTCTGGTTATGGCTCCTGAACACGCCAAGAGGCTGCTCAAGGCTCTCCAGGACAATATCAGCAGGTATGAGCGTGAGAACGGAGAAATCAAGCTTCCGAACATCCCGCAGAACGTCGTGCCCCCGCCGCTTGGCTTCACCGGCGAGGCATAGGGTTATGGCAAAGGAAAGGACAAAGGAAGAGGCAGCGAAGGCTTACAAGCCCGCTCCGACCGATCTCAGCGACGTGACGCTCCCCGCGAGCCTTACGGAGCTCACGGAAGAGATCGCAGAGAACACCCATGAGGTCTGGTCAGCCAACCGCATGGCTGAAGGTTGGACCTGGGGCCCCGTGCGTGACGATGCCAAGTTGCAGCATCCGAATCTGCTCCCGTACAGCGAGCTTGCAGAGGCCGACAAGGATTACGACAGGGCCACTGCTATGAATGCGATCAAGTTGATTGTTAAAATGGGATTTAAGATAGACAAACGATAATATGGGCAATAACAAGAAGAACATGTCTCCTGACAGACTGGCCCGTCAGATATGGAAGGCAGTTTTGAAAAACTGGTTATGGTCGGTATGTGCGATTCTGGCTATCCTGGCTTTGGTGTTCCTGTCAGACAATATGAGCGACAACTGGCTGAAGTTGCTCAAGCTGGCGATCCTGACTTTATGCGTGGGCGATGTGATAGCCGTATGCAACAATCTTACGGACATCAACAGTCTGCTGAGGAAGGAGCACAGGATCACATGGTGCCAGATATGGATCCTCATCGCCATCGGTGTTTGGATCATCGGCGCCATCCTGATAATCGACATCCGCAGCAACCAGCAGTTCACCGTTCCTTTCGGAATCGCGGGCAGCGTGCTGGCCTGGATTTTCCAGGACAAGATCAAAGGAGCTGCCGCGTTTATCCATTACCGCAAGCACAATCTGCTCAACATAGGCGACTGGATCCGCGTGCCCAAGTCTGATGTGGACGGCGTGGTCAAGAAAGTGACTCTGACCAACGTCACTCTCTACAACTGGGACACCACAACTTCCACGATTCCCATAAATACCTTGCAATCAGAGCATTTCATTAACCTGCAGAACATGTCCGACGGCAAGACTTACGGACGTAACATGCAAGTCACATTCACTTTGGACGCCGAAAAGATAAGGCCTGTCACCGATGCGGAGCTTTCTGCCATCAAATCTGGAGAGCACGACATCGCCCGTTTCCTCCAGGAAGAAGATATCCGGCCGGGCGTCCTCAATGCCGAGCTTTTCAGGCTCTATCTGTACCACTGGCTCCTGAGCGACTCTCACGTATCCCAGCTGCCGAGGTTGTTCGTGCACTGGACTGAACATAAAGACACCGGTATGGCCCTCGAGGTATATGCCTTCCTGACAGACAGCAACTGGTCTTGCTTCGAGTGGCAGAAGTCACGTATCATCGAGCATGTGATGACTTCGATGAACTGGTTCGACCTGAGGCTGTACCAGAGCCCTTCTGCTTACAATTTTGAGAGTATGATGCAATAATGAAAGCAGCTGTATTGAGGGAGCGTCCCTTTGAGTTTCTCAAACGCAAAGGCAGCAACGAAGCCTTTCCGGAGCAGACTGTGGCCGACTGGTACATGGCCAGGGCCTATGTCCTGGACTGTCTGAAAGATGTCGCCTTCGTGCCCGGCATGCCCGGTCACCTGCACGTCATTGTCGACGGCGACAGCCCCCTGATGCTTTCTGTCGTCCGTTTCCTCTGCCTGTACGCCCACTATCTGAATTATGTCGAGTATGACATGTTCGGAAACAAGGTCTGCAGGAACAGGACCGTCATCACCATCATAAGCGCCAGGGAAGGCGCCGACATAGTTTCCGAGCTGGAGAAGGAGGAATATCTCAGCAACCTGCTGCAGGTGTGCAGGTATTCAGTAGCCGGCAAGGTCTTCAACGAGGATTCCTACATCGATATCGATATTGAGATAGTAAAGGAGTGTGGCGATGATGCGGATGCCATCAAGATCACCGAGGACAACGTCAAAGCCTTCGTGGCCGATAGGCCTCAGGAAGAGGTATTCTCCATCGACACCCGCAAGGCGATTTATTCCAGCCATGCCTACATTCTGGGCGGTGTCATAGACAATCTTCCGTATGAGGACATCTTCGGCGCCGGCAGGTACGTCCAGGCCCTCGACACCTTCCGCTATCTGCTTTTCAATGACACCGAGGCCCGCACGCTCGTCACCCCGGCCTGGGAGAACAGTCCTGTCACCGTCCGCAACGGCATCTCCGACATAATGTGCACCGACTGTTTCGAATCCAGGGAAAGGGCTGTCGTCAGCCAGTATCCTGCAGGCAGCAGGCTCAGCGAAAAGGAGAGGAGGACGATATGGGAGCGGAACAATTACGCATTGTCTCTCAGCGAGCACTGCCGCTGGGTTGTCGAGAAGCTCATAATGGGTTTCCGCCCGTACAGCAACCCGGAGTTCAACAAGTACGAGACTCTCTTCGGTTCGGAGAAGAGCTCATTCTGCAAACAGATGAAAAAGGACGCAGCTGACCCTGCACACCTTGACCTGTGCTCATACTGGGATCTGCGCCGTATAGATCCTGACAATCTGAAATACGACAGTTTCCTTATGCTGGCCATTCCCCTTATTCTGGGGAAGGTCAGGCAATAAGGTCTAAATCTAGAATACTCTCAGGACGCTGTTTCCTTTGCTGTCCTTGGTTCCGAGTGTAAATCCGATCGTTACTACGAATTCGGCCTGGCTCAGCGGCACTACGTAAGATACGGGGTCGCCGAAGCGGCTCTTGACATTGCCGCCTGACGCTGTAGTATTGGCAGTGGGACGGCAGATGTTGGCCTGTCCGTAGAATGACTGGAGACCGAAACGGATGTTGGCGTTGAAGATGGGAATACGTGAGCTGATCTCGGCGCCAAGGAAGATGTCATGGCCTGACATGTGGGTCATCGGGATGAAGCTTGACACGTTGGGATACCATGCGTAAGTCGCCAGCAGGTTGACGTCGCCGAGGTTATGCACACCGCCGCCGACGCGGAACTCGCCGTTCAGGAAGAGAACGGTCAGAGCAGGGATGAAGCTTATGTTCTTGTAGTCTCCGCCGCTGACTTCCTTGCCGGGATAGTGGATGTTCTCCTGCGGGTTGGTCTCTGCGAACAGGGTGGCTTTAACGACTGATGTGGTCAGACCGTCGAACAGACGCATCTTGGCAAGGCTTGCGTCGCCGATGCGCTGGTAGCTCTTGGCCAGTACAGTATTGCCGAAGTAGGGGGCAGGTCTCTTGAGGTAGTAGTTGACTCCGAGGCCCTGGAAGCCTTCGATAGAATATGTGTTGAGCTTCAGATGGTCTTTCTGGCCTTTGGTATAGAAGAACCAGCCCTTGTAAGCAGTAGAGAAGTCGTTGCCGCGGGTCAGCTTGATCCTGTAAGGTTTCTTGCTGACAGGGATCTCGACGGTAGACGGAGTCTTGACATCGCTGATGAGGACGTCCTTGCCGCTTGAGATGGTGATGTTGCAGCCTTCGAGGTCTGAAGAGATCAGCAGGGGATAGGTCTTGGAAAGAGTGAAGTTGATATCCTGCTCCTCTTTTACCAGGTCAGTGTCAACCCCTTGCTCCTGTGCGAAATAGCCTTCCTTCTCCATCCTGATGGTGTGTGAACCTTCTATCAGGACGAGCTTGAGAGGGGTTGTTCCGGCTTTCTCGCCGTCTACGATAACCTGGCAGTAGGGGGGATTCGAAGTCAGGTTGTAGGTAGAATATCTCTTCATGGAAATGTTCATGGTGAGCATTTCCTCTTCGTTCAGAGTGAACTGGTACTCGTCTTTCTCAGGCAGGAATGAGTCTTTCTCCACTTTCATCTTGTGGTTGCCGGCCTTTACCTTGAGGTTGTAGAGGGGAATCTCGCCGACTTCCTTGCCGTCGATGAAGACTTTGGCGCCTTTGGCGTTCTCAGCGTCCTGGACTGACAGTAGACCGTTGATTGCAGGCAGCGAGAAGTTCAGCACCATCTTTTCTCCCTTGGCGAGGTTGACGCTCTCGGCCACCATCTTGAAGCCTTCCGACTCGACGCGGATCACATACTGGCCGGGCTGCAGAGGGATTATGTTGTTTTCATACAGTTCGTAGTAGGTGATGTTCTGGTCGACGTTGAAGCTGTTGATCAGGGTAGGGTGCAGGTCGACCGGCCTGCCGCTGATGTCCATCCTGGGCACTGCGTCGAACACATAGCCTTCCTCGGGGGCGATGTTCACCTGGATCTGGGCGAACGAGGGTTGCAGGCTGAGGCGGAAGTCCAGGTCGTCTTCGCTTGCTGCAGCAGTGACGACGATGGTGGTGTCCTTCTGCTCGTAGCCGTTCTTCTCCAGGCGGATCTTGTGGCTTCCTGCGGGGAGGTAGAAGTTCTCTGCGAGGACGCCGTTCTCCTGGTCGATGAATACGATGGCCCTGGCGGGATCGGACTGGATATGGACTTTACGGATTACGTCTGAGCGTTTCTCCTGTGTCACGAGGATGTAGGCCGTGCGCTCTTTGCCCATTGAAACTTCGACCACTCCCTGGCGCTCCTGGCTTTCCTGGTTGGCGTCAGCTTCTATGAACAGCACGTCGGCTTCGGTGGAAGTAGTGATCCAATCGGGCTTGGATGTTACTGTCCAGGCTTTTCCGGCGGTGACATAGATGCTGTCCTTGCCGGACCCTCCTGAGAACTTCACTTGCTCTTTCGACAGGTTGAGGTCACTGAGCTTGCGTTTGGCCGCGTTGCACTGGTTGATGAGCATGTTGGCCTTTGAAATCTGGTCTCTGGTTACACCTGGACTCTTCTTGGCGGCTTCGAGGGTAGTGATCGCCAGGTCGTACTGTTTGGTGGTGTAATACTCGACAGCTTCGTTGTAGCGCATGTCGAATGACTTCTGTGCATATGCTGCAAAGGGCATGAGCAGCAGTGCTGCAATCAAAATACTGAGAAGTTTTTTCATTGTTGGTCGAGGTTAGTCTTTATTGTTTCCAGTTCGGCGTTGGGTTTGATGAAGAGGGCGTGCTCGATGCATTCTACTGCATTGCGGGCTTCTGACTTGCTGTGGGTCACCTTGTAGAGGTTATATGAGTCCATCGCGTAGCCTTTCCAGGCGTTGAACATGGAGTCGAGTTTTGCGTTGATTGTGTTCCTCAGCTGGGCCACTCTTTCGTCCTTGTTGAACATTCCGATATGTTCGCTGCCGACGAAGCGCTGTTTCAGGCGGTCTGAGCTGTCGAGCGCTGCGATGGCATTTTTGAGGAATGTGGTCTGGTCGTCCGTGGTCTCGATGTAGTTGGGACCATTCTTGAGAAGCTCTGCCTGGCGGATCAGCGAGTCTGCGCTGCTGATGATGCCCTCGTAAGAGGCGGCTTCCGCTATGGCGGTATTGGTGATCTGCTTGTCCTTGTTGCCGGACAGGCTCAGGATGGCGACTGCCACCAGCAGCAGTGCGATCACTGAGATCGCAGACCAGAGCATGACTTTTTTCTTCTTCTGGGAAGCTACGACGCGGCCGCCGACCGTGCCCTCCTCGGGGTTGGCGATGGCTTTGCGGATGTCCTCGATGAGGGGGGCTCCAATGGGATACTGCTCGATCCTTCTCCAGTTGAAGTTTCCGAGCATCAGTTCCAGGTCTCCGGGCATGACGTCGCTGCCGTCTATGATGTAGGGGATTATGGTGCCGCTATGCTTGTGGTTGAATGCATAGGTCACTTCTCCACGGGTGAATTTAGACTGGAACGAGTTCTGGCTGGCCAGGAACAGGAACACTGTCGAGTCATCGATGGCTTCGGCCAGCACCTGGGGGAAATTCTGCCCCGCCTCGATGCCTTTCTGGTCAATGAAGTAGGTCAGCCCTGCGTCAGTCAGCGCCGCGCAAATCTGCTGCGCGACCTTGAGATCTTTTCTTGAATAACTTATAAAAACGTCGTAAACCTTCTTGCCCATCGGTCAAGCATTTAGCAATTTTAGTAGCAATTACACAAAAGTACTAAAAAAGTTCAATAACTGATGATGCAAGTACGGAAATTCGCCAGCAGCAACGTATGGTTTTAAGGCCAGATATCGCTTAGCTGCTCAAAGACTTCCGGAATGGTGGCCCAGCCGATGTTGTCCCTGCCGCTTGGCTTCACCGGCGAGGCTTAGAATCTCATTTCCGAAGTACGCTTCCCGCAGAAGTGTGTTCCGTCTACCCCTTCCAGAATGCGTTCCGGGAGGGGTAGATGGCGTACACGATAACTATACGCGAATCGACGCTCTTTCGGGGAAATGACGGAGGGCGCATCAAGTGAGGGCGAAAAGCGGCTGAGCGGTGGCGGCATCAGCTGCTAGCGGAGGTCGTGCGGGCAGGTATGTGCTGATAGCAGACCGCAGCGGCGGGGTTTGGGGCAGAGCCCCAGTAACTCTCCGGGAGCGACGCTGTCTGAGCCACGTTAGGGCTGGGCTGAGTTTGAGACAGGCAAGATATTGCCTGTCGAAGACGAAGAACAGCACTAAAAGGGCGAGTTCGTCGCGACAGGCGAACGTAGCGCTGGCCGCAGCCCGAACGCAGCTCTGCGCCCGTAGGCATTCCCCGAAGGAGCGTCGATTGCATTTTCCGCAGTATGCGTGTAGAGGTCCAAGGACGCATACCAAGGAGCGTTTTTTCGCAAAAAAGCCGTTTTTGCCTCCGCAGTATGTGAGTTGCAGCACTTAGACGCATACTGCGGAAGTCGCAAAGGCGGCACACCTTGCGGGTCAGCATCATTATCCGGCGGATGCGGGATGACGAAAGATGATCCTTAGCGGACTGTCAGCTGGAGGCTGGCGGCGGGAAGGCCGTCGGCGGTGGCTGTGATGCGGATGGTGCCGGGGGTGCGGCCCGAGCGGATGACGGCCTGGGCCCGGCCCATCAGGGTGGGCTTGTCGGAGCGCAGCTGGGCGCCGCTGTCAGCGGTGTCACCGTTGTCCATACATAAGAAGCTGCCGGCGCCCTGCACGTCGATCCTTACGGGGCGGTCTGCGTCCGGGACTGTGATGCCCTGGGCGTCAACCATCTCAATCTCGACGTAAGACAGATCCTGTCCGTCGGCATCAAGCACGCTGCGGTCTGCTTTCAGGCGGAGGGCCACCGGCTCTCCGGCTGTCTTCATCTCATCGCTGGTGACTTCAGCTCCGCCGTTGTAGGCCACGGCACGAATCGTTCCCGGGCTGTAGGGGATACGCCACTTGATGGTATTGTTCGGGAAGTCGGCAAGACGGCGCCTGCCGACAGAAGTGTTATTCACGAAAAGTTCCACCTCTTCACAGTTGGTGAAAATGTCCACCTGCACCATCTGGGTGTTGTCGTGGCGCGGGAAGTTCCAATGGGAGGCGAGCAGGGGCCAGGTCCACATATCCTTGCCTCGGTCGAGAGGCAGCGACGGGTCTTCCACCGCGAGTTTGACTATCGGCTCGTCTTTCCAGACGGCGCGGAAGAACGCAGCCTGCGGCTTCTCGTGCATACAGACATCGTAGACGCCGGTCGGCCAGCCCTTGCTCGGCCAGCCGGAAGATTCGCCCCAATAGTCGATGGCAGCCCAGATGAAATAGCCGAAGATGAAATCCCTGGAGGCATAGTCGTACCAGGGGTTGACCTCGATATACTCGCGCAGACGCTCGCTTCCTACGGAGTAATACGGCATAACTTCCGAACCGTAGATGATGCGGTCGGGAAACTGGGCGTGGTCGATGTCGAAAAACGGCTCCTGATAGTTGTAACCCACGACCTCCACGGCCGAGTTGAAACCGTTCTTGTTGTAGGAGCGCTTGTAGTCAGGAGATGTGGTCACTGCTACTTTGCGGCTCGGATCCAGACGCTCGCATTCGGCGCGAAGGGCAGCCAGACGGGCTGTGCCTTCACCGGTCATATCACCCTGCTCGCGGGTCTCGTTGCCGACGCTCCAGAGCACGACGCTCGGGTGGTTGCGGTCGCGCAGAATCATTGAGCCAAGATCGGCCTTCCACCATTCGTCGTACCACTGGGTGTAGTAGCCGGCTTTCCATTTGTCGAAAGACTCGTCGATGACAAGCATTCCGATGCGGTCGCACCAGTCGAGGAATTCGCGGGCCGGCGGATTGTGGCTGCAGCGTATGGCGTTGAAGCCGGTGTCTTTCATAAGCCTTATGCGGCGTTCCTGGGCACGGTCCGGAATTGCGGCTCCGAGCGAACCGGCATCCTGGTGGATGTCGCCGCCCTTCATCTTGACACTGCGGCCGTTGAGGAAGAAACCCTTGTCAGGGTCGAAGCGGATGTCGCGGATGCCGAAGGGAGTCTCATAACTGTCCACGATGCGGCCGCTGCGGCGCACGGTGGTGACCAGAGTGTAGAGCTGAGGGGAGTCAATGTCCCAGAGCGCGGGAGCGGCGACGGTGAACAGCTGGCTGACCGTCTGCCTGCCCGCTGCGGGGATCTGAGCTGCGGTGCTTTGCTTTGCCACGACGCGGCCGTCGGGAGCCTTCAGCTCGCTGGTCAGAGTGACGTTCGCCGCTTTCCCGCTCTCATTCTCCAGCGAAGTCTCGACCTTGACTGCGGCCTGCTGCGCGCTGACGGAAGGAGTGGTCACGTACGTACCCCAAAGAGCTACGTGCACAGGATCGGTGACATTAAGCCATACGTGGCGGTAGATGCCGCTGCCGGAATACCAGCGTGAAGTGGGGAAGTCGCTGTGGTCGACTTTGACTGCAACCACGTTGTCGCGGCCGGGCAGCAGATAATCGGTAATATCAAAGGCGAAGGCCGTGTAGCCATAAGGATGGAAGCCGGCCTGGCGTCCATTCACATAGACCGTAGCGCGGTGGTAGACGCCGTCGAACTCAAGGCTGACGCGGCGGCCCTTCCAGGCGGCAGGCACGGCGAAAGACTTGCGGTACCAGCCGATGCCTCCCTGCATAAAGCCCATCGAGCCGTGTCCGCCCTGCTGAGGCGTGAGATAGGGGAGGGTCATACTCCAGTCGTGCGGCAGCTGGACGTCAGTCCAGGCGCTGTCGTCGAAGCCGGGAGCCTCAGCGCCGTCCGCGGCGCCCAGCGTGAATTTCCAGTCGAAATCAAAAGAGTCGTGCAACCGTCCTGCAGCGAAGGCGCTGGTGACGGTCAACAGTGAAACAATAACAGTGAGAAGGCGTTTAGGTGATATCATACGTTGAAATAGTTTATCAGGAACTGCTCCGGAGCGTCCGCGGCGGTGCGGACATATTCCTCCATAGCGGCGATGCGGGTCATATTGCGCTCGACGCGAGCCTGGTATTCGTCCTTGGGCAGATGCAGGTTCTTCTCGTAGAGGCGTTCGTTGACGATGTTGAGGATCGGTGACTTGACCTTGGGGATGTATTTGAGTATGCGCCTTGCGTCCAACAGCTTGAGCTTCGCCTCGACAGAGAGGACTGAATAGTGGCCTGCGGAGGCGATTTTCTCCTCGTCGATGGTGATGTAACCGCCGAACAGTCCCGGATACATACGCATCAGCACGTTCAGCAGCGCGTCAAGGTCGCGGCTCAGCTGCTGCGAATAGAGAGCCTCCCGCTCCACCAGCATATTGATGCGCGAAGCGATGTCTATCTCCTCGGTCAGCGACCAGTAGCCGGACATCTCGATGTATTTGATGGCATAATAGGCGCTTGCGGGGAACAACTTGTATTCGCGGCAGAACTGCCCGAGGTCGAACTTGCGGCTGCTCATAGCTCCCTCTTCGTAGGGGATGCCCAGATAAGCGAAGACCTTCTGGTACACATCCTTTATGTAGTCCAGCGGGGGAAATGCAGCCTGAGCTGTCTTTTTCAGCCGCGCCAGGTCGCTCTCGTTCCACAGCAGCAGGGCGTACGCCTGCTTGCCGTCGCGTCCGGCCCTTCCGGCCTCCTGGAAATATGCCTCGGGAGAAGCCGGCATCTCGTAGTGCGCCACGAAGCGCACGTCACCTTTGTCGATGCCCATTCCGAAAGCATTGGTGGCCACGATGATCCTCTTCGCCCCGCTTTTCCACTCCTGCTGGATGTCGGCGCGCACCTTGCCGTTCATACCGGCGTGGTATGCCGCGGCGTCGATGCCCTGGCTGGAGAGGAACTGGGCGACGTCTTCGGCGCTCTTGCGGCGGGCAACATAGACGATGCCGCTGCCCTCCACGCCGTGGCAGAGCTTCAGCAACTGGCCAAGCTTGTTCTCAGACTCCCTGATCACATATTTTAGATTGGGCCGCTCGAAGCCGGAAACCAGCATATTGCTCTGCGCGAAGCCCAGCTGCTTCATTATGTCTTCAGCCACGAAGCGGGTCGCCGTCGCAGTGAGGGCGATGACCGGAACGTCAGTCAGGATAGCGCGCAGATCCTTGATCTTGAGATAGTCAGGTCGGAAGTCGTAGCCCCACTGGGAGATGCAGTGCGCCTCGTCGACCACCAGATAGCTCACCTTCATCTTGGCCACCCTGACTCTGAAAATCTCGGTATGCAGCCTCTCGGGGGATACGTAGAGAAATTTGTAGCTGCCGTAGATGGCATTGTCGAGGGCGATGTCGATGTCGCGGAAACTCATGCCCGAGTAGACGGCCATTGCTCGGATGCCGTGTGCGCAGAGATTCTCGACCTGGTCTTTCATAAGCGAGATGAGCGGGCTGACGACGATGCAGATGCCGTCCCTCATCATCGCCGGGACCTGGAAGCAGATGGATTTGCCGCCGCCGGTGGGGAGGATGGCCAGGGTGTCCTTGTCCTCCAGGGCAGACGAAATTATCTCCTTCTGCATAGGGCGGAAGGAGTCGTATCCCCAATATTTCTTCAAAGTGGCTTCCATAGTCTCTCAAAGTTACGAAAATAGGCTTGATTTTTGCATATTTGAGCTCGATTTTTCAAAAATAAAATATTACTTTTGCAGCTGAGTAAAAAGGCATTATTCAAAAATCATTTAATATATTTTTATAAACATTATGGCAAAGATCGATTTCGCAAAGTACGGTATCAAGAACGCCGGTAAAGTTACTTACAACCCCTCATACGAGGAGCTTTTCAAAGATGAAATGAACCCGTCTCTGACTGGTTACGACAAAGGCGTCCTCACTGAGCTTGGTGCTGTGAACGTAATGACCGGAGTTTACACCGGACGTTCTCCTAAAGACAAATACATCGTTATGGATCCTCAGTCAAAGGATACCGTATGGTGGACTTCTGATGAATACAAGAACGACAACCATCCTATGAGCGAGGAAGTTTGGGGCAAGGTCAAGGATCTGGCACTCGCCGAGCTTTCTGGCAAGGACCTCTATGTAGTAGACGCATTCTGCGGCGCCAACAAAGACACCCGTATGGCTGTCCGTTTCTTTATGGAAGTAGCTTGGCAGGCACACTTCGTACGCAATATGTTCATCAAACCCACCGCAGAGGAGGAAGCATCTTTCGAGCCTGATTTCGTTGTTTATACCGCTTCAAAGGCTGAAGTTCCCAACTACAAGGAGCTCGGTCTGAACTCATCTACCTGCGTTGCCTTCAACGTATCTTCACGCGAGCAGGTTATCCTCAACACCTGGTACGGCGGCGAAATGAAGAAAGGTATGTTCTCAATGATGAACTACTACCTCCCTCTGAAGGGCATCGCTGCAATGCACTGCTCAGCCAACACCGATATGAAGGGCGAGAACACCGCCATCTTCTTCGGACT